>ENA-ORXT01000061-ORXT01000061.1-marine-metagenome-genome-assembly--contig:-NODE-61-length-159226-cov-9.039171_pt1 | contig 159226 bp, 124 predicted proteins | sample MGYA00237868_ERZ511482 | MGnify/ENA metagenome assembly ERZ511482 | reverse complement strand
GCTGTTTTACGGGGGGAAGAAACCCAAGTTGAATATTCTAAACCGTTTAACAATGCGATAGCGTTAAATTGGAGAACAACGACAATAGGTGAGCTATTAGATGAAGGTTTTTTAACTAAGATCCAGGATGGGAATCATGGTGAAATGCATCCCAAGTCATCGGACTATGTCGATAATGGCATACCATTCATCATGGCTAATACGCTTATCGACGGCGAAATTGATTTTTCTGAAACGAAAAAGTTGCCTCAAGCCATAACAGATAGGCTTCGGATTGGCTTTGCAATGCCTGGAGACCTTCTACTTAGTCACAAGGGCACCATTGGTCAAGTTGCTATAGTCCCGAAATATATTGACTGGCCATATTTAATGCTTACACCTCAAGTTACGTACTATCGAATAAATCAAGAAAAGCTTCTAGCAAAATTCTTATTCTTCGTCTTTACATCAACCTATTTTCAACAGCAATTGCAACGTATATCATCTCAATCTACGCGTGCTTATGTAGGTATTACATCCCAACGAAACCTAAAAATTGTAATCCCTAAAACAATCAAGGAACAAGAACAGGTCGTTAAGTTATTACAGTCCACAAGCCATCCAATCGGCGATCTTAAGGAAGCAATACGATCAACCCGGTTGCTACAAAAATCTCTAATCAATCAAATCTTCTAGCTATGGCATTTACCGAACTCAACAGCGTCGAGCATACCATCATCCACCAGCGAAGAGCCACACAATGAATTCTGCGTCGGTCAAACCGCCGAATGAATTCGACGTCTGATAGGGGAAGCCTGCTCAAGCAGGCTGGGGCGTGTGGTGGTTGGTGAATTTAATAGGCCTTTAGCCTGTTTCCCATGCCAGACGCCGGTTTCAACCGGTGGGCTAGAATACAGCCGCACCAAATCGCACAATGAATTCTGCGTCGGTCAAACCGCCGAATGAATTCTGCGTCTGATAGGGGAAGCCTGCTCAAGCAGGCTGGGGCATGGGCGCTTTGCGAATTGAACAGGGCTTTAGTCTGTTTTCCGTGCCAAACGCCGGTTTCAACCGGTGGGGCCATTCGGCGAGATTCAACGATAAGGAGCAATCATGGCATTTTGGCGCAGCTACGCCCATCTCGTTTGGGCAACAAAAAATCGACAACCGTGGATTGATAAAAGTTGGGAAGATCGGCTATATGGACAAATGATTAAAAAGGCGTCAGAGTTGGGCTGTTACGTTTATGCTGTGAATGGTGCTATCGATCATGGGCACATTGTTTTGACCACGCCACCCAAACATAGTATTTCCCACATCGTCAAAGAGCTAAAAGGCTCAAGCTCTCATTTTATAAACCATATTGTGCGGCCAGCAAGATATCATTTTGCGTGGCAAAGAGGCTACGGCTACGTCACGCTAGGCCAAACACAGCTTGATCGAGCAATAGCCTATGTGGAAAGACAAAAAGAGCACCACGCTAATTCTTCGACCAATGGCTGGCTAGAACGATACACAAATGAGGATGAAGGCCCAGACATGATTGAGCATCTGACTACCCAAAGGGAGGATGGTGTTAAAACAATGGCTGAGCCAAAGGCTGTTTACAATGCATTTGGCGAATTCCCATTTTAATATTGTTGTTCGAAAACGGTAACCGCCGAATAAATTCGGCGTCTGATAGGGCAAGCCTGCTCAAGCAGGTTATAGCATTGGGCGTTTCACGAATTAAACAGGGCTTTAGCCTGTTTCCCGTAGCAGACGTCGGTTTCAACCGGCGGGCTAACCGACGAAACCGCGACCAATAGGGTTGATCATCGAACCAAGACCGCCGAATAAATTCGGCATCTGACAAGGAAAGCCTGCTCAAGCAGGCTAGATCGTGCAATCCATAACAGGGCTTTAGCCTGTTTCCCATGCCAGACGCCGATTTCAACCGGTGGTTGTCAATTATTTCCCGCTCAATAGGCTTCTAACCATGGCATTTACCGAACTCAACAGCGTCGAGCATTACATCATCCACCAGCTCTCTGGTGTCAATCTCAACCAACCAGCGGTCGCCGAATCGCGGCCCTCCTACGGCCTTGCGTGGCACTATCGTTCGCCCGAGGAGCTTGGCCGCGGCGTCAACGAGGTGCTGGTCGAAGCGATGCTCAAAGCGGCGTTGGTGCGTCTCAACCCCGAAATCGAGCAGCGGCCCGAGTTAGCCGACGAGGTGATCTACAAGCTGCGCGCCATCTTGCTTTCGGTCAACCAAGTGGGGCTGGTCAAGGCCAACGAAGAGTTCTTCAAGTGGCTGACGGGCGAAAAGACCATGCCCTTTGGCGAGAACAATCGTCACGTGCCCGTGCGCCTGATTGGGTTGGAGGGCGAAGATTTATACAAGAACGAGTATGTGGTCACCAACCAATTTCGCATCCGCCACCGCGAGACCAAAATCCCCGACGTGGTGCTGCTCATCAACGGCATCCCCGTGGTGGTTGGCGAAGCCAAAACGCCCATCCGCCCCTCGGTCAGCTGGCTCGACGGTGCCCACGAAGTGCGCAACATTTACGAAAACGCAGTGCCCCAACTCTTTGTGCCCAACATTCTCTCTTTCGCCACCGAGGGCAAAGAGCTCTTCTACGGCGGCGTGCGCACACCCCTAGAATTCTGGGCACCGTGGCGCACAGATCAAGGCGACAACGCGCTGGTCAAAGCGGTGGGTCTGCAAGAGGTGGGGCACGAGTTAACCGATCTGCTCAACCCCGTTCGGCTGATCGACATTATGCGCAACTTCTCGCTCTTTACCAGCAACAAAAAGAAGCAGCGCATCAAGGTGATCCCCCGCTTTCAACAATATGAAGGGGCCAACAAGATTGTGCAGCGCGTCATCGAGGGGCGCATCAAAAAGGGGCTGATCTGGCACTTTCAAGGCTCGGGTAAGTCGCTGCTCATGGTCTTTGCCGCCCAAAAGCTGCGCCGCGCGCCCGAGCTCAAAAGCCCCACCGTCATCGTATTGGTCGACCGGACCGACCTAGACACGCAAATCAGTGGCACCTTCAACGCAGCCGATGTCCCCAACGTTGAGAGTACCGACAGCATTCGCGAGCTGCAAACCCTTCTTCAGCGGGACACGCGCAAAATTATTATCTCCATGATCCACAAGTTCCGTGACGCCACCCCCAACATGAACAGTCGCGACAACATCATTGTGTTGGTCGATGAGGCGCACCGCACCCAAGAGGGTGATCTCGGTCGCCAAATGCGTGCGGCGCTGCCCAATGCCTTTCTCTTTGGCCTGACGGGTACGCCTGTCAACAAAGCGGATAAGAATACTTTTTGGGCCTTTGGCGCGGAAGAGGATGAAGGGGGCTACATGAGCCGCTACACCTTCCACGATTCGATCCGCGACGAGGCCACCCTGCCCCTCCACTTCGAGCCGCGGCTCATCGATGTACATGTGGATAAAGAGGCGCTGGACAAAGCCTTTGCCGAATTTAAAGAGAGCGCGGCTTTGTCTGACGAAGAGGCAGATGCGCTCAACCAGAAATCTGCTAAAATGGCTGCGTTTCTTAAGGCGCCGCAGCGGGTGAGCAAAATTGTGGAAGATCTCGCAGCGCACTATCAAGAGAAGGTTGCGCCCCACGGCTTTAAGGCCATGATCGTTACGCCCGACCGTCACGCTTGTGTGCAATACAAAGAGGAGCTGGACAACTATCTGCCCACCGAAGCCAGCAAGGTGGTCATCTCGACTTCGGCCAACGATGAGTTCGAGTTCAAGCAGCAGTGGGGCGTCGACAAGAGCCAACAAGAGAAGATTGTGGATGAGTTCAACGACGCCCAATCTGATCTCAAGTTTATTATTGTCACGGCCAAGTTGCTCACCGGTTTTGATGCGCCCATTTTGCAGACCATGTATCTGGACAAGTCGATCAAAGATCACACGTTGCTGCAAGCGATCTGCCGCACCAACCGCCTCTTTCCCGGCAAAACGTTTGGCCGCATTGTGGATTATTTTGGCGTCTTCGACGATGCCGCCAAGGCCCTAGAATTTGACGAAGAGGGCATCAAGCAGGTCATCACCAATCTCTCCGAATTGCGCGACCGATTGCCCCAAGCCATGCGAGATGCATTGGCCCACTTTAATGGCATAGACAGAACAGTCCAAGGTTTCGAGGGTTTAGAGGCCGCGCAAGAGGTCATCAACACCAACGAGAAGAAAGATGCCTTTGCTCGCGACTTCAAGTATCTGGCCAAGCTGTGGGAATCGCTTTCGCCCGACACCATGCTCGATCTCTACAACGCCGACTATGGCTGGCTGGCCCAAGTCTACGAGTCGGTCAAGCCCGCGTCGGACAACATTGGCAAGCTGCTCTGGCTTACATTGGGTGCGCAAACTACTCAGCTAATCCACGACAACATTCACGTGGGCGAGGTCCATGCGCTGGATGAGTTTGTGCTTGATGCTGATGTGATTGAGAATATCTTCAACAATCCCGATCCGAGTCATGTCAAGCAGCTTGAAAAAGAGCTGGCCAAGCGCTTCAAAAAGCGTGGTGATCTGCCCCGTTTTGTCTCGCTAAGCGAACGGCTCGAAGCATTACGCGATAGAGCCGAGCAGGGGCTGATCACGTCGATTGAGTTTGTGAAGGATCTGTGTCAAATTGCTCGGGAAACGGTACAGGCGGAGAAAGAGCTGGAAGAAGAACGCCAAGAGAAGACACCCCAAGCCGCGCTTACCGAACTCTTTTTAGAGCTCAAGACGGATACAACGCCAGCCGTGGTTGAGCGCATTGTGACCGATATCGACGCAATTGTGCGGGTGGTCCGTTTTCCCGGTTGGCAGGACACGGTGGGTGGCGAACGCGAAGTACAGAAGTCCCTGCGCAAGGCGTTGCTGAAATACAAACTTCATACCGATCAAGTCCTCTTTGAGCGAGCTTATGCGTATATCAAAGAGTATTACTAATCCCACACCAAAGGACATACAACATGACAACCCAAACACCATCCGAACAAATTGCCTACTGGGCAGATAAACTACGCGACATCTCTGCCTCGGGCCATCACTTTGCAGACAATATCTACGACAAAGAAAATTACCAGACGATTCAAGATATAGCAATTGAGATGTTGGCCCTTGCCAGTGACAAAACGGTAGACGAGCTCGAACCGTTGCGGATCCCCCATTTCGCTCGCCCCACGCCGCTATCCGTTGGCGACGCCGCGGTGATCGATACGCAGGGCCGAATCCTGCTGATTCAACGTGCGGACAATCAGATGTGGGCCATGCCCGGCGGCGCGTTCGAGGTTGGCGAATCGCCAGCAGCAGGCGCGATCCGCGAGACGCTTGAAGAGACTGGGGTGCATTGCAGCGCCAAATCGTTGATTGGCGTCTTTGATTCGCAGAATCTGGATGGGAACTCCGCGTTCCAGCTTTACCATTTCACTTTTTTGTGCGAACCTATGACGGACAAGGCGATTGAGCCAGCCGCTTTTGCGCACGAAACGCTCGGCTTTGATTGGTTCACAGAAGATGCATTGCCTAGCCCGATCGATCCGTGCCACAGCAGCCGGATCCTGGAAGCGTTTGAGATGTGGCGACATGGTGGCGAGGCGTTCTTCGACAAATAAGGCAGAAAATCCCCCTCATCAATTGGCTCATTTACCTTCAGCCGAATACTGCGTTATAATCTGGATCTGTGCATCAATCTACTTTACTGAAACGTAGCTTAAGATGCACAAAGCACAGCCCGTTCCACATTCGTGGCGTACCTTTCCCATCCCCATCAACCAAGAAAAAAAGATAAATGAACTCAGGTGTCTTTCATACAACCTACAAATCAGATCTAGCGCTGCGCCCGGTACCCATTATGCGTTGGCGGTTGATCTTTGTACTGCTGCTTGCGCTGCTGCTGCCCTTTATGGTGAGCAACTACTACTTAACGCTCGCAAACCAGATTGGCATTATGGCGATTGGCGCAATTGGTCTCAATATTCTAACCGGATACACCGGGCAGATCAGCTTGGGGCAGGGTGGCTTTATGGCGATTGGGGCCTACACCTCTGGCATTTTGGCCGCGTGGTATGGCGTGCCCTGGTACTTGACCATTCCAATCGCCTGTGTTGCAACCGCGCTCTTTGGCGGCATCTTTGGGATCCCGTCACTGCGGCTAAAAGGGCTCTATTTGGCGATTGCCACATTGGCAGCGCAGCAGATAATCGAATGGGTCATTATTCGTTCATCGGCGCGCGGGGCCGAAGCGATCCCCCTGCCGGGGATCAAGTTCTTTGGCACGTCGATCAGCAAGCTCAAATTCGACTTTATCACAGGTCGGCTCGGTGGGCGCGAGTTCTGGTACTACTGGATTGTCCTCTTCTTTTTGATTCTGGTAGTGCTTTTTACCGTTAACCTTTTCCGCTCCAAAACCGGGCGCGCCTTTATCGCCATCCGCGATCAGGACATTGCAGCAGAAGTAATGGGCGTCAACGTCTTTCAATACAAAATCCTCTCGTTTGCAACCTCATCATTTATTGTGGGGCTAGCCGGTGCGCTACAGGCACAATATCGCGGCATTGTATCGTTTGAAAGTTTCACAATCGATGTGTCTATCCTCTATTTGGCGGCCATTATTATCGGCGGGTTAGGCTCGGTTTCGGGTGCAATCTACGGTGCAATATTTATGACGTTACTGCCAGCACTGTTGCGAAGCGTAGGCAGTTCTCTTGGTGGCGTGATCCCGGGCATCGATCAATATATCGCCTTTATGCAGCAGGGTGTTTTTGGTTTAGTCGTCATCCTTTTCTTGGTCTTCGAGCCAGAGGGGATCGCAAAGATGTGGCGCAACGCAAAAGATTACTTCCGGCTTTGGCCGTTTAGTTATTAGTGACGAACAAAATCACAATATTCAATTTCAAAGGAGAAAAGATGTTCAAAACACGCAGTTTCGTAACACTCAGTTGTCTACTCATCACGGCGCTTATGTTGGCGGCTTGTCCCGCACCGGCAGCCGATAGTGGTAATGGCGAAGGGATGGAAGAAGGTCCCATCCAAATCGGCGCTATTTTCGATCTCACAGGTCCTACTTCTGACGTTGGTCAACTTTATTCTGGTGGCATCAAAGGCTATGTTGATTTCGTCAACGCCACTGGCGGTATTGACGGGCGCATGGTAGAGCTACTGTCTGCCGACTATGCCTATGCAGTTGATCAGGCCGAGCAGCTTTACAGCCAATATGTCAATGAAAACGAAGTTCTAGTTTTTTCGGGTTGGGGTACGGGCGACACAGAAGCATTGCGTGGCCGTATCGGTGATGATGAGATTCCATTTGTCTCCGCATCCTACTCCGCGGCATTACAAGATCCAGCCGAGGCCCCCTACAATTTCTTGATCGGCACAACTTACTCGGATCAATTTATTCTGGCGATTGACCGAGCCGCAGCAGAGGGCGCGAGCGTGGTTGCACTCTTCCATAATGATAGTCCATTTGGCACGTCGCCTCTAGAAGATGGCCGCGATCACGCTGGCGAACTGGGCATCGATGTAATCAACTTCCCCATGCCGCGCGGCGCAACAGATTATACAGCCGAGCTATCCCAAGCAGCCGAACAAGGCGCAACACACGTTGTGGTTCAAAACGTTTCATCCCCGGCTGCCACGCTCGCGAAAAATGTCGATAACCTTGGTCTAGACATGACCATTATGTGTCTAAACTGGTGTACAAATGAGCTGCTGCTCGAACTATCAGGCGAAGCTGGCGACGGCATTATTGGCGTCAATCCATTTACCTTCCCAAGCTCTGGTGTGGCGGGTTTGGATGAAATTGCGGGCCATTTAGAGAGCGAAGGCACAATGACGCTCGATGAAGCAGGTGGCCTTTATATTGCAGGCTGGACCACGATGAAGGTGCTGCTGCAAGGTGTAAGAGATGTGTCGGCTGCTGGTGATGAATTGACCGGTGCCAATGTGCGGGCTGCGCTTGAAAATCTGTCGGGGTATGACACAGGCGGCATTACGGATCCCATCACCTTTACGGGCGAGGATCATGCAGGCAACAAAACCGTCCAATTCTTCGAAGCAAGTGGCGGCGTCTGGAGTCCAGTTTCTGAGCGTGTCGGCGTAGAAAATTAAGGAGAGAGTGACAAGATGACAGGATGACAAAGATGACAAGAGACGGGTTCGACCTGACCGTAGGGTCTCTGTGTTCCATATGTTGTCATCCTGTCATTTGAGCGAAGCGAGTCATCCTGTCATCTTGTCATTTTTAAAGATGCTTTCACTAAACAATATCGAAGTAATCTATAACGACGTTATCCTTGTACTTAAAGGCATGTCGTTAGAGGTGCCAGAGGGTAAAATCGTGGCGCTTCTTGGCTCTAACGGCGCGGGCAAATCAACCACACTCAAGGCGATCTCTGGGCTGTTAAAGCAAGAGAATGGCGAAGTGACGGATGGCTCAGTCGTCTTTGAAGGGCAGAACATCCATCAACTAGATGCAGCGGAAGTTGTGCGCCAAGGCATCTTTCAGGTGATGGAAGGTCGACGCGTCTTTGAGCATTTGAACGTTGAAGAGAATCTCATTGCGGGCAGCTACACACGCAAAGATCGGGGCAACATTAAAAGCGACATCGAGATGGTCTACGAATTTTTTCCGCGTTTAAAAGAGCGGCGGCGACAAACCGCGGGCTATCTTTCGGGCGGCGAACAGCAGATGCTGGCAATCGGGCGTTCTTTAATGGCAAAGCCGCGGCTAATCATGCTCGACGAACCATCTTTGGGCCTTGCACCATTACTAGTGCAGGGGATATTCGAAATTATCGAGCGCATCAATCGCGAAAATGGCACGACGATTCTGCTAGTCGAACAGAATGCACGCTTGGCGCTAGATGTGGCCGATTACGCGTATATTATGGAGAGCGGTCGTATTGTGCTGGCGGGTGAACCGGATCAGCTTAAAGAGAACGCGGACGTACGCGAATTTTATTTGGGGCTAAACGAGGTTGGGGCACGCAAGAGCTATCGCGATGTAAAGCACTACAAGCGCCGTAAACGCTGGCTTTCGTGACAGCAGACAATTATGTTTTTGGTGCGGGGGGGAATTGGTGTGGCAGATCGGTTCGCGCGCGATGCCGATCTAGGCCGCGATCATAACTGGTCATGCATGCCTCATTGGCACGGAACAATCCCGCAGGGCGCGCCATCTGACGGCACGGGCCAACTTCAGTCGGGAATGGATTGTAGATGGCGGCGATCGTCTAAGAATCTACCCTTGTTATCAAAAATTTAGGCAGAAAAAAGGAGCAAGCTGGATGAACCAGCTTGCTCCTTTTTGTCTGCGTTCACAGCATTACAAGCCAGTCGACTCCGACATGATGTACTTCGGATCGCCATCCATTGGCACAAACTCGCCGGTAATGGTAAAGATGATACGTTCGCAGATATTGGTCACACGGTCGGCGGTGCGCTCTAGGTTATGCGCTGCCCACATCAGGTAATTTGCCTGATCAATATTATCTGGATTGGCAATCATCATCTGGATTAAATCATTGTGAACCTGTTTGTATAACGCATCGACCTCATCATCGCGCCGCGGGATTGCATAGGCGGCTTCTATATCTCTATTCATAAATGCTTCGACCGAATCGCGCAGCATTTCAATCGCTTTTTCACACATCAATGGAATATCGACAAGTGGTTTTATCAGTTCATTGCTTCCAATGTAGAGCACAATGTTTGCAATGCCTTTAGCATAGTCGCCCATGCGCTCCATCTCACCCGAAAGTTCGATAAAAGCAGCAATCAGCCGCAAATCTCCAGCAACAGGTGCCTGTGTGCTAATGAGCAGCAGTGCATCGTTTTCAACCCGCAAACGCCGTCTGTTAATCAGCTCATCGTCCAAAACAATTTTACGTGCGGCCTCTGTGTCGAGCTTTTTCAACGCTCGTACGCTTTCGCGTAAGGCGTGTACGACCATGCTGCTCATAATTAACAACTCATCTTGAAGCCTATCTAATTCGCGTTCAAATGCTTCACGAGCCATGTGTCATCTCCTTAAAGAAATTCGTCAACTCTTCTCAGTTGGCAATTTCTTTATTGTTGGCTCATACGGTATGCGACTAAATCACTCACACTTTTAAAGGAAAGTGACGCAATTTCAGCTTATCGCCCATATGAGCGTTATTATTTGTGAGCGGCTTAGGTATTTCCTACCCAAATCGGCCTGTTATGTAATCCTCGGTGCGAGGATCTTGCGGATTTGAGAACATCTCTTTTGTTGGGCTATATTCCACAAGGTAGCCCGTACGGTTTTCGTCAACCATAAAGAAGGTTGTATAGTCCGACACGCGTGCGGCTTGCTGCATGTTGTGCGTAACGACCAAAATTGTAAAGTCTTCCGCCAGTTCTTGCATTAGGTCTTCGATACGCAGCGTAGCAATCGGATCGAGTGCCGAAGCAGGTTCATCCATCAAGATAATTTCGGGGCGTACGGCAATAGTGCGGGCGATACAAAGCCGCTGCTGTTGCCCACCCGAAAGGCCATATGCGCTTTGCTGCAATTTATCTTTTACTTCTTCCCACAACGCCGCGCCGCGCAGTGCATCCTCGACAAGATCATCCATGTTGCCTTTAAAGCCATTAATTTTTGCGCCCCACGCTACATTATCGTAGATGGATTTGGGGAATGGATTTGGCTTTTGAAAAACCATGCCAATTCGTCTACGCACTTCAACCGGATCAACGGCTGGATCATAAATGTCCTGGCCATGGAAGAAGACTTTTCCATCCACTTTGGCAATCGGGACCAAATCGTTCATGCGGTTAAATGCACGCAGAACAGTACTTTTCCCACAACCGGATGGTCCGATCATTGCCGTAATTTTTTTACGCGCAATACGCAGATTTATGTTTTTTACAGCGTGAAATTTGCCATAGTGAATGTTAAGGTCTTCTGCTTCAATCGCAACATCCTGTATTTCGGGATGAACAGTCTGTGCTGCATTATCTGTAAAACGCAAACGTTGTGAATCAGTTGCGGTAGAGACTGTACTCATAATGTGAATACTCCAGACTTCTAGGTCGCTTCGGTGCGACCAAATATAGATTTATATACAAGACCATTCAAACGGGTCTAACGCACCGTTCATTAAGTTTTGATTTGAACAATCTTGATTTATGCGTTTCTGCTGTAACGATTGCGCAAAAGGATTGCTACTGCGTTGAGGCTTAAAAGAAGAATCAGCAGCACCACGATTGCAGCGGCAGCAATATGTTGAAACTCAGGTTGTGGGCGAGCCGTCCACTGGTAGATTTGAACGGGCAACGTGGTAAATTTAGAAAATGGGCCATCAGGATCTAGCGCAATAAAGGTCGATGCGCCAATGACCACAATGGGGGCAGTCTCGCCGATAGCGCGTGACATGGCGAGGATGTTCCCGGTTAGAATGCCAGGTAACGCGCTGCGCAGAACATGATGCCAAATTACCTGCCATTTTGTGGCACCAATACCATAGGCAGCTTGGCGCAGCGAACTTGGCACAGCGCGGATTGCCTCTTGCGAATTGATGATAATCAGCGGCAGCACGAGCAAGCCGAGCGTTAAGCCAGCCGACAGAATGGTGCGTCCATTCGCAGTTGATTCGCTGGCAACGCCAAAAATTGCGCCACTAGTTAGCGGCTCGAGAAAGCGCACAAAGATTGCAAGCCCCAACATACCGTAGATAATCGACGGGACGCCAGCCAGATTATCGATATTTGTTTTAATAAAGCGGTTGAGTCGATTATCGGTTGCGTACTCTTCGAGGTAGATGGCCGCACCGACCCCAATAGGCAGCGAGAAGAGCAGTGTAATGGCGATTACCCACAGCGAGCCAAAGATGGCCGTGCGTACACCAGCCTTGGCGGGATCGCTAGATTGTGAGCTTGTCAGAAAGCTGGTATTGATCCATCTACGATATTCAACTACTGCGTTTGGATACTCTTCGGTTACAGCAGCTTCAATGACAGCTCGATTTCGTATTGAGTCAACTAAATCCCAGCTTTCAACTATTTCAGCTTCCAGAATCTGCTCTTGGATCAATCCCAGTAGATTACTTTGGCTTCGTTCGGCAAGCGGTTGTTCCGTATCGATGCGTCGAATCAAGCTGCGGCGTAGATTTTCGCGCAAAATCTCTTCTAGCTGTGCTGGGGTTTGATCCGCAAGAAGAACGCCATTGTTTGTAAGCGTTGCTGGGTTTACCTTATTTTGAATGGCAACCAACCCCATCGATTGATTGACCACATTAAAGAGCAGCAGCCCCAGCACCACTATGCCTAAAACAGTCGAGAAGAGAAAGATTCGGCGCCAGCGCGCGCTGCTTTGGCGCCGAGTGCGCACCAGTTGCTGAAACTCTTCACCCTGCGGCATATCCACTTCATAATTCGGCGGCCGATTCTTGGCAGAGAGATCAGTAGAGGGATCGGTAGGATTAATTTTAGGGGGGGGGGTGTTTTTTGAATTCTTCGTCATAGCCCTATTGATACTCCTCGCGGAATCGGCGCACAACCTTACGGCTAATGATGTTCAAGCCAAGCGTCATAAAAAAGAGCAGCAGCCCGATGGCAAAGATGCTGTTATAATCCACCGAATCGTAGCTTAGATCGCCACCACTAATGCGCACGATATGTCCCGTCATGGTCTCTGCGGAATCGAACGGATTAAAGGTAAAGTTTGGGCCAGCACCCGCGGCAATGGCAACAATCATTGTTTCGCCAATGGCACGCGCCGTTGCCACAATAAAGGCAGCAGCAATGCCCGAGAGCGCAGCCGGAACAATTACCCGAGTTGCTGCTTCAAAGCGGGTTGCGCCTAGCCCAAGGGCGGCCTCGCGCAGTGCGCCTGGCACCGCACGCAAGGCATCTTCTGCCATGGAGCTAACCAGCGGTAAAATCAAAATACCGATGACGATTCCTGCCGAAGCCGTGTTGTAGATCTTTACGGTATCGTGACCAAAAATTAGTCGCAGCAGTGGCGTCATAAAGGTGAGAGCAAAGTAGCCGTAAACCACAGTAGGAATACCAGCCAATACTTCGAGCACCGGTTTAACAATACTGCGGAAGCGGGGGGATGCGTATTCGCTAAGATAAATTGCAACCCCAAGACCAAGCGGCAATGCAAAAAGCAGTGCGATAAAGCTTGTCATGAGCGTTGATGTGACCAGCGGCCAAATGCCAAATTTATTAATAGCTGGTTGCCAAGTTGTTTTGGTAAAAAACTCGATCAACCGTTCTGTATCCATTGTAAAGTTCGCAAGATCCACGCTAAAGAAGAGCATAGATTCTTTACCTAAAACGTAGACAATACCGATGGTGGTCAGGATCGATACAGCTCCACAGAAAAAGAGGAATCCTTGAATTAATGTTTCGCCTGGACGATTCTTTTTACGTAAGTCAATTGAGTCATGGCTCTTATTTGGTTGACTCACTGGCAGCGCATTGCCCGCAACCTCAGCTAACCCCTGTTGCATAAGATAATTACTCCTTCCAACAAAAATCACATCAAAAACCACATAAACTTTGGAAATTCTGTCCATTTTTGACGAAATTCTTAGCCAAAATCTACATGATGTGGCTTCAAAAGTACAGATAGTACGGTTTGAGACCATGCCAAAAAATAAACCATCCAACATGACCAGAGCTGCTCCAGAAAAGCTGCTCTAATGTTAGACGGTTGTTTTCTGGAGCAGCCTAATTCACAGGGCTATTATTGACCCATAGCTGCTTTTACGGCATCCATTGCAGAAGTAATTAAAGCCTCGCTAGCTGGGAAGTAGCCAACTTCTTCAATCACATCATTGACATTTTCGAGGTAGTACTTAATAAAGCCACCAACCTGTGGTTTTTCGGCAATAATGCCAGCGTCAGAGTAGATGAAAAGTGGCCGACCTAGTGGATAGCTGCCCTCTTCAACGGTCTCAGCCGTTGCTTCAACGCCATCAATATTTAAGATGGAAACCAAATCGGCATTTTCCTGATAATAGGCATATCCAAAGAAGCCGATTGCATAGGTGCTGCCAGAAATGCCCTGCACAAGCACATTATCATCTTCGCTCAACTGAGTATTTGATGCGGCAAGAATTGGCTCTTTATCTTCGTCAAAGACTTCCTCTACGAAAAAGTCAAATGTACCAGAATCTGTGCCAGGAATAAAACGCTCAATATTTTCATCGGGCCAGCTTTGGTCAACGTCAGACCATTTCTCAGCAGTAAAGAGCATTGCAAGCTGATCCATTGTGATATCGGTTACAGCGGTATTTTCTGGATTAACGACCACGGCTAGTGCATCGGTACCTACGCGAATTTCGATCGGTGTACGACCAATGGCGGCACACGATTCGATTTCGGACTCTTTAATCGCACGGCTCGCGTTAGCGACGTCCGATTCACCAGCAACGCAGAAGCGCTCGAAACCAGCACCAGAACCGATAGAATCAATTGTCAGATTGCCTGCGTAGCCATCTTCGCGGAAGATTTCTGCCATGGCCTCAGAAAGCGGAAATACAGTTGAGCTACCAGCAGTTGCAATATCGCCCTCAAGCGTTGCTGGGTCGATGAAGTCGACCATTTCGCCTTCAGATTCGGCTGGTGCAGACTCGGTCATTTCACTCTCAGTTTCGGCGGTAGGTGTAGTGGTTTCTCCTCCACAGGCGGCTAGCACAAGGATAGAAAGCAGTGCAAGCAAGGCTATTAATAAGCTTCGATTTTTATTAGTCATATTTTCCTCAATTGTTTCTTTTGTATTAAGGCTAATCCAAAAAAATAATTATACGTATTCGGTCGATTTTCCGGAGTAGCTTGCGACCGTACTGTATATTCTATTTTTTGGAATGGCCTAAGTCCAGCAGATTAGGGATGGTTGATATGTTTACAGTTCTATAATGATAGAATTCAGTTAAGCAACAGATTCTACAAAATCAATAGTACATGTGTACTGTTAACAGGTAGTACTGATTTTGTTAATATTTTGTGGCATTTGTTAACAACATGTTAACAATAGACATTATTCGGAAATAGCAGCCAAGAGACACTTGCCATTTTTCTAACCACAAATACTAAACACCCCCTTTACTCTTGGCAACCAGCCATACATACGTTAAAATCCATTTAGACAATCCACATCTTCAACAAACACTTGGCAGTTATGCAGAATCACAAACCAATCGCACAGAAATCGCGCCGCACCTTCTTACAACAGACCGGAACCATTGCTGCCGCGGCGCTGCTTTCTGGCTGTACAGTTATGCTCCCCCCTGTTGAACTATCCACGCCAGCACCACAGCCAGAATCGACCAGTACCCCTGTACCGCAACCCACAACAGATCCGCTTGCCGCAATTCCGCTCGAAACAAAAATCGGCCAGATGATTATGGTTGGTTTTGCCGGGACCAAGATAGCCAGCAACAGTCCGCTCATGCGCGACGTGCAGCTAGGGCGCATCGGGGGCGTTGCGCTCTTTGACTACAACATTCAAACATTCGAGCAGACCAAAAACTTGATCAGCACGCTACAAAACGGTGCGACCACGCCCCTCATTGTATCGGCAGATCAGGAAGGTGGCCGCGTGCAGCGACTTGGCGCAACGTTTGGGCTAGCCGACAATTTTTCGGCGCAGGAGCTTGGCACAAAAGACATTTATGCCACACACGCATTTGCCCAAGCAATTGCCAACGTACTAGCCGAAGCTGGGATCAATCTAAACTTAGCGCCGGTTGTCGACCTCAACAGCAATCCGCAAAATCCCATCATCGGGCAGCTTGGGCGCAGCTTTTCAGCCGATCACAACGTGGTGAGCCAACATGCGTATACATTCATTCAGGCGCACCACGATGCAGGCGTGCAGTGTACGCTCAAACACTTTCCGGGCCACGGCAGTTCGACCACCAATTCGCACACCGAGTTTGTAGATGTAACCAATAGCTGGCGCGAGGATGAGCTCTTCCCCTTTTCGTACATCATCAACACGGGTCGCAGCGATGCCATTATGACGGCGCACATTTTTAACGCCAAGCTAGATGAGGAATATCCGGCCACGCTGTCAAAAAAGGTTCTCACCGACACGCTGCGCCAACGGCTCAACTACAACGGCCTGATCATCACCGACGATATGCGCATGGGAGCCATTAACGACTATTATGGCTATGAAAAAGCGGTGGAATTAGCGGTGCTTGCTGGCGTCGATGTGATTGCGGACTCGTGGTACCAAGCAGACCGCGTCGAAGCCACTATCCGCACGATAAGCAATTTGGTGCAAAGTGGGCAGACTTCGGCTCGCCGCATTGATGAGTCGTATGCGCGCATCATGCGCGCCAAGTCTCGTATTCCGGGGCACGCCAGTTTGGTCCAACCGACGGGGCAGCCAAACCCAACTGCGACGGCGGCCACAATGGCAACACCGACGCCAATCCCAAGCGCCATGCTGACGCCAACGGCTGCGCCATCAGCTAACACCCCCATTCCCCCAGAAACACAGTATTACGATAAGTTGGAAGAGCTAACAGAATAAGGCTGAGGCTGAGGGGTAGAAAAAAACCTGAGCAGTGAACGCTGAAACGGAATGTACTAATCGTGAGGCAGAAGGCTTATCCTTGACAGAAGCCTCTGCCTCAGCCTTAAATCTAAAGGAGAAAAATTATGGACTTAAATCTCAAAGGCCGCGTCGCCGCGATTGCGGCAGGCAGTGCAGGGTTGGGCTATGCCAGCGCATTGACCTTGGCGCAAGAGGGCTGCAAAGTTGCCATTTGCGCGCGCCGACCTGAAAAGTTGGAGGAGGCAGCAGAGTCGATCCGTGCGGAGACGGGCGCAGAAGTGTTGACGCTTTCGCTGGACATGAGCGAAAAAAATGCGCCGCGCGACTTTGTGCAAAAGGTGGTTGCCCACTTTGGTCAGCTCGATATTTTGGTTGCCAATGCGGGCGGCCCACCAAGCGGGCCTTTCGAAGATATGTCGGATGATGATTGGGAGTTGGCGGTACAGCAAAACTTATTGAGCACGGTGCGTATGTTCCACGAAGCCATGCCGCACGTCAATGCCAGCGATCAGGGACGCTTAATCGCGATTACGAGTATCAGCGCCAAGGAGCCGATTGAGAGCCTCGTGCTGAGCAACGCAACGCGTGCGGGCGTGCATGGATTGGTCAAAACATTAAGCCGCGAAATTGCCGAGCATGGCACCACGGTCAACGCAGTTTGTCCGGGCATTACGCGCACGGATCGCATTACGCAATTGGCGCAACAGGCCGCGGATCGTGAAGGGATCACGCTGGAAGAGGCGTACGAAAAACGCTCTGCCGGGATCCCGCTCAAGAGGCTGGGCGATGCAATGGAGTTCGGTGCGGCGGTTACCTATTTATGTGGCAAACAGGCTGCGTATATCTCTGGCATTGCGCTGCCTGTTGATGGTGGTCTGCTGGCGGGTTTGCCTTAACAATGGCTCAATTTCACGAAGAAATTCAGATTCAAGCGGCGGCGGCTGCGGTCTATACAAAGTTTTCGGATCTGTCCGCATGGCACATGTGGTATCCCGATGTGCTTCGGGCAAATTGGATCGAAGGCAGTGCGTGGGAAGAGAATGCACGGTTTGCAGTGCAGGTGAAAAATTTTTTGGGTATGACGGCCAAAGGGCTTTCGGTTGTGCGCTTAAGTTCGGCGGATCAGATGCTCGTCTGGGAAAATTCTATGCTTGGTTTGCAGGTGGTCGCCACCGCTCGATTTGAAAAGAGCATCGGCGGCTGCAAGTTTAGCATTAGCAAAAGTACGCATGGTTTGCTTTCGCCGATTATGCCGCTGTTGAGTGGGCGACAGAATGAGCAGCTGCGCACGGGGATGGAGAATTTAAAGGCATTGATCGAGGGCGATCTGTCTCGCAAGTAGTGACAGCAAGTAATGACAGCTAACCGACAGATCAATAGTGGATAAGCGGTGCTATAGTTGCAAGCAGAGAACGACATAGTATCCCGTATTTAGAAAATATATCTGAGGATAGAGTTCGTCTCGCATCCAGACGGAGGGCCGGTCGCAAGACTGGCCCTTTCGCTTATGGGGGGGTTAGCGCACCTGTCGCAAATACGCACGCAGACTCTGCCAACGCGTCGACGCCTTATCCCGCACGGCTTTGCGTTTTTCTTCGGGACCATACCGTTCTGCGCTTACCTCGCGGCTCAACATTTGCACCTCGCGTGCAACCAATCGCCTGGCATCCTGCGCCTGTGACAGATCCGCCACCGTATGATCGGCCAGCCCCGAGCCATACTCCAACATTGTTTCGCCCTCTGCGAGCGGACGTCCGATCCGCCGCCCCCAGCGCAGCAACCCCAGCCACGGATCCGCCGTGCGCAGCCCCCAGCGTGACCATAACACAACCGTCCCCCACACCAATGCCGCCAACGGGATCAACCAAATCAACATCTGCCAATGCCAAAATGGCTCTGCATCTTCAACAGGCGCTTCGTCAATTGTCGTGCGAATCGGCGCAGATTCAGACCCCACGGAAATTGTTTCGGGTAACCCGATACGCGTCAACTCGGGTCGACCAGCGGTTGGTTCAAAGGGGATCCAGCCATAGGTGGGAAAATAGACCTCGGGCCACGAGTGGGCTTGTGCTTCGGTCACCACGCGTAGCCCTTCTTGAAAATCAAAGCGACCCACAGCAAAGCCTGTTGCAAAACGCGTCGGCAAGCCCGAAAGTCGCGCCAAGGCAGCAAATGAAGTTGCATAATAATCGCAATAGCCGCGCTGTAGATCAAAGAGAAAATAATCAGCCACATCAACCACTTCTGCCGGAGGTTGAGTGACATTTAAATCGTAGGGAAATGTGCGTAGGTGTGACTCGATAGCCAGCGCTTTCTCGTATGGAGAATCCACATTCGCGGTCAAAGATTGCGCTAAAATGCGGGTGCGCTCGCTAATTGTAGCAGGCAATTGCAGGTAAAGATCGTAACGGGTGGGTAACGGTGTCGATTCACCCCACATCGGCTCAACCCGTAGCTGTTCAGGGCTAACTGCGGGGATGCTCGACACGATTGAGTAACTGCGCAGCGTTTGATCCGCACGGCTCGCCCACAGTGCCAGCGGATCACCATTTGCGTGGCGCTCCAATCGATAATCTACAAGCGGCACAATTGGTTCGGGCGCGGCATAGAGGGCGCTACTTTGAAAGCTGAGGAAGATGTTTTGCGTCAGTAATTTACGGCCAGGTCCAACCAGATCGGGCGGCAGCGCATCGGGATCAAACAGTTCCGCTGCTTCATCTGGATCGGCAACCACGCGATTGGCAGAGAAAGCTTCACGCGGAGTGAGCATAGCGGTCACCGCGCCATTGTCCAAAACATCATTACTCCAACCTAATCCATCATACATGGACAACGTGCCGCCCCGCATATAGTGCCCTGCTGGTTCTTCAACTTCACCCGGAAAACTTGGATCATAGAAATAAGCATCATCCGTGCGCACCCGCATCACCTCGCGCTGCGACAGCTCTGGCCCCGAACCGAGCAAAAAGCTATTCGGCAGACCATCCGCTAGCGTGCTGCCGCGGAAACGAGAGGTCATTTTGATATCGGGAAAGAGGCGGATCCCAAAGTCTTCCACCTGCTCATTAACAGGGGCCAGCAGATCAAAATAGCGATGCGAAATTGGCTCAATCGAAACGTTGGGGAAGAAGCCAGCCAGCATAACAAGTAGCCCACCAACAACCGCCACGTAGATCACCCGCTCGCCAAAGATGCCTCCGCTGTAATCAACATTTGTCTCCTCCCAGCGCGCTTCGAGCGTGCGATGGTGCAAGATTATTTGTAGCACTAGCGCCAGCAGCAGACTAACCAGCAGTGCGGTACGTGCATTGGATCCATAAAAGAGCGCGATACCTAAAAGCGTCAAGATGGGCAGCGCTGCCAGCAGACCAGATCGTTGCGTGCGCACGAACCATGCGCTGATGCAGCACATTATCCAAATGCTCGCACCAACCAACGCCGCAAAGATTAGATCATCTTGCGTTGCGCCCCCCGCAGCCACGCCACTTTGCCAACGCGCAACGCGGCTAAAAAGCAGCGAGAGATCGGTGCTAATTTCGGACTCAAGCACGGGCCAGCTATTTGTCAGCAGCGCATCCAGCAGCCGAAACGGACCCGGGATCCAGCCAGAAAGCGCCTGCAAAAGTGCGAGCATGCCAACAAAAATTAAAAGGAAGAGCTGGCTGGCTACGCGAAGAATACTCCCTACTGTTTTGTTGCCCAGCCAACTCCAAACCAACCATGTTGCCAACACAGCCAGCGGACCCAGCGCGATTACGCCGCTTGTGCCAGCTACATTTTGTCTACGCGAAAAACTAAGCCATCCGTTCGCCTCCGCTGCGATGCCCGGCATCAGCGCCAAACAGAGACAGAGTCCCAAAGCAATCCAGCCCTGTTCGGGGCGATAGCGCGTCGACATAATACGTGCAAACCGCCAAAAACGTGTCTCTCCCTCAACTTCAGCAGATGGATCAAACGTCGAAGACGAAGCACTCACTTAGCCCACCTCCTCTTCAACTTCAAGCGTAATCGCGCCACCCGCAGGCGTAGTTCGAATCACGCGCCGCGTGCGTCGATAGGTCAACGCAGATTCTAACGGTGTGGCTGCCCGCAATGTTTGCACAGGAATATCAAATCTGGTCAGCACAGCACGTAGCGATGCACCGCTTTCAACACCCTCCGCAGCCTCGATCAAATAAACCATGCCAGTCAAGCGCGATTGTCCATGGATCAATTCGGCGATCCACTGATCGGCCTGATCATGCACGGGCGTAATTAACAAGACGGTTTGGCCGCGTCGCAACAATTCACGGTTACCTTGCAGCAGCGCATGGAGCGGCAGATCCGCGGGATTCATGGCCGCAAGCTTTGCCATAATGCGCCAAAATTGCGCCTGTCCATTCTGTGGCAAAATCATAATCGGCTCCACCAATCCACCCGACGCTTGGCTTGCCGTTAACAGCCCCACCGACTGCCGTTCGTTGCTGCCCAAAAGTTGAGAGGCCAAACCCGCCGCAGCCATCACCGCATATTCGAAGGTACTCTGATCATTGTCTCCATGGTGGACGGCCGCTTCCGCATCAATCACAATCCAGACTTCGCCCCCTGGCTCCATCTCGCGCTCCGTCACCATCAACCCATTGTGGCGTGCCGTTGCCGCCCAGTGGACATAGCGCAGACTGTCGCCCGATTGATACGCACGCACAGTGGGCGAACGAAGCGTTGCCGCAAAGGGCCGACGCTGCTGTCGTGCGCCGCTTGTATTGCCAAAGGGCAGCATCAGATCTGGCAGGCGCGGCACCCGCGGGTAGATCAACAGATTCTCCGACTCGTCGACTGCCTGCCGAAGCTGAAAGAGCCCAAACGGATCGCCCCACGTGAGCGTTGCCGGGCCAAGCCGATACGCACCACGCCGCGGGCAGATCGACTTGATCTGCCATCGATAATGCCCCACACCGCTGCTCGCAACCACACGATCTGCCTCATACTCTGGAAGCTCAGACCCGTCCGCAAATTCGGCCCAGAGAAGCGGAAAAATGCTCTTATTTTCTATCTCAAAAATCTCTACCAGTGGGTCCCCGGCTAGCAGCATCGTCGCGCTTTCGCGTCGACGGCTCAGCGTAATTGCACCACTTTGCCCACGCACCCACAAGTAGCTAATTGTATACAGACCAATAATCGTCACCAGCAGCGCCGTCCACACGCGGTGCGGTGTCAGCAACTGGTTCAGCGCAAAAATCGGCACAAGCAGCAACGGCCAGCGGACCAACATCGTCAGCCGCGTCTGCTCCATTAGCCCGCGGTTCAGCCAGCTTTCCAACCACCTATCTATGCTGAATACAATTGTTTTTGGATTAATTAGTTTTACGTCAATCAGTCGAGTCTACTTTTTATTTATTTTTAGGTACAACGAGTCAATTTGCTCATACGCGCCACAGTCACTATCATACTCTTCAATTGTATCAAGCATGCCAAATTAGTCATGTAATCAGCACACCTGCTTATAGCGCCACTCAAAGTGTAACAGCCAATGAACGTTCATCCAACCGTCAATATTGACGAGACAATTACCGCCATCATCGCCCCCGCACCGCCACAAGTGCTTAATGTAAAACGTTTGGCCCTGCGTCTGCCCATAGAACGCTCCACCGAACCATATGCCGGGCGCTACTTTTTGGCCCGCTGCGGTGCGCTCGATTCGCCGCAAAACCCGCAGGCCCGCTTCGAACAGTGGAGCATCTACCTGCGACGTCCACTCTTTGCCAGCAGCCGTCGTCTCAACCCCCTTTACACTGACGAGCGGGGTAAACCGACCGAGGCCATTTGGGAATTTTTGCTGCCATCGTTGGGCAAAAAAAATAATCAAGAAGAGACCGGCGAGGCTTGGCTTGCCACGCTGTCTGAAGGCTCCCCCGTGAATCTGATCGGGCCGCTGGGCAGCGGATTTTCTATGCGATCTGTAGGAGGCAATTTGCTGCTCTTGGCACAGAATGATGGTCGCCTTGGCGCGCTGCTGCCGCTAGTTGACTCGTTTTTGGACAAGGGAGGCCGCGTAACTCTGCTCATCCAAGGCCCGGCACAACTACGCCAGTCGCTCTTAGATCAACTGCCGATTGCAGCCGAAATGCGCCTTGCGCAAACCGAAAGTGACTGGTGGCAACAGGCCGCAGAAGTTATGCAGTGGGCCGATCAGGTTGCAGCCACAATCTCGCTAGAGCGCACACAGCGCCTTGCGGATATTATCCGCGAAAAGCGCTTTCGCTTACTGCCCGATTTTGCGCAGATTCTGGTTCAAGCGGATCTGGCCTGCGGCGTTGGTGCCTGTTTAGCCTGCGTCGTGCCAACCGCATCAGGCGGCCTCACGCGCGCGTGCGTCCACGGGCCGGTCTTCGATCTGACCCGCTTGGCGCAGTAGCTGTTTTGGGATAAAGTAGAGCTGTGGCGCTAATTACCGGGCCGTGCAAAAAGCACCTTACCTAACCCTCAATGGTGTTAATATAAACAGAAAGAAAGATAATTGAAAGACCAATTCAACAAAAAAATCCTACAATAGTATTGTGTATATCTCCTACTTCAGAAAAACCACCATTGCGCTATAATTATGGCTAAACCAGAAAAACAATTACACAGGTTTTAGCGATTTTCTGGAGTAGCTTGCGGCCATACCGCATATTTAATTTTTTGAAGTGGCCATAGCCTCTAAAACTCAATGATGAGTCAACTACATGTAGGGATTTTAAATGATTCAGGACTACCAACCAACCATGACCACAAACAATGCCATAAACAGCGAAACTACCAATAAAACAGACGAACAATTTGCCCCTTTCGCAGAAAAGATGATCAACGAAGGCTTGCCGGATCTCATGATCCGCAGCTTTCACTACTACTATCAGCAGCTGCTTGCGGGCGAGACAGGCTTTATTACCAACGCCGAAGCCGGACCAGTTAACGCGCTGCCTGATGCGGAAAAGATGGACCGTTATCACGATGCAGGGATCGCCGCGCTCAACAAAACCGTTATGCTCAATCTAAACGGTGGCCTTGGCACAAGCATGGGCATGACCGGCCCAAAATCGCTGCTGCCCGTCAAAGGCGATCTGACCTTTCTCGACATTATCGTCAACCAGACAATTCATTTGCGTCGCGTCCATAACGCACGGCTGCCGCTTGTCTTTATGAATAGCTTTAACACGCAGCAGCAGACCGAGACAGCGCTCGAAGAATATACTGAGTTAACCCAAAGCGTGCCTTTCGGCTTTGTGCAGCACAAAGAGCCCAAGATTCTTAAAGAGTCGATGCAGCCAGCAACATGGCCCGCAGATCGCGACAAAGAATGGTGCCCGCCCGGTCATGGCGATCTCTACAGTGCGCTCCTGACCAGCGGCATGTTGGATTCGCTGATTGACGCCGGGTTTGAGTATATGTTTGTGAGCAATTCAGACAACTTGGGCGCAACGTTGGATCTGGATATTTTGGGTTATTTTGCGCAAGAGAAGTTGCCATTTTTGATGGAAGTGGCAGACCGCACGCAGGCAGACAGCAAAGGTGGTCATTTGGCACAGCGCCCCGACGGACAGCTTATTCTGCGCGAGGTTGCACAGTGTCCACCCGAGGAGATTGAATCGTTCCAGAATATTGGGCACTACACCTACTTTAATACGAATAATCTGTGGGTTCATCTCCCCACGCTCCAGCGGATCACCACCGAGCGCGACGGCATTTTGGGGTTGGCTCTCATTCGCAATGAGAAGCCAGTGGACCCAACGCAGCCCGATTCGCCGCGCGTTTATCAGCTTGAGACGGCCATGGGCTCTGCGATTGGTGTCTTCGAAGGCGCGCAGGCAGTTCGAGTGCCGCGCACGCGTTTCGTGCCAGTCAAAAAGAACAACGATCTGCTTGTTCTACTTTCGGATGTCTATCGACTGAGCGATTCGTACAACATGGAGCTTGCTTGTGAGCGGCAGCCGCTGGTCAACTTGGATCCGAAATATTATCAGCTAATCGGCGACATGCAGGCTCGCTTCCCCCACGGTGCGCCATCGCTCATCAACTGTACATCGTTGCGTGTGGTTGGGGACGTTCACTTTGGGCGAGATATTGTGATGGAAGGCAATGTCGAGGTGATCAACAACGATGATGAACCGATGTATATTGCAGATGGAACGATACTGCGAGGGTAATGCAGTAAGTAGTGAATAGTAGATAGTGCTTCGGTCGAGTGTGGTAGCCCAGTGTTTCCGCTAACACACGTACATAATTTTTCTAGTTTAGCCTAACAGGGCTTCAGCCTGTTTCAATCAGCATTTGGCGCTTCTTTTATTTGTCGTCACCGTCGCACTCGACGCATCAGATTTAAAACTCGTGGCATACCATCTATGTAAAGATGGTATGCCTTTTTTGATCGGGGCCAATCCCATGCGCCTATGCGTGGCTGAAACTCTGCGCCAAAGCCCTGTTTAAAACCCCACACACCTTGCATCGAATCATCTAGATCATCCAGATCAGTTGGCGCGCCCCACCAATCATAGTGCGTACAGCCTTGTGCATAGGCCCAGTGGAGCGCCTCGTATTGCAGCAGATGGTTTGGCATATCGCGTCGTCGTCGATGGCTGCTTGCACCATTAAAATAGACCGCTTGCTCGGCGTAGCGCGTCAAAAACAGGCCAGCCATCGGCAGATCTTCTTCGGCGTGTTCGGCCAAAAGCAACACCCCTCCAGCAGGATTCTCATCCTCGTTTTGTGCATCTAAGAAAGTCTGCCACAGCGTCTGATAGTAGCCAAAGGGCCGAATCGCAAAATGATCGCGGCCAGCTGTTTCTGCGTACAGATCGTAGAAGCGGCGCAAATCCTCGCGGCCTCCCTGTCGAATAGTGATGCCTCGTTTAAGCGCCAACCGAATATTGTAGCGCCACTTACTTTTCATGGGCAACTGTAGGGACGCTTCAATGCCAGCCTCATCCACAATGGGAGCCAGATCGGCTGGCAATACGCTGATCGCCGAATTCTTAAATTGGATCTGCTCGGCGCTGAACTGCCAGCCTCGACGTTCCAGCATCGGGCGCAATGCCGCCCCCGCAACAGAATCGCTGCGCACATCCGGATCAATCTTGACGAAGATGCAGCGGTTTGCATCAGCGATGACTTCCACCGCATCCAAAGCCATCGCGACATGTTCCTCATTTGCCCACTCCAGCAGCGGACCCTTCGGCACATAAGCCACCCGCAGCGGCACGCCAGCGACAGGCTGCCGCCACAAAAATTGGAACCCAGCAATCGGTTCGTCTCCACCCGCAGGCGAGACAATATAACGTTCGGCCTGCCAGCCCGTTTGGGCCTTTACTTCTCCCCACTCCCACGATTGCAGAAAATGGCGAGCGCACAACATGGATAACCACCGCTGCCAATCGGCGGGTGCAGCAATTTGACGAATCGATATGGGTACGGTCATGAAGATTAGCTGTTGTATTGGGTTGAATTCTGTTGATTTTGGCGAGCAGTCCAAAACTTTTGTAAACGGTAGCCTGTCTTATAAAGCCCATAGCCAATTGAATCTAGTGGCTTGTCCCATGCGCCAACAAAACGGACAACATTCCCGCCAAAGCCTTGCTTCAGCCGATAGACGCCCCACAGTTCGCCCTTTGGCAGCGCCTGCAAATCCAGCGGAATCTTATCGACAGGTACGCCAACCTCGCTCGACTCGTCACTCAACTCGTCGATAGTCAGCGCCATTTGCCCTACCTCGTCCGGAATCCCCCACAGATCATATCGTGTGGCCCCATGCGCACGCGCCCAGCGGATCGCGGCCCATTGCAGCGCATGATTTGGCATTCGATTCCGCTCGCGGTTGCTGCTTGCTCCCCACAGATACCACGCCGTTTTTCCCGTAATACAGACAACAATTGCGGCCAGTGGTTCGCCCCGATATTCGGCCAATAAGTAAACGGCTTTGTCTGGAACGAGAAGGTGAAAAGCGGCGTTAAAATATTCCGCACTGTGTACATGAAATCCATCCCGCAGACCCGTTTCCTGCATCAACTGATGAAAGGCCGGCAAATCAGCGGCTGTACATGCGCGCACCTCGACCTCTTTACGCTTGGCTAGCCGAATGTTGTAGCGCCATTTGCTCTTCATGCGCTGCAAGATTACCTCTTCGTCGTCCACGATGTCTAAAATAATCGTGCTCTGCGGCTGCACATTCTGCTGGCTTGCAACAAAGCCATATCCCTGCAACAGCTTGCGGTTGGCGGGTGTATCGGGCAAATCCGGCTCGATCTTCAAGAGCGCCGCGCCTTCCTTGCGGCAAACGGCTTCCGTTTGGGCCCAAAAATTGGCGGTGGCTGAGTGATCGTGCCAATCAACCAGCGGGCCTTTGGGTATGTACGCGATCTGTGTGCCAACTGACAAGAGAGAATGTGGCAAAACTCGAGCAAGCCGACCGGGAAGCATCGACCGAAAGAGCAGCAGAGCGCCCTGATTGATTTGAGTCGGCCCATCAACAATTGTTCTAGAAGTCCAACCGAAGTGGGACTTTAATTGACCCCATGCACTTGTTTGCAACAGGTGGGCAGCCGCATGATTCTGGACAAATGCATCCCACTCAGCTGACTCGCCCATTTCTTGTCCATTCACTACGTGTGTGGTGGTTGTTTCTAGGCTTTTTGGCATTTCAATTGACATGCAGAATATAATACCATGCCCCTAGAATTGTGGCACTCTTCAGTGTGGTCAAAGTTCATGAAATTTGGCACACTTGTGATAAAATTCGCTTTGTCTACAATAGATCTTATAAAAAATCTAGCAGTGGATCTACAGTGGCTTATATAGCAAGAAATCGACGTCGATAGACCCTCTATGCAAGGCCAGTTGAGTAGGCATAGCGAGCAGATTTAGTGAGTAAGAAGATGTTGCAAACAGTGGACGGTATATTAGCCAATCAGAGAAAATCACTTTTAGATATAGCTATTGTAGTCGTCAGCTACAACACAAAAGATCTATTGCGCGACTGCCTTTCATCTGTGGTGAAGAGCAACCTAAAAATAGCCTATGCGGTTTGTGTGGTGGACAATTCTAGCACAGACGGCAGCGCAGAAATGGTGCGTGTGGAATTCCCGCAGGTAGAGTTGATAACACTCTCCAGTAATGTTGGCTATAGCAAGGCCAATAATATTGGTTTACGCTGGTTTGGCTTTAATCAAGATGATCCAATTACGGAAGATAATCTGCCGCGCTATGCACTGTTGCTCAATCCAGACACGGTTGTGCCCAAAGATGCGTTTGCCGAGATGGTCGCGTTTATGGATGCGCACCCAAACAGCGGCGTTGCAGGCCCGTGTGTGCGCAGGCCCGATGGTTCCTTAGACAAAGCGTGTAAGCGCACCTTCCCAACACCAACGGTTTCGCTCTATCGTATGCTCAGTTTGGGCAAACTTTTTCCTAATAGCCACGCCTTCAACTCATATAATTTAGAATATTTGCCCGATAGCGCAGTCGCTCAAGTCGATTCGGTCGTAGGCGCATATATGCAGCTCCGAACCGAGGCCGTCGAGGAAGTTGGCCTGTTGGATGAAGCGTTCTTTATGTACGGAGAGGACTTGGACTGGGCAAAGCGAATTAAGGATGCAGGGTGGGAAGTCTGGTATAATGGTGAAAGTGAAATTACGCACGTAAAAGAGGCTGCCAGCAGCCAGAGCAGCAAAGCACGAATCGATTTCTACGAAGCTATGTGGATCTTTTATAACAAACATTACCGGGCCACCACATCATGGATGCTGGACAAGCTGATTATGCTCGGTATTATTGTCAAAGGCGGGCTAGATGTCGCAAAGCATTTGTGGCGCTTTTGCAGACAGTATTCGTAGGCTACTAAATTATACCCACCAGCTCATAATAAATGGTAGAATGGCCCGCATCACCTGTATGTTTCCCAAGACATAACACAATGCAACAAAGTCTAACCAAACCCACTAGACATCAAGAAACAACAATTGAAGACGATTTTCGGGTTGGACGCACCAAACAACCCACCTTAATGAAGCGCCCGCAGCTCCTTTTTATGCTGGCACTTATTCTGGTGGATATTGGAAGTGTGTGGTTCGCCTATTATCTTGCCCATTCGCTGTTGCTGCGGCGTCTGCCAGTAGGGAATTTAGGCCAATTTAACGAGTTTATTGCGCTGCCTGTTGTCCATACAGTTTTGCTAATTATAATCTTCTTCACGCAGCGTATGTACCAAAGGCGTCGCCCGTCTACCCATCTAAACGAATTCTTTCGCATCATCTCGCACAATACATTAGCCACGCTCTTGACCGTTGCGGTAATGACGCTTTTATCGCCTAATTTTAATTACCACCGTTCGCTAATTGCCTATGCTTGGCTCTTTGTTATCATCGTTCTCACCATTGCCCGCGTTCTGCACGCGCAGATTCAGTGGCAAGCGCAGGCGCGCGGCATAGGAGATGAACGTGTGCTGCTGATCGGTACGGGCGAAGTCGGGCAACTGTTGCTCGATAAACTCTGCAACAATCCGAAGCTCGGCTATCAGGTTATCGGCATCATTGATGAGAACGGCTTGCGCATGAGTGATACAATACTGGATGTACCTGTGTTGGGCAAGCTAGCCGACATTCCTAAAGTGATCGAAGATTTTGATGTTGATGAAGTGTTGATCGGGCTCCCCGAAAATAGCTCACACGATCTGGTCGGGATCATCAGCCTGTGCGAACGTGAAAAGGTGAGCATTCGCGTCTTTCCCGATGTCTTTCAGATTATGGCAAGCGAGGTGGGCATTGATGATCTGGGTGGGCTGCCGCTTATCAACGTGCGCGACGTTGCGCTACAGGGCTGGAAGCTTACACTCAAACGGGGCATGGATATTATCGTCAGTGCAATTGTGCTGGTTCTTATCAGCCCATTTATGCTTTTGCTCGCCTTGCTAATCAAAGTGGATAGCCCGGGACCTGTCTTTTATGTGCAAGAACGCATGGGGCTGGATGCCATTCCCTTTAAGATTCTTAAATTCCGATCCATGCGTGTCGATTCCGAGGCAAATGGCCCAGGGTGGACAACCGAAAACGATCCACGTAAAACACAATTAGGGACGATTATTCGGCGCTTTAGCTTGGACGAGTTGCCAAACTTGATTAATATTTTGGCAGGCGATATGAGCTTGGTTGGTCCTCGACCAGAGCAGCCAGTTTATGTGGAGCAGTTCCGCCAAAGTATCCCGCGCTATATGGACCGCCATCGCGAAAAAGCAGGGCTAACGGGATGGGCTCAGGTCAATGGATTGCGTGGCGATACGTCCATTGCAGAACGCACTAAGTACGATTTGTGGTATATCGAAAATTGGTCGATCTTACTTGATTTTAGCATTTTGATTCGCACAATTTTGCAAGTGTTGCTCGGTACGGGAAAAAATGCGTATTGATACAGTTTCTGAAAGCATTTTCAGCAGACTGTAAGATAATTTTCTCGCTCGTCCGTTGACATTGATCAACTAGAAGTGTTAGGATAATATTTGCCAAATTGTAGCAGCATTTAAAGTGTATTTTTGTACCGCCCTCAGTATCTCCTCAATATTGTGTGGTGGGAAGAGCACAGACTGAGCTTTGTGCGCAGCACAAATGGTCGAAGCCGAAGCAGTCACCGCTATTTATTAAGAAGTTACCGCTTCAAGCCTAAAAGATGTAATGGAAAAAGTTAAATTAACTGACCGTCGACAACAGATTCTAAAAATTGTCATTCAAGAATATACGCATACAGCACAGCCAATTAGCAGCAAAGAGATTGCCGAAAAGCATGCGCTTGGCATTAGCGCGTCGACCATCCGCAACGATCTGGCTGCGCTAGAGAATCATGGGTTGTTAACGCACCCACATACCAGTGCGGGTCGCATCCCAACCGACGCCGGATATCGCTACTTTGTCGAGAATTTACTTTTGGATGCAGAGCTGCCATCAGAGGATCGTGTGCAGATCCGCAATGCGTTTGGGCTTGCCCGGCAAGAATTAGATCAATGGTTGCGGGTAAGCACTTCGGTCTTAGCAAATATTTCGCAGAGTGCGGCCATTGCAACAGCGCCGCGAGCTATTCATTCTCGCTTCAAACATATTGAGCTCGTAGCGATCCATGATACAAAGGTATTGCTGGTTCTTGTACTTCAGGCGGGGACGGTTAAGCAACAATTGCTGGACCTTGATCAACCTTTGGTGCAGACCGAGCTTAGCACGATCAGCAACGAAATAAATGATCTATTTGCCTCGGAGACAGTGAGCGGTATTGCAAGAATTGTTCCAAAACTCACGCCCTTTGCACAGCAGGTGGGCGGACTCATTATGGATATGATGGGCAACAATGCAGGGCGCGTCGACAGGCAATTTTACCGCGATGGTCTTGCCCGCATGTTAGATGCGCCAGAGTTTGCAGCGGGAGACAACATTCGCAGCGTTGTTCAGGTGATCGAAGAGCGCACATTGTTTGAACAGGTGATAGGCGCGCACAGTGCCGAACAGAATAATTCAGATGAGAAGCTTCAGGTAATCATCGCCGGGAATGGTCGCTATGCCGAGCTAGAAGAGATCAGCTTGATCGTCAGTCGATACGGCGTGGAGGATAGTGCAACCGGCCATATCGGGGTTGTTGGTCCATTGCGTATGTCCTATGGGCGCACAATCGGGGCCGTACGATTTGTGGCGACATTAATGAGCAATATGGTACAGGAGATGCACGGTACGCCCGATTAAGACGTGACGGCTGACAGATTGCACATAACGTTAGTGAAGTAATAGAAACATAATTCCCCAAAACTATGTAATAAAGTAATAAATAAGTAGAGGTGGTAAGTATGCAGGAAGAGAACACGACAATGGAACACGAATCAGAAAATAAAGAAGAATCTGCCGCAAATGAAGAAGTAGAAGAAGTGAATGACGAATTGGATGGCGATGGAGTAGACAAGAGTCAAACGCCAGAAGAAGAAAAGATTGCGGAATTAGAGGAAAAGCTTACAGTAGCGGAACAGAAAGCGGCAGAAAATTTTGATCTGCTGCAACGGAAAGCTGCCGAGTTCCAAAATAGTAAACGCCGTCAAGAGAAGATGGTCGCCGAGCAGATCGAGCGCGCCAGCACACGTGTGATCACAAAAGTGTTGCCGATACTTGATGACTTTGATTTGGCCTTTCGCAATCTGCCCGAAGAATTAAATGTTGACGAAGATGCGTGGCTTGGCGGCTTTCAGCAGATCCAGAAGAAATTGCTAACACTCTTAGAAGATGAAGGCGTTGAAACTGTAGCAACCGAAGGTGAGTTCGATCCAAATCAGCACGAAGCGGTTTCAAGTGAACCAAATGATGAGATCGAAAGTGGTCACATTATTGAAACGCTACGCATGGGATACGAGCAGAAAGGGCGTACATTGCGTCCAGCGCTTGTTCGAGTGGCGATGTAAACTGTAGGCGTTTGCTCAGCTTTATAATTATAGTGTAGAGCATAAACGGCAGGCAGGAAGAGACGACAAAAGGCGTTGTATGGCAACAATGTCCATTACAGGACGAATTAAAAAAGTAGAAACCGGCATCCGTCCATTTGATATCGGGCGCGATTTACGCCCAGTAGCAGACCTTATCTCGCGATCGTTTGCCAGCGAGCTCGATCACCGCGGTACGGCGGCGTTGCGCGAAATGCGCATGATGGGCTACATCGGTTCATTGTTGAAAATACTCAACCGTAGCACAGGCGAGTTTGACGATCTCTTTAGTGGCTTTGTATGGGTACACCAAAACAAAGTGGTTGGAAATGTCACCGTTCAGCGTGCAGACAGCATAGGCAGACGGTGGCATATTGCAAACGTAGCAGTCTCTCCAGCTTTCCGCGGGCAGGGTATTGCCAGCAAACTCGTTCAACAGGCAACGGGCTACATAGCGCGAGAGCGTGGCGAATGGGTTTCGCTTCAAGTGCATGGAAACAATCACATTGCCATGAGCTTATACGACAAACTTGGCTTTGAAAACCTTGGTGGCATGGTTACGCTTCGGCTGGCAAAAGTGCCAAAAGAGCAAGCAGAGACTCAAGCGCCTGACAATATTTTAACGACATTTGGAGCCAGCCAGTGGCACTCACTCTATGAGTTAGCCAACAGCCAATCCTATTTGCATACCCAATGGTGGCGCGGGCTTCATCGCTCGAATTTTCATGTAACCATTGAAGAGCAAATAGCGGAATGGTTTTGGCAGATAGTTGGTCGCCAGCGCGTCGAACGTAGATGTATACGTCAGGGACGGAAGTTCGATGCGGCGATGATTTTATCGGCCCAACGCTGGAACGGCATCCACAAGTTAGATCTGTGGACTCGCCCCAATCAGCATGGTCGACATGAAGAGACGTTAATTCAGTGGGCGCTTGCAGAGCTACAAGAATATCCCAGATTCCCAATTGAAATTAAACTAAGTACTGAGTATCCAGTTGCCATTGAGACTTTTCAGCGATACGATTTTGTCGAACACGATTCGCTGCTAACCATGAGAAAAAGCATTTAAGCCCCGCACCCAATTTTCTTCTACGCAAAAATTTTTACGCAAAAATTTAAGGTGACCGTTCAGCCCCACCTGCCGATTGAATGCCCACCGCTGCGCTATAGCCGTTTGTGGGTATGGAAGCGCAGCGTCTCTATCGAAACCAAGGGGACTGAACGGTTACGATTTGAGCGTGCGATGCCTCCAGTAGCTGAAATCCCAATTCAACTTAATGCAACCCACTTCAATTATATACGTACCTAAGTTACGCGGATGCGATAGTGCAGCCGAAACTCTTCATACCTCATTCAGGAGAATAATCGAACATGAGAAACTTTATATTACGTTTTTTGATCACTGCGGCAGCATTATGGAGCGCAGCCTATATTATTGGTGGCATCAACATTGTTACCACTGTGCCCAATTTAATCTATACAGCCGCTATCTTTGGGCTAATCAACGCCTTGATAAAACCAGTCATCAGGTTTTTTACTTGTCCACTTCAACTGCTTACGCTGGGGGCTTTCACATTTGTGATCAACGGACTAATGCTCATGCTAACGGGTCGTATTACGGGTAGTGGATTTACAGTTGATGGTTTTTTGCCCGCTTTCTTAGGTGGGCTGATTATCAGCGTTGTTAGCACGGCCTTAACCATGTGGTTGATTGACGAACCTAAAACCACAATTGAAATTGATGGGCGCAAGAGCTAAACAATGAAAGCACGTTTTCTGCATGTTGCCGACTGCCATCTTGGCTATAAACAATATAATAAAACCGAGCGCTATGATGATTTTGCAATTGCCTTTAGCTATATTATCGATCAGGCAATTAATCAATCAGTTGATTTTGTTGTGCTTGCTGGCGATCTTTTTCAGAAGCGTGCCATCGAAGCGCTTACGCTCCAGCAATCTATGGCGCTCTTGGAAAGGTTGCAGCAAGCGAATATTCCATGCATTGCGGTTGAGGGCAACCACGAACTTTCGTATTACGAAGATTATTTGGGGTGGGTGCAATTTTTGCAGCAGCGCAAATTGTTGACGCTTCTCGATGCGGATTTTGACGAGGGAAAAGCTATCTTACGTCAACACTCTGGCAAAAAAGGTGCATATGTTGATATTAACCCAGATCTGCGGATCTATGGCATGAAATATCGAGGCAGCAGTACCGCGCGCGCGCTAGCCGCCTACGCAGAGGCAATCGATACATTCCCATCAACTGATAAGCCAGCATACAATATCTTCATTGCGCACACTGGCGTAGAAGGTGTTTTAGCAAACGAAACAGGTGGGCTGAGTCATCGTCAGTTGGCAACCATTCGACCGCACGTGAATTATTTGGCGTTGGGTCACGTTCACAAACCATTTGAATTCGATAGCTGGATCTACAATCCGGGCAGCCCCGAACATTGTTCGATGACCGAGGTTGCTTGGCCCGAGAGAGGATATTATCTAGTTGAGATTGATACAGAAAAACCCATCCACTCCGAGTTGGCAGGGACCGAATCGACCAAAAATGCCGTTGAAAAAGCAAGCACATTAAATGATGAGGGTGAGCTTGGTGATAGTCAGGAAGATAGTCAGAATGAAGTAAAACCCGATGAAGTGGAGATACAAAATTGTTTTCACGTTGCTACGCTCCACACCAACCCGCGCCGCCCCTTTGTACGTATCAGCATTGCAGTCGATCATTTTGGATCTCCAGATGAGCTAGTCGAGCACTGTAAGAGTGTTGTCAAACGGAAAGCACGTGACCACGCAAGCCGCAACAAGAGCGAGCAGCGCAATCCGGTCGTTGAATTGCGCTTAACTGGTGTAATCCCATTTGAACGGTCTACCATACAAATCAAAGAGCTAGAAACCATTGTCATGGATACATTTGATGCACTCTTTGTACAAATCCGAAACCAAACAACGTCTGCCGAGTTTGCAATCAATCAAGATAAGGGATTATCGCGCCCGCAGCTTGAACGGCAAGTTATGACCGAACTTTTGGAACAAGATGTTCGTTATGTCAACAGCAGCGAAACATGGACAAATCTAATCTTATCAATTAAGAACCTAGCTCTATCTGGTGCCGGATCAGAAAATATTCTGCACGAGTTGAGCGAACAATTGACTGAAATCGATAAAGGAGAAGCTCAACGCCGCACACTCGAAGACGCAGACGAGAAGAAAGAGGCGGTGGCAGAGTAGCTCTATGCACATTATTCGTTTAAAGCTTGAAAATACAAAGAGCCACGCCGCGGCAGAATTTTCTTTTACCGATGGGATTAATGCCATTGTAGGGCAAAATGGTGCGGGCAAAAGCACCTTGCTCGAAGCAATTGGTTTCGCCCTGTTTGACTATATGGCCTACAGCCAAAAAGACTTTATTCGTGAAGGTGAAAAGAACGCCATAATCACCGTCACAATTGGTAGCAGTGTAGACAATCGTCAATACGAAATTGTGCGCCGTATAGGGGGTGCTGGACAATACTATGTTTATGATCCAGAGATTGATGCCCGAATATGTGAAGGTGGAAGCGATGTAAAAGCATTCCTCAAAGAGCATATGCGGGTTGATCAAAATGCCAGTTTGGAGACGCTCTTTAATGATGCAGTTGGTGTTCCGCAGGGTACACTAACCGCGGCCTTTGCCCTCACAGCAGCTAGGCGACGGGGAACATTCGACAAGCTGCTACAGGTCGAGGAATATGAGACTGCATCTAAAAAGCTGATGGAACCTCAAAAAGTATTGCGCGAACAGCTGAAAGAGTTCGACCTGAAAGTGACCGAGCTACAAACTCGATTAGAGCGGCTACCAAATTTAGAAGATGCATCTAAAGCGCGCCAGAAGAAGATTCAGCAGGCAGAAAAAGAGGTACAAAAGGTCAGTAAATCGCTCGATACGCTTTTAGATAAACGGATCAAGCTTGATGCGATTCAGCAAGAGATTACAACGAGCGAGCGCGAAGTTGCTCGGCTTACTCAGCAGGCCAAAAGTATTCAGGCGCAGCACGAGTCTGCCCAAAAAGCGCTGAAAGAGTCCGAGCAGGCGCAGAAGGTTGTTCAGCAAAATCAAGCCGGGTTCGATGCCTACAGCGCGGCACAGATCCAACAAAAAGAGGTCAACACCAAACAGCAAGAGCGCCAAAAGCTCAATGCTGCCTGCAATCAAATTGAACGTTCATTAGCCGAGTCACAATCGCAGCTTTCGGTATTGCTTCAACAGCTAGAAGAGATCGAGGCGGCTAGTTTGCTGGTCCAAAAGTTAGAGCCGCGTGTAAAAGAACAGATTATCTTAGAAGAAAAATTGGCTAAATTCCAACGCCACTCAATGCAGCTAACCGAAGTGAGGCGTGTTGCAACTGAACTGCAGAAGCGATCTCAAGAAATTCAGGCGCAGAAGAAAAATCTGCTCTCTCAGCAGTCCAGAGCAGAAAAGCTTCACGAAGAACGCGAGCAGGCAGAAGCAATGTTAAAAGAGGCACGCGAAGTGCTTATTCATTGCCAAGAAGAAATGGCGCGCATCAAGGTCGAAGGCGATACCTTTAATAAGCAGACAGGGTTGCTAAAAGATGCCAATACGCAAACGTGCCCAGTCTGCGAGCAGGAGCTAACAGCGGCGCATCGTAGCAGTATGCTCGAACGCAATGAACAAAATGTGGTTATTCTTCGCAATAGCTATGCGATAAAAAAGACGGCTCAGTCAGATGCAGAAGCTCGAATCCAGACAATAGAAAAACAGATTCGCTCGTTTGGGCAGCAGTTGCAGCAGTTACCTCGACCAGAGGAGATTCAACGCTTGGATAAGCAGGCAGCAGATCTTTCAAACTCGCTGAAAGAAAGCGAAACAGAAATTGAGCAGCTTGCAAAAAAAGTGAGTGCGGGTGAGCAGATCAGCAAAGACTTAGCAGAGCTAGGAAACCCAAAGCAAGAGATGGCAATTGCTTGTCAAAAAGTAGAAAACCAAGCAAGTTTAGAGCAGAAGAGAGCACAAACAAAAACAACAGTCGACACGCAACAAAAAGAATTACGCGCGCGCCAAAAAGAGCAAATACAGTTTGATGATTTAGATGAAGTTATTGAATCAATTCTGGCTCAGCTGCAACAACACGAGGATGCGTATCAGGCTGTACTCGCGAATCGAAATGGGGCATCTGCCTTACAAAATCGCCAGTCAATAGTCAAAAAAGTAGAAACAGAACAAAAAGAAAATGTGAAATTACAAAAAGCTGCGACCAAAGGCCTAGAAAAACTAGAAAAAAAGTTTGACCAAGAAAAATATCAGGAGTATCTTGATAAAGAACGAGCCCTGCGCAATCAGCAGGCAACAGTTCAGGCGCAGATCGATCTGCTAACTGAGGAAGATGTACGTGGTCAGCAGGAAATAGAGACCTTGTTGAAATATCAACTTCAGCTCGACGATATTCAGCAAAAGCGGCAAAAAGTAGAAAAAAAGTTAGACACGCTAGATATGGTGCGTAAGATTTTGCGCCAAGCGGGACCCCATATTACGCGAGCTCTGATCCATCAAGTGAGCAATGGTGCCGAGCAAATATTTGGCGATCTAATGCAGGATTACAGTCGTCGCCTAGCGTGGAATGAGGATTATGGCATCACTTTAGAAGTTGATGGACGTGAGCGTCAGTTTGTACAGCTTTCTGGCGGCGAGCAAATGAGTGCCGCATTATCTGTGCGCCTCGCCCTGCTACGCGAAATGAGCAGCATTGATGTAGCCTTCTTTGATGAGCCGACCACAAATCTCGATGAGATGCGTAGAGAGTCTTTAGCAAAGCAGATTCTACAGGTAAAGGGTTTTCGACAACTCTTTGTGATCAGCCACGATGATACCTTTGAACAATCAACAGAAAATATTATTCGAGTCGAGCGTCCATAAGGGTAGTTAATGAGTATCGCAAAAATTATTTGTGTCGATGACAGCGATACGGATGCAACAATTTTACAAAAGGTGTTGGAAAACGCTGGCTATGCGGTTGAAATTGCTTGCGATGGTGCAACGGCGCTAGAAATGATTCATACAACCAGTTATGATTTGGCAATTGTCGATCAGGTAATGCCCGGCCAAACTGGTCTTGATTTGCTGCGAATGTTGGCAGACATTGATGATAAACCAGCCCTAATCATGCTTACAGCGCATAATGAGCCAGACGTAGCAAACGATGCATATGAGCTAGGTTCAAATCATTTCATTATAAAAGATGATAGTAAAAAATATTTACTGAATATTCCCGCAGCGGTGCGTCAAACGCTTTTACAAGTTTGTATAATAAAAGAGTTAGCAGAAGAAAAAAAGAAAGTTGAGCGCGTAAATCTCAATTTAATGTTGCTCAACAATGCCAGTCAACTGCTTACCTCTACACAAAATATTAAGCAGATCGGTATGCAATTCGTTCAGACAATTTCTGGCGTTTTGCATGTGCAAAGCAGTACAGTCTGGCTTTATCCCCAAGAAAATGAACCAAAAGAGCTTGTCTGTGCAGCAGCATATTCTATGGGCCGACATATTCCGCTGCGCAAGATGACGTTGCCACTGTCCGAAGGGATCGCCGGGTGGGTGGCAGAAAATGCTCAGACGGTAATGAGCAATGACGTCCAAAAAGATCCCCGTTTTTCTACTTGGCTAGATAAAACATTTCAGTATTCAACAAAAAAGATGCTTGCTGTACCACTAGTTTCTCGAAAGAAAGTTGTTGGTGTATTGCAGATAATTAATAAGCAACAGGGCGACTTTGATAAAGAAGATTGTACTCTGGCAGAAACATTAGCAGCATATGCCGCCAATGCGATTGTCAATGCACAATTAATGAAAATGTTGCGAGCACAGAATAAAGAGCTCGCGTTGCAGAATACCGATCTGAATGCATATTCGGACTCGGTGGCGCATGACTTAAAAAACCCGATTACACAATTCCTTGGCTATGCAGACAATCTGCGCGAAAATATTTCGAACATGATGCCAGAAGAGATAGATGAGCATCTCACAGCAATTGTCGAACAAAGCCAGCGCATGAGCAACATAATCGATGAATTGTTGCTGCTGGCACGAGTACGCATAAGCGAAGAAGTGATTCTCGATAATATTAATATGAATGATATCGTGCAAGATGTCCTTGTCCAACTGCAATGCGATATCGAAAAGTCAGAAGCGCAGATTCATATTCCAGAACCCTTGCCCACTAGTGTCGGGTATGGGCCTTGGGTAGAGAGTGTCTGGTACAACTATATCAGCAACGGATTGCACTATGGTGGCAGCCCGCCCCATCTGACAATTGAGGCAATACAAAAGCCAGATGGAATGATCCGCTATCAGGTAAGCGATAATGGAGAAGGACTTACCGAAAATGAGCGGGCATTATTGTTCAAACCGTTTCCCAAACTTGGCTATTCTCCACAAGGAAATGGACTGGGCTTGGTTATTGTGCGGCGGATCATCGAGCGCCTTAACGGCACATTTGGGGCAGAAAGTCATGCAGGCCGCGGCAGTACATTTTATTTTACCTTGCCCAGCAAAAATCTCTCGGAAATATAATTTATGATATTACGCTAAACAAAAGTTGTTGGCTCTTTGGGATCTCATATGGTTGACATTAAAACCACCCACAGTAGATCTCCCGTGTCGAGTGCGTCGCACTCTGTCAACCACATGAGATCCGGTTGGACCAAAATCTCTTCATCATCTAGACGTGTAAGGCCATGTCTCTATGCCCACTTTGGACGACCGCAAAGACATGGCTTTACACGTTTGTTCATACAATTGTGGATTTTCCATTAAATTTGGCATCACCACTAAATTTTTCAGCTTTAGCGAATATAGTGCGGAGAGGGTCTTACTTAAGTTGATCCCATTGAAGATCAAGGTTGGGTCGAAAAATTTCTTCGCTTTAGCGGCTATCGCTTTTCAGCTCTAGCCAAGCTTGTTCCTCGGCAGTTAATGTCACGTCCATCGCCTTCATATTTGCAGCAAATTCGTCAGCAGATCGACATCCCACTAACGCATAAATATCAAGTGGATGGCTCATAATGTATGCGGTTGCAATTTGTGGAATCGTCAGCCCCTTCTCATCCGCCAATATCTGCACACGATCAAGACGTTCAAAATTCTCTTCTGACGCATAGCATTCTACACAAAGCTTATCGAGATACTCTTCAAAACTATCCAAATTATCGCGGTTGAGACGCCCACTGAGGAAGCCCCCAGCAAGGCTAGACCATGTGAAGAGAGGCATATTGTGCTCGATATACCACGCTCTATCCGCTGCGCCATCATCACCACTAATGCTTATACAATTGTCCCATGGGGCTTGAATTTGAACCGCTAAGCTAAAGTTCGGGCTGCTGACCGTGAATGGGTCAAGCCCCTTTTCAGCGGCATATTTATTCGCCTCCTCTATCCGTGCGCTTGACCAATTCGAGCCGCCAAAGGCATTGAAGACGCCCTGCTGCTTGTACTTGTTTAGCACTTCGACAATCGGGCCAACCGGCTGTGTCGGATCATCGCGATGCAGCACATAGAGATCGATATGGTCGAAGTTAAAGCGCGCCAACGAATCGTGCAGATCCGCTTCAATATCATACGGTGTAACGCGTTCCCGATCTTGATTATGGTGCGCTCCCTTACCCAGCACCACAACTTTGTCGCGCAGTTTGCGCTCATTCACCCACGCGCCAAATGCTCGTTCAACCGTACCGCCACCATACCCATGAGCGGTATCAAACGTTGTACACCCCTGCGCATAGATCGAATCAAGCAGCGCAAAACTCTCTTCTAATTTATCTTCACTAACCATCACCGAACCTTGTACCAAACGCGAGATCGGTTTGTCTATGCCAGCTATTTCTCCGTATTTCATAAAGTCTCCTAAAATGATTGCTAATTTATTGGTCCTATGATGATCGGTGTAGTCGAGCACCGGTTGAGTAGCCTCTGTAGTAAGCCCCCAGAATGAATGCTGTGGGCTGGTAAGGGAAACTTCTTAAAACAAGTTAGAAGCCCTCTCTTTAACGTGATTTTTCACGTAGTGGGCGGTTTTCACCATCACGTTTTTCTTAGATAACGCCCGCAGGCCGGAAATTTATTCCTAGCTAAACCACATAATACCTCAGAGAACCATTTTTATAAAGCCGCTCTGTCTAAATTGATTCATTTTACAAATGAATATTCACACTTCAAACTGAGCCGGCTGTACAAACTACTCGCTTAATCCCTCAGCCTCAGCCTTAATCTTTATCCCCTTCCCACAAACGGCATCTTCGTTGCCATAATTGTCATAAACAGGATATTCGATTCCAGCGGTAGAGCTGACATCTGTACCACGGCATCCGCAACGTGCTGCACATCCATCAATGGCTCGACAGCCACCTTTCCATTCGCCTGCGGCACCCCCTCGGCCATGCGAGCGGCCATCTCGGTTTCTGCATTACCAATATCGATCTGACCACAGGCAATGTTATATTGACGCCCATCCAGCGCAGTAGATTTTGTCAATCCCGAAATTGCATGTTTGGTAGCGGTATATGGTGCAGAGCCAGGGCGAGGGGCAGTAGCCGATATTGAGCCATTATTGATAATGCGGCCACCCATCGGCTCTTGCTCCTTCATCAGCTTAAAGGCTTGCCGCGTACAGAGAAACGGCCCCGTCAAATTCACGTTGATTACAGTTTGCCACTGCTCAACAGTTAGCTCTTCGATAGAGGTACCTGGTGTGCTTGTCCCAGCATTATTAAAGAGCACATCCACCCGTCCAAATTTCTCTTTTGTGATTGCAAAAAGGTTTTCAACTGACGCCGCGTCAGCCACATCGGTTGGCACAACAAGCGTTCGATCCGCTGACGTGCCAGATTCTGCGACAGTAGCCTCCAGCGCATCCTCACGGCGTCCCGCTAGTACCACATTAAAACCAGCATCCAACAACGCCAAAGTAGATCGTTTGCCGATACCGCTTCCGGCACCAGTTACGACTGCGACTTTCCCAGTAACGCTCATCAAATCCTCACTTTTGTTTTTAGTAGATTCTGGGGGCCTAGTCCAAATAATTATTTATTTGAGGTATCTATTTTACGTAACAACTTCCATTCAACGCAAATGCGTTTTAAATGAAAGATTTCGCTCCTTGGCAACGTCCCTATAAGCAGCAGAAAACTCAATCGCTCAATCATATAAACACGTTACATTCAGGAGAATTGAACATGTCAAACAAAATTCCAGTGACAGCAGAAGCAACGAAATACCCAGCAGTCGAAACCGTGAATAATGTTGCAGGTGGGGTCATACCCTTTGATGCAGTAGATACAGAATCACCGTTAGAAACGCCGCCAGGGCTTAATGTCAGCGATTTTGATTATGATATTGGCGAAATTGTCGACCTACCGCCACCCGAATCGGCATCTCTTTTTGAACGCCTAATTGAAGACAATGATCTACTGCCGGTTTGGTTTTTGGAACGGGGTGTCGATATTCAAAAAGCTGTTGCCCGCGTTGTGCTTACTAGATCTCACCGCGGTTTAGCCCAAGGCAGAGGTTGGGGAACGGGCTTCATGATCTCGCCCTCTTTCTTTCTGACCAATAACCATGTTGTATCGGACAAAGAGTTTATGACCAAATTCCGTGTCCAGTTTAACTATCAGCTAGATTTTACAGGTGTCGAGCAATTGACAGAATCCTTTCAACCAATAGCAAATAATGTTTTTCACACAAATAAAGCGCTTGACTATTCGCTGATTCAGCTCGAGAAAAACAATCAACACGGCAGTGAACTGCCTGGCGAGCGGTGGGGTTATATCCCACTCAACGCAGCGCCACTATTTTACAATAGCCAACATTTCAATATCATTCAACATCCAAGCGGTCGGCTCAAAGAGATCTCACTGCAAGACAATGAAATATCTCAACTGCGCGTCAACGCCGTGCGCTATACAGGCGATACCGAACCGGGTTCATCTGGCTCCCCCGTATTCAACAATCTTTGGGAACTTGTGGCACTACACCACGCTGGTGGAGAAAAGGACGCAACCGGAAAGTGGATTAACAATCAAGGCATTCGGATAGATCGGATCGTGGCCGATTTGCAACAGCACTTTGCCCACAATGCCGCGGTTCTCACAGAGTTGGGGATTTAAATTCGAAAAAGTACTAGATAATCTAGGGCGATTTCTAGACTTTTTCTCGGGAGAAAAAGTAAAAGGTGCAGAGATCAAGATCTCTGCACCTTTTACTTTATTTAAATTGTCTACCAATGTTAAAGCTGTTTCAATTGCACAATTTGGTTACGCACGCTCGACAACAATCGGGCGACGCTTGACCTTATAAACGCCAGCCTTCGCCAAAACCTGCGGCACAAACTGCTCGGGCACATCCACCAACGTCTGCTCATCCTGAATCAGAATCGCGCCGATGGACTTACCAGGAATATTTGCATGATGCGCAATTGCGCCGACCACATCATTCACGCGTAGGCCATGTTGTTTGCCCGCACCAAAGATCAAGCGCACCATGCCTACCTCATGTGATTTCTTGCTGGCTGGGCGTGACGATTTACGCCCACCCTTTCCAGCACTTCGACCGCCCTTGCCACGGCCACCGCGATCACGAGCTGAACTCTTCATATTCAATTCACCCACATGCGCAATTGGGCGATGTTTCTCTTGCGCACGCGACATTTTCAATGCAGACGCCGCAATTTCAACCGGATCATACCCCTCGGCCATCAACGCTTCGACCGTCTCGCGCTCCTTTCCACAGCGCCCACGTTTCAGCCACACATTTAGACGATCAACCGACTGCTGATCGCGGAAAGCCACAATCTCATCAGCCGTTGGCAAGGCCGATTGCGTCATCTTTTGCTTCGTATATCCCTCAATTCGGCGCAGCTTCCACTGCTCTTTTGGCGTAATAATCGAAATCGCAATGCCCGTTTTGCCAGCACGCCCCGTGCGCCCAATTCGGTGGACATATGTTTCTGGATAATCTGGCAAATCAAAATTAAAGACATGCGAAATATCATCAATATCAAGTCCACGAGCGGCAATATCCGTCGCAACCAACACCTTCAGCTTGTTCTGCTTAAAGCGCTTCAACACAGCCTCTCGCGCCTCTTGGCTCAAATCGCCATTCAGCACCTCGGCGGGATACCCACGCGTCGCCAACTCATTTGCCAAGCGGCCAGTCGACACACGTGTACGAGCAAAAATCAACGCACTACTAATCTCTTCCATTTCAAAGAGCCGAGTTAAGGCAGCTAATTTATCGCGTTCGTTGGCCAAAATGTAGCGTTGCTCAATCGCTGCAACCGTCATTTGCTTATTCTTAATGGCAATCATCTCGGGTTTGACCATATATTTGTCGGCCAAACGTCGAATTTCGGGCGGCATCGTCGCAGAAAAGAGAGCGGTCTGTCGTTGCGTTGGCACAGCAGACAAAATGGATTCGATATCCTCGATAAAGCCCATACTCAACATCTCGTCGGCTTCATCCATCACCACCGTCGACACCTGGCTCAGATCAAGATTTCGCTGCTTGATTAGGTCGAGCATACGGCCCGGCGTGCCAACCACCACATCCACCCCCCGTTTCAGTGCGCCGATCTGGATGCCATAAGGTTGTCCACCATAAATTGCCAACACGCGTGTACGCGCATCTTTACCATATTCCTTCATAGATTTAGCAACCTGCATAGCAAGCTCGCGCGTTGGGGCCAACACCAGCACTTGAATATGCCGAGCATTGGGCGTCAACATCTCTACAATTGGAAGGGAAAACGCGGCGGTCTTGCCAGTACCCGTCTGCGCCTGACCAATAACATCGCGGCCCGAAAGCATAACCGGAATTAACGATTCTTGAATTGGCGTTGGGGTTGTATAACCAAGGCTAGTTACAGTTGCAACAAGGTCTGGGTGTAGCCCAAGTTGCGCAAATCCATTCGTGGGGGTCGCTTCTTCAGAGACATCATCAGACGATGTTCCGATAGCATCATCCATCGTTTCATCATTAATTGTATTATCAACTACTTCGTTACTTTTGACTTCATTAATTTTTACAGTCATAAAAACTCTAGCTTGTCCTTTGCCTATACCGCGCAACAAATTGCCACACAGAAGCAATTCGCGCTTGTCGCGCGCCTGTTTCCACATGGCGTCAGTCGGTATAAACGAGTCTACTTCATGATATTGATAATCATCGTCCGATAATTATCAATATCATCCCTGTTTCAGAAAGCAGCGCCAATCTGGTCGCTGCGGCTATCCTTCTCTCAACAGTAGACTCGTCCCGCAAATAACATAGAGATAACTATCTCGTTATCCCTTTTCAAGCAGAGTCTTTCTGTTGCAACAAAAAAAGTTGTATCAATTAAAGCTGTTGACCATTGCTGGCAGCAGCTCGATTATCTCATAGAATAGCCGAACAACTATACCATAAACATGGTAATATGACTAAAAATAAAGTAGGGGGGAAAATTTTTAGATTTACACAATCTTCTGGATTACCTTACCGCCCATTTTTTTCTTCAAAATGAGCTTTGTACTGCCATCTGGCATTTTCTCTTGCTTTACCAAAAAATGTTCTGCATCGTATTCAGCTAGTGCAACCTCCGAATCGACATCATCCGAGCCGCGCCAATCCTCCAACATCACTGGCTCCCACTGCTTTGTCTCGGCGGATCGGTACGCGGCATCCATAATCGCATTGACCACATAACCATCGTAAAATGATTCCATGGGTTGCGTGCCATTTTCCATCGAGTCGAACATATCTGTAAACATGGCAAGGTAGCCCAACGTGCCAATCTCATCGCCTACGGGAAAGAGCCACCCCGTTTCGCTTTCAGCTTTTTCGGCCATATATTCTTTTTCGCCAGTTGCCGTGAACATCTCAAAGCCGGTGCGCAGCCAGTGGTTCATCCAAACTGTGCCTTCGGTCCCCGAAACTTCGTCACGCAAATCCATGCCGCCACGAAAGCACCAGCTCACCTCGAATTGACCAATCGCCCCGCTCGCATATTTCACCAACCCAATTGCGTGATCCTCTGCCTCAATCGGATGCACCTGCGTGTCGGCCCAACAGATCACTTCGACTGGGCGTACATCTTTGCCAATATAGTTACGTGCGATCTCGATACAGTGACAGCCTAGATCCACAATTGCGCCACCGCCCGAGATCTCTTTGTCCCAAAACCAGTCGCTATGTGGACCAGAGTGCGCCTCGCGCGAACGCGCCCACAATATCTTACCCAGCGCGCCATTTTGCATCGATTGGATCGCTTTGAGTGTTTTAGGGGTATAGACCAAATCCTCAAGATAGCCGCCAAAGATGCCCGCTTCTTCTACCATATCTAACATACGTTTGGCTTCTTCTGCGGTGCGCCCCAGCGGTTTTGTGCAAAGGATGGCTTTGCCCGCGGCCACGCACAATCGCACGGCTTCTTCGTGCAAATTGTTGGGCAGCCCGATCACCACCACGTCCGTTTCGGGATTGTTGATTGCCTCTTCCATATTTGTTGTGTGGCGTGCAATGTCCCACTGTTCGGCAAAGTCTTTGGCGCGCTCTGCAGTGCGCGAATAGACCATACTTACTTTGTCGCGGCTGCGGTTGCTGTGGATGGCCATGGTGTAGAACATGCCGATCAGGCCGGTGCCAAGCATGGTTACGTTGTGGATCATGGTTGAGTGCTCCTTGAGTTGGGTTTATACTGTTTTTCAAGAAGTATACTTAAAGCTTAATGATGTGCCAAGCTATTCCATTATCATAGGTGTAAACTCAAGAACAAACATTGCTAAATCAAGTTCAGTAAGCACGCCCCGTGCAGGTTCATGGCTGAACAGAGCCGCACGAGGCGTGCTTACTGAACGGCTTAAATTTACACCTATGATTCCATTATATTTTGGGTTGGTGCAAGAGAGCATTTCACTTTGGGGGCGAATATAGAGGACAGGGCTGTCGTAGGTGCGATTTCCATATCGCATAAGCAACGAATGCTCTAGCACTGTTTATGCTCAATTGCATATGCCCTCAAACTATTAAGAAACCAGCGTGCTGGTTTCTTATGTTTTACACCACGTAGGTATCTTTGTGGTGGGCTGCGAAAATGAACTCGCGAGGAATACTTTGCTCGTAGCCAAGAGGGCATTTCTGTTATACTCAGAAATGATCAATTACGCGTCGTCCATACTGTAGTGTTGGGTTGTAAAGTAGGTATGGGCAACCACCATCGGATGGCGGCGAGTATAAATTGGCACGAATAAGACGACGGGTGCAGCGCACGCGCTATGGGAATTCCTCTAAAATGTTGGCACGAGAAAGAAAGAAAAATAGCTAATGAAACGGGTGTAAACTAGATGTCAGAGAAGAACGTTTTGCCGTCGGAATTTTTGTTTATCGAGCGTGGCTGGTTTAGCGCAAATCACGTGGTTTTGTTGGGTGATGAAGCGCCGGTGCTAATCGATTCGGGGCATCTTTTGGCTGTGGATGAGACGCTGACCGCGTTGGCGGCTCATGGCGTGGATCCGGCGGCGATTGGGCTGCTAATTAACACGCATGGACACAGCGACCACATCGGCGGCAATGCGCGGATTAAGATGCTGAGTGGCTGCCCAATTGGGTGTGGCCCGTTGACGGCCAAGTGGCTAAGAACAAACGATCGGCATAATTTGTGGCTTGAAAGCTTAGGGCAGGTAACGGAAATTGTGATGCCAGATTTTGTAATCGAGCCGGAAAGTTGGGTTACGCTTGGAGGAATGCGCTTTGAGGTAATTGCACTGCCGGGGCATGGGCCAGATACGATTGGATTTTATCAGCCAGAGACTAAGGTGATGATCTGTGCGGATGCGCTGTGGCAGAATGATTGCGGCATTTTGAATGCGCTGATTCACGGGCCGCAAGTATTGGATGATGCGCAGATTGCGCTGGATCGACTGGCGGCGTTGGACATTGAGATCGCGATACCTGGGCACGGTGCGTTGATAACGGATGTGGCGGGCAGTTTGGATGCGGTAAATCGGCGGCTGGAGAGTTTTCGGTGCGATCCAACCAAAATGACATGGCATCTGGTGCGGCGGATCTTTATGTTTAGCCTGTTGCGTTATCAACCAGTTGTGCAGGCAGATTTAGTGGCAACGTTGCTGAAGCTGCCGTGGCCGCACGAGCATGCCCAGCTTTGTGGAGAAATGCCGAGCGGTGAGCGGTGGGATGCAGAGTCGATGCTTGAAGAATTGGTGGCACGGTTTTTGGAGCGCGGTCAAGCACGGTTGGATAAAGCTGGGAGGTTGTGGTCTACGGTGCAAAGATAATATAATTGACATTTGTAGGCAGGAACGTTTTGATATAGTATAAACCTCTTTTTCAACCAAACAACGAGGAACCCAAATGCCAGCAAAACCAATCCAATCCCAAGTGACCTTTCTCTATTACGACGACCTTGCTCCGATTGCAGAATTTTACCAAACCGTTCTGGGCTTAGAACTTGTCGAAGACCAGCAGTGGGCCAAAATTTACCAGATTAGCCAGAGTTCGTTCATCGGCATTGTTGATGGCGCACATGGCTTCCGCAAGCCTAAGGCCAAAAGCGCGGTTTTATGCACCTTTGCCGTGCCCGATGTGATGGAATGGTACGAACATCTTGTGGCTCACGGCGTAAAGATTTTGCGCGAGCCAAAGACCCATGACGAAATTCAGGTGCAGTGCTTTTTCTTCGAGGACCCCGGCGGCTATGCGTTCGAGGTGCAAACTTTTCTCAAGCCAGAATTGAGCGAAATTTTCCATGCATCGTAAGCCTCTACTCGATGCGATTGCAGACTATGGATCGCGCTACCCTGGCGAGGCGGAGAGTGTCCAACGAATTAGCGAGTTCGTCGCGCAGCACAGCGATTGTTTCCAGAGATCGTTAGCTGTGGGGCATATCACAGGCTCTGCGTGGCTCGTAAATGCCAAAAACAGTCACGCCCTTTTTACCCATCATCGTAAGTTAAATTTATGGCTGCAATTGGGGGGCCATGCTGATGGTGAATCGACTGTGCAGAATGTGGCCCTGCGTGAAGCGTGCGAAGAATCGGGACTTTCGATGCTGCAATTAGTGGACGCGTCAATATTTGATATTGATATCCACTTAATCCCCGCGCGTAAATCTGAAGCGGCGCACTATCATTATGATGTGCGATATTTAATTCAGGCCAAGGGCGATGAGGCGCTCACGGTTAGCGACGAATCGCACGACCTAGCTTGGTTCTCGGCAGCCGAGATCGCGGCACAATTCTCCGACCAATCGATTTTGCGTATGACACACAAATGGCATACCGTATTAACCTCCTAACTGTTCGCTTACAAAAAATTTTAAATCCTCTCAAACAAACCTCTCAAAATTGAACCCATGCTGCACGTAAGGTAAAATACTTTCTGATACGGATTTATTGATATACTTAATAACAGACCGACAGTAGGTTTTGCTAGAAAAACGTCCATAAATAGTGGGAAGAGCCTTCTCTAATGTGGCATTTATTCAAAGCACCGGTGTTAGAGAATGCCTTCTTCGCGTGTGGCTATTTCTTTTAAACGACTCTACTATACTCAGCAGCAAATGTGAAGTACTAACAACTATTCAGGAAGTAAAATGATCAAAGGAAGAAAAATTATTCAGGCCATTATCGGCTTGATTTTGATAGCAACATTTCCCCTCCCCACCACTGCCGTCTCCATCTTTACTGGCGATGTTCCCGCAGATTTTGCAGAGTCGGACGCCATCATCATTATTGACAATAGCACAGAAGATGCCGAGCCTGATGTTGATATACCATCCCCGCCGTATGCAGTTGATGCGGTCAGTGGCTGGGATGTCAACGCGATTTATATGGAATATGAGCCAGCGCTGGACATGATGTTTGTTGGCATCGACTGTTTTACTATTTGTGGCGATGCAGACGATGACGGCAATCCAAACAGAAGCGGTAGCGCTATGCGTAGTGCAAGCGGCACCGATGTTGCCAATCTTGGCCGCTTTGAATCGATTGCGTTACTCTTCGACACGAATGATGATTATCGATCCTTTTCGGAGGGCGATTTCGAAATCGTGGTGGGTGTTTCGCAACCTGACGATCTCGACACGCTTGGTGTTTACAAATTTACCGGCGCTACCCGTGCCCCGTACGTTGGCTTTGGAGAGCGTTTAGCCAATGCTGTAACTATCTATTCAATTCCCAATGCACGCACGCCCGATCTTGAATTTGGTATTGCCGATTTCTCGCAGCTACCAGGTTTAGATTTCGAACCAGGCGAGGCATTTTCGCTACGCACCATGCTCTATGCTGGTTCTCAGCGCGACGGTAAAATTGGCGAAGAATATGTTCCCGCTCGTGGACAAGCCGCGCTTGCCAAATTTGAAAAAAGTGCAACGGGTTCGTCAACAGGTAGCGCCTCAGTGGATAGCGCATCCAATCAAGTTGCTCAAGTTGCACAGCCAACCCCTACTCTAGCGTCGCCAACACCAACCGCTTTACCGCCGACACCGACTCCCCGGCCTCTCTCGACCACACCCCCACAGCGGCTGCAACTGCCATCCATTGGTGTCGATACCATCGTCGAACCTATGGGGTGGAGTCGTATACAGCAAGATGATGGCACCTTTGCCACCGACTGGGACGTTGTGGATAATGCAGCAGGGTGGCACAGAAATAGTGCGCTACCCAACAAAAGCGGCAACGTTGTTCTTAGCGGCCATAATACTATTGGTGGCTCGGTCTTCCGCAATCTGTTCGAGCTAAAAGATGGCGATGAAATCGTTATCTGGCAAGATAATGAACCGTTTGAATACGAGATTGATCAAGTGATGATCCTTCCCGAGCAGTATGCAACGCACGCACAGCGGGTCGAAAATGCACAATTTATGAATGATTTCGGCGACGAGCGCATTACGCTCATCTCATGTTGGCCCCCTGGCAGCGCATCACACCGCGTTGTCGTTATCGGGAAACCGGCAAAATAAAGTCGGAATAAAATAAAGCCAAGGATTGGGGTTCGGTTTATAATCCCCAATCCTCATCCAAAAAATTAGGACACCCCCATGCCAAACAAACCACGAATCGGGCTGCTTCTTGGCGACCCCACTGGGATCGGCCCAGAAATTGTGGCGCGACTCATGGCCGATCCCAGCACAGCAGATCAGGCGCACATCGCCATCATCGGGGATCCGCGCGTTTGGCAAGCGGGGAGAGAAATCGCGGATAACTTATCGGCGTCTGCGCACCTCGACTCCATCCCGACAATAGACGTACTCCCCACCCATTGGCCCGACCAGAAGACGACCGTTCTGCTCCATGCCCTTTCATCCGACGCAAGCGATGCGCCGTCGGGCCAAGTTTCGGCAGCGGCTGGGCGATACGCGCTCGACTCCTTACGGATCGCACTCGAATTAGCGCAATCTGGGCAGCTTGATGCGGTCTGTTTTGCGCCGCTCAACAAACAGGCAATGCACGAAGCCGGTTCTCCTTTCGAGGATGATCTGCGTTACGCTATGCACGTTTTGGAGTACGATGGCAATGCTGGAGAGCTAAATGTGCTCGACAATCTGTGGACTGCTCGCGTTACGTCGCACGTTCCTTTACGCGATGTCGCCGCTCTGATTACGGTTGAGCGCGTCTGTCAAGCAGTTGAGCTGATTGATAGCGCCCTCCACTCCGCAGGCAAAGAGAAACCGCACATCGCTGTTGCTGGGCTAAATCCCCATGCAGGCGAAGGCGGTCTTTTTGGTTCAGAAGAGATAGAAATCATCGCGCCCGCTGTCGCAAAAATGCAGGCGTCGGGTGTACAGGTCAGCGGGCCGTACCCATCTGATACGGTCTTTCTTAAAGCCCGTGCGGGCAAATTTGACGCAGTCGTGACCATGTATCACGATCAAGGCCAAGTCGCAATGAAGCTTATGGGCTTCGAGCAGGGCGTCACGGTTCATGGTGGTCTGCCCATCGTGGTGACAACACCCGCCCACGGCACTGCATTCGACATTGCCGGTCAAGGCAAGGCGAATCCCGCGGCCTTGCAGCGAGCGTTTGCACTTGCGTGTGAAATGACAGGGTGAGGTGTTGCGTGTTAGTTCTGCTGCCCATCTTTGCATTATTTATTGCGCAATGCTGTACAGCCTTTATCCTGATAAGGTGAAGGGGTGACAAGGTGAAGTAATTAAGTGTCCATTTTTCGAGTGGATAATCTTATCGTACCGTTTGTATAATTCGCGACCACTCTCTGCAGAAATATATTCGCACTCAACGGTAAAAGGCTTTTTCATACCGTCGTTTGCGCCATGCCTCGGCAAGATTGGCACAAACCGTTCGAGAAGAGCGGCGTATTTGGTCAGTTAACGAATAAGTTTCTTCTTCTTACCTTCTTCACCCTGTCAGCACCTTACGGGCACCCCCACGGCGTGTGATTATCGCGTGCTGCATAAACGCGGATCTCAGACGATTGAGTCAGTTGGTTGTTAATCCACTGTTCCACGCGGTATGGATGACCATCACCACCATACGTGCCGGTATCTACTTCCAAACCATCAATCTTCAAAAAGCCGCTCGGGTGGATCGAGCCGATGCCGCGCTGGGTTACCTTCACCCATTCATCGCCAGAGCGTCGGTAAATACGGATCCAAGCATAGGCGGGCGGGTTCTTTGGCACACAGGTGATAATGTTGCCCACATCACGATTCACAGACTCATTTGTTTTGGCCCAGCTTAAACGCGCAATGGCGTTCCCATCATCAAAATATTCCATTCGGATCCGGTGGTTGCCCTCACTTAAACGGATCTTTTCTGTATACTTGGTTGTTGGCATCGAACGCCACTGTTCAATAATTAGTATGTCATCGACATAAAGGCGCACACCATCATTTGTCTCCGTTTCAAACTTGTAACGCCCAGCAGCAAAATAAACGTTGCGACTCCAACGAACCGAGAAATCATCTGCATTCACAATACCCGGTGCAGGTGAATCACCACGCCACTCAAAATCAATCTCTCTATCTGCTCGTACCAATGCGGGCACACCATCTAAGCTAGTATTGTTATAATACTCGCCACGCCAGCTATCGGTTGGCAGTGTTTCGGCCTTAGCCCACGTTACCTTTGCCACACCCGGTCCACCCGTCTCATAATATTCGACCCATATTTCATGGGGTCCAGCAGCTAACACCACATCGGCTGTAAAGGTCTGTGCAGATTGTGTGCGCCATTGATCAATAATACGTACACCATCCACGTAAACCCGCATCCCGTCATCAGTTGACGCATAGAAACGATAGTTGTGCGCCTCGAAAGTAGCTGTTCGCGTCCAGCGTGCAGACCAATTTGACGTGGGTATCCCAGCTACGGGCGATTCGCCAGAAAACCAGTAGTGTTCTAGCAGAGGCTCGTTCCGCACCACCAGCGGCGGACCGCTTAATGATTCATTATTCCAGTACGAAGCCACCCACGGGCCATTTGCTATCGTTGGGTCGTTTGCACTGCTTTTCTCGGCAATTTCTTGAGCGGTTTCTTCAGCAGCCTCATCGCTATTTTCTCCACCTACACTCAATGTAGATGAAGTAGCAGTTGGGTCATTAACAGTCAAAAAAGGCAAAAATACAAGCCCATCATCCGCATTGCTATGCACATTTTTTGCCATTACAGGTGGTGCGGCAGGCAAAAGCAAAGTAGACATCAACAGCGCCATCGTTAAAACAGCAACGCTAATCGCTTGTTTGTACTTGTTCAGAAAAATTCCGAGCGTTAACTTGAAGCATCTAAGCAAAGCAGAATTCTTCTGAGGTTCTATAAATTCTTGAAATCGGGTATTATTCATCGTATCACCTTGGTAGATCGAATAAGTAAAGCTAAAACTTAACAAAGACTATTATACATAATCGAGTATAGCAGAAAAAAGAGCACTCGAAAAGAGGAAGAGATGCAACTGAACAAAATGATCACAGCCGTCGACGCACACGCCTGCGGAGAACCAGGTCGCGTTATAACGGGCGGCGTACTGGATGTACCAGGCAAGACTATGTTTGAAAAGATGCAGTGGTTCGAAAACGAAGGGGATGATTTACGCCTGCGCATGTTGCGCGAGCCACGTGGCTACCCAGTTCTATGCTGCAACGTGATCATGCCGCCGACCCATCCAGAGGCTGATGCGGGTTTTATCATCATGGAGCAGACCGAATATCCAGCAATGTCCGGCTCTAACACTATCTGCGTGACTACTGTGCTGCTCGAAACGGGTATGATACCCATGGTAGAACCAGTAACTGAACTAACGCTCGAGGCCCCAGCAGGGTTGATCCGCGTGCGCGCCGATTGCGTCAATAGCAAGGTCACACAGGTTACATTTAAGAACGTGCCAGCGTTTGCAGTTCATCTCGATGCGGAAATTGACGTGCCCGAATTAGGTAAGGTAACGGTCGACGTTGCGTGGGGCGGCATGTGGTATGCCATTGCAGATGCAGCAAAGCTTGGTGTCGATATTACGCCAGAGAACGGGGGTGAAGTTGCACGCGTTAGTGCCATGATCCGCGGTGCAGCAGCCGAACAGTTATCCGTTGCGCATCCAGAAAATCCAGCCATTACGGGTGTCAGCATCTCGCAGCTTACTGGCTCACCGACCCATCCAGACGCAACGCACAAAAACGCGGTCACGGTCGCCACTGGTCCCGTCGACTGGAATCGACCCAGCACATGGACCGGTGCGATTGATCGATCCCCATGTGGCACCGGCACCTGCGCGCGCATGGCCGTTCTTCATGCCAAGGGAGAATTAGGGTTAAACGAGAAGTTTATAAACGAGAGTATATTAGGCACCATCTTCACAGGTGAATTGGTCGAAGAGGCAACGGTTGGTCCATATAAGGCTGTAGTGCCAACCTTAGCTGGGCAAGGGTGGATCACAGGGTTTGCAAATTATGTGCTGGATCCAACCGATCCTTTCCCTAATGGCTTTACCGTAGGCGATATTTGGGCATAATGCTGTTTCTCATAGGTGTACAAGATGGTTATATCTATTGAAGCAGTACGCAGTACTATCAGCGGATCGAAACGGTTTGCTCTATGCATTTGGGATAGAATGTACCCTATCAGAACCAAGAGTAACTCAGCACTCAAGCGCATGGTAATAGGCTAACCGATTTACCAAAAACGAAAATGTATAATCATATGCCCGTATAGATTGCGTGACCTTAGAAGCAAGTAACGCTACATCATTCGACGTATACTTTTTGCACCTCGATAGTTTTCATCACAGTTATACAAGTCAAAATACCTACGGAAAACAGAAGCATACCAAGACAATTGTCGTATGCCAGTTAGGAGCATTGGCCTATATAGTTTCCATTTATGGACAGTTATAATAGTAGTGCAGGACAAATAAAGTTCTAAAAAATCAAACAAAGTTCGCTCTCTCGAAATATATTTTCGTTTAAAGAGAGCGAGCCAAATCTATTGTGTCTGTCGCTCGGTCGCACCACCGAAAAGCCAAAATATTTGGTAGCATAGCCGTACGAGGGCTTGCTTACCGCACAGTTTAACAAAACCTTCGCAAAATAAGTGACTTACCATCAAGTGTATATGTCTTTGTGAGGCTAACTAATCCAAAGCTATTTACATACAATTTGGGACAGTCTCCAGAATAGTTATTTTTCTGGAAGATATACCACCGCACTCTCTTCGCAACAAAACATTACAGCAGTACGTCGCACTACTTCATCACCGCCACATCAATATAAATATATAAAAGCTCAGTTCATCGAATACTCCACACAGCCACTAACTGAACAGCACGGTTAAGGTTAAGTTACAGGCACCAAGTTACCTTTACTTTTCAGCATTCTCTTTGCATTTTTTTGCACTTTGTTCTGCTGAAGAGGTAAATTCGGAGTAAAGATGCGCGCGTTCGTTTTAGGGGGGGGTAGTAATCTCGGTCCGATGCAGGCTGGAGCATTACGTGCCTTATATGAGAACAGGGTTTATCCTGACTCATTAGTAGGTTGTTCTGTTGGAAGTTTAAATGCAGCAGTTATAGCGCAGGGATTTTATGAAGAGAATCTTGATAAGGTTACCAAATTATGGGGGAAAATTCGCCGCAAAGATATATACCCGGGCAGCAAAATGGAAAGCGCTGCACGTCTGCTCATGGGGCATGCGGGATTATCGAGTAATAAACAGTATCGGGCATGGCTAATTGAAAACGGGGTAGCACATAAGCACTGTTTTAGCGACTTGTCGATTCCGCTTCATATTACAGCAACCAATTGCAAAACGAGCCGATTGCATACATTTGGTAAACGGGGCGAGGAGAGCGTTTTAGACGCCATCATGGCAAGTACAGCAGTCCCACCACTGCATGCACCGTGGCAAATTGGCGATCAGCAATATATAGATGGAGGTACCATCACACCGCTTCCGCTTCGAGTTGCCCTAGAGCTTGGCGCAAGTGAGATTTACGCGCTAAGGGTCGAGCATTATCAACCCCAACATGGGGACGAGGGTTTTGACAGCGGTTCGATTGGGGTTGTACAGCGCAGCATTAATACTATGATCCGCACACAGGCAGAGCATGATCTTCACTTAGTCGGTATGGCAAAGAATGTGAAATTACACTACATCAAGTTGCAGGGACCAAAATCTCTAAAGCGCTATGACTTCGATCATGGAAAGAAGTTGGTTGAACGAGGGTACCAGATAACGCAGGCATATTTAAACAATCACGCAGCACAAGTGGACGAAGTCGGCTATACGTCGCCTACACTTCAACAGAACATTTCCACCGCAATCGATCAGATCCAATCAAAGTGGGAACGTCATGTTTCTGGCGAGATTCAAACAGTTTAGTAGGGCTATCTCTCATTTTGCTCAACATGGCACTGCGGACAGTTACGCGGATCATCTAGCTCTTCCAGATGTTTTGTACAGACAGCCAACGTAACCTCGACTCGATCGCGCAGAAACGCACGCTGTACTTCGGCTTCGAGCAGCAGGTCGCGGCAGTTACTAACGATCAACAGTTCTGGTACAGGGCAGCTATCACAAAGCTTTCTTCTCCACGGACGCTCGTTGTTGGGATTTTTTGCAAGAAGACGGCATTCTTCTTTATTCATTCCACGATGATAATCACCGTAGAAATACCGGCAAGCTACAGGTTTGTTCATAATTTTTCTCTAATTCTTTCTCCAAATTCTTTTCGGGCACTATATATTAATGCCGCCCTTGCTCGTGGACAGAAATGCCCGATTATAAGTGTGAAGCTACTCCAGAAAAATAATTGACAGATTTTATAGGTTTTTCTAGAGTAGCTTGCAGCCATGTGGTATAGTTTTTTTCAGAATGGTCTAAACTCAAGCATATACACTGTTAAGTTAGATTCAGTTAGCACGCCTAGTTGTTTCATTGTTCAGTGCAAATTTATCTCCAACAATTTTGGCTATGAACCCACACAGGGCGTGCTTCAGGAAGGCTTAAGTTTACATCTATAAATGCACGATATATAGATAGTAGATGGTGTAAATTATAGCACAAAAAGACCGCCGATCATGTAGTCGACGGTCTTTTTGTGCTATAATAGCGTATTCTTATCGGGTATGCCTAAATCGTTTTTTTAGCTTTATTCATCCCAACAGGCTGGGTCATCATAATCTTGCTGATCTGGAATATCGGAGTCATCTAACAATGTTTCTGAACGAATTAGCAGGTAAGAGATTAGCTCATCACGGCGGTTGCATTGTTCGTCTAGCAATTGCCCATGGTCATGCTCGATACATACTAATGCTTTAAGTTCAGCCTTTAATAATAAAAAATCTTTTTGCGAAAGCGGCGCATCGACTAAGCCGATTTGGTAGAGCTTTTCTACATAATAATCGTAATCAGAGTCACTATTTGCATCTGTACCCTCTTGGCCTGATGTACCCAATGCCGTATCTATATCTGTTAAAAATTTCGCTTGGCTACGCAACTCATCTGATGTCTTAGAAGAGTCGCCAAAACCAAATGGAGGGTATGATCGCAATATAGTTGTATCATGCTCTTTGTTATGTAGACTATTTTTTTCATCATCAGGGTTGAACAGATAGCCGACCTTACCATTAAAACGTAACATGCTATACTGATGTAACACACAATGCATATCATCCGGTGGAACTGTATCATCAAATATATTAGCAGCCAGTATAAGGGCAGCTAAATCCCATGTATGCATAGCAACATTAGGCAAACACGATCGCCGAACAATATTCTCGGCCACAAGTGACATCTGTACATTTCTGCTTTGAATCAGATTGTCATCGCGAAATTCTCGCGGCTGCAATCGCAGTGTATACTCGCCAGACGCAGCATTATCGACCATAATAATAATATCATCACGACCTTGACCGCCTTGTTTATCCACCCACTCGGAAAACTGATCTCCCAAACGCAGTGCCCACGTCTTATTTTCGATATATGATTCTGCAGGAATTATTGGCCCACCAAATAGCTGAATGTGTAGTACACGATCAGTGGGTTGATGTAATTGAAAGAACTCAGGAAAAAAGAGAGAATGCTCTAATTCGTCCAACAGTAAGAACCCAGATGAGGCTTCTTCCGATGTAAGTGGGTGACGAACAGTGCTACCGGTAATCAAATTCGTCAGCCAGCCATACCGACCACTCTCAAGTTCAATCGCCTGATAAATTTCTGTAATAACCTGTTGGACGGTTAAGAGTGCAGTCTCTTCTGCAAGCTCAAATTTTGTAGCAAGCACAGCAGCTAAGTCGCCTCTACTCATCGGTCTTGAGGCTTGCTGCAATGTTTCGGCAACTTTATCTACATAGCGCAGAAAGCATACATTTTGTGATATCGTAGTCTCTTCTAACTCGGTACCAGTATTATTTTTTAAATAATTATTTGATTTAGTCATAATAAACGCCAGTCAATCGCGGTAAGTCTTTGGTAATATATATTTATGGTTGAACTAATCTATCAAGTTGTTCAATTACTAAGCTTTAGTAATCTGTCGAAGAAGGTCTAAAAAGCTAGTTTTCTCTCCGACAAGCTGTTAGATTGCTAATCTGAGCTGAGTTACTAATCTGATAAGTCCAAGTGTACAAGGAAAATAGTTCTATCGACATTTCAGTTCGCTTTCAGAAAAACATACACTATATACTTGCTAAAACATCTGAAATAGCTATTACTGGCGATAATACAGCCAACTCTATTAATTTTACATACTGCTTCTCCTCTCCCCCAATAGGGCTATGGACAAAATAATGCTTTTACCTATATGATAATTGTCTATACGCAAATCAGCTCGCCTAATGTATCACATATTTACTTATTGAAAAGATACGGGTTCTATTACTAATTCGGCAATAAAGTCAGGATAAAATAATATTATTTACAGCAAATTCGTGCTATACATAAGAGGCTATATGACGTTTTCTGTTAGATCAAAAGATAATTCCGAATTTTGTGTACAAATAGCACAAGCTGAGACTTGAGTGTATGCTCAGTCATTCACGCAGTGGTTGCCTTCGCAATAACGCTTTACAATAAGCACTGAGCCGAAGTGAAGCCGAAGCAGTCACCACTATATTATTAAGAAGATACGGATTAAGAAGATACGGATTTTGGTCATAAAACTGTGCGGGGCTCTCTCGCAATGCGGTCAATAGATATTTTCAGCAAAAGGTTATAAAGGAAGCAGGGTTTACTAAGTTGAAAATTATCTCTAACGATATTTACAGGATTTTTTATGTCACATATGGAGAAGAATAAGTTACATCAGAGAATCTTGGAGCTAGAGCGAGAAAATGAACGATTGCGCTCAGAACTTGATTCTAAAAATGCGGAATATAGTAATTTCAGCCAAGGAGCAGAGCATCGACATCCTCCATCCGTCAGTTACGTAGATCTACAGATCATGCAGTATTCAGTCGAACATGCAGGTGATCGCATTCTGTGGCTGCGGCGTGATGGCAAAATTGACTATGCAAACCTTACAGCATATGAGTCTCTCGGCTACACAAAAGAAGAGTTGCTATCCATGACCGTCATGGACTTAAACCCCGCAATTATTCCTCACTGGGATAATATTTGGAATAGAGTCAAAACGAAGGGTATTCTAGTTGATGAGGCGACTCAGAAAGCAAAAGATGGGTCAATTCAGCCTATCGAAGTAACGTCATCGTACCAGAATTTTGATGGGGAAGAGTACATTTTTGCATTTGCACGAGATGTTGCAGGGCGCAAACAAGCGCTACTGGCAATGCGCGAAGCAAAAGAGGCGGCCGAAGCAGCAGCCGAAGCAAAGTCTACATTTCTTGCCAATATGAGCCACGAGATTCGTACGCCAATGAACGGCATCATTGGTATGACTAGCCTGCTCAGCGCAACGCCCTTGAATAATGAGCAGAAAGAGTTTGTCGAAACGATTCGATCCAGCGGCGATGCATTGCTAACAATCATCAACGAGATTCTTGATTTCTCGAAGATCGAAGCTGGAAAACTCGAATTCGAAAATCTGCCATTCTCTCTGCGTCACAGCATTCAAGATATTCTTGACTTAATGGCACCGGCGGTAGATGAAAAAGGCTTAACACTTACAGTAAATTACGACCAACAAGTGCCAGATTGGATTGAAGGCGATGTTACACGGTTTAGACAAATTCTTCTCAATCTGCTCTCTAATGCGGTTAAATTTACAAACCAAGGTTCCGTAACAGTTAGCGTAGAACAAATTCATAAAGAACATCTCGGTGCTAAAACGGCTTGGACACCAAAAGGGGATCCATCCATCACACTCCGTTTTTCCGTTCAGGACACAGGGATAGGTATTCCTCAGGATCATATGAATAGGCTTTTTGAGTCCTTCAGCCAAGTAGATTCATCCGCAACCCGACGGTTTGGTGGAACGGGACTCGGCTTAGTCATTAGTAAGCGGCTTAGCGAGGGCATGGGGGGCACAATGTGGTTGGAAAGTACCGTAGATGTAGGCTCCACCTTCTACTTTACTCTGCTCACAAAAGTTGCGGAGCCACTTGTTATCACAACCAAAGAACCATTACAACTAATTAATAATGTCTTCGCTAAAAAATATCCGATGCGCATTTTATTAGCAGAAGACAACGTGGTCAATCAAAAGGTTGCGCTCCACGCACTGAGCCGAATGGGGTATAGGGTTGATGTTGCCTACAATGGGCTAGAGGCTGTAGAAGCCGTATTGCGACAGCCGTATGATTTAGTCCTAATGGACATACATATGCCCGAGATGGATGGCCTTGAAGCAACAAGGCAGATTACACGCCATATGCCACTACATCACCCGATCATAGCGGCTCTAACCGCCGGTGTTATGCCAGCGGATAGAGCCAAATGCTTAGATGCAGGCATGACGTATTTCATCTCTAAGCCATTTAAGTTGGATGTGCTCTCCCAAACACTTGAAAACATATATCTTCAAAATCTGGAAGAGCTAGAATCGCACTATTTTTAAACCTCAATAGATCACGAAAGTTCCTAAAATTGTCCAGTGAGCTACTGAACCTGTTTACGCCAGCGCCAATGTTGGAATAGGCGACAGCCAATCCATATATTTCTCTTCGCGGCCAGTCACCACACGGAAGTACAAATCGCGAATCTGATTCGTAATTGGACCCACCTTCCCCGTCCCCACTAGGCGATGATCCACCGATGCGATTGGTTTCACCTGCGCACCGGTTCCGCAATAGAACGCTTCGTCGGCCAAATATAGCTCGCTGCGGTCAATACTGCGTTCGACCACCTCAATGCCCAACTCATCGCGAATCAACTGGATCAACGTGCGGCGCGTGATCCCCTCAAGGATATTATCCGTAATCGGCGGCGTGATCACCTGACCCTTGCGCACCATCATAAAATTGGCCGCACTTCCCTCCGAAACATGACCATCCTGACTTAGCACCAGCGCATCATCAAAACCACTTAACATCGCATCGCTCTTGATCAGTGCGCTATTAACGTACGTACCATTGATCTTGCCACGAGCCGGGATCATTGTATCATCCACGCGTCGCCAAGAGCTTACACAAACATTCGCACCCTCATCACCAGCAATATACGCATCTACAATCTGGCTAAAAATGCAGAGCTTATCATTTGCATCATGCAACCAAACGCGAAAAACTTCATCATCCTTATAAACGAGCGGACGAATATAACAATTCTGTCGCCAGCCCTCGCGCGCAAGCAAATCGATCGTAATATCAACCAGCTGATCGGCCGTATACTCCAGCTCGCACAAAAGCAACTTTGCACTGCTCAACAAACGCTCATAGTGCTGATCCAATCGAAACGCATAAAGCTGCTCTTTTTCGTCATTCCAATAGCCGCGCAAGCCGCCAAAACAGCCCGTTCCATAATGCAGTGTGTTACAAGTAATGCTCACATTCGCCTGCTCAATTGGTACAATCTCACCTTCAAAGTATGCAAATTTTGTCATATCGACTCTCCTAAAATTTTATATTAAATGATTTCATAGCATTAGCTATATAGTCTACTCTTGAACGGTCATTTCTGCCACAAAACACAGAAACCACAAAAAATCCTACGCTTCTTTCTATGGTGGATTAGGATGCTGCCGTATCTTACCACCGTCATACCAGTCAGCCTTATATTGATACACCATCATGTTGCGATATTGTTTAGGCGTTTTAAATCCAACCTTGCGATAAAGCCCGTGTGCATCCTGCGTATATAAAAAGAAAGAGGTCACCTCAGCAAAAGCAGAGCAACCCATAATACATTCCATTGCCCAGCTGCCCAACCCTTTGCCTTGGTACTCATCCAAAACAAACACATCTGCCATATAAGCAAAGCGCGCAAAATCCGACACCATACGCGCATAGCCCACCTGCTGCAATGTTTCGCCCGTCGCAGCATAAATCCCGAAACAGAGCGAATTCTCTGCCGCGGACATCACCAACTCGCGCGAGATCCCCGGTGACCAATATGAATGCGTCAAGTACTCGTAGATCAGATCAAAATCTAGCAAGGTTGGATCGGTACTCACACGGAAACCATCTTTGTTCCACTCACAATCGGTAAATTTACTCATCGTTCTAATCCTCAAAACTTGGTTCATCGCGCAAAATATGGCTCTTTCGGATCTCATGGGGTGACAGCATTAGCGCCGGTTGAGTGCCCACAGTAGTTCGTGGGTGTATCGAAACCAAAGCGGGTTTACCCCTCAAGGTTCGATAGAGCCTAAAATATTAACCAGCAGTAGAATTTTCTGCCGGCGCGAAGAAAACCAGTGTCGTCAGATCCTCTTCAATAGAATGGAAAAAATGCGTCACGTTTTTGGCAACATACACAATCGATCCCGCCCCGACAGTTTGGTCCTCGCCGCCCACCGACAGTCGTCCACGACCCGAAACCACATAATAGACCTCATCCTCGGTATGCGGATCTTGCGGATCCGCCGCGCCAGCCGCCAATGAATAGATCCCCATACTCAGCGCAGGCACACGTAGGAACTCGCGCCACGGACCATCGTGCTCAGCTTGTATCTTCAACAATTCAGATAGTTCAAATGCGTGCATCGTTTTTCTTCTCCCCTATTGAACGCCTACCATGTTTACCCAACAATCTTGCAAAACGTAGGTGCGATTTCCATATCGCACGATCTTGCGGATGCCCATCATCGTTTGCCATCTATCGGCAAGGTGGCCCTATTATTGGGTATTCAATGCTTGTGCGATATGGAAATCGTTCGCATCGACGTTTATCGGATCTGTTAATCAACCACATCCCTTCGTGAAGCGGGCCATAATTCGAAATTCATTACTCACGCACCACCAACCATGTACCAGCAAGCAATACAACAATGCCGGCCACACGCGTCCAATTCAGCGGCCGCGTCTCTGCCCCCAGCCAACCAAAATGATCCATCAGGACAGCCAACGCAAATTGACCGACCAGAAAGAAAGTCATAGCCGAGGCTACGCCCAAGCGCGAAACGGCATAACCAATGCCACCGACAAGCGCTAGCCCACTAAGGCCAGAAAGATAGGCATACCAAGGCACCTCGGCCCACGCACTTAAATTACCGCCGCGCATAAAGAGCATCAATAGTCCAATGATCAAACCGCCGCTGCCATATGTTATAAAAACACTCTCCTGCGTACCCATCCCCTTGTCCAAAATCGACATAAATTGTGCCTGAAATGCAGAGAGAAATCCAGCAATCGTTGCAACAGCAATAATACTCCAATAGTTCATTATACCTTCTCTTTTATGGTTCTTTCATATTATTTTATCTGTTCGGCAATCGTGCGGATCGCGCCGTCGATTGTCTCTTCATTTGCCATCGTAAAATTCAAGCGCATTGTTGCTTCGCCCGCGCCCGGCTCTGTGTAGAAATACTTGCCCGGCACAAAGGCCACATTATTTTCCACCGACCGTGCGTAAACCCCAGCCAGATCAGCATCAGCCGGACCCTCCACCCACAAAAACATGCCGCCATCCGGTTGCGTCCATCTCCATGAGTCGGGCATGTACCGTTCCAGCGCGTTGAGCATTGCCTCTTGGCGCGGCTTGTAGATAGAAATGATCTTGGGCAAATGTTCGGTCAAATGGTCACCCACAAGATATTCCGCGGCCAGCGCTTGGTTGAGCGTACTCGTGTGTAGATCCGCCCCCTGTTTGGCCACCGTCAGCCATGAGGTTAGCGGCTTGGGTGCAGCGCAAAAGCCAAGGCGCAGACCGGGTGCAAAGATCTTCGACAGCGTGCTCACGTAGATCACGTGCTCTGGCGCGTGAGATTTGATCGACGGCACAAATTCGCCTCGGTAGCGCAGGTCGCCATACGGATCATCTTCGAGCACAAGGGCATTGTGCCGTTTGATGATCTCTGCTACACGCGTGCGTCGTTCGTTTGACAGCGTGCGTCCGGTCGGGTTCTGGAAAGTGGGCGTCAAGTAGATGAATTTGATGGCGTGCTCTGTCAACGCCTGATCTAAAGACTCGGGGACGAGCCCTTCGTCATCGGTTTGCAGGCAGATGTAGTTTGGCTCGTACGCGTTGAAGGCAGACAGCGCGCCCAAGTAGGTTGGCGCTTCGACGGCAATTTTATCGCCGGGCGAAATTAGAATCTTTGCGACGGCATCAAGCACGCTCTGTGAGCCGCTAAAGACGAGCAAGTCTTCGGCAGCGGCATCGATTTTTTTGGCATTGAGATAGGTAGCGAGCGCGCTGCGCAGTGGTGCGAAGCCTTCGGTGGTGTCATATTGCAGCGCGCCAGCACCATATTTGTCAAGCACGGTTTCGGTCAATGCAGACATCAAATCGAGCGGAAAGCTCTCGGGGGCCGGGATGCCGCCCGCAAGCGAGATCATGCCGGGTTGGGAGACGACTTTGAGAATTTCGCGCACCGCGCTGGCCTGCATGGATGCGGTACGTGTGGCGAGTAAGTTTTCATAATTCATTATAGTTTCTCGGTTCTAGTTTTGTTTTTGTTCACACGATATTTGTGGGAGCGTCTGGCTGGTAAAATGACACAGTAAATTCGTTTGTGCGGACACGAGGTCAGCGGATGGTTGTTGGGTAATTTTGGCATAGACACGGGTCGCTGAGCTCATGTCCCTACGGTCACAATTCTCGTAGGGACATGAGGTTGATGATCCGTGAGATGGCCAAGGTGAACCCGCTTTCTTCCATCAACCTCGTGTCCGTCCCGTGAGATTTTCTAGATCAACAACGTCCCGTGAATCACTGCGGCAGCGCTGCCACCAACTTTAATTGTTTCGATCGCGTTGGGTTGACCGACAATTTCGACGGTGGCTTGACCGGGGCGGCCCATCCAGTGGCCTTGTTCGGCGATAAATGTTGACGAATCGATCAGACCGTGGTGCCACAGATATGCGCCCATGCCGCCCGTTGCGGATCCGGTGAAGGGATCTTCGAAGCTGCCGCTTGCCGCAGCGACAACGTGACGGGCAAAGGTGTCGCCTGCGTCGGTTGCACCATCAAGGCAAAAAAGGTGCGGGCTAAAGAAATTTTCGCGCTTGCGCAAGGCAACATATTGCGCGGCGTTGATGTCGACGCGGCGCAGCACGTTGTGATCGCGCACGGGGATCATGAGTTGTGGCGTGCCTGTGCTAACGACTTGGATCGGCGCGTTGGGCAAAACATCTTCGGGCTGTAGGCCAAAGATGGGCATGATACTTTGTGCGGCATAGGTTTGTCCAAAGTTAGGAGCCAATTGGGCCATGATCACGCTGTCTACCCCTGCGGCTTGGTTTGGCCCCGTGGCGGTGGACCAGACAATATCGATGGGCAGCACACCGGCACGGAGTTGGAGCCTGATTTGGGTTGTAGTGCCTGGCTTGCCAATTTTATCCTGCGGCAGTTTGCCCGATGTTGCTAGCGCATAAATGGTCGCAATTGTGGGATGCCCAGCCATTGGGATCTCTTCCTGCGGCGTGAAGTAGCGCGCGGCGACGTCGGCCACGTCGGACTTGAGAACAAATGCCGTTTCGGAGAGGTTATTTTCTTGGGCAATCGCCTGCATGGTCTCGGTGGAGAGGTCGTCGGCATCGAAGATGATGGCGCATGGGTTACCACCTAGGGGTTGGGTGGTGAAGGCGTCGACTTGCATAAATTCGTGTGTCACAATTGTCTCCTAATGGGATAGTTACACCAGTGGTGCCCAGTCGTAGAGTTCGCTGGTGCGTTTGTAGTTTTTATCAAGCCGCTCTTTGATGAGTGTGGCAAGTAGCTGTACGGCCATGCGGATCCCTTCGATGGATTGGTTGCCAAAGGAGAGACGCAGATGTTTGGTTTTGACGGGCTGCGGCATGAAGACTTCGCCGGGGGCGAGTGCTAGTCCATTTTGGAGCGCGACGCGGTGGATATCTTGCAGCGAATGAATGTTAGGCAGGGTGAGCCAGCAGCAGAAGCCACCGCCGGGCGTAGACCACGTGACTTGTTTGGGCATGTAGCGGCTGAGGGCGGCGAGTGTGGCGTCGCGGCGTTTGCGATAGACGGGTAGCACTCGTTTGAGGTGGCGCGGCAGGCCGTCGTTTTGGTAGAAGGTTGCGAGCGAACGTTGCAAGATGGTAGAGCTACAGAGATCAGTGGCGCGACGCAGGGTTAGAAGCCGATTGTGGAGAGCGGCAGGTGCGACGATAGATCCGATGCGCAGGTCGGGGATGAAGACTTTTGATTCGCTCGTTAGGTAGACGACGGATCCGCTGCGGTCGAGTGATTTGAGTGCGGGCAGGGCGGGCGTATCATAAGCAAGGCGAGCATAGGTGTCGTCTTCGATGAGCATCACGCCATAATGTTCTGCAATATCGATCAGTTCGCTACGCCGCTTTTGACTGATGGAGAGACCGGTTGGGTTTTGAAAGCAGGGCGCTGTATAGAAGAAGCGCGGTCGGTTTTGAATGATGGCGCGTTCGAGCAGCGTGATATCGGTGCCTTCATCATCAAAGGGGATACCAATCGCGATTAAGTTCTGCTCTTTTAATATGTGAAGTAAGCCTAGATAGGTCGGCTGTTCGACAAGGACGACGTCCCCAGATTGGGCCAGCGATTGAGTGACCATTGAGAGGGCGTGCGATGCGCCAGCGGTAATGATGATGTCATCGGGCGTCGCGCTAAGCCCGCGTTTGAGCAGTTGGGAGGCAAGTTCGACGCGCAGGACCGGGTCACCTTGGGGTGATCCATAGCCCATTAGTGAAAGCGCATCGGGGCGCAAGCTAGTAAGGCTGCTCCAAAATTCATCAACTGGAAAGAGCTTGGGGTCGGGTGCAGCAATCGCCATGGCGCGCACGCCTGCAATAGCGTCATTCTCGAGTTGGTGGATCTGGATCATATCGCTGAGGACCGCATCCGCGGTGAGATCGTGACCCGATGCGGCGATCATGGTGTCGACAATAGCGCGTGGCTGCACGGTTCCACTGACGAAAGTGCCGCGACCAATTGTGGCTTCGACCCACCCTTCGCTGGCAAGTTCGCTGTACGCGCTTTGCACGGTAAGGCGGGTGACGCCGAGTCGCGTTGCCAATTTGCGCACGGTGGGTAATTGCGTTGCGGCAGGCAGACGACCATCGCTGATCTGTGTTTTGATCTGTTCGACAATCTGACGATAGAGTGCTTGGCCGATGGTGCGGTCGATCTGGATTTCGGTGGTCACTTTATGATCCTATGTGAATGGACGAGGCGCGTGTGGGGTACTGGATCGCATTGTACAGTGACAATCATTTGGTGACAAGTGCCAATACCCTAGGCGATGGTAGGACAATTGCGATTGATGGTAGAGGGTGTCCGACTATGACTGATTCAAATGTCCCAATGATAGGCGACAATGACAGTTGAAGGATAATACTAATTTTGAGGTGCTAATATCCCCCAAGTTTTTTGTTCTACCTATTGACAGCAGCTACACTGTCACATATACTTTAGAGTATGTCGCAGAATCAACAGACTGAGCAAACAAAGTGGCATCGATTTCTGGCCAAAGGATTCGAGCTTTCGTTAGGCGAACGTGGTGTCATAGTATTAACAGAAGTCGAGGTAAGTGGCAATCCGCCAAAGGTAGATGTGCTTCTGCTCCGTCGCGAAACAGATGAGTGGACAGCGGAACAGTTAGAGCTACTCCCCGACGGGATTCGAGATGTTCAGGCTAGCCATATTTTGATCGAGTTTAAATATACCGAATCTCTCACGTTAGATGCTGTATTACAGGCTATAGGATATGAGTATTTCTATCGTAAGTCGAATGGTTTATCGCATGAAGATGTACAAATTTTTATTCTTTGCCCCAAAAGGCCAAGAGCAAATCGTTTGCAGGAGTTTTCTTATTCAGAATCGTCACAGCCGGGCGTGTTCCACAGTACTTTTATTGTCAATCGGCATGTACCATTGTTACTCTTAAACGAATTAAGTAGTGAGTCGCACAATGCATTTGTCAAAATGTTTGCAAGCCGATCGGTGCAGAAGGAGAAAGCAATTAGGCTTCTCCGGAATTTTCGAAAGCTGTCTGGCGAGTTGATTGATTATTTTGAAGCGCTTCGTGTTATTTGGTCGTTGCCAGAAGGAGAAAATATGAATGAAGTTTTAACGCCTGAGCGGGTAATTGAAATGGGCAAGGAGCTTGCCCGCTTATGGGTAAAGCATGTACCTGAGGATGATCGACGGAAATATATTGCGGCTGAACTCCAAAAAGACTTTATTGAACAAGGCGTTGAACAAGGTATTGAACAAGGCATTAGCCAGAAGAATCGTGAAATTATCCTAGCAATGCACGGAAAAAACTTTGAAGCTACGGTTATTGCAGATATCGTTGGTTTAACGGTGGAGCAGGTAGTCAAAATATTGAACGACTCAGCATCTCATACTTAACAGAGCTTTTCCGGCCTGTGGATATCAACTCCTATGAAAATATAGCCAAGATATCTAGTTGAGTTGATTATAATAGAGCAAAAACAAAAGCATTGAGATCTGTTGAGATCTCGATGCTTTTGTTTTGAATAGCCTTTGAATTTATCGTTCAGAGATAGTCCTCCCGTCTGTGCTATGTTAAAATGAGCAACATGAACCGCAACGAACTTATGTCCAGCCTCTTTGGATCTGACTTTGAAGATGAATCATTTGGTGAAGGCCCAGAAAATGACACGCCAGAAATACGAGATGTAGATGAGGCACGGATACCGGTCAGCTCCACAAATCCGATCACCATTTCGGCGTTGAGCACGCATATTGTTGCTTTATTTGAGCGCGATAGTCTACTGCGCGATGTGTGGGTATCGGGCGAAGTCAGCAACTGGAAACGCGCGGCAAGTGGCCACATTTACTTCAGCTTAAAAGATAGCGACGCAACGATCAACGCGGTGATGTGGAAAGGGAACGCCATCACGCATACTTGGCTGCCTAAAGCGGGCGATCAAATTCTGGCACATGGCTACGTGGGTGCTTATCCAGAGCGAGGAGCATATCAACTTTACGTCAATCGGATCCAACCGGCCGGGCGCGGTCAGCTTTACGCTCAATTCGAAGCGCTCAAGCAGAGGTTGGCAGATGCAGGGCTTTTCGACCCAGACAATAAGCGCCTTATCCCACCGCTGCCAACACGCATTGCGGTGGTAACAAGCCCCGATGCGGCGGCATTACGCGACATTCTGCGCGTGATCACGTTGCGCTGGCCGTTAGTCGACATTGTTGTCTTTGGTGCTTTGGTGCAGGGTAGTGAAGCGCCACAGCAGATTATCAACGCAATCCAAGCAGCCAATTGCTATAGCCAAATGGTTGAGCAAATCGACACGCTCATCTTGGCGCGTGGTGGCGGCAGCATCGAAGATCTGTGGTCCTTTAATGACGAAGGTGTCGCCCATGCTATCGCAGAGAGTGACTTGCCCATCATCTGCGGCGTTGGTCATGAAACAGATTTTACAATTGCTGATTTTGTTGCCGACCTGCGTGCGCCGACACCTTCCGCGGCCGCAGCCGCCGCAGTGCCCGATCGCGTCGAAGCAATCGGTCATTATATAGCGGTCAGCCGACATTGTGCCACGCAGGCGACGAGAATTGTAGCTTACGAGCGCGAAAATCAGGCCCGCCAGCAAATGCGATTAGAACGACTGCATCCGCAACGTCAAATTGATGTGCGGCGGCAGCGATTGGACGAGCTCGATTCACGCCTCCACAGCACAATTCGCAGCAGATTAGCACGACGTGGTGAACAGCTCGAAGCGGCACGGCTTCAGTTGAACGCGCTTAATCCAAAATCTGTTTTGGCGCGAGGGTACAGCATTGTACAGACGGATGATGGCACGGTTGTGGTCGATCCGAAGCAGAGTGATAAAGGCGATTTGCTCCACGTTCATTCGGCGGGCGGAATCTATCCAGTTACTAGGGCATAGTGCAATACTCTTAGAATTTCAGATAAATGTTGTAGAATATGATTGAAAATAGTAGAAACTAAGCACACCACCAAATTAACAATCAGAGAATTTCCCTATGATCAATAATCAACAACCCATTCTAACGGCAACAGACATACAGCGACCCTTTTTTGTCGTGGTTACGCTGCTTATCTTACTAGCATTAAGCGGCTGTAGCAGGTTGCGCGATATGGTTTTGGCACCAGCAGCACCCGAACAAACGGCCACACAAGAGGTGCGAGTTATTATTCCGACTTTTACGCCAACGCCAGTGCAAGTAGCAGCGCAGCCGACAGCCGTTGTAGTAGATGCGGCCCCTGCGGAGAATGCGCAATCCACTGAATCAGAACCTACTGCGCTGCCCGAGGTGCCGACCGAACCACCCGCGCTCGATCCACGCCTTTTAATTACCGAGGAACTAGTTAATGTACGCTCGGGACCCGATACAGCTTATCCCTTAATTGCTACAGTGGGGCAGGGTGAAGAGTTTGAAATTATAGGCAAAAACCCCGATGGATCCTGGTGGCAGATTTGCTGTGTCAACGGGCAAGAGGTGTGGGTCTTTAGTCAATTAGCACAGGCGCAAGATGCAGGGGCCGTTGCCGTTGCACAGTTGATCCCGCCAGTGCCGACGCCGATCCCGCCAACACCCATTCCACCGACGCCGGTCCCTCCGACGCCTTTACCTTACGTACCACCAACTGCTTTGCCCTATGTGCCTCCAACTGCTTTACCGTATGTGCCTCCAACTGCGATCCCACCGACTGCGGTGCCAGCGGCCCCAACAGCGCCACCCGCGGCTGCGGATCCATGCGCGGGAATTGGGGGAGATGGCTGTAAGTGGAAAGTTCGAAACGGTCCATCTACTAACGATAATGGTGGCGGCGAGCTAAAGATGCAGCTTGCCTTTATCCACACGGGCGTGGATGGTGGTCAGGCGCAGGGCAGCTACTTTGTGGGCTTGATTAAAGATGGTCAAACAGTTGGCGTGTCGGACAGCACGCGTAGTCAGGCGCTGGATAAACGCGATGGCCCGCTTGGAAAGTACAATTACGAATTTAGTATCGGTGCGAGCAATCTTCCCAATGGGAAAGTGGGCGGTAGCTACGAGATGTGGGTGATTGACGGCAATGGCGAACGAGACAGCCGCAACGTCCAATTCTCGGTTCCTGATGGTCAAGGGCTACTGTGGGTTGAATGGGATCAGAATTAAACAGAGCGTTCAGATAACGAGAGCTTGAAATGTTGATCTGAGGTTTGTGGGATTGTAGGGGAAGCAGAATCACTCCGAAAATTCTACCGACCTCAGATCATTTTTGTTTCCGCTACTGGTAGTTAAAATTAGTATTGCCCTTATTGATTGGCATATAGAATTGATTGGCATACGGAAACTTAGATCATTGGCCCTTGCTAAGCCGCTCGCAAAGGCATACACTGCAAAAGTCGATTCACTAAATCGCTACACAATTAATCGATACAAAAAGGGAAATATTGTGACATCAGTAAACATCAAAAGTGCAGTTAATCAGCAATTTAGTCAAGTTGCGGCCAACTATACAACCAGCACGGTTCATGCAAAAGGGGTTGATCTGCCCGAAATGCTGTCCCACGCAGCGCTAACGGGCAGCGAACGTGTGCTCGATGCGGGCACCGGCGCGGGGCATACGGCCCTTCTTTTTGCACCGCATGTAACACATGTAACCGCAATCGATCTATCCGACGCGATGCTGGCACAATGCAATCAGTCAGCAGAGGCGCAGGGCATCACAAATATCGATTTTATAGTCGGCGATGTCGAAAAGCTAGAGTTTGCCGACGAATCTTTCGATCTCGTCGTGTCGCGCTATAGTGCGCACCATTGGCCAAACCCACAGCGCGCGCTGGCCGAATTCCGACGTGTCTTAAAACCGCACGGGCGCTTCATGTTGAGTGACGTGGTTTCGTTTGACGATTTTACAGTCGATACATTTGTCCAAGCCATTGAACTGTTGCGCGATACCTCACACGTACGCGATCATACGATTGCGCAGTGGCAAGCAATGTTTGCAGATGCCGGGTTCGAGTCAGAAGCGGTCTACACATGGGATCTCTTTCTAGAGTTTCAGACGTGGGTGACGCGGATGCAAACACCACAGCATAATGTCACCATGTTAGAGACGTTGCTCGAGATCGCCCCAGATGAGGTGACCAACGCGCTGAAAATTCAGCCCGATCATTCATTTACCTTTCAGGGTGGCATCATCAACGGCCGCATTACAACAGAGTGATCAGTGTAGATTGATATATAGCGGTTCAACCGTCTTCGCGCCAAAGCGAATTTTGGGCTGGCGTACGAGCCACTATTCCACTGGTGGTTGGCGCTGTCCCATTTGGCATTATCTTTGGGTAGGTTGATATGGGTTACAATGTCTTTCAAACATGTAATTTGTTAACAGGAGCTAACGACTTTTTGGGATCTCATGTGGTGGATGGGGTAACTAATCATATTGAATTCTTCAGGTGATATGCTGTTATCAAGAGATATGGTTGGACCGAATTAGGATACTATTCAGAAGTAAGTCTACAGTTCGGATAAAGAGTCAAATTCGCTTTTGTACTCTATTACATGATAAAATGGTCGACTGATAGTTTTCAACATAAATATAGTAGGATTTTCAACTGATTTATTTTAAGCACAGCACAAAGAATGTGCAGTAACGGACCGAATCTTCGACCACAGATCAAGTGGTTTTTATATAGATGTTCTGATTGTAATTTCTGAAAATATTATTTTGTAAACTTAGATGAACCAAGGCCAAAGAGCAGCCGAAATATTGGCCCTCGAAGCAGAAATAAACTATTGCACCCGTTACCCTCTGTATCAGACCCGTACCAAAGCTGTACAGGGTGAGGGAGACATTAATATCGTTGCAATGTTTGTAGGCGAGGGGCCAGGGTCCGATGAAAACAGACAAGGTCGTCCCTTTGTGGGGCGTAGTAGTGAATTTTTAACTGAAGTACTGAGCAATGTTGGCATTCAACGAGAAGATGTCTTCATTACCAATATAGTAAAATGCCGTCCCCAATAATCGGGATCCGCAAGAGCTTGATGCATATAGTGACTACCTGTCGCAGCAAATCGAGTGGATAAATTTGCGGATCATCGTAACATTGGGCAGATTCAGCATGAAAGGATGGTTCTAAACTGGACCCATCACAAAGATCTACGGATAGATTCGTAACATCGGCCATGGTCGCGCCGCAATCGCGATATTTCATCCAGCCGCAGCGCTGCGAACTCCTACGTGGCGTGCTGAATTTAAAAATGATTTCCGAAAAATTGCACCTCTAATAAAGCGTGTAACAGAGGTTGATAGCGCAGCAGCACGTGGCGATAGGCTACCTGCGGGTGTTCCACACTCAGGTGATGCCAGCTTTGATGAATGAAGCAAGCGGAATTATTAGATGCAATAAATTGCAAAAAAGAAATCATGGCATAGGGTAAGCATAATATAACTGTGCATAAAAGCAGTACCGGCAACGCTATATTGGCATAAGCAAAAACGTATATGTAGTTCCTATAAAGTTACTTTAGTATAAATCTAAAGCAACATAAGTTAAAACTTTCTGGGAATCGTTTTGTAACGCACTATCTTCTTATGAATAATTGAGACAGGAATACAATTTAAGGCTATTGATTCGTTCAAAATGTCCAGTTTCTTGGATAACTTAGAAACGACTTCATCTTCTTAATATTGTAAACTTAATAGGCAAAATCAGAAACTACAGCACAGTATAGGGCTGAACCTTGATGCTGATAAGCCGTCTCCGACAAGCTTGGTCACTTCCGGAAACGGGGAGTGCTCCATTGGGCACGCTCCTAAAATGACATGTTTCGAATGACATGTAAAGGAAGCAACTAAACTTATGAGTAATAACGAAAACAAGCCTGATTTGCGCTTGCTGCCCCTTGGCGGTTTGGGTAATATCGGCAAAAACATGATGCTGATCGAAATTGACGATCAGATCCTAATAATTGATGTTGGGCTTATGTTCCCAACTAGCGACATGTTAGGGATTGATGTTGTCCTCCCGGACACTGATTATCTCTACGATCGCTTCGACGACGTCACCGCAGTCATCCTCTCACATGGTCACGAAGACCATATCGGCGCACTTCCCTTCTTAATGGAACAAGGTCTAAATGCCCCAGTCTATGCGACCGCGCTTACCCGTGGTTTACTAGAAGGAAAGCTGAGCGAGCACAAGCTGTTGGACAAAGCTAAGCTTAACACAGTCACAGCAGATAATGAGCTGCTTCAGCTTGGGCCATTTGGCATAGAATTTTTCCACACGAACCACAGCTTTCCAGACAGCGTAGGCGTGTCAATCATGACATCCCTCGGTCGCATCATCCACACAAGTGACTATCGCTTAGATGATACGCCAGCAGATGGCAAACCCACAGATCTGGCTAAGCTAGAAAAATGGGGTAACGAAGGCGTGTTGCTCATGACCGCCGACAGTACCAATGCCGAGCAGACCACCGCAACCAAAAGCGAAAAAATTGTCGAAGAGAGTATTGAAGAAGTCTTCCGCAATGCCGAAGGCCGTATTCTCATTGCAACGTTTGCCAGCAATGTTGGCCGCGTGCAGCAGATCATCGACGTCGCACGACGACAAGGTCGGCGCGTCGGCGTAATCGGGCGCTCGATGGTAAACAATGTCAAAGTTGGCATACGGCTTGGCTACCTAGATATTACACAAGACGAACTCTTGAGCACTGGCGAAATGGAAAGCCTTTCGCCGAGCGAAGTGGTCGTCATTGCAACGGGCAGCCAAGGCGAACCCACCAGCGCCATGGTTCGCATGAGCGTCGGTAACCATCGCCAAATCACATTAAATGAAAGCGACACAGTCATTCTGAGCGCATCGCCCATTCCAGGTAACGAAGAATTCTTCAACCGCACGCTGGACAATCTCTTCCGCCTTGGCGTAGATGTCGTCTATCACGAACTCGCCGAGGTACATGTCAGTGGTCATGGCGGGCGCGCGGACTATGCCAAGATGTTAGAAACTGTAAAGCCACAATACTTCGTGCCAGCACACGGTGAGTATCGCCATTTAGTCTTACATGGCCGCCTAGCGCAAGAAGTTGGAATGCCCAAAGAGAATGTCTTTGTCATTGAAGATGGTCAGCCCATTGACTTCAACCAGTCAGGAAATGGCGTCACAGCGAAACGGGGCGATCTATACCAATCACGCGATGTGATGGTCGATGGCCTTGGCGTTGGCGACATAGGCAATGTCGTCTTACGCGATCGTCGCTTGCTTGGCCAAAATGGATTCATCGTCTGCGTTGTGGTCTTCGACGAAATCGATGGTGACATCATTTACGGGCCAGAAATTATCAGCCGTGGCTTTGTTTACATGCGCGATAACGACGATATGATCCGCGATGCCGAAAAACTTGTGCGCAAAGCAGTAAAGAAACGTGCGTCAACTCGGGTCCGTTCTGGTAAAGTAAAAGACGCGCTGCTCGACTTCTGCCAAAAAGAAATGGGTCGACGCCCCATGGTGCTGCCAGTTGTCTTAGAAGTCTAAACAGTTTGGATTCTGCGGGCATTCGCGGCCTGTAAAGCTTACAAAATCTGCGGAAGCGGCATTCTCTAACAGTAACTGCTAGCTCAACACAAAGCAATAACAAAAGCAAAAGCCATTTCCAGAAATTTAATTGGAAATGGCTTTTTGCTTGCCGCACACATTTAAAATATGGTATAATTCCAAGTCAAACTGAACGTTTGTTCGACAACAATAATCCAAACCCGTAAAACCAATGGCAAAACGAAAAAGCTCGAGAAAATCAAAAAGCGCTGGAAACTGGATAGCGCCTATCATTAGCGTTATAACAAACCCACAGGTAATCGGCCTTACGCTGATTCTAATCTCTGCATTCACGCTGCTAAGCCTCATCACAAACAGTCGTGGCCTAGTCACAAGCGCATGGATTCAAGGCGTTGAATATCTGTTTGGGCTTGGCGCGTGGGGCTTCCCCTTTGCATTGGGTGCCCTCGGCTTCTGGGTTGTCATTGCGGCGGTCGAACGGATGGAAAACATTCCCGTCCAGCGTCCTATCGGCTTCCTCATTTTACTCGTCGTTGTCAGCATTAGCGCATCGTTGATCATCCCCCAAGGTGCGCGCATGTTTATCATTGGGCAGGGAGATGATGGTGGGCTGATCGGCGGCATACTAGCCAATCTACTTCAGGACGTAATCGGGCTATGGGGTGCGTGGGCGGTAACCACTGTTGCAGCTATTGTCGGTCTTGTTCTGCTGACAGATCAATTGCTCGCCAAAGCAGCGGATGTTCTTTGGTCCTGGCTCAGAGAGTGGTGGCAAACGAGACCCGCCCTCGAATCAGCACCGCCCGTTCCACGAATGCCTCAAATCCAGCCAGAGCTACCGCTACCAAGTGGTAGGCTGCCGCTGTGGAAAAGAGTGCGCGAGCTAATCACATCACCATCTGGCGAATTTCGGCCAAGCGATTTATCCGCTGGCGAATTTGCCAAAGAGCCACTTTTCCGGCCCAACAATGAGCGCCAAAACCGAAAAAGATCCGCATCATCCACTGCCCGTACCGATGCGCAACCATCAGCTGATCATCAAAACACGACAGATGACCCAGACAATCGACGGTCACGCCAAACAGTACAAGCAACTGATACATCGAACAGCCAAGTTGCGAATGGCAAAAGCGACGCACAAACAGCCTCTGGCCCGGTTGCGCCACGCATAATTGGGGGAGATAATCAGTGGCAAAAATTCGAGCTACCCGAACTGAGCGATGTGCTCATGGATTGGGAACGGGTTACAGATAATGACGATCACATTCGCGACCAAGGTGCTCAAATTCAAGAGACGCTCGCACTTTTTGGCGTGCCAGTTAGCTTCGAAGGGGTTAACCAAGGACCAACTGTCACCCAATATTTGATCCGCCCCGGCTACGATGAGCGCGTGGTAAAAGGTGAAGTAAGGCGTACAAAAGTCAAAGTCAGCAAAATTGCCAATCTATCCAGCGATCTTGCGTTAGCGTTGGCCGCAGCCACCGTGCGTATCGAAGCCCCCGTACCGGGAACAAGCTATGTGGGCATCGAAGTCCCCAATCAGTCGAGCAATATCGTGGGTCTACGCGAGCTGATGGAAAGTGAACGTTTCGAAAACATTCGCGAAAAGGGGAAATTGCCCATTGCGCTTGGCGAAGATGTAAAAGGCAACGCAATTGTCAGCGACTTAGCCAGGATGCCTCACATGCTGATTGCGGGTGCCACCGGTTCGGGTAAATCTGTCTGCATTAACTCGATTATCATCAGTCTGATCTGCACCAAAACGCCAGAGTCGCTACGAATGCTCATGATCGATCCCAAAATGGTGGAGCTAAGTGTTTACAACAAAATTCCTCATCTGCTTAGTCCAGTGGTAACTGAAACAGACAAAGCATCGGGCGTGCTCTATTGGGCGGTCAAAGAGATGGAGCGCCGCTACCAACTCTGTAGCAAAGCAAATTGTCGTGACTTAGAACGCTATAACGCATATCTGCAAAAACGTGGCGAAAAGCCGCTCCCCTATATCGTTGTCATCGTCGACGAGATGGCCGATCTGATGATGGCCGCGCCAGAAGAGGTGGAAAAGCATATCTGTCGTCTTGCACAGATGGCGCGTGCAATCGGGATCCACATGATCATCGCTACGCAGCGCCCATCGGTCGATGTGATCACGGGCTTGATCAAGGCTAACTTTCCCTCACGTATCGCATTTGCTGTATCGAGCCAAACTGACAGCCGCGTTATTTTAGATAGCCCCGGTGCGGATCGACTGCTAGGGAAGGGTGATATGCTCTTTATGGCACCTGATGGCGGCAAACTACAGCGATTGCAGGGAACATTCCTAAATGATGATGAGATCAATAATGTGGTCGGCTACTGGAAGAGCGTAAGCGCGGCGCAGAGAGAAAGACAGGCTCTTGCTGCACCACAGACGGATCTTTTCCATCCAGTTGATGAGGCAGAGAACGCGATATCGGGTCAAGAAGGTGCACCCCAAGCCGATCCATTTGCACCAGAACCATTCACGCTAGAGCCATTTACGGATGATCCGCTTGCGTTGACCGAATCGGTGCGTACATCGCCACCAACCAAATCTCGCTCACGTTCAAACAAGAAGTCGGCCTCATCCCCACCACCGCGCCGACCGATGACCACGCCCGGCGCAAGTCGGCTCGACATTACACCGATTCAAGACGCTGACGGACAGAGCCTTGGACAACAATCCTATGGCGCACCGCCCGAGCAGCCTTCTATCTTTGATGAGATTGAAGAAATGCGTGCGTTAGACAGCCGCGACGAACTCTTTGAGGACGCAATACGCATTGTTCAAGAGACGGGACGTGGCTCGGTTACCTTACTCCAGCGTAAATTGCGCATTGGGTACAATCGAGCTGGCAGACTCGTGGAGCAGCTTGAGGAAGCGGGCTATCTTGGGCCAGATCGGGGTGGAAGCCATGGCCGCAAGGTGCTGAAAAAAGTCCAAAATCAGGCCGTTGCGCCATTTGACGATGATATGCAGATGGGTGACATGCCAGAGCCAAAAATTATCGGCAGCAACGATGATGTTGATCCGGCCGCGCCGCGTGTCTGGATGTAATCTGATTGAAGAAAGAGCCAAATCATTCAATTTCAGGCACTGTGAGGTGTTTCCGATATCAAGGCGTCAGTAAGACGTCCGTAAGCTGTCAGCCCACTGTGTGGCAAATGTCCCCCATCCCATCTACAATTACACCCACACGAAAGTTTTTTTCTCTATTCAGTATTTCACGAAACCTTTTAAGATTGTTCAGCTAACGCGCCTACATACAGATCTACTAGAAAACAACCGCAGGCGGATGGTGCTAATCGGACGACAAATCGTGAAATACCGCTACTTATAAAAATAGACGCTGTATCCAGAGTTTTAGCTTACAGCAATATACCCCACCAAAGGTCGGCACCCATTGCTCATTCTATCCCCCAAAAGGAGGAGTGTATGGTCGGCATACTACTGTCGGTCCATCTCGGCCGTATCCTACTTTTCTCGTTTATTATCTATTTATTTGGCATGGCAACCCCGCTTCTGTTATTGTATTTAGTTGCAAATGACAAACAAGATAGCTGTTTTCTTAACGCTATGTTATGGGCAATTATAGGCACGCTTGGCCTTTTATTCATTATCCTGATCACAGTGTAAATATTACGCGCCACGAAATAACTGCAAGCTATCCTGTATCTTTTATTTTTGGAATGGCTTAATTTGTTATAAACGAGTATTATCAACGGGCAGCATTTCTGGTTTGTACTGAGCACGGCCATCTATGGGTTTGTGCGGTATAGTTAAGAGGTCAACCCATTGCCCATCAGCCCAAAGCAAATAGACTATCCACCTTCCGCGTCTATCGATCAACCGATTGATTCATCTAGTCCAAATGAGCCTTCATTTGCTCGGTTAATCAGCACATCGGTAAGCATCCGTCTATTTATCGACACAAGTGTTCAGTTTTTCAATCCCTTTCTGCCGATCATCGCCGCGGGGATGCGCGTCGACCCCTTGACGCTAGGCAGACTCGTTGCATTACGCAGCCTTGTCGGTTTAATCGCGCCCTTTGTCGGCTCCCTTGCAGATCGCTATGGCTTTCGGTTGGTTATGCAGATTAGCCTAATCATCGCCGGAATTGGGACAGCACTAACTGGCGTAAGCAGCAATGTTCTAGTAGCCGCGCTAGGAATGGCAATATGGGGCATCGGTCTTGCGGGATTTGCGCCAATGCTTCAGGCATACATAAGCAGCCGGTTGGACTACGCAACGCGGGCCCGCGGTATTGGCATTCTAGAATATTCATGGGCGCTCGCAGGCATCATTGGCCTCTTCGCAATTGGCCACCTGATTCAATTTGTCGATGGGCTCGGGTACGACGGATGGCGAGCACCATTCTTTGTATTTGCGATCAGCATGTTCGTCTCGGCTGTTACAATTGGTCGCTTCCCCCCAGAGCAAACTCCATCCACAGATCAAACATCCATGCCCCTCCAAACGGATCTTCTTCACTTAGCAGCCCCAGCGCCCATTACTTCACGCTGGCAGAGCACCACAAAGTTCTTCGATTTAGGATCCAACGCGCGCTCCGCCTACGCCACAATTATTGGCACCACCTGCTTGTATTTTGCAGCCATGCAATTATTGATCACCCATGGTCTATGGCTGCAAACAGAGTATGGGTTGCAGGCCATTCAGCTGGGATCAATCGCATTTATATTGGGCTTCGCCGACTTAACGGGTAGCGGACTCGTCAGCCTCATCACAGATCGAATTGGCAAGAAGCGCAGTGTACTCATTGGTATGGGTGGCGCGCTAATAGGATTTCTGCTTATTCCATTTCTGAACAAGAGTCTGGTCAGCGCGATGATCGGCATCATTTTAGGTCGCGGCTGCTTTGAGTTTGCAATTGTTAGCTCTATTCCGCTGCTAAGCGAACAAAGCCCAACACAGCGCGGCAAAGTCATGACAATGGGCGCAGCAATTAATCTGCTTTCCTCGACGCTAGCAAGTATTAGCGGTCCATGGCTCTATATACACTATGGAGTTTGGGGGTTCTCAATTATTTCTGCCATTTTTATAGGGATAGCTATTTACATAATTTTGTACAATGTAATAGAGGCCTAAAGCTAAACCAGAAAAATAGTTATACGGGTTTTAGCGATTTTCTGGAGTAGCTTCCGGCCATATTGTATGTTCTATTTTTTGAAATCGCCTAACGCGAACAGCACGATAAAATTTAAGAGAGTCGGGGGGCTTCTCTCCTAAATTTTATTGTGCTGTTCAAGCTACGCAACTTATTTTAGCTAGCAATATTCGAAAATATGCAGCTATACTAAAGACGTAAGCAATAGTAAAAATCTGTCACAGCAATTTCTAAATTAGTTATATTTAGTCTCATCGGCTAGTACTTATTTTTTATGGCAATTACGTAAATTAGGACTCGAGGCTAAAAGCCGATTGAAACTCGGCGTTTGGTACGGAAAGCAGACTGAGGCCCTGTTGCAGAAGCAAGATTATATTTCTATAGACTGTGTTTAACAGGCTCCTCGATCCACAAAGTATGCGATTGCCCTGACTTATCTGGCTCAACCGGATCTCGTATGGTTGGTTTCAATGTCAACCACATGAGATCCGAAGAGCCACTTATCTTTCTGTCTATATTTTCTCACAATCAAAATCGTGGTAAAATTTTTCTTTCACTTAAGATGCCAAACTACTGTGTTTTGAATTATTTTGGCATTTCGCACCATATAATACCAACTTCTATAATCCCTCGTAGGCCAAAAATCTTATTCCATAAAGATAGAGCCAACAGAATAGAGTAACCAACAGAAACGCCGGAAACAAACCATAAGAAGTGTAAATACATGCGCACAAATCAGCAATGGCTCGACGAATTGTCCGGCAAAAAGGGTAAAGCATCTCAACAAAACGCGCTAAGTGATCTAGGTGAATGCCTCTACAACAAGGCTTATTTTCGGCTACAAAAAATACACAAGAGCAGAGCCGTGCTACGGAATCTAGATGCCACTGAACTTACTGATTTCGCCAAAGATTTTTCGCAAGATGCAGTTGAAAAAATAGCGCATAACCAATTTGCGCTCTTAAATAAATACAAACAGAAAGGTTCTTTTGTTGCTTGGGCAACCAAAATCACCATGCGCATCATAGCAAGTGAACTGAGAAGACCCTACTGGGAACGCCGTAACTTTATGAACACGAAAGGAGAGAAGCAGCAAACAGAAGAAAGAAGATCGCCAGAAACTATGGCGCTGATCGAAGAAGTTCACCTAGCATTACAAGAGTGTATTCAGCGATTAAAAGAACGCAACCGAATCATCTTCATCCGATGTATAATGGAAAACGAGCCAGCAGAAGCGCTTGCAAAAGAATTTCAGACTACGGCAAACGCGATTCACATTCTAAATTATCGATCCCGAGAAAAACTAAGTAACTGTATGAAGAAAAAGGGGTTCGATGAAAACACGCTCAATTTATTTTAAAAATTAAACTGAAAGATATTTTGTTCTTGTTGCGTCTTATTAGATGCACACAGGTATTTAAATCGGTACGACTATCTAAAAACACGATTATCCATCGACGAAACTGCTCAGCTCCACCTGCGGTTATGTTGTTTTTGGCTGCTACAAAGTGTGACTGTTCAAAATGCAGCGGGTAGATGTATAACAGATAGGGCTAGCTGTACCGAAACTATAGAAGGCGGCTTACATGAAGCACAAAATAAAACAAGTACTCTCCGAGATCTTTAATAAACGAATAGAAATTCCGTACACAGTCGATCCGGCAGAACTGCCCGAATCGACACAGCATCTCTTATCCGCATATGTAGAAGCAGAGCTAGATGGTGAAAACGCGGCAAACCTTTATCCAGAAGTAAAAGCCGCGATGGCAAAATTTCCAGCCTTTGCCGAAGAGCACAAAGTACTCTATGAGTTGCTTGATGCAGATCGGCGTGGTGAGCTAGAAGAGCCACCCACTACGCCCGTCTTCGATTTCTCGTATTTGAACCTTCCTCCAGTTGCCGATTCAACCGAAACAAAATCGGAATGGGGATTCGATGTAGCTGGTCGTTTGATTATTCAGTTTACCGAAGAACTTATCACATCACTGCAGGAGCGATCCTCCCAGCTGACACCATTGCACAACCTAAAACGTGGAGAAGAAGAATGGAAAACGTGGATTGAATATAAATTGCCAAGACCAACCAGCGATCTCGATGTGGTTGTAACAGTCAAACATGTAGGAAACGAAAGCGCTTTCTGTAATGTCGTCGTTAAAGTTGACATTCCCAGCCGTAAGGGTTGGCCAGCGCTAGCCGGATCAGAGGTACAGATGAACTGCCCACAAATGGACACACTATCTCAAAAGACTGATGCCTTTGGCGAAGTTGTCTTTGAATCAATCGCAAAAACTACCGTGTCTCACCTAAAGTTCGAGGTTAATCCAGTTTACTCATAAAATAAAAGTTTCTTTATATTTTCTCAATCAGTAGCGTTAGTATACAGTGTATCAAAACCAAATGAATTAATTTCCGCTACTGGTTGAGAAAATACGTTCCTTTCCCTAGGCGCATTTCTAAGGCCATTCCAAAAAAATAAGATATACCGTATAGCCGCAAGCTACCTCAGAAAAACCTATAAAATCTGTATAATTATTTTTCTAGAGTAGCCTAACAGCAATTCAACCAAGTCGCCCATCGCCGATCAAAATAAAAGGGGCCCAATAGAATGGATCCGCAAAAATAAGTTCGCCCGGTTCGCTATTAGCAAGCAAAGCCGCCAAATAGTGGCTCGAATCGGTGAACCGAGCCTCTGTATCGAACCCATTGTCCAACTCAAATCGATAGCCATCCAAAATATCCTGCACATCTTCTTTCGTCAATGATTGCAGGTAAAGCTGTGTTTGGCGTAGCGACTCAGCACACCCAAAGCCACTCTTTAAAGAAGAGCAGAAATATTCTATCGCAATACGAGTCGAGCACTCGTCGACGCTCCACTGCGTAACAATTAGCGACGACGCGCCAGCATACAAAAAAGCACGCGTCAGCCCAAACAACTCGTCACCACGCTGAACTTTATTTAATCCACTCTGGCAAGCACTTAAGAAGACAAGTGCACAGCGGGTAATATCGAGTTCCGCCAGCACCTCTTTCGCGGACAATTTTTCATCATCACTTTCACCAATAAATAAATATGAATTCAGCGGGTTCAGCCCATCAAAAACGCCGTGGCACGAGAAAAAGAGATGTCGATATTCCGCCGCAATATCAAAGAAGCGTCCCTTTTTTGAATATCGCCCAACCAGCGCATCGCCATCAGTCAATTTGGCAATCGCACTCGCTTCGTTTTCGGCCAAAAGTAATCGTTTAGGCCCAGCACCATTATAGCCAATCGCCAAACAGTTGCGTAAAGATTGTGGAACATTTTTGCTCGCTTCATCTTGTAAATTCGTGACAGCTTGGCCCGCCGTACGCTCCATTGCCAAGTGCGCGTCCCACAGCAATATAGAAGCACTCGGTGCATAGACAAGTTGTGGGCCATCCGCATTTAACAATGTTTGCCCATTGCTCATCGTCATCGCTTGGAAGGGTAAGTAATGCAACGGTCCATGTGGCACCACATAGAGCACGCGCCGGTTTTGCAGCAGGTCATCAAATGGCGCAACTAACAGTTTATAGAGCGTTCGCCGAATCTCATCACGCAGGAAATGTCTTCGGGTCATTTCAGTGCGGTCTTTTGGATAGAGATCGTTCGGCCGAAGCGCAGCCATATGGAGTTGAATGCTTGCTCGAGTCACCGCAAACAGTAGGATCCGATCATCAGGGAAACGGTGCCGTCTGTACTCACCCTTTTTAAATACAGCCTCAGGCGATTCGATAACGCCAGTAGAGAAGTAAGCCAAGAGCAGCGCATCTTCTGGCAGCGCCGCCTGCACGTCAGATAGGGTCAATGGCTGCGCACGGTATTCTCGCTTAAACTCAAGCGAGCCATTTTCGAGCAGATCTAAAAATGAGCGCGAGCGTGCAAGTTCTGTATAGTTGAACGCTCGCACCCGATAACTCATCTGGCTTTCCAGATCAATCTTTTTATCCTCGCTTGCTTTATTACACACAAGAACCGCGTTGGCGTAAACGTCTGCGACAGTGGTGGCAAAATTAGTACGTGACTCTTCAGTTTTTAGACCAGCGATAACAGCGTCAATCAGAGTCAGTGCTTGGTCATAATAGCTCAATGCCTCTTCATACTCATTTGCCTGCTGATGCAAATAGCCTAGATTCGCCAATACCTGCTGACTATTTAATTGGTCATTCTGTTTTTTGAAAAACTCAAGCGCTTTCTTATACGAGGCATAAGCTTCATCAAATTTTCCGTTTGCTTCATAGCATAGACCTAACCCTTCAAAAGAGTGGGCCACAAAGTTACTATTTTTTAGCTCCTGTGCCACAGCAAGAAAATTGCCAAAGCATTTAGCAGCATCTTGAGTTTTTCTCATTGAAAGGTAAATGTTTCCGAGCGTGTTATTAATCATACCGCGCCGTTTGAGCAATTCAACATCCTGCTTTTCTTTAGACTTTCCAGCGTTTTGGAGAATTGAAAGCGCATCTTCACAGCACTTCTCGGCCAAAGAGAGTTGAGTGACTCCAAAATCACCTTTTTTAAATCCCGAATTGCAGATAATTGCTTGCTCATTCAGCGTTTTTATCTGCTTAAAAGGATCATCTAATTGCTTTGCTTGCTCTAGTGCCGACCTACTGTGCTGAAGTGCATCGGCCCAAGCCCCTTGCTTACGATAAGCAATGGTAAGCGATTGTAGTACTTCGTGGTAAAGCGAATCTGACAAGTAGGCATGTACTAAAACTTGGTTATACAAAGCTTCCGCAGAAGGCCAATCGTTCTCACATTCATCTACCAGTATGGCAGACAAATATAGATACCATGGTTCAATAATAGGAGCTTGAATCATAGCGGATTCTGCCTCACCCAGCAGCGCATTACAACGCTTAAAATCTAGGCGGGCAAGAGCATCAAAAAAATTTTTGGTTAGCTTGGTAATAAAAATTTCAGATGTCACAAAACACCTACAAAAAATAATTTCCGGGCTACCATGAGGATGCGCCCTGTCACTTATAATTCATCAATGAACTCGGAAAAGTTAATAAATCTAAACAGTAATCAAACAAGCTTTAAATAGAATAATAGAACAGGAGAAATTACATATATGGGAGACGTAACCGAGCACGGTCAGTTAAGATGGGACAAAGATAGAAATGATCAAGAAAGGCAAGAGGTTCAATATATTGTAGCATGGAGTTTGGGAAACGATCAATCCATTTCAAATGGCTATATCACCTCTAGCCTAAATGGTGATCGGGCCCGCATTGCGCCAGTTGTTAGGTTGGTCAGCAGCACAACCGGATTGTTCATTTCGAATATACTTGAATCAGGTTATGTAACACTCGACATTGCAGTTGGCACAAAGTTGAAGGATTCATCTACAACCTATAAGAAGTATCATGTTGCAGTTGTAGGCGGCTACGGTCGCCCTGCTGGCATAACAAGCACGCTCTATCCTATAGCAGATGTTTATATCACGGCATTGCCCAATACGCCACCAACGGCTAAGAAGCCAATAGCGGAATTAGATACCTTTAGCCAACCTGTTACGGTAAGTTTCGATCTTGCAGTAGACTCAACTCTATCAGATGTAGAGGTCTGTGCTTGGCGTAAAGATGCAAAAGGAAAATATGCATGGAGACGTCTCTCTAAAAATGAGGTAGAATCGAATGGCAACAATGTAACCATTACAACCACTCAGCTCGGACACTTTACGATTCTACACAAAACGGAACCAGCCATTATGGCAACTCGACGCGAATCAACAGTTCCACTTCTCGACGGCGCGTTGACCGCAGCCGAAGCAGCCGCACGCGCAGCTAAAGCCGCAGCCGAAGCGGCCGAAGCAGCAATTTCCGCAGTACGTAGATCCTCTGGACCGTACGCCTAATAATCGTGGGGAATCTCTCCCAACAACTCTGATAGAACTAGAATTTTTGAAAGAAAAGGTTCCTTTATCCACTACGGATGGAGGAACCTCTTTGCTAGTTTGCTTCATATTTTCAGCCTATGTTTCAAATCATTTGGGGGCTGACTAGAAACACTTTGCCCTTAGAAGCCAGAATTCTCGCCCTTCCCCCTCCCCAATTGACGCACCTCTTGAATCAGGCTACAATGCCATTCGTGGACGAAATCCAATCTGCGCACTATCGACAAATTCCAAAATTCGCGCTGGCCGTCGTGATACTTCTGTGGTCCGCCTTCACAGTCGGGTTTGGCCCACCCCGCCTGCTTGATCGTGACTTTGCGCCTACTCTCCGTTTGAATACGGGGCAGTTGCGGGCGCTAGCCGAGGCCGGTCGGGCACCGCCCATTTCGGCTGATGCAGCTATTTTGTACGACGTTGACGATGGCCGTATTCTATTTCGGCTTAATGAAAACCAGCCGCTGCCTCACGCTAGTTTAACCAAACTGATGACGGCGCTGCTTGTGCTCGAGCAGGGAAACGCAGACGCCACTTATTTTGATGTACCAGTAACCATCGAATCGTCAGATCTGGTTGGTGGTGCAACAATGGGTCTGCAAGCGGCAGAGACCTTAACGGTGAATCAATTGCTCTATGGGCTATTGATTCCTAGCGGAAACGATGCCGCGATGGCGCTTGCGCGGCACCATGCGGGCAGCGTCGATGCCTTTGTGGGCAGGATGAATCAACGAGCCGCGAGCATGGGGCTAACGCAGACGCGCTTTCAAAACCCACACGGCTTTGACGCAGCGAACCATTTTAGCAGCGCGCAGAACATTTTAACGCTGACGCAGGAGTTGTTGACCTATCCACTTTTTCGCAAGATTGTGGCAACTTCGTCAATAACGATTGCGGGGCATCCATTGCAAAATACCAATCAGCTTTTGGGTACCTTTGATGGTGCAATCGGCATTAAGACTGGTACAACGCCCGCGGCAGGTCAATGTTTGGTTGCGGCCATTGAGCGGGACGGACATACGGTTTTGGTGATTCAATTAGGCAGCAATAATCGCTATGCAGATGCGCGCAGCCTCTATGCGGCATACGAGCAGAACTATCGCTGGACGGGCGATAGCGGGCGGCGTTTGACCGTTTTTGATCGGGTCTATGATTCTACGGGCAAAGTATGGTATTTGCGAGCGCAGGGCGATGCACCCAAATTGCTGCAACAGCGATGGGGCACGGCCCCGCTACGCACCTTTCGGCGTTTGACCTTGCCGCCCGCCGATCAAACATGGCAATTGGGCATGACTGTAGGCGTGCTCGAATGGTGGCTTGATGATGAAGTGGTCGCAACGCAGCCGCTGGTTTTGGAGTAAAGATAGTTAGCAGTAAACAGTGTACTTATCAAGCAGATTACTATTTACTTTTTGTAATTATCTAGACTGTTTTGGTTGATAGCCCGCCACTTTTTTTACTATTCACTGTTTACCTTTAACAAAGTAGGACATAAAATTATGGCAGAAGAACGATTACAGAAAGTACTGGCCGCCGCAGGAATAGGCAGCCGCCGATCCTGCGAGGACCTGATTCGTCTTGGTCGAGTACAGGTAGATGGGCAGAAGGTAACGGTGCTTGGCACGAAGGTGGACCCGACCAAGGTTGAGATTGTTGTAAACGGGCAGCCGTTACAAAAGAAGCTGAAGCATGTCTATATTAAATTGCATAAGCCGCGCGATGTATTGAGCGATATCGGTGGCAATACGCGCGGGCGCGAGTCGGTCGCGGATCTGCTGCCGCCGGATTTCCCACGCGTTTTTCCGGTTGGTCGACTAGATGTGAATAGCGAGGGGCTGATATTGTTAACCGATGATGGTGCGCTGGCTAATAAGCTGACGCACCCGCGATATCAGCATCCCAAGGCTTATTACGTGCTAGTGGACAAACGGCCTAGTGAAATAGCAATGAATCAGTTGCGTAGTGGAATTGAGTTGCCCGATGGATATGTGACGGCTAGGGCGCAAGCGACGTACGATCCGCTGCCGGAGTGGGTTAAGCTTGACTCGGGGCGTACAAATGGGCACTGGTTGCGTATTGTGCTACGCGAAGGGAAAAAGCGTCAGATCCGTCATATGACTGCAGCGATTGGACATCCAACGCTGCGGTTGATCCGCTGGTCGATTGGCTCGATGACGCTTGGCGATTTACGCCCAAGGGAGAGTGCGCCGCTGACAAAGAAGGAGCTGAGCGGGCTGCGTGAATTGGCCGCAAAACCGGTGCCTGATCCAAAGCAGGAGAAGAAGCAACGGTCGCGCAAGCGCAGCAATCGCAAAAGCAATGAGGAAGAAGAGCAGCGACGAAAATATGTAGAAGAAACAAAACCGAAACGTTCTTGGCGTTTTTAGTTTTAGAACATTCAAAGAAGGTATTTTGTGCATCCAATAGCAACAACAAACACCCACCCCACAAAAGCCTCAAAAAATTCATTGGGCGATGAGCCATTGCGTCCATCGCGAGAGGTTAATGGCGTTGTGGCAACAAATGAGAGTGAAAAGCAACATAACCCAACGGGAATCATGCAGCACGACTCATTTATGCATCTATCTCCTACGATTGTGGCAATTGATGGACCTGCGGCTTCGGGCAAAAGCACGGTTGGCTTTCAGTTGGCAGCGTTGAGTGGTTTTCTCTATTTTGATACGGGCGTTATGTATCGAGCGATTACGTGGGGGGTGCTTAATGCGGTGATTGATCCGAATGAGTTGGCAAAAGTTGGGGCGTTTGCAGAAAAGTGCGCAATTGACATTTTACCGCCACAACCTGACGAAAATGATGGTCGGCCCAATACGATTATGGTAGATAATCATGACGTTACGTGGCAGATCCGCATGCCAGAAGTTGACCGGAATGTGTCGGTGATTGCGGCAAATGGCGCTGTGCGCGAAGCACTTACAGGGCAGCAGCGGCGTATTGCGCACCGCTATGGCACTGGTGGAGCCGAAAAGCCGGGTGTGGTAATGATCGGGCGCGACATTGGTACGGTGGTTGTGCCCGAAGCGCCGCTGAAGATCTATCTGGATGCAACGCCAGAGGTGCGGGCGCGGCGACGCTGTGAAGAGCAGCTTGATCGGGGCAAGGTGGCTGATTATGAGCAAATTTTGGCCGACATCTATCGACGCGATCAGCTGGACAGTGAACGAGCGCTGGCACCGCTGCGCCCTGCGAATGATGCCATTATTTTAGATACTTCTGTGCTCGATATTGATGAAGTTGTAGGACGAATTTTGATTTTGGGGATGCAGTAAAGTGCGAGTGGCTAAGCTTACAAACGAACAGAAGCTTGAAATTTTTTACTGGATGTATTTAACGCGTACCTATGACGATACAATTATGTCGCTGTGGAAGCAGGGGCGTGGCGTTGGCGGCACATTTAGCCAAATGGGGCACGAGGCGATTAGCGTTGGTGCGGGTTATGCGTTGGAGCCAGAGGATGTGATTGCGCCGATGCATCGCGATATTGGGTGCTATATGTTACGCGGAATGACGCCGCGACGCGTTGTGGCGAGTCAACTGGGGCGGGCGACGAGCATTAATGGTGGGCGCGATGCCAATTTGCATGGCTGTGGTGATCTGGAGTTGAATCTGATTGGGTTTGTGAGTCACTTGCCGCAGTCGTTGCCGGTGGCGGTGGGCGTGGCGATGAGTTTTCTCTATCGAAACGAGCCACGCGTGGCGATGACGTTCATCGGCGATGGCTCTAGTCAGACGGGGCTATTTCACGAGTCGCTAAATTTAGCAGCGATCAATAAGGCCCCTTTCATTCTGATTGTAGAGAATAATCAGTACGCTTACTCTACGCCGGTCACGACTGTGATGGCGATTGAAAATATTGCGGATCGAGCGGCGGGCTATGGCATTGCCAGTGAGATTGTGGAAGGGAATGATGTGGAGAAGGTTTACCGTGCTACTAAGGCAGCCGCAGATCGGGCGCGCGCGGGTGACGGTCCAACCCTGATTGAGTGCAAAACGATGCGCATGAAGGGCCACGCAATTCATGATGGAGCGGAATATGTGCCACAAAAGTTATTAGAGACGTGGCGCAAGAAAGATCCCGTAATTAATTTTGAAAAGAAGTTGCTTAAGGCCGGGGTAACGGATCAGGTGGAGCTGGATGAGATCAAACACCGTTGTCAGGTAGAGATTGCCGACGCGGTAGAGTTTGCCGAAGTGAGTCCGTGGCCCGATCCGGCAACGGTTGAGGATGGAGTTTATGCTGAATGAAGGGCTGACCAGATGACAGGAACTGCTGACCGGATGACAAGGTGACATCGCTAAGCGCAATTGATCTGCTAATCGATGTCATCTTGTCAGAATCAGGGCTGTACTTTTTTTGTGGCCCAAGATTAAAAACTGACAGCAGCAGCAACGCTGTCTACTTTCCCCTATCACCTCGTCAGTCCTTCAGGCTGTTCCAAACTGACGGTCGCCCGCATCGCCTAGGCCGGGCCAGATGAAGCCCTCGGGGAATGGATCTGATTCGTTGGTCAATCGCTCGTCCACACAGGCAACGTGGATCGGAACATCGGGATGTGCAGCTTGGAATGCGGTGATGCCTTCGGGGGCCGCGATAAGACCCACAAATTTGATTTGCGCAACACCCCATTTTTTGAGCACGTCCACACAGGCAATGGCAGAGCCGCCTGTCGCCAACATAGGATCCAACAGTAGACAGAGATCAACTGTCGGCGCAACAGGGAGCTTGTTATAATATTCCACTGGCCGCAGTGTTTCCTCATCTCGATAGAGACCCAAATGCCAAACCTCTGCTTGTGGCATCATGCTCCATGCACCGTCCACCATACCCAAACCAGCACGCAAAATTGGCACTAGCCCCACTGCTTCGATAAGCGCCCCCGCCTGCATTGTAGTCAACGGCGTCTCGATTTCGCTCATTTTTATGTTTAGATCCATGGTTGCTTCGTAGCAGAGCATCATCGAAATTTCGTTGACAAGCGCGCGAAACTTTTTTGGTTCGGTTGAAAGCTGGCGCAGAAGCGTAAGTTTATGGTGAATGAGGGGATGAGTGGATTGATAGACGTTGGGCTGTGCCACAGTTTTCTCCTTCGTTTTGCAAGTGCTGTATCGCATTGTGTATGAATAAGATCGGCTCGTTTGATAAGAGTCGATCAGCTATGCACTTTGCAGTGAGGTTCTTTTGGGAAAGGGTTTATAGCTAACATAGAAAATATTCAGACAGGACAAAATTCCTCACAAAGTCGAGGTCTGTCTACACACTGTTCTAACTGCTACTATAACGCAGTCGCTCTTAAATAAGAATAATTGGTAGCGAGTGGCTATCGGCTTCGTTTCGCCAACCGTTCAATTTCGCGTTGGCAGCTTACACAATGGGTTGCATCGGGCTTTATCTCTAATCGTTCGGGCTCAACAGGGTTTTGGCATCGTTGACAGGTGCCATATATTCCTTTGTCAAGTGCCGAAAGAGCAGCATCAATATCTTTAACTTTTCGCTTCAAAACCGAAATGAGCGCCGCGTTTTTCTCTCGCTCCGAAACTTCTGTATCCCCCTCTTCGGGGTCGATATCAACTTCGGCCTGCATAAATTCGTGAAGTTTGCCGAGTTCGGCTATAGCCATTGCGCGCTCACGGAGTAATGTTTCTCGCTCTTTTGCACCAGATGGTGATAGTATTTGTTCTGTGGACATTTTAACCCTCGCTTTTACTATAGTATAGTAGCTAACAGGTATGTTATAGGAATAATGTACCTGCATCTTTGCTAATAGTTTTTGCTTTATATTCGTTGATCACAACTGTTGATTATGGCATAGAAGTAATAAACAATTTATCAATTTTTTGTCTTATAAGTATAGCTAGACAGGTTATAGCAGTTTTTTACATAAAAAGCAATAGGTAATCTAGAAATATTTGCTTTTTGTTAGGTTGTTCTTCGGGTTTAGCAACATCTGGTATATTATAGTAGAACAAACGTACCATTTTTGGCATATAAAGTTACCTACTGGCTACAATATCTACTGGCTACAATATATAGGCAACAACTAAATTTAGATGAGCGATGCATAGATAGCTATGGCCGACGAGCGAAGTCTTACTGGAAAAAATCCGGACGAGGATGAAGATAAGAAGAATAATGAGCGAAAGCCCAAGGCGCCCCCGCCGGATCGGGCAATTTCGGGCGAAGAGAAGCCGACTGAGCAAAAGGTCGATCACGCGCTGCGTCCTAAATCTCTGGACGAAATGATTGGCCAGAACCGGCTGCGAGAGAAGATCCAGATTTTGGTGAAAGCCGCGCGCTTACGCAACGATCCGCTTGACCATGTGTTGCTCTATGGTCCCCCCGGACTAGGAAAGACGACGTTAAGTCACGTACTTGCGCATGAGATGAGCGGCAGTCTAAAAGTAACGGCTGGTCCTGCGATTGAAAAGGCGGGTGATCTGGCCGCGGTTTTGACGAACTTACGCAAGGGTGATGTACTTTTTATCGACGAGATCCATCGGCTGCGGAGTGCGGTTGAAGAGGTACTGTATCCGGCCATGGAAGATTTTTCGCTCAACATTGTGGTGGGCAGCGGACCGGGCGCACGCAGTATTCAATTAAAGCTGCCAAAGTTTACCGTGGTTGGGGCGACGACACGGTTGGCGATGCTAACCTCTCCATTGCGCGCCCGTTTTGGCGTGGTTGAGCGCTTTGACTTTTACGAAATTGATGCACTGCAAGAGATCATTACCCGTGCAGCTGCGCTGTTGGATGTACCAATCGAGCAGACGGGTGCATTGGAGATCGCCAAACGCTCGCGCGGAACGCCGCGTGTGGCGCTGCGGTTGTTGCGCCGCGTGCGTGACTATGCGCAAGTGCTAGCGGATGGACATGTCACCAAGGAAATTGCGGACAAAGCGTTGCTGATGCAGGAAATTGATGAGTTGGGGTTGGATGATTTGGATCGACGCGTACTGGATTCGATCATGATGAAGTTTGGCGGTGGCCCGGTGGGGTTGAATACGCTGGCGGCCAGCATTAGCGAAGAGGGCGATACGATTATGGATGTAGTGGAGCCGTATCTGCTGCAACTAGGCTTTTTGGATCGCACGCCGAGTGGCCGCGTGGTGACCAAGGCGGCGTACGATCATATGCAGATTGAGTATCCGGATCGAGCGGAGCAGCGTGGGTTGTTTGGGTAGGCTGGTGCTGCGTCCAGCCTTAATATTCGGGTTTACACACAAGAAATAATCCGAGTTTTTAGTGTGGATGATGCACTAGCATGAGTTGAAAATTTAATTTTGCTAATTAAAAAGAGCCTGAGATCAATATGATCTCAGGCTCTTTTTTGCTCGATTTTGTCTACGCTTTAGGAAGGAAACTCAAGGTCAATGCCGAGTGGCAAGCCCATCAGCGTAGGAAGGAAGTCTAGCACTTCTGATGGCAAACTGTCGCCAGCAAAAATCGGTAGAAGCGATAACATACGGTTTAGTTCTTCAGAATTCCAAGAGAGGAATGGCAGCGTATTGCCGTTTATGCTTACTCGAATTCCTGAACCTGTAGGCAAGATATTTATGCTTTCGATACCTTGCTCCTGCAAGCTTGCTAGCGTATCGGCTGGTAAAGCCAGAGCCTGTGGCGTAACACCGAAAGCGGCAAATGTTGGTGGTAATGAGCCTTGTGGAATCCCTTGCTCGTTGTATGAAAGCGCAATTGTCTGAATTGGGTTTACGGCCCTAGCGGTTGCTAACACATCGTCTGCTACATCTTCATCTAACAACGACGAGCGACTAACGCTCAGATTACTGTTCGAGGCACCCGGCATTTTCATGGTTAGACCCATGCCAAGATCTGGCAGAAGCCCCAAGATGCCCGCCAATGGACCAGCATCTGTCCCCATTTGTTCCAGCGTTGTGAGCATTCCAGAGCGGGCCTCATCATCCCACACTAAGCTGGGATAGGATTGACCATTGACAAAGAAACGTATACCGCCCGGTTGATTATCAATGTGGATCACGTCAATGCCGCCACCAGTCAGGTCATCGATGGTGCTGGCTTCGAATGAAAGCGCCGAGAGATCGACGCCGAGGGAGTCTTTTAAATCAGAGACGGGCATGTTCAAGACGCTTGCTTCACCATTCTCGTCGTATTCGACTAAAATAGCGGGGAAGCTTACGTGCAGTTCGCCATCAGAGGCGCTCGACTCTGCACCGGCACGTGGCGCGCAGCCCGAAATAATTAGTACAGTGATTGCTAGTAAAGCTGTAATCTGTTTTGTCATGACAGCTCATCCTTCTTTTCTTAATAGAGGTGATTGGATTGTTGAATTTGGTTCAATTGGAGTTAGCGATAGTTTACCGTGAAAATGGGTGAATTGCCAAGTATGGGGAGTCGTCTGGATTTGTTTAGGCTGTTGCAGCCGCGGTAAACAGGATCTGCAAGTTGCGGCGGTGGATCTCAGCGGCGGTTGGATCGGCATATTTGGTGGGCAGCAGATCATGACCCGTCGCGAGAATCGTGCTTAGCTTTTCGCCCTGCCCAGCTAGATCCGTTACAAAGCGACGGGTGCGGTGCAGGTAAGCGACATCATCGGCCAACGCCTTCATCACGTCGAGTTCGTTTGATTGGAGTGAGCCTGTGTGCGGGATAAAGAGTTGTAATCTATGCTGCTTAATCAGGCGCGCCAACAGTCGCAACATATCGAGCTCTTCGCCACCGTCCGAACTGATGGCTAGCGCTGGGGGAAGTGCGTCGCTGCCAAATCCACCACCACATAAAATGCCCAACGCGGGCAAATGGACAATGTTACTTTCTAAAAATGAGTAAATGTCTAGGAAATGATCGCCGATACGAATGTGTGCTTCGCCGCCGCGCTGCGTCTGCATGAGGGTTAGTCCGATCTGCTGCGATGGGCCGGTAAAAAGTGCGGCTACTTGACCGCTGAGGGAAAAGCGCGTTGCTGCGTCTGCGGGTGGATCGATGATGAGCAGTTGGTCGGCAGAATCGTCTGTGCTGTCGGTGAGCGCCCCATCGGCTAGCGTGGGATTGGTGAGCGAGAATGCGTTGTCACGACTGAGGATGAAGAGCGCGTTGTTGATGGGGGTGCCGCTGCGAAAGAGTTCGATATGTGTATACAGTTGGGTAATCTGAACTGGTTCGGCAGATGAGGATGAGTCGTGTAGTGGAATTTCGATCATGGCTTTATTTGGGATTTGACAATATTTCGCCAGGCGCAACGATGCCTAGCTGGTCGAGCAAGGGCTGAAGTTCGAGTGGCAGATCGGCGACCACGACGGTGCCATCGGGCATAATATAAATTTCGGTTTCGGTTGGCAGTTTGGGCCACTCTTCGAGTGGCGGGTCGTTTACTAACTTATCGTTTACTAACTGGCTTCCCATTATCCAATGTCCAAGGTCACGTGTGCATCGCCATCATTTTCGTAAAATTCGCTGGTACGCTCTTCTGATTCTATCTGACCAAGCTGCTCTAGCAGCGCGCTGATTGATTCACAGCTACCGCCTTTTACGCCGCTGATTGTGTATTCGATGGTGCCATCAGGGTGGACGGCGATTTCGATTTCTTGCTTTTGCATGGATTCGTTTCCTTGTTGCGTTACGCTCACTTTATTCTGGCGTAAGTTTAGTATAGGAGGTGTGTAATGGGCAAAACTATCTTCTATGGGGCAACCGTGTGCTTGGTCGACTAGGATTGAAACTCGGCGTTTAGCCTATTTTTGATAAACAAACTTGCCGCCGACCATTGTACCGGTGACTGCTGCCGCTAAAATTGCAGATGCATCTTCGGTCAAAATATCCCGGTCGAGCATGACCAAATCGGCCAGCTTGCCTGCGGTAATCGAGCCTTTGCGCTGCTCCTCGCCAGCGGAATAAGCCGCACCCAACGTGTATGCGTAGACCGCTTCTGTCGCAGTGATACACTCTTCTGGATACCAGCCTTCCTCGCTCGGGAAGCCATCCGGTCGGCGGCGCGTCACGGCTGCGTAGATACCTGTTAAAATGTCGGGCGTCTCCACCGGTGCATCGGATCCAAAAGCGAGCACAGCGCCAGTTGACAGTAGCGTGCTCCATGCGTAAGCAAGGCGGCTGCGTGCGCCCCAGTTGGCATCGGCGTAGACAATATCCTGCGTGCAGTGAATCGGCTGCATACTTGGAATCACGTCCAGTTCGACAAAGCGCGTCACGTCGTCCGGATGCAAAATTTGTGCATGTTCGATGCGGTGGCGCAAATGCAGACCGATACGGGCTTTGCGCGTCTTCTCAATTGCGTCGAGCACGTTGCGGTTTGCCTTGTCGCCAATCGCGTGGATGTGTACCGCCAGCCCATTGCGCGCCGCCTTTTCGATCTGCTGATCCAGATGTTCGGCGGTGGCCACAGCGATACCATAATTGTTTGGCTCGTCTTCATATGGCTCGACCATGAGCGCGGTGCGTGCGCCCAGTGCGCCATCGGAGAAGATCTTCAGCGCGCCAATGCGGATCCAGTCGTCCCCAAAACCAGAGCGGATCCCCAGTGCAATGGCTTCGTCCAAATCCGCTTCGGGGATCTGCTGCACGAGGCGTAATTTCAGGTCACCATCTTCGCGCAGTTGTTGGAAGGCGCGCAGTGCGGGTGCGCCCTCCATATTGTGTACGCCGACAATGCCCATTTTGTGCACGTGAGTCATAGCGGCACGCACTGCTTCAACGGCTTCGTCGTGCGTTGGTTCAGCGATCAGGTCACCCACAAGCGTCATCGCGGTTTCGAGCAAAATGCCGGTTGGCTCGCCGGTGGTCGCATCCCGCTCGATCTCGCCGCCGTCGGGATCGGGCGTCGCCGCGGTGATGCCCGCAGCCGTCAGCGCTTGCGTGTTTGCCCAACCGGCGTGTCCACATTTGCGACGTAAAAAGACGGGATGATTTGGCGCAACGCGATCCAGATCCGCTTTTGCGGGAAAGCCGCTTGCCCAGTTCACCTGATCCCAGCCGCGGCCGGTCAACCAAGTGCCATGGTCGGTCGTCGTCGCTCGATCCGCCACGCGCTGCACAGCCTCATTCAGCGAATTTGTGCCAACTAGATCAATTTCACGCAGGCTCAACCCATAGGACATAAAATGTAAGTGTGCGTCGATAAAGCCGGGGAAGACGGTCTGCCCAGCGAGATCAATGTCCTGACCATCGGGTGCCAATAGGTCGCGCATCGCGCTGTTGCTGCCCACCGCAAGGATCCGATCCTGTGCAATAGCGACCGCCTCGACATGGGGGGTCTGCTTGTCCATTGTATGGATATTTCCGTTGGTCAAAACGAGGTTTGCAAACATCTGGTTCTCCTACTTTGCATGGATGAATGGGTTTTGTGTTAGCTGACTTAATGATACAATAGTTGTATGAAATTCTTTAACACAGCCGGACCCTGTAACAGACCTAAATTACAAATTTAATTTTCTCACGGACGGAAGGGAACACGAACAGCGTCAAAACTTCTCCGTGTTCCCTTCCGTCTGTGAGAAAACCTGTTGTTGGTTCGACGCACAGATCAGCAAGTATAAGACGCACAGATCAGCAAGTATAAATAGTAACCAAAGAACCGATGCAAATAATAAAAACTCTCCGCAAGAACTATCCAATCGGCGCAATTATCCTCTTACTGATTACCTTCATTAATTTCGAATATCATACCCAATCAGGTGGTAGTTTTTTCTTCACTGGCGCGGTGATCGGCATTATAGCCATGAGCATCATCGGGTTTATCGTACTCTATCGAATTGTCGACGCGTTCCACGCCATGTGTGTAATCAAAGGATACCTCTCCGAACGAGTACGCTTCAAATATGACATTTTGCTCCCTATCGGCTTCATTGCGCTTGTGCTTCAGGCACAATTTTTCAGCTCTGCCATGATAGCCGATCAGAGCGGCGAATATATCCATCAATGGGAGTTCCGCTGGAGCGATCCTGCCTTTTCCAGCTACTTTGCGCTTGCACTAATTATCCTTGTTCTGTTGTTGCGCGTTCTTGCAATTATTACTGCGCTAGTGAATTACCAGCAAACTCAATGATCATCGACGCTCACGTCCACTATACCCCGCCTAGCCTTAAAGCCCGCCTACACACCCTCGCCGACAGCGAACCCTACTGGCACCTGCTGCTCAACCCACCAACGGGGAAATCGATCCAAGCATGGTCCACCGCTGAGCGGATGATCCACAATATGGACGCGACGGGTATCGACAAAATTGTGCTCGTTGGCGAATATTTTCGGCAGCACGAAAATTGCGTGCAGCGCAATAACCAAGCCATCGACATCATCAACCGCTGGCCGGATCGCGTCCTCGCGCTCGCCACCATCCAGCCCAGTGCCGGATCCGCCGCGCTGGCCGAACTCGACCGCTGCATCGACAACGGTCTTGTTGGCGTCGGCGAACTCAACCCCTACGCCCAAGGCTTCCACCTCGATGATGACAACTTCCTAAAGCTTGCCGACCGCTGCATCGATCACGACATCCCAATTAACCTGCACGTGAGCGAAGAGATCGGCGGCTATTACCTAGGTAAATCAACCACGCCCCTACGCAGCTATTATGAACTTGCCTGTCAGTGCCCCGACCTTAAACTCATCTTGGCTCACTGGGGCGGCGGACTTTTTTTATACGAAATTATGCCCCGCGTGCGGCGTCAACTGCACAGCGTTTGGTACGACACCGCGGCCACGCCCCTACTCTACCCCGTCGACAAAATTTTCGCCACCGCCCTTACCTGTATCGATCACCGCAAGCTGCTGCACGGCTCCGACTACCCCCTGCGCATCTACCCACGCACCATGAAAGAGGCCAACTTTCGCCCCTTCCTCGCCGCAATGGATCAGCTTCCACTCGATGAGGAGACGCGCGCCGATATCATGGGCCGCAACGCCGCGCGCCTCTTTGGTCTGCTAAAAAATTCTGGGAAAAATCCTGAAGGAAATGGAGTGGATCATCGGGCAGCGCTCAAGCCAATCTCCCCTGCCGAACCGTCGCCCGCATCAACTATATTGCCGATGACAAGCATTGGTGGGCTGCTCGATACTTGGCCCGAAACCGAAGAGATACTCGGCCAATTTGGGATCCGCACACGCGACGTGGCTGCACCAAAATGGGAACCGCTCCAGCAGATCGCCGCCGCCAAGGGGATGAGCCGATCCGAATTGGAAAAGTTGATCGAGGCATTGAACACCATCCTGCTGGATGCGAACTAGATTGACCCTAATGTCCATCAGTGCTCAAACGATTTTCGTACCAGCGCAACAACAAACTTAGCACAATCGTCATCGACAGGTACAAAAATGTCAGCACCAAATAAGTCTCGCGGAAGCGAAACGAACTGCCCGAATAAAGCTTAGCCTGTTGTGTCAAATCACGCACCGCAAGCAGCGTCACCAGCGAAGAATCCTTGAGCATGGCAATGAAATCATTGCCCAGCGCAGGCAGCACATTGCGGATCGCCTGCGGCAAAATCACATAGCGCATTGTCTGCATTCGATTTAGCCCAACCGATTGGGCCGCCTCGGTTTGGCCCAACGGTACAGATTCGATCCCGGCGCGAAAAACCTCGGCCAAAAATGCACCATAAATAATCGAGAGGGCCGCAATGGCTCGACTTGTATTGCCGATTGTATTGTCGGCCCCTATCAATTCAAAAAATGCTGGCACGACCACCAACGCCAGCGTAAATAAAAGTACAATGGTTGGCACCCCACGCACAAACTCAATATAGGTCGTGGCAAGGTTGCGTATCACCACATTTTTGTTAATGCGTCCAAGGCCCACAATTAGCCCAATCAGTGCAGCCCAAAAAAAGCTGACAAGCGTAATATAGAGGGTCATTGTAATGCCCTTTCCAACAACTCCCTCAAGCCCTCTGTCGCCAAAATTTTCTAACGAACCCGGGCCGCCCCAAATAAACTTGAAGGCTTGACGATACTCTTCGCCAGTAAAAATCAAGTAGCCCATCAATCCCAAGAACGAGATAATTGCCAGCAGCCACCAAGGAAATTCAGGGAAGAGAGGTTTACGGTTTGTAGCAAGAGAACCAGAGGATTGGTTAAGCGGTTTGTGTACCATAATGTTTTTTACCTTCTAAATCAAAAAGCGCCAGGCCAATCAATAAGTTGGTCTGGCGCTTTCATGTTAAGCTTTATTCACATTGCAGAAGCAGGAAAATATGTATCTACTGAATATCGTCGTACGTAACGGTAAATTCATCCGTAAAGTATTTTGCGGCTAGTTCACCAAGCGTACCGTTCGCTTCAAGTTCGGCCAGCGCGGCGTTGACTGGTTCGACCAAGTCGCTACCTTTCGGGAAGATGAAGCCAAGCTGATCGCTGGAAAGTGAATCGCCAACCAGCTTGATCGACTCTGAATTAACGCCAACATAACCCTGCCCCGCAGTCTCATCCATCAACACTGCATCCACATCGCCCACAATCAACGCTTGCACGGCAAATGGGAATGTCTCAAACGCATCAATACGGTCATCGCCAACCAGCGCAAGACCTGTTTCGTAGTTGGTTGTGCCAGGTTGCGAACCTATTCGCAAGCTTTCATCTGCGGCCAATTCTTCGGCAGAAGTAAATCGGTCCTCATCAAGACGCACCATGATGCGCTGCTCGATGCTGATATAGCCATTCGAAAAGTCGACAATCTCGGCACGATCATCCGTGATCGTAATGCCGTCCGCGGCCATGTCGTACTGACCATCCGAAACAGCTTGAATCATGCCGTCCCACGCAGCTTCGACAAAGACAGGCGTACAATTTAATACTTCGCAGATTGCGTCCAGTGCTTCGTAATCCCATCCGGCTGGTTCACCTGTTGTCAACGAAATATAGTTAAATGGCAAGTATGCGTTTTCAACCGCAACGGTAATCTCGCGGCCCTCTAAATCTGGCAAGCCACCGTCCGTTATAGCCATCTCTTCGCTGGCGCTATCTTCGGCTGGGGCCGGTGCTGGGGACGGTGCAACACATGCTGTCATGGCAAGCAGCAACAGCGCCATCAACGTCGTTAATAGAAATCGTTTTTTCATCTTATTCCCTTAATTGTTTGAGTTGGGTCAATAGAAGTTTATACCTAGCAGCACAAAGCGCCAACATAGATCTCATTTCGGCTTACGGCATTGCTGCATAAGCAAACATTATACTATTGGATTAGGCCGGACTAAAATAACGAGTCTCTATTCTTTCGTTGTGGGTATATGATTTGTATCGCCAAATCGATAGTGCATTGTTCCATTGGCTAGCGGACTATAGTGCCCATAGATTATCGGTATACCGGCTAATGGACCGGCGGTCAGCACGCGCGGGATCAACTCATAGAGATCGTCCACCAGTGGATAATTGGCTAGTTGATCCACGGAGATCCATTCAGGGGTGCCCTCGGCTGAAGTGCTGGGAATCTGTTCAGCGTACTCTTGCTCTGAAAGATGGCCGCGGAAGGTGAAGATGATGATGCCCGGTTTGGGAGGTCCGGTGTCGTCATGGCTGGTCTCAATGTGGATCACAGCGCGCAGGTCGAGCTTGCTGATCCGCAATCCCGACTCCTCGGCCACCTCGCGCAGCGCAGCCGAATGAATATCTTCGTGCGCTTCGATGTGGCCACCTAGCCCGTTGTATCGATTTGCCCAAAGACGCTTCGTTGGTGATCCTTTGAGGAGGAGCACCTTTTGTTCGCCACGCGCGGGATCGCCTGTTGTCAAAAAAATGAGGGTACGCGGAATGGTTTGATGGCATATTTTTTTCGATTTCGTGCCTTGTTCGGATACATTCATAGTGAAAAATAGAAAATCTGCGCAATTTGCGGTTAATTTAAGCTGGAAAAACGAGTTTATCCACAGTTACTTCATCGAGAAATTCTTCATCAACGATGACGCCGTTGCCGGGTGCGGTGGGAACGGTGAGGGTGCTGTCAGCGTTGAGCGTGAATGGGTTGGTGACGATGTCGCGTGCGTAATAGCGGTCATTGGCGCTGATGTCGCCGGGCAGGGTAAAGTTAGGTAGGCTAGCGAGCGCAACGCTGCCCGCGCGACCGATGCCCGACTCTAACATGCCCCCATGCCAGACGGGCCAATCCACGGCTTGACACATGTCGTGAATTTTGATGGAGTCGACAAAGCCACCGATGCGCGAGGGTTTGATGTTGACGATGTCGCAGGCGTCTATTTCGATGGCCCAGCGACAATGCTCGGATGAGACGATGCTTTCGTCGAGGCAGAGTGGTGTGTTGAGATAGGGCTTAATTTTGGCGTGATCAAAGATATTGTCGTGATCCAGCGGCTGCTCGATCAGCAGCAGATCGAACTCGTCTAGCTTGGCAAGGTGGGCGGCATCTTCGGGGTGATAGATGCTGTTGGCGTCGACTTGCAGCTTGATGTCGGGCCAGTTTTGGCGGACGGCACGGGTCGGCTCGATGTCCCAACCAGGCTTGATCTTTAGCTTGATGCGCTGATAGCCATCGTCAACGTAGTCGCCCACGACTTTGATCAATTCATCAATACTCGACTGAACGCCAACGCTGACGCCGACCGCTATTTTGTCACGCGTGCCGCCTAACATGTTAGCAAGGCTTTTTCCCTGCATTCGACCGAACAGATCCCAGACGGAAAATTCAAGCCCTGATTTTGCCATGCGGTTGCCACGCACTTTTGCATAAATGGCAGGTACGTCTTCTGGACCGTTTAGATCGGCTTCGAGCAACATGGGGGCTAAGTAGTCGCGGGTGATGACCATGCAACCATTGGTGCATTCTTCGCTATAAAATGGGTGGGTGCCAACCGCGATTTCGCCCCAGCCCGTTATGCCATCGGCGTCGATGCGTACGATGATGGGGTAGCGCCCTGTTTCGCGCCAGCCACTTGTTTCAAAGGGGGAAACGTAGGGGAGATGAATCTTGCGGATTTCAATTCGTTCGATTTTCATGTGGATCTCCTGTTGGGTTTTGTTCGTTATCTTTTGTTACTATTTTTTACCGCAAAGACGAAAGAAAGCGAAGAAAAAACAAAGAAAGGCAAGGGCAAAAAACAGTGGTTTCGTGGAGAAATTGGTGGCTGCATGAAATGCTGCGGCGGATTAGAGAAATGTGAGGATTTTTGTGTCGATAACGCCGATTTTTCATTGGTTTAACTATGTTCTTCAACAAAATCTTTCAATCTCTGTCTCACCAACATGATCCCCCGCTTCGCGCCTCAAAATCTCTATTTTTTGCACCTACCGTTGTTTTTCCAAAATATAATACCAGTTGCCATCATCTAGCCTTGCGCAGTCGACTAGCAGATAGTTGCAGGCAAAGGCAGTTTGGAAGATATTCCGAATGTAGAGCCGCCAAGCCAATGAGCGCGCGCTATCCTGCTGCCGGATCGCGGCAATATCGTCGGGTGCAGGGACAGCGATATGTGGTGCATCCAGTTGCAGGTCAACGTCAAGCGGGCGGTGGAAGTCGGAGCCAGTTGTGGTCGTAACGGAGGGCAAAACGCGCAGATCGGATCCGGCCCACTCGCGCTGAATCGGCGTTCCCGCAGCGGCAGCTTCGACGCGTGGGCTGCGCAAAAACCAATCCACTTCACAGCGATCGCTTGGCGTGCCTTTGTTCAGCGCATCGACCATGTCGCCATAGAGGTTGGGCTTGTACGAATTGCAGACCGCGCCCAATCGCCGCAGATTGAAAATCGAGTTGGCTAAGTAAAGCGGGTCATAGGTCCACGAAATGCGGTCGGTCAACCCCTGCGCCAAAACCAGTCGACGCTGCTCTAGCTTGAGCATTGTGCCGATCCCGTAGCCTTGATACGCAGGCAGCACGCCCGCCATGTGGCTATAGACGCGCAGTGCCGGTTTCCCCTTGGTTAGCGTTGCATCCAGCGGATTGACCGTGCCGAGCCACCACAACGCTGCACCGATCAGACCACCCGTTTGCGCAGGTCCATTATCGGCATAGGCTCCTAACAAACAGCCACCGCTCTTTGCAATCGTGATCAGCACGTGCGCCGGGATCAGATCCTCGTCGGGGCTAGACCAGATCATGCGCTCCAGTTCGTGAAAGTGGGCAGACCCTTCGCTATCTTTAATGAGTTGGAATGTAATTGACATTGGATTTCCCAAATCGCTGTTCTGTTAGTTAATCACGAATCAACTGTACGCCATAATCTGCAATGTACGGATCAACACCGTGCGCCACTTCTCACCCTCGTCTACTGGCAAATAGATCGCGCGTCGCGCCACCCGCGCCGCATCATCTGGCACAAACTCATCATCCTCTAAATGACCCAGCCCCAAACGCAACCGTCGCTGTAATAAATTGCGGTTCATATTCTCCAGCGCCTCGCTGCGCACCACAATTTGATCCAACTCGCGCCCGATATTCTGCACCCCAGCCGCCAACGCTAAAATTTTTACCTTAATCTGAAAGAGCAAATTCTCTACCTCTTCCGGCACAGAATCCGTCTCCTCATCCACACCAAAACGGTCGATCAACTCACGCCGCATCTCATCCACCATCTCAGGCGTCATCAAGCCAGCAATCCGGCGATACATCTGCAACCGCAAACTTTCATCCTCTACATAAAGCTCGGGGATCTGCGCATCAATCGGCAGATCCAACATCACGGGCGGGGCCAACGGATCATTCAGATCAAACGGCGCTGCTTCAACCACTTGTTCATCATCTTCATCAGCATCTTTCACCGCTCCATCATGCGCAACCTGACCCGTCTCAAGCACTTTATCCTCAGCCTTTGCCTCAGCCTCATCTTTTTCTCCTGCCTTTTCTTCAGCTTTCTCAAACAGATCTTTCTTCCGCTGCGCATCTGTAATCGCCTGAGCCAACAATCGCGTATACAGATCAAAGCCCACCGAATCGATATTTCCAGATTGGCGCGCGCCCAATAGATCGCCCGCACCGCGGATCTCCAAATCGCGCATTGCAATTCGAAAGCCAGCACCAAGCTCCTCGCTGCTCTCGATAATGGCCGACAAACGTCGCCGCGCATCCAAACTTAGCGTCGTATTTTTCTCGTAAAGGAGATAGCAGTGACCGCGCACCGCGCTGCGCCCCACCCGCCCACGCAACTGATAAAGCTGCGCCAGCCCAAAGCGATCTGCCCGATTAATAATCATCGTATTCGCGTTGGGAATATCCAGCCCGCTCTCCACAATTGTTGTGCAGACCAGCACATCCGCCTCGCCCTGCGCAAACATCTGCATCGTCTCTTCAAGCTGACGCTCCGGCATCTGTCCATGCCCAATCAGAATCCTAGCATCGGGCACTAAGCGCTGCAACCGCCCCGCCAGCATCTCGATCCCCCTTACCCGATTATGTACAAAAAAGGCCTGCCCATTGCGGCTCAACTCGCGCTGAATCGCCTGCCGCACCATCACCTCATCATACTCAGCCAGCACCGTCTGCACCGGCTGACGCGCCTGCGGTGGCGTATTGATCGTGCTCATATCGCGTACACCGCTCAAGCTCATGTGCAACGTCCGCGGGATAGGCGTCGCACTCAGCGTCAATACATCCACCATCGTGCGCAACTGCTTCAGCCGCTCCTTCTGGCTCACGCCAAAACGTTGCTCCTCGTCAATGATCATCAGCCCCAAATCTTTAAAGTCCAGATCCTGACTTAAGAGCCGATGCGTGCCGATTACCATATCAACTGATCCATCTTTAATCCCCGCAATCGCCCGCTTCTGCTGTGCCCCTGTGCGGAAACGCGAAAGCATCTCTACCCGCACCGGAAAGGTCTCCATCCGCTCCTGAAACGTGCGAAAATGTTGCTGAGCCAAAACCGTCGTCGGCACCAACATGGCTACCTGTTTGCCATCCGCAATCGCCTTAAACGCAGCGCGCACCGCAACCTCGGTTTTGCCATACCCCACATCGCCACAGATCAGCCGATCCATTGGCTTGGGCGACTCCATATCCTGCTTTACATCCTCCACAGCCGAAAGCTGATCCAGCGTCTCTTGGAACGGAAAGCTGCCCTCCAGCTCAGTTTGCCACGGTGTATCCGGCCCGTACGAATAGCCCGACACCATCTCCCGCTCTGCATACAGCACCAACAGATCTTCTGCAATGTCGGCCACCATGCGCTTGGCCCGCTCTTTTACCGTCTTCCAATCAGCCGTACCCAGCCGCGTCACCGACGGCTTCGATTCCCCTGCACCCACATAGCGGCTCAGCCGATCCGCTTGGTGAACCGGCACAAACAGCTTATCATTTTTGGCGTAAACCACCTGAAGATACTCACGCTCTACCCCATTAAGCTGCATCTTCACCAGCCCATCATAGAGCCCAATCCCGTGCTCCAAATGGACCACAAATTCGCCCTTCTTCACATCCGCAAAAAAGAGCTCCGGTGCAACCGTGCTGCGTTTATTCGTCCGTCGTCGGGCCTGCGGTTTACTCCAGCCAAAAAGCTCGGTATCGCTAAAAATGTGCAAATTCGCGCCGCCAGTCGATTGCAGTTCGCTAACACCAGTGGGTTGACTATCCAAAGTCAGCCCGCGCAAAATGAATCCTTCATCCAGCACACCTTGCACCAGCGCCAGTGGCTGCTTCTTGAGGGAATGAACAAGCTCGCTCTCCACATGCACAATCTGTCGCGCGCTGTTCAGCAACTCCTGCACACGCGCGGCCTGACGCGTCACCAGCGCCACGCGGTGTCCCGCCGTCCGCAGCTTCTGAACCTCATCCACAATCTGCTTCGTCTTGCCACCAAAGCGCGGGCCGGGGCCAAAGCATCGGGCCAGGTCAGTCGTGTCCGACGTCGTTTTGGCGTTCAGATCCCCAAAGCCCAAGATGATAGGTCGACGTGCGACAATCCGCTGACGCGCTTCATCCGTCTTTAAAAAGCTGCTGGCAAACTCCTTGGGCAACTCGCCGCTGCGCACAAGCTCCGTGCGCAGCTCATCCACCTGATATGCCAATTCCTGCATCGTCTCTACCAAAGCTGCACCGTCATCAATCAGCACCGTGGCATTATCATCCAAATAGTCGAGCAACGTAGTTGGGCTACTGTAAAAATAGGGCAAATACCACTCAATTCCCTTAAACGTATCTCCCGCTTCAAGCTGATCCACCTCTTGCCGCAGCTCATCACGAATCGCCAACAGCAGCCCCGGATCTTGCAGCAGGGATGAATCTTCAGCTGCGCTAATATTCTCGGCTGCGTTTAAGCTACCGCCCGTAATCCCAAGTCGCCTTAACACCGCTGGGCCATACTTGCTAATCGCCTCGCTGCCCGGGCCAATCTCTACCGATTTTACCTTCTCTTGCGTGCGCTGCGACGTCGGATCAAAGATGCGCAACGAATCTACCTCATCCCCAAAGAGATCAATGCGAATGGGGTGCGGCAGGTTCGGCGGCCACACATCAACAATGCCGCCGCGCCGCGCAAAGGTACCTGGCTCTTCCACAATATCGGTTGGTAAATAGCCCGTCTGCACCCAATTTTGAACCATCTGCTCCAGCCGCACAATTTCGCCCACTTTGAGCGTGCGGAGTGACAGACGCAACTCTTTAGCGGGCAATGTCTTTTGCAAAAAAGCGCGTACGCTCGCTACGACAATTGGTGTGCTGTCGGTATTTGATCGGCTTTGCAGGGCTGCCAGCGTGGTCAGCCGCTTCTGCCGCGTCTCCGAACTCCACGAAATGCGTTCTAGCGGCAGCGCATCCGGCTCGGCAAAATGATAGATCGGCGGCCCGCCATCCTCCATAGGTTGCACCCACGACGTAAGCTGTTTCGCCAACTGATAAGCAACTTCGCTGCGCGCGGTAACGACCACAACCGCGCTTGGTTTCGGCTCTGTTTGGGTTGCAATCCCCGCAATTAGATAAGGGTGCGCTGCGTGGATCACGGACTGCGGTTCGAGCAGCGCGTCCGATGGTCCAAGAGCGGCATTCTCTGCCATCAATTTTTGAAATGCGGGCAGTTGGTCGAGCAGCGGAAGTAAGCCAGATAAGTTCATTGGTTATTTCTTACCATTAAATTTGTTCATTGCGCTCTCCACCCCATGAAAGATCCAGTGGTCGATCCAATCACAAAGCGTACCGCTCATTGCGCCAAAGAGCTCGGCCTCTTGCTTCAAAAAATCTTGCAGCACGTATGTTGCGGCCTTCATCTGCCCGGGTGGTCGCCCGATTCCGATTCGCAATCGCGCAAAGTCTGGCGTGCCAAGATGCTGAATAATCGACTTGATTCCATTCTGCCCACCCGATCCACCATTGGGCCGCATTCGCATGTGCGCAGCGTCAAGGTCAAGGTCGTCGTGGATCACGAGAATATCGTCGGGTTCGATCTTATAGAAGCTTGCCAATGCACGCACTGCTTCTCCACTATTATTCATATAGGTTTGTGGCTTTACCAGCAGAACTTTATGTTCTGGTCGATCAAAAAAGTTTGTAATAAAGTTGCCACCGCCACTATTGCCACTGCCAGACCTTTCGGCGCCCTTCACTCGGCCATCGCCCACAATAGATTTATGCGCCACTTTTAACACGTTAATGCGGTGCCGTTCCGCGTAGAGTTCAATCGCGCGGAAGCCAATATTATGTCGGTTGTTTGCATATTTTGGGCCAGGGTTTCCTAGCCCAACAATCATCTTTTGGTTACTCATTTTTAGATTCTGTCTCAACGCCTAAAGGGGCAATAGCCGTTTGCAGGCCATTACCCTCTGGGAAAATAAAGTGTATAACACTCAGCGGCAGTCGTTTATTTATACCTGAGAACGAACCCAGCGAAACAAACGCTTGCCCGCAAAGAGTAAGGTTATAAGCAATGCAATCGTTGCACTGTAGCGCATTCCAGTAAAAAAGTATCGTTGCAAACGGTTAAATGCAAGCGTCTCGCCAAGTTGGCGCGTAAGGCTCGAACTGGATCCGCTAGCGGATTGCGCACCACCAGCAACCTCGGCCACCACGCTCGATTCGTTGCCCAATACAGAATCGGATACGGAGTCGGATGCGGAGTCGGATGCAGAGTTACCTGCGGCATCAGCATTGCTAACAATAACTTCTGCGCCACCACTTGAATCACTATTCAAATCAGGCGCATCGATTATCGCCGCTACCTCCACCGGCGTGCTTGTTGGCAACGGCGTACGCGTCGGCAGAATATTCGTTTGCACTTGCGGTTGCGTCACTTGACCAACCGCGGGCGTCGGCTGTGGGGCAGGCGTAAACGTTAGCGTTGGGATAGGCGTTAACGTTGGCACACTTGGTGGTGGCGTAAAAGTCGGTGTCGGCGTCACCACCGCGCCGATAGATCCAACCGTCGGCAACGTAGCGGTTGGCGCGACAACAACCGCCGTCGGTGGCGCTTGATTGACGCTCAGGTTCTGAGCAAAATATTCAGCATAGTTACCATCCAATTTCACCACACGCAAGCGAATACTGTAGGTGCCTGGGGCAAAGGCACCCGCTTGCAACACACCTAACTGCCCACTCGTAATTTGATTTGTCCCACCGTCAAAATAGATATATGCATCATCACCATTTGGTTCTAATTTGTAGTGGAGCTCATACTTTTGGAATGGCTCAATAACGGCTGTCCCCAAAATGGGCACAGAGCCGCTGACAGATGCACCCGTTGCAGGAGATGTAATACCCGCCTGTTGCGCAAAGAGTGTATGTGGAAACAAAAAGAAGAATATAACAAGCGAAATAATTAAGCCTAAGCGCGAAAGATTTAAGCTGCTCTTATTATTGCTATTTTTATCTATGCAAAATTTATTTACGTAAAAAATTTTATCTAAGTTCAAATGCTTGTCTATGCTGATTTTTGTAATAGCTTGTTCTAAATATACTCGATTTATTCTACTCATAGACCTGATGACGAACAAAATTTGTGCAAAACGCACTGTGATAACTGCTTAAAACTTTGTATATTAACAAGAATTATAGGTTCTCATAGAACGAAGTTTTTCACAAGTATGAACGCTTGCTTTTATACTCCGTAGCAGTATCCTCTCGATAAATGGCGGTGACCGCTTTGGCTTCGACCATTTGCACAGAGTGCAAAGCTTAGCTTGCGCTATTTATATCCCAAAATATTGAGAATATACCCATAGCAGCATGATAGCACAATTTTGCTCGAAGTAAATGCTTAATGGGAAAATGTGTCTCTGCGGTATCTCCTGTGCGTTTCAAATTTGAGAATCGCCCTTGGCCTTATTGAGAAGGTATACTTAATCTACCCTAAATCAGCGTCTTCGACTTAAGCTTCAGATAACGATTGATCACCGCGATGCTCAACTCATCTGCGGCAACGTCCAGTGTGTGGACCCCCCTGCGCTGAAGTTTTTCAAGCGTTAACCGGCGCTCGTTGAGCAGCTGTTCGGCCACGGTGCGCTGGTAGAGCGATTCGCTGTTCGTGACGCCTTGTTCGGCCATATGCTGCACGGTTGGATCGCGCAATGTGACGAGCAACACCAAATGGCGCTTGCGCAGGCGGCCCAACTGCGCAACCAATGTATTAGTGCTGACGCTCCCCGTCAGATCGGTAAAGACTAACACCAAACTGCGCTTGTTCTGCCGCGCGGCGAGATAGCTAAAGGCAACGTCATAATCTGGCTCGACGGTTTGGCTTTCGACTGCGTAGAGCACCTCTAACATACGGTGGAACTGACCTTTGCCACCGCGTGGGGCTAACCACGTGCCAACCTGATCTGCAAAGGTGAGCAGCCCCAATTTGTCGCCCTTTTGTGCAGCTACATAAGCCAGCAGCAGCACCGCGTTGATCGCATAATCGAGCTTAGCAATGTCGCCCACGGGGCTGCGCATCATGCGCCCGGTATCAAGCATGACCATAATGTTCTGGCTGCGTTCGGTTTCGTACTCTACGCTGATGGGCTTGCCGCGGCGCGCGGTGGCTTTCCAGTTGATGCGCCGATATTCGTCATCAGTCTGATAGTCGCGCAGCCGCTCAAATTCGGTACCAGCCCCGAAAATTTTTGTGTTGCGCAGCCCTAGCTCCCAGAGTCGATTTTTGCGCAAAAGGAGGTCGTACTTTTTCACATCGACTAAGTTGGGGTATACCTTGACTGGTTCGCCAGCCATTATTCGCGCTTGCCGAGTGAGCAGCCCCAAAACCGACTGCCAACGCAGATGCAGATCCCCAAACTGATAATTTCCCCGTCGTGGTGGTGTCACGTTGTAGTGAAAGTTGGTTGTTTCGCTTGGTGCCACGCTCTTCTCCAAAACGCGCGCGTTATCATCAATGCCAAAGGTGACGGGTGGCTCGTCGCGCAGCCAAAGGCGCAGCGGACGAGGCGATCGACGCAGCCGCACACCTACGTCGATCTGGTTGGGCGCAGCCAGCGACAGCCGATCTTCGTGGGTGCGCGTGACGTCCCACACATCTGCGCCCGGGGTCATACGCCAGTCGGCCAGCAGCAAGGCCAGCAGCGCAATGAGCCAAACAGCGGCGATGAGTAAGCTGCCAAAGGCCAGCGGAATTGCGGTTGCCAAAAGAAGTAGGTAAGTTCGAAAGGTGAATTGCATAAGCCTATTCTACACTAATTTTGTCCGAGATGGAATCGGATTTACTTTTTGGGAATCTTTTTATTTCAGTCTACAACGTGAGCCACTCTCTCCGTTTTCAACTACCTTTTCCCATCCACGTCTTTGCGGGTACAATAAAGCAAAACGAATCCAACTTGATTAAAAAGGCAGCCCATGACAACCCACATCCACCTCACCCCCGCCATGTTCACCGCAGTCGACACCCCGCTCCTTAGCAGCGGATCGCTGCGCGCCACAACCTTTCGCTGGCCGAGCGGCGTCTGCGGTCTGCGCATCGAAAACGAATTGGGCAGCCTCACCCTGCTGCCCTTCCAAGGTCAACAGATCTGGTCCGCCGAATTTGGCGCAGGCACGCACGCTTCCGAGAAGAGTGGGGCGCAACAGGAAGCAGCGCGACGCAACATCACCATGAAATCCATGTTCGACATGCCGCGCGCAACCCAAACCTATCTCGAAAACTACGGCGGCTTTCTGATCCACTGTGGCTTCACTGCTATGGGCATTCCCACCGCAGAAGACAGCCACCCGGTTCATGGCGAGCTGCCCAACGCGCCCTATCGATCCGCAACTATCGTGCTGGGCGAAGACGAGCGCGGCACCTATATTGGCCTCACCGGCGAGTATCATCACACCGTTGCATTTAGCTACAATTACGTCGCCCAACCGATCACAAAACTCTATAGCGGATCCAGCCGCTTCGTCACCCGATTTAGCGCCACCAATCTCAAAAAGACCCCCATGGATTATATGTACATGGCGCACGTCAACTTCCGCCCAATCGACAACGGACGCCTCGTTTACAGCGCGCCCAGCACCACCGATCACGTAAAACTACGCGAAAGTATCCCCAGCCACATCACGCCCACGCCAGAATACATTAAATTTATGGGCGAATTGCGCGACAACCCCGCACGCCACCACACCCTCTCACCCGACATGGCCTTCGACCCCGAAATTGTTTTCAATGTCGATTATCTCGCCGACAAAGATGGCTGGGCGCACACCATGCAAATCCACTCCGACGGCAGCGCCGACTACATCGCGCATCAACGCGAGCAGCTTAACGTCGGCGTCCGCTGGATCTGCCGCACACCCGATCAAGACGCGCTGGGCATGGTCCTGCCCGCCACCGCAGGCCCCGAAGGCTACAGCACCGAAAAGGCCAAAGGCTTGGTCCGCTCGCTAGCTGGCGGCGAGACGTTCAACTGCGAAATGGAAATGGGCGTGTTGACAGCAGATGAGGTAAAGAAAGTTGAAAAAATCATAGACTCCATCCTAAATGAATAACCAACAAACCCTGCGAGACTGGCTGCGAGCCGAACCCTTCACCCTCACCATGTCATCCGGCTTCTTCAGCTTCTTCGCGCACGCGGGCATGCTCTCTGTTTTGGAAAAAGAAAGGCTAATTCCGGCCCGCATCACCGGATCCAGTGCCGGGGGCCTAGTTGGCACGCTTTGGGCCTCTGGCTGTGACATGCCTGAGCTGCAAGCGCGGCTCTTTACGCTGACTAAGGATGATTTCTGGGACCCCGCACCGGGATTAGGATTGCTGCGCGGCGTAAAGTTCCGCACATTATTAAGCGACATCGCAGGCGTCGCGCGACTTGAAGAATGTCGCGTGCCCGTCGCACTCTCACTATACCACGGCTTCACCCGCAGTATAGAGCTCTTCACCAGCGGTCCACTCGCCGATATCGTCTATGGCACCTGCGCCGTTCCCTTCATGTTCCAGCCCATACGCATCAACGGAAAATCATACTGGGACGGCGGCATTAGAGATCGACCCGGCTTGGCAGGCACAAATCCGAGCGAGCGCATCTTCTATCACCATATCGAATCTCGATCCCCTTGGCGACGTGCGGACGATCCCGCGCTGCAAATCCCAACGCGCGACAACCTGCGCACGCTCGTCATCGGCAGCCTGCCGCGCCTCGGCCCCAACAGGCTCGACCTGGGCCAAAGCGCATTCGATCACGCGTGGGCGGCCACAGAACGGGCATTAGACCAACCGTTTTCGGAGGCAGGCACAGTGGCGATAGAGCCAATATGCTTCTCTTCGCGCTAAAAACACATATACACGTAACCATTCTCAGCAGGGAAACCCAAAATGAAAAACGAAAAACAGCCAAAACAGACCATCAGCACTAACACCGTATGGGAAGAGATCGCCGGATACAGCCGCGCCGTGCGCGTCGGCGATCAAATTCACGTATCGGGCACCACCGCCACCGGACCCGATGGCAACGTCGTCGGGCCAGGCGATCCTGGTTCGCAGGCGCGCTTCATCCTCGACAAGATCGAGAACGCGATCCAGCAGCTTGGCGGCACCCTCAACGACGTGATCCGCACCCGAATTTACCTCAGCGACAAAAGTCAGTGGGAACCTGTCGCCCGTGCGCACGGCGAGCGTTTCGGCAAGATTCGCCCAGCCAATACGCTTGTCCAAGCCCAGCTAGTGGGCGACGACTATCTAGTCGAAATCGAAGCAACCGCGATTGTTCAGGGTTAAGTCGATCTATTTTCCAGCGAGATCGGCTTGATTATGCACTCGCGGATCGGCTTGGTCTGTGCCGGGGACATGGGGTCTAAATAAACCCCTCCCTGTCCCTCCCCTTGTTGAGCTTTTCTGTCACTATCGAGCGTATTTGTTTGCGGGGATACCCACAGGGCATAAAGGGGACTCGCCGAGAATCAGGCCGCGTGGCTTGGCGCTACGCTTGTAGATCGCCAACCACAGTGCGGATCCGGTCGAGCAGGACGGATAGATCATCGATCAGATCGTTACGTCCCGTGGGGGCTGGTGCCAACCCCTATTTTTGGGCAAGCGCCTCTTGCACCACAGCAGGATTGTAGGCAATCACCTTTAGAAACGCTCGCGCCGCGTGATCAGGCTGATTGCGGCCCTGCTCCCAATCACGGACTGTTCCAAGCGATAGCTGGAAAGTCTCTGCGAATTGTTCCTGTGTCAGGTTTAGCTGTTTTCGAATGAAGCGCACATCTGGCACCCGCTTTGCACGCGCCAATTGGCAGGCCGTTGCGGGTTGTGCATCTGGATCCGATAAGGCAGACTCGTGCCGTTCTTCATCTGTCAGCGCGTCAAATTGGCTCCAATCAGTCTTGGGCAAATTATCAGGGTCTAATTCAAATCGGATCGTAGTATCTTTTTCGCTCATGTGGCTCTGCTCCCCGTGCTGAGATTATACGAATGCGTTCATCTCGCTCGGTATACGTGATAACTATAACACGACCATCAATAACACCAATTATGTTCCACCGGATTTCGTAATATCCACGGTCGTCTTCAAACTCAATCAACAATGGATCAAGAAATACTCTACTTGCTGTTCGAAAATTTAACCTATGTTTAGATATTCTGTTCTTCTTTGGCCGCATCCCATTCAAACATGCTCACAGTGTATTGGAATCCCGTAGTTCCGTCAAGGCTTTTCTACTCACCCCGTCCCTCCAACTCCCCATCCATCCGTAAATAGATCTCCTTCAGCTTCTCCAACGTCCCTTTATCCGGTGCAGACCACATGCCGCGCTGTGCGGCTTCGAGCAACCGTTCGCTGATCGCTTGCAGCGCCCACGGATTACTCTGCGCAAAAAATTCTTGCATGGTAGCATCCAGTGCGTAGGTTTGGGCGGTCTGTTCGTACATCCAGTCGTCGACCACTTGGGCAGTAGCGTCGTAGCCGAAGAGATATTCGACGGTGGCCGATAGTTCGAGCGCGCCTTTGTAGCCATGGCGCTGGATGCCCTCGATCCATTTTGGATTGACCACGCGGCTGCGGAAGACGCGCTGCGCCTCTTGCGCCAACGAACGCACCTGCGCCCGTTCGGGATCGCTGTTATCGCCAAAGTAGCTCTTGGGGTTGCGTCCATTCAACGAGCGGATCGTCGCGATCATGCCGCCGTGGTATTGCAGATAATCATCGCTGTCGAAGATATCGTGCTCGCGATTATCTTGATTCTTAACCGCAACCTGCACGCCGCCCAAGGTGGTGCGGAACTCGTCGCGCGCGTCGTCACCATAGACGCCCGCGCCATAGGCATAGCCGCCCCAGTTGATATAGGCCTGCGCAAAATCGGCTTCGTTCTCCCAATTCTGCTCGTGGATCAGCGGCAGGATCCCCGCGCCGTAGGAGCCGGGCTTGGAGCCAAAGACGCGGTAGCCCGCCCGCGTGCCCGCCTCGGCATCATCCTTGCCCGCACCAATTTGGCGTGCCAAGTCTTCGAGATAATGTTTGCGCACAAAGTTCTGATCGAGCGGTTCGTCTAGTTCGATGACCAGCCGCACAGCGCGGTCCATCAGGTCGATCAGATGGGGGAAGGCATCGCGGAAGAAGCCGCTGATGCGCATGAGCACGTCGACCCTTGGGCGGCCCAATTCGGCCAGCGGAACTGGCTCGACGTCGGTGATGCGGCGGCTCTCGGGCTGCCAGATTGGGCGCACGCCGAGCAGCGCAAAACATTGCGCAATGTCGTCGCCGTGGGTGCGCATAGCGCTGGTGCCCCAGATGCTCAGCCCCACGCTTTCGGGCAATGCCCCCTCTTCGGCGATGTAGCGTGCCAGCAGCTCATCGGCCAGTTGAGCACCGACGCGCCACGCGGCTTGGCTCGGGATCGCACGCGGATCAACTGCGTAGAAGTTGCGGCCTGTGGGCAAGATGTGGGCCATGCCGCGCGTCGGCGCACCCGCGGGTCCCGCCGGTACGTAGCCGCCATCGAGCGCGCCGATCACGTTAGCGATCTCGGCGTCGTTTTGGCGCACCAGCGGCACCAGCGTGTCGCACACAAACGCCAACACCGTGCGCAGGTCGCCACCCCGCAAAGGGCCGAAACTCATTTCTCCGAGCACCCCATCAATCGCTTCGGATCCAAAATTATGGGCATCCAGCTGCTGCAAAAGCAATAACGAACACGAATCAATCAGCTCGATTATGTCGGCGTGAGTTTGGCATCTTTTCTCCTCGCCCAGCAGATCCGTCGACCACACGCCATCCGCCAATCGCTCGCCACGGTTCTCGAGCAATTGGGATAAAACGTAGCCCAGTTGATTCGCTAGCGCGGCTCGCAGGCTCGGTACGTTTCCATTGGGGATGCGAGTGAGCGCGCGCAATAAATTACACAGCTGATCGCCTCGCGGGACGTGGCCCAATATGTGCAGGCCGTCACGGATCTGCAGGCTGCCCAGCTCGCACAGGTAGCCGTCCATGTCCTCCAAAAGGTGGGCAAAATCGGTGCCGCTCATCTCGGCGAGGGTGACGGGCGTGCCATCTTCGGTGAACGAGCCATCCCACTCGTGGGTGTGATCGCCGTGGTCGATGGTGTTCATCATTTCGCCAATATCTTTGTCGAGGTTGGTCTGCTTCATCAGCTCCCAAATCTGCTTTTGCACCAGCGGCAGCTTCGACGGATCCATCTGCTCGACCTGATAATATTCGTCGACAAGTTGGGTCAGCAGCGCAAGTTCGCCATAGACATCGGCACTCGTCATCGGCGGGATCATGTGGTCGATAATGACGGCGTGGCCGCGGCGTTTGGCCTGCGCGCCCTCGCCCGGATTGTTGATGATGAAGGGGTAGATTAGCGGCAGTTCGGCCAGAAAAGCATCGGGAAAACATTCGTTGCTCAGGCCGACGCCCTTGCCGGGCAGCCATTCGAGCGTGCCATGTTTGCCCATGTGTACAATTGCATCCGCCCCCCAGCCGCCCTCGTCTTGCGACTCCGCCAGCCATTTGTAGAGCGCATAGTAGTTGTGCGGCGGCGGCAGATCGGGCGTGTGATAGATCGCATCGGGATCCATGCCGTAGCCGCGCGGCGGTTGCAGCGCGATGAAGACGTTCTCCAGTTCGATGCCCGCCAGCGCAATGTGCTGCTCGCGCCCACAATCATCGATGTGGACATAGGCTTCGCCCGGCGCATCGCCCCAACGCTTGTTCATTTGAGACTGCTGCGAATGGGTTAACTCGCCAAACCAGTCGCTATACGAATCCACAGCCACGCGACCCGCGGCCCGCGCCAACTGCGATTCGGTGAGAATTATTTCGTCATACGAGCAGCGGTCGATCAGCTCGTGGAGCAACGCATCGCTGGCTTCGACCAACTCACTCTGCGAGCGCTCAGCTAACGGCGCAGTCGAAACAGTAGAAACCAAATCCCCAGTCCCCGTTCCCCAATCCTCAACTTTATATCCCGCCTCTCTCATCCGTTCAAAAAGCCACAACATCGACATCGGCGTGTCCAGCCCCACCGCATTGCCGATCCGATCTGCCTTGCCGGGTGAATTGGTGAGCACAAACGCAACCCGCTTTTCTGCATTCGGTTTACGGCGCAACGTCGCCCAGCGCATGGCCTGCTTCGCCACCGCCGCAACCCGATCCGCAATTGGCACGTATTTTGGTACCTTTTGAATCTTATGTGACTGATAAAGCTTTGCCTCCTCCCGACCTTCTCCAGTTTGGGGGAGGAGCTGTTGCCTCGGTAACGAATTATCAGTCCCCTCCCCAAGCTGGGGAGGGTTAGGGTGGGGCTTTTCGGCGTCAACCACACTAGTTCCTTCGCCCTTAAAACTAATCGGTACCGTAATAATGCGGCCATCAAACTCGGGCAGCGCCACATTCATCGCCACATCCAACGGACGCAAGCCGCGCAGATTCAAGCGCCATTCCTGCTCATCCATCCCGCTGGTGATCGCCTGTAGCATTGGCACATCCAACGCGGTCAGTGCATCCACATTCCAACTTGGCTGCGTCACGCCCTCGCTGTTGATCCCACCCATGGCGAACGAAATCGTCGAGATCACACAGTCGACTAGCCGCGTGCCGTCATCAGCGTAAAAGTAGTCGAAGGCCGCGGGACGAATAGGTTGTCCGTCCTCTTTTGCTTCGCCCATATCTTTCAACGAAGTCGTAAAAACCGGAATCGCTTGCCCACCGTTGGCCTCAATCGCATCGACCAGCGCATCGACAAAATCGGTGTTCCCGCTCAAATAATGGCTGCGATAGAAAAGGATCCCAACGGTTCCGCTAGTAGTTACATTAGACGAAGGATCATCGGCCGTCCCTCTTACTCCTACTCTTTCTCGGTCTTCTACTCCGTTTTTAATATCCAACATTTCGGCGTGCTCAATCTTAGGAGAAAGAGCAGGAGAAGGAGTATGAGTAGGAGAATAGATCCCATGCTGCGGCTGTTCCGCTGGCTGCTCGTACCCCCAGCCCCCCGCCAGCAAATGATCAGCTAAAAAGCGCATCATCTGCGCAAAATTATCCACTCCGCCAAAGTGCAAATAGCGGTACACGTCATGGATCACCGTGACGGGAACGGTGCTGTACGCGGTCAACTCTGGATCCAGGCCAACTGTCCCCGGCACGCAGATCAGATCAATGTTTAATTGCTGCGCCGCCTGCACTAGCAGATCGAAGCCATGGGGGAAGCCTTGCCGCCCACCGAGCGTGCGCAACACAATCACCTGCACATCGTCCAGTTCGTTGCGGATCAGCTCGCGCACATGATCCGCGCTGGGGAGGGTCAACAGGCTCTGTCCGTTCAACGTTGGGAAGGCGTCATCCGCGTCGGCGAATTCAGCGGCTAATTGGGTGTTAGCGCGCGCAAACGTCAGCAGATCCGTATCGGCGTGGGAAAGGAAGAGGATCGACGAGCGCAGTCCGGCCACTGCGGTTTCGACTTTTTCTGCATCGGCCACTTCAAGCGAGATCGCATCGATTTCGGGGTTGCGACCTTCGGTACCATCCCATGCAAAGCCGTTGAAGATGTAGGCAGATAACGCGGCAGGCGCAGGCAGATAGCGATCCGCTGCCAGCATGGCGTCGATATAATCGAAGACAGCCAGAATCAGCCGCTCGTCGTTTAACGAGTGGAACCAGATCGGACGGCCATCAAAAATGAGCATTATGACATTAGCCAGAGCGCACGGCCCCAGACAACCGGCGTGGTTCAGATGCACTTTGTTGCGCAACTTGCGTTTGGTCCACTCCTCATAGTAGAGGTCATGCGGAACCGGTGCGAATCCACGGTCGGTATGGCCACAGCATCAGCCATGCTCGCAGATAAATATTTGGCCGCGCTGTGGCGGCACGTTGATCGGTTTGCCATCGGGCCGAACGACGTAGTTACGTTTTTTCTTTGTCATGAGTTATGTGCTTCTGAGCAATAGAGTTGTTGGGGATTGGTTAAGGGTGTTGTGGGCAGGGGCGCTGATTTGTGGTGGGTGTCGACCTCACCCCCAGCCCCTTTCCTGACCGCTTCGCTAGGAGAAGGGGGCATCCGCGGGATCTATAGTCTTGTTGAATACCGAGCAAGATTATCGCATCCCAGATCAGTCCCTCCCCACGTTTGGGGGAGGTTAGGAGGGAGTGAATAATGTTGCCAACCCTAAAGCTCAGCCGTGTCTCTGCAAAAGGTGAGTCTCATGGGATACGGCGGACACGAGAACGAGCTTGATCCCACTTTTTTCATCGACTTCGTGTCCGTCCTGCGAGATTAATTCATGGTAATCAATAGAGTGAGGTCACAACCCCACGCCCCCTAAATATCTTTCACCGGCGCGTCGACCACATTTTCTAGTTCGATATCATCCTCGGCACCTTGCAGATTGAGGGCGATTGAACCAGCATCGGGCGACGAGAGCGCCTCATCCACTTGCGCTTCGAGTTCGGCCAAGGCGCTGTTGCTTAGTAGCCCATCCGCCGCCAGATCGCTCAATGCAGCGCGCTGCGCACGAAAAGTCTCCATGCGAGCAATGCGCACAATTTGTTCTTCCAATCCAGGATAGCGCTCGAGCATTTGGGCAGCAGATGCCGAGAGCTGCTGTTCGCGTTCTTCGAGCTCCCCTTTTACCGTGCGCCACGCCACCGGGATCAACGCACCTTCATTGTAGAGTCGATCAATATGACGACGGGCCGCACGGGTTGCCAAGAGTTTCCCCTGTACCAGTTCATAATCAACAGGCGTAGAACTTTTGTTGGTAAAACCCAATCTACCCAGCAATGTTGGAATGGTTGTCGCCTGAATCAACAACGTAAAGAGCACCACGGCAAAGGTCATTGCCAGCAATTGCGGCTGCTCTTCCATGGTTATCGGTACAAAAAGCACAAGCGCTAGACTAATCGCGCCACGCAACCCACCCCACCACATAACGTGCAGATAGCTTGTGCTCAGATCTGGCTTGAAGAGACGCACGATACCACCCAAGCCATAGACGTTAATGGCACGCGCCACTAACACAACAACCACGGCAAAGAGCGAAACGCCCAAGTATTCGACCAGCAACGATGGATCAATATTCATGCCAATTAGAATAAAGACAAAGGAGTTGGCAAGGAAGGCCAAGTACTCCCAGAAGTTGAAGAGCACAATGCGTGTGGTTGGTGACATGCCGCGCGGACCCAGGTTGCCATTGACCAAACCAGCCACAACCACGGCCAGCACACCGCTAAAGTGATAATGTTCCGCTAATAAGAAACTCCCAAAGGCCAGCACCGTGGTAAGCGTAATTTCAATCAAATAGTCATCAATATGGGCAATCATTTTGGCTACAATATAGCCGAGTACAAAGCCAATCACGCCACCACCAACAGCAACGGTGAGAAATTCTATTACCCCGCTAATAATAGAAAAGTCGCCCAGACCATGTGTGACGATTTCAAGCATGATGCCAAAAAGCACAACCGCTGTGCCGTCGTTAAACAAACTTTCGCCTTCCACAAGTGTGGTTAAACGCTTGGGCGCACCAACAGCTCGAAAGGTTGCCACCACCGCCACCGGATCGGTGGCAGAGATTAGCGCACCAAAGAGCAGCGCAATGGGGAATGAAAGACCCACTAAGGTTAAGAGACCACCGATGATAAAGGTGCTCAGCAATACCCCCGGAATGGCCATCGTTATAATCGGAAAGAGATCCGAGCGCAGCTTGCTAAATTCGACATGCAACGCCGCTTCGAAGACAAGGGGCGGGACGAAAAGCGCCAACACGAGCTCGGGCGTCATCTCGATCCGAATTGATTCTTGGAAGGCGACGGCCAAACCGGCAAAAACAAGCGCAACGGTGTAGGGTATGCGGATATAGCGTGTAACAATTGCCACAAGAGAAGCCAAGATCAGCACGGCAACGACCTGAAATTCAACTTTTAATAAAAATGCGTCTTCCACTATTATTCCTTTAACTTTCTATAGTTATACTCCGCAGAAAAGTTCTGTCCCATTTCTGTTCTTTAAGATGTGGTGCGTAACTCTTCTGGAGTAAGTGTATACTTCCAACTATTCAATGTCTTGAATTTGAAATGCCTGTGCGCTGATATAATTCATCAATGCCTCATGTGTACCAATACTCGACTCATCAATATGCTTTAGGCTGTCTTTGTCAGGTTTGCGCTGTTGATAGCGACCGTCGGGCAGCATTTCCCAAGCCTGACGTTCATCTTTTAACAGCGTCTCCAATGTGTATTGGATATATGCTTGCAGTTGTGGATCCTCGATTGGGACAACGGCTTCGACGCGATTGCTCAGGTTGCGGCTCATCCAATCCGAGCTGCCGATGAAATAGCGAGGTTGCCCGTCATTCTCGAAATAGAAGATACGCGGATGCTCTAGAAAGCGACCAATCACGCTAATGACGCGAATGTTTTCGCTGATATTCGGCACACCAGCGCGGATCCGACAATTGCCGCGCACGATCAGGTCACACAAGACGCCTGCCTGACTGGCTTCGTATAATTTTTTCACCAGTACTTCATCGTCTAAGCCATTCATTTGCACCACCACGCGCGCGCGTTTTCCAGCAGAGGCGTTGGCAATCTCGGTATCGATTAGCTCGACAAAGCGTTGCCGCATGTTTACCGGGGCAACGAGCAATTTACGGAACATACGCTGGCGACTATAGCCCGTCAGAAAGTTGAAGAGATCCATAATGTCGCTGCCCAATGCCTGTTCGCACCCAAGCAGTCCGAAATCGGTGTATAGAGTCGCCGTTTTCGCGTTGTAATTTCCTGTGCCGATATGGTAATAAACGCGTACGCCTTCGTCCTCTTCGCGCACAGCCAGCGAAAGTTTAGCATGTGTTTTTAGCCCTACCAGACCATAGGCGACGTGGCACCCTGCATTCTCTAATCTAATTGCGAGGCCGATATTGCGCGCTTCGTCAAAGCGTGCTTTCACCTCGATTAGCACGGCGACCTGCTTGCCTCGTTCGGCAGCGTAGATCAGCGCGTTGATAATGGGTGAATTATCGTCTGTTCGATAGAGCGTCTGTTTGATCGCCATCACGCGTGGGTCACGCGCGGCGGCTTCGATAAAGTGCTGTGTGCTGGCCTGAAAACTGTGATAGGGATGATGTACCAGAATGCTGCCCTGACGCATGGTGGTAAAGATATCAGCAGGCCGTGCTTTACTTGTTAACCCGGCAAGACGGGTAGGCGTTAACGGAGTCCATGGACGAAATTTTAGGGCAGGAAGGTTGATTTCGGCTAAAGCGAAAAGAGCTGAAAAGCCCAGTAACCCTCGAATAAGATAGATATCACGCTGTTCAATCTGAAGCTCATATTGCAGCATGTTGATCACTTCGCTCGACGTTGATGCATCGATCTCGAGTCGTACTACCGGCGCAAAACGACTTTCACGCAGCTCTTCGCCGATCATCTCAAGCAGATCCTCAGCTTCATCTTCATTACGTGCAATATCTGCGTTTCGCGTCACGCGAAATGGGTAAGAGGCGACAATCTCCATCCCATCAAAGAGCGTATGCAAATTGTGAATAATGATCTCTTCCAAAGAGACAAAGTTAAGCTCTTCGTTTAGCGAAACCCACCTTGGTCGATTGGGTGGCACTTTGAGGCGAGCAAATTGTGTCTCGCCCGTCAGCGGATCTCGCAACAGTACGGCCAAGTTTAGGCTCAAATTGCTAATAAAGGGGAAGGGACGCCCAGAGTCAACGGCAAGCGGTGTCAGAATTGGGTAAACATCATTTAGATAATAGGTGCGCATCTGTTCGCGCTGCGAATCTGACAAATCCTCATACTGCAATATGCGCACACCATATTCTGCCAAGGTTGGCAACACCTCTTGGTAGAGGCATTCGGTCTGCGTATCGATCATTGGCTGCACAGCTTTGGCAATCAACTCAAGCTGGTAGGTGGGTGTCCAACCAGAAAGAATTAAGTTAGCGATACCAGCGGCCTCTTGTCGCTTAAGCCCACCCACGCGCTTCTGGAAAAATTCGTCCAAGTTACTGGCTGTGATTGCCAAAAATTTAAGCCGTTCGAGCAGCGGCGTACGCGGATCAAGTGCCTCTTGCAGGACACGCCAATTAAAGTTGACCCAGCTTAGCTCTCGATTATAGATTTCGGGAGCGCTGCTTAGTGCCTCGATATCATAAGTTCGAATGTCCTCATCTTGCTCGAATACAGGTTGAGTAGGTTGAACGACAAAGGATTCATCGTTGCTGATTTTGCTGCGCCTCTGCTTATTCTTTTTGTCAGTCGACTCTTTATCTGTTGACTCTTTGGCATCGTCAGCAGGATCAAAATCAAACGCAGGGCGAGGCGGCAAAACGGGAGACAGCACTCTGGTACCAAAGTTTGTAAGTGGCGTTATTATTCCATTGCGCGAGCTTTGGAACTTACCCTTATGCTTCTTTTTTGTTGCGGTTTTTTCCTGATTGCTGTCGCTCATTGTTATAGACCCTATCACATAATTGTTTTATTTATCGCGCTTCGCTACACTTTCCGGCAGCAGAATAGTACTCATATCATTTTACGAGAATCGGTAGATAAGTCTGACTGTTGGCACATAAAAAGCCAACAGTTAATTCCCGCCCATACTCAGTGCCCAATCCGAGTGGTTGTACGTATAGCTGAGCCTCCTGATAGGGAACACCCGGCGTTAGACCGGTTGGAACCAGTTCAACGGTCAACGTTGTGTTCGTCACATCTTCGGGTGAGCTTAGCGTCAACCATGGAACGCCAGATGGCCAGTCGACAGTTGGGGCGGAGGCTACATTTAATTTGCGTGGCAGAGTGTGGCCATTTTTAGGCTGCTGTAACAGTGGTACAGTTCGCGCTAGTGTAGCAAAGGCCTCAAAGTGCGTTGGCTGTGATGCATTGATCTCTATTTCATATGGTTGCACAGTTGCTGTTGGTATTGTTTCAGCAGCACATGGAAAGCTGACAAACGTATAGGCAGAATTAGCATCCAATGCTGGCGCAAAAAGAAGCGTGCCGTTTCGATCAAGATTTGCCAACTTTATGCTGCGGTTGTTTGTGGCAACAAGATCATCTCTGCGTTCAGACCAATTGACAGGATCGGTTGGGTTATATGCATAGGTACGAATATTGTCTGTACGCATGGCAACAACTTCGTCGATGCCGTCTCCATCCGTATCACCACCTGCACCTCTCTGCCACAGATTATATAGTTCAACGCTATTGTTTCTGGCAGGGAAATCGTCTAATTCGTCAATATCGTAATAGGTTGCCCAGTGGGTTGTTGTCTCATCACGGGCAATCATTCTACCGTCGCTGAACGTTATTTCTCCAGTATAATTAGTGCTTACATTCAGCACATTTGTCACTGTATAGACTGTAGTAACATTATTCAGGGTTGCTCTGGCGCTTAAATTCGGCGTTATATTAAAGGTAAATGTCTCTAAAAAGTCTAACCCAAATAAGCGGATCGGATTTTGATTGTTAATCACGTTTCGTAAAAAGAACGCTTCTTCTTGTCCGTTGCCGTTCACATCAGCGGCAAAGGTCCACTTTGGCGAAGGTGCTAATCGCAACGAGAAAACATCGTCAGGGCAGCTAAGTGATTCATGTGGCTCATCAGGGCAACCATCTCCCAAATCACGGATCGTGCGTCGCTGCATGTCATACTCAAAGATGAATAAGTTGGGCAAAAGGTTAGCCGAGGAACGAGTCGCAATAATCTCAGCACCTGCACGGCCGTTCATCTCGGCAATTTCCGCAAAACGCCAAGAGGTTGCGGCATTCTCACGCTCAAAGAAAGGGGTTCTCGATGCCAGGCCACCATCGTCCACGCGGAAGGCAGCGATCTTGCTGCGGATGCCGTCGTCATCTTCGGGCTCGCGTGTGCCGTCAGTCAGAACAATCTCATCCGCCCCCATTTCATCGATCTGGCCGATTTCTATATGTTGCCACACGCGCGGAAAATTACCGCTGGATACAAAAGGCGTCCAGGTACGCGCTGCATTGTTGATTGACTCGGTTGGCAGCGATAGATCGCGCTTAATAATAAATACATTTGAGGCGATTGCACCAATTTGGAGAACATAAACAATCTCATCTCCCGGCGTATCGGGATCGAAGTCGCCAGTTTCGATCAATATCGGCGGTGCGCCAAGCGGTGATCGGTATAGCTCTTCCCAGTGGATACCGTTATCAGTTCGGTCGGTTCCAGTTAGCGTACCGGGTAGTATAACTGGATCGTATATTACGATTAATGGGCCACCAGCACCGCCTTTGATCCCCACGATCTCATAGTCGCCATCCGCATTAAAGTCGCCAACGGCAAAATCCGTAAAGCTCACATCAGGGCTCTCCCAATCAACTAGCGTCGGACCAGTCTGATTGGTATCAATCACGCGGATTCTTCCATCGCCATCAATGTATATTATCTCTTCATCAAGATTGTTGATTGTATTATTGATTTGGGCTTGTACAGCCCGTGGCACACCAAGACAGACTAATAAAATTGTCAATATGATTAGCAGTTTATTCATGCGAATTTGCATCCTGCTGGTCGGACTGCACTGAGAAGGGTATAAGAAATAAATGAGCCTAAAAAAAATTCGTGTGTTTCCATCGCCCCGCCAGCATACCAGGCACTCCCGCGTCACCCAGAACGAGCCGCTTACCGCTGCTGCCTTCCGGCCCTGACGGGATTCACAGAGTTCTGCCGCGCAGGACCCAGTACCTGACGAAGCGATGGAAACACACGAATCATGGACACATCCATTTCGTGCGGTAGATACTAAAGTGCAGTTAATACAAACTTATCGCAATACAAGCGAAGATCTGTACAATAATCAGTTTAGTATCAACCTCTAACTTAATACAAATATGGCCTTGTTACAAAAGGCGGAGAGGGAGGGATTTGAACCCTCGAGAGCTTTCGCTCTACGAGCTTTCCAGGCCCGCGCACTCGGCCAGACTATGCGACCTCTCCAAAATCTAGCTTTCAAATTATACTCTACTCGAGACGAGGAAGCAAGATTTTTACGGCTATAGTCAAAACTTTTATTTTTACCAAATTGCGGATTATTGATCGATTAATGGTAAGAACAAGTTATACGAACTAGAACGATTCAACACAATGGGTCCATACAATATCGTGCCGCCTTTCGTCACCTGAGAGACCCAGTAATAGTAACTCCCCGCTGGCAGCAGCGCATCATCAGTAACAGAATATTCCTTGTTACCTTCTTCAATTTCACGAATCGATCCGACTAAGATAGTGTCCGTCACGTCATCAGACGTTGGTGAAGTGGACCGGTAGACATCAAAACCGCTGGTCTGCTCATCTTTCATAAATAACCAAGAGATCACGCTATTATCTGAATCCACAGCGGAAGTTCGAGTATCTTGTACGGTTAACCGAATAAGCCCAGTAAATGGCGTCGGGGTAATTGTGGCTCTAGTAGTTGGTGTAGATTGTATTGTTCGCATCGACGTCGTGGTTGGCGGAACAGAGGTTGCAGCTGGTGGGATCGATGTATCCGTTGGTGTTAATGTTGCGGTTGGCGGAACGGAAGTGACAGCCGGCGGCACCAGCGTCTTTGTGGGTGCTGACGTCTTTGTTGGCGTCAAATTTATAGCCGCGAAAACAGGTGTGTTTGTCGGCAGGGTAGAGGTATCTGTTACTGGGACAGCCGTATCAGATGGCGTCCATGTTGCACTCATCAAAACGGGTGTACTTGTCGGCGCGAATATTGTCGTTGCTGGCACCACCGTGTTTGTTGCTGCTGCGGTTGGTGTCTCTGTCGATATCGCTGTCGGCGGGACCAACGTTCCTGGCGTAAATGGGATTGGTGTCGCCGTTTCGGTCGGTATCGCCGTCTCTGTTGCAGTCGGAACCACCGTGTTTGTTGCAGTTGATGTTGGTGCTTCTGTCGGTGTTCCTGTTGGTGGGATTAATATTTTTGTTGCAGTTGGTGTAAATAGGATTGGCGTCGCCGTTTCGGTCGGTATTGCCGTTTCTGTTGCAGTTGGAACCAACGTATTGGTTGATGTTGATGTTGGTATTGACGTTGACGTTTCGGTTGCGGTTGGCGTCGCAATTGATGTTGGTGTCAGCGGAACCAATGTTTCTGTCGCAGTTGGTGTCGGTGTTGCCGTCTCTGTTGGCGTTAGCGTCGGCGTATCCGTTGGAGTTGATGTTGATGTTACCGTTTCGGTCGGTATTGCCGTTGGTACCGGTGTTGCAGTTGGTGTCGGTGTTGCCGTTTTTGTTGGCATTGATATTGCCGTTTCGGTCGGTGTTGCCGTTGGTGGCGCGACGCATTGATACAGATCTACCTCATCGACATACCAGCCCTTCACGCCAGTGCAACCATCTTGCCCCATTTCGAATCGTACCTGCACCGTGTCGCCCACCGCGGCAAAGTTACTCAGATCGATCTGAGATTGCCCCCAACTGCCACCTACACTCCCATCATCCGTACCCGAAAACGCATCCTCGCCAGCTAGTGGCGTGGTGATTTGGCTACTGCCAAAGGTCTCAATTATTGTACTATTGTATGCATTAAACAAAAATGCCGAAGTTGGAACAAGTACCCAGTTACCACCATTTATACTCACTTTAACATTTCCACCATCTATTCCGCCTTCTGTCTCTCCATCGTCTACTGCTTCGGTGGCGAACCAGTGATCAAAAGCAAAGCCCAGCGCGCCTGCCTCAGCCGGAATCGTGATAGGTGGACTCTGTAAAAAGAGGACGCCCGTCTCATCATCATCGGCACAGTTCCCGAAATTTGAATCATTTGGCACAAAGGCCGCGATGCCACTTCGTGCATCCGGTAGGTTACTGTTTAAGCTCCAATTCGGCGTATCGAAAGTACCTGGCCCGGTAATGCTATATGTGCCAATGCTCCAAGGACCGGGTCCACCTTCCCAATCGGTGCCGAAAATCTGCGCATATGTATCGGGAGCTTCACACAAAGCAGGTGGATTTTGCACAAGGTTTGGCGTATAGTTACAGGTCGTCGGCGACAATAACTCTACCGCAGCAATCGCAGCATCTACCGCAGCACAATCTGCTGCACTAATCTGCTCATTCGAAGCCACAATCGCTATGCTATCGGTACTAAGTTCAGAAATCGACGCGCCGATCAAATCTTGGCAAGACTGGGCCAACGCATCTGCATGATCCACAAAATTCGATGTATTCGACTGATAAATGGTCTGTCCGCGCCAGTAGATGTGCGCAGCTTTGGTGAGTCCGATCCCATTTATCGCCTGACCGTTAAATATGCCACCATCCACCAAAAGTGCGTAGGCGTGATTCGGCACACCACTATTAATGTGAACGCCACCAGAATCACCCGTATCGCAAAAGTATAGATCATCCGTAACATTGTCTGGATCACCGAAGCAGCTTGGCAGCCACATATCGCGAATGGCCCCATTAAACGCAGCGCTATCTTCGCCAATCAGCCAGCGAGTAGGGGAATCATTCACCGCACAGAAACCATTCGTCCGCAGCACGCCGTCGGCATCATCGGTTCCAGCACCATTCAGCAGATCGGCCGTCTCGCCCCAAATGTCCGAATACGCTTCGTTCAGTGCGCCAGCCTGCCAAGCATAAATTAGATCGTGGGTTCCCTCCGTATAGGCGTGCGCCCACTCATGCGCCACAATATCATCCGAGGTAACGCCAGGACAAAAGTTTGCGGTTGCGCCATTCCACGTTGCGTTGGGGCAATCGATGTTCGCGTTATAAATCGACTCCATCGCTGTGCCAGAACCGTTCCACGAATCAAACGTACCGCCCGAAAGCGTCCACATTAAATTGTAAATATCCTCAGAAAACTCAATTTGATTATTTACGTCTGCACTGCCCATGCCAGAATAAGGCAGCGAATTCCCTTCTGCCCAAAGAATAGATCCGGACTGACCATCATATACCGTACGATTTAACATCCGATCCACCATATCAATCCGTTCGATAATGGTTCCTTTATGCGCATTCACAACAAGCTGTTCGCGCACAAAAGGCTCGGCCACCACTTCAACGATGTAAGCCAGATAATTTACGCCGGTCTTGCCCCGAGCTAAATTTGTTCGGTACACAAATAGTTCACTCCCGTGTGTATGCAAATCTGTGGGTGTTGCTAAAAGATTGCCCAATGGATTTTGCGCCACCTCGGTTAGCGCGATTGCGGCAGCCGCAGCAGAATTAATCGTCGGGATTGAATCAAGAGAAAGCTCAGGAATAAAAAGTCCATTTACCACCTTAATACGATTGTTGATATCGTAATGTAACATAAGCTGCGCACCGAAAACAGGTACGCGTTTATAGTACTGTTGGTAACGCAGATGGGTCTCGCCTAGCGTGTCAACCGTCTGTGAAAGGAGCGACAATTCAGCAGCAGGATCAGTGATGCCAAAATCGCGCCCAAATTCCTGCCAAAATTGCAGAGCATAGGCTTGCTGTGCTGCGTCAACCGCTTGGGGCAGCGCAGAAGGAGGAAGCAATCCATTCTCGACAAGCCCACTATCTTGCACCTGCGCAAAACGGACGCGACCTGTAGATACGTGACTCTTCTTTTCAGACAGTACAATCGTTTCGGTTGACGAATTTAGCGCAGCAGAAAAAGTATGTTCGTCAGAAATTTCTACCGCTTGACTAGCCTGAATTGCAGAAATAACAAACGCTAATCCAAAGATTAGCGCAGTGAAAAGCTGCAATCGAATTTGATTAATTTTAATAGGAATCTTCCTGATAAATAGATTAAATTTCAATACTTAATATAACCGTATCAAAATTCAGGAAAGATTTCGTTGTCCATTTGACGTACGTTGCTCGTGCATAGGTGTAAACTTAAGCCGTCCAGTAAGCATGCCCCGTGCGGGTTCATGGCTGAAAAGAGCCGCACGAGGCGTGCTCACTGGAGTTGAGTTAACTATGTTTGTTTTTAAGTTTACATTATGGTTGCTCGTGTTCATGTTGGCTACAGCAAATAACTTATAGAACTATTTAAATCCACCCATCGCGGAAGATACTGCCTTAACCGTCATATCAATCTCACTATCCGTATGCGCGCTGCTCACAAAGCCAGCCTCGAACTGACTCGGCGCAAAATAGACCCCCGCATCCAACATCGCGTGGAAAAATCGACCGTAGCGATCCGTGTCGGCAAACTCTTTTGCGCTTGCATAATCCGTGACCACGCCGTCAGCTTCCTTCAAGAAATAGGAGCCAAACATCGTGCCCGCGCAGCCAGCCTGAACCGCTAGTCCTGCCTCTGCCGCCGCAGCTTCCATCCCGTTGACCAATTGCTGCGTCTTAGCCGCAATCCCTTCAAAGACGCCAGGCTCAATCAGCGTACGGATCGTTGCCAGCCCCGCCGTCATCGCCAGCGGATTGCCCGACAATGTCCCCGCCTGATACATCGGTCCAATCGGTGCAACTGAGTGCATAATCTCGGCCTTGCCCGCATACGCCCCCACCGGCAAACCACCACCGATCACCTTACCTAAGCAGGTAATATCTGGATCTAAGTTCCAGTGCGCCTGCGCGCCACCCGGCGCAACGCGGAACCCCGTCATCACCTCGTCCAACACAAAGAGCGCGCCAAACTCGTGGCAAAGATCGCACAGCCCCTGCAAGTAGCCATCCTGCGGCAACACAAAGCCCATATTGGCCGCAATCGGCTCCACTATCACACCCGCAATCTCATCCGGATATTCCTCAAAGAGCGCTCGCACCGCAGCCAAATCATTAAAGGGAGCAGTCAGCGTGTCCGACGTGGTTGCGCTTGGCACACCGGGCGAATCGGGCAAGCCCAGCGTCGCCACACCGCTGCCCGCCTGCACCAGCAGCATATCCGCATGGCCGTGATAGCAGCCCGCAAACTTCACAATCTTGGCACGGCCCGTATGTGCTCGCGCCAGTCGCAGCGCGCTCATGCACGCCTCGGTGCCGCTGTTCACAAAGCGCACCATTTCCACCGACGGCACCACATCGATCACAAGTTGAGCGAGCTCATTTTCTAGCGCGGTCGGCGTGCCGTAACTCGTGCCGCGCGTCACCGCGTCTTGCAGCGCTGCCACCACTGTTGGGTGCGCGTGCCCCAAAATCAGCGGACCCCACGACAGCACATAATCAATATAGCGATTGTCGTCGGCGTCCCACATGTGCGGACCCGCACCACGCTGCATAAAAAGGGGTGTCCCGCCCACGCTGCCAAATGCGCGTACGGGGCTGTTCACACCGCCGGGCGTAACGGTTTGAGCTTGGGCAAAAAGTTTTTCAGATGTTTGAATATTCATAGTTTTTGTATTTGGGATGGATAGATATTGTTTTTGAAGGGATAAGGTGTTTGGATGAGTTAGCGTTGTGCGTCCGAACGCTCCGATTCATGCTTACTCTAGTACAATCACGAACGTAAATGTGTCTCTGTAAAATATGCAAACGAACGATTGGTTTCTGCGGCTGCCTCAACATCGAAAACCTTGATTATTTCGATCATAAAATCGATATACGAATCAAAACGAGACGGCATCAACCGAAGAAAGTGTTCCTTCGAAATTGTTTGTGTGTCGTTTAATTTCTTTGAAACACTAAGTTTCTCGCAAGCTTTTTGATCCAGACCAGCCAAATACCAACTTTCGATTTCTTATACAACAATCTGCAATTTTTCTTCTTCTACGTTAGAAAAGACTTTTCTAAATCTTCTCTTTTTTGATCGAAATTGATGGAGTTAAATCCGCGTCAGTAAAAAAGATATACTCTGCACCCATTGATGAAATTGCTCTCAAAAAGTCGCAAACCTTATCCGATTTTTCTGCGCATATTGATACGTTCTGATCCAAGCATAGCTCTCTTGCAAATATGTTGAGCAAATGTGAGAAATCAAGCGTTCATCATCAGATCCCTCAACGAATAGATACAAGAACGAATAGATACAAGCCACTAATTGACATGCGCTACACCAAGCAAATCTTGAATATATAACTCTTCGATCCCGATATCATTCTCTAAAAACAGTTGAATTTCTTCGAACTCTGAAGGTCGATGTATTTCCGTATAGCCCTGCTCATTTCTGCTTACGAGATAAAGATGTTCTTGAGAAACAAAACGCACAATTTCCGGATTGTGTGTTGTAATAATCAACTGTTTGCTGCGGGAGACATCTTTAAACATATTCACAAGATTTGAAATCAAATGTGCATGAATATTGCGTTCTGGTTCTTCAAAAACAATGGGAGCTTTGTCTTCGAAATAAAGAGCCACAATTAAAGCCAACATATTTACCGTTCCATCAGAAATAAATGATGCAGGCAAAAATGACTTTGTAGCAGCATACTCTTCGTTTACAGTAAAGAGAACAGATTTATCTGCTAGATCGCGCACATTAAAATCTTTAATGAACGGAAGCAAATCACCAATTAGGTTAAGAAATTTCCGTTTTTTCTCCTTATCGTCACTTATATTTTTTAGCACAATAGAGAGATTACTGCCGTTTTCTTCTAACTCTCTAAGTCCCGTAATTGAAGTGGCTCTTTTAGGCAACTTTGCATCAAAATCATATATTGCAAAGCTGCTAAATGGAGAGTTTAGCCGATGAGCAAATTCAAAGAATGGTGTTTCAAGCAGCAGCTTTTGAGGTGGTAGCTCAAACTCACCAGATAAAAGACCGGGCAAAACAAGTTCTTCTGCTGTCAACCCTAGTTCTTCAGGTGCTTCCACACGAGTTTTTACCATGCGACGACCGTTGACAAAAATTTCACCTTGCCCCGTACCCAACTGTTCAAGTTCAGACCATTTACCATCGCCAGCCTCTAGCCTGACAAATTCGTAGCTAAGCCCTAAACTATCTTGAACAATTTTAAACCCAGCTCCGCGTTGATGAAAACGAATTACAAATTTATACTCAACTTCAGTTACTTTGACACCGACAGTACCCAATTCGGTTTTATGTGTAAATCCAAAACCAACTTCATACGTAACCGATATCTCAAGGTTTTCACGCGCCTTCAAGTTGGTATTGCGTAAATACTCTACGCCGCCTTCCATTGATATCGCGTTATCCAAACCATGTTCGGCAATATTACGCAGAAAATCAAAAACTCGAACAAAGTTCGACTTCCCAGATGCATTTGCGCCGATGAACACATTTAGATTATTTAACTCTAAATCCAGTTCAGCAAAACTCTTAAAGTTTTTGGCTCGTACTCTTATGATTTTCATATTGGCTCAGTACCTTATACTATAACCTTCTCCGCCGCCTCTTGCCCCTGGCGCACACAATCGGGGATCCCCACGCCGCCATATGGACAGCCAGCCACGAATAAATTGGGCGGCAGCGCAGCCTCAATCGCGGCCACGCGATCCAGATGGCCCACGTCATACTGTGGCTGCGCATCCCACCAGCGGTAAACTCGATGGAAAAGCGGCTCGGCATTTACACCCATCAATGATGATAACTCTTGACGCGCCGTTGCCAAAACCTCGTCGTCCTCTTTATGCATCAATTCGGGGGTGCGCACGCCGCCAAAAAAGACGCGCAACAACACATGATCCGCAGGAGCACGTTGCTCGAATTTGGTCGACGTCCACGTAATCGCGTTGATCTTGCGCCGCTCCTTTGTTGGGATCACCACACCGAAGCCATCTAGCGGATGCTCGATCTGATCGCGCCGAAAGGCCATGCTAATTGTGCCGGTGCTCACCGTGCGTAACTGGTCTAGTTTGGCTGCTGCGTTGGGAGAAAGGGGCCGGATCAACTGGGCTGCATTGGATGCTGGGGTGGCAACGATCACGCCGCTGGCTATCAATTCAGTGCCATCGCTCAGTGCTAAGCGATACCCCGCACCGTCTTGCCCTATTTGCACTCGGCCAACGCGGGTCTGCAGGTGACAATCACCGGTTAGCTTCTGTGCCAGCGTTTTCGTCAACACTTCGGTGCCGTCCACAAATGAAATAAATGCGGATGCTTTTTTTGTATCGCCATCTGGCTTCTTGGCAGCTGCCGCCGCCCGTACCTGAGATGCCCGCATCCCAGCAATCAAACTGCCGTGCTGCTGCACCATCTGCGGAAAGCGCGGAAATGTCGCCATCATGCTCTGCTCGGTCGGATCCGCATTGTAGATGCCCGACAGCAACGGTTCGGCCAACGTTTCGAGCGCCTCTTGACCCACCCGCTGCTGCACAAAATCGGCTACAGAGAGATCTATTAACGAACCATCCTCCGCAACCAGCAGTTCCGGAGCGAGCGTCTCTTCGTCCAACATGCGCTCTTTGCCAGCCGCCGACAACAAGGGCGACGCCAAGAAGGCTTCTGCGTCGGTTGGCACAATGAGATAGAGTCCTTTTGGCAGCGGGACGAGATCTCCACCCTTTACCACAAAAACGCGTCGTTGCGCATCATTCGTCGGCAGGATCTCTTGCTCCAATCCCAGCTCGCGTGCGAGGTCGATGCCCCACGGTTTTTGCGCCGTCAAAAACGCATCCGCCGCCCGCTCGATGGTGAAGCCACCAACGTGGTCAGTCTGAATTTTGCCGCCCCAGCGGTCGGACGCTTCAAGCAACGTGTACGGCACGCCCGCTTTTTGCAACGTCCATGCTGCGGTCAGCCCCGTGATCCCGCCGCCGATGATGGCTATATTCTGTGTAATTTATCGATTCCCTTTTAGCCAGCGCATAAGCCGCATAAATCGGCCTTGCTCGTATTGGGTAATGAGATTATGCGCTTGGGCAATCTCGGTCTCTAATTCTTGGTTGCGCTGCGTTAAGTTTTGCAAAGTTTGGCTCGCCATGGCGTTCTGTGCTTCGTTTCGTTTGACAATATCTTGGCTAGAAACAGTTTCCGGCGTCCACCCCTCGGTTGTTTTATAAGCATGGAGCACGCCATGGTATGGCCCGACATCTTGATCTCGATAGTTAAGCGGGAAGTCACTAACCCATTCGATGCCCACAAATCCTGCGCTAACGGCCATGAGCTCTAAACATGAGCGAGTCGGAATCCACCAGGCGTCGCCGCGCTGGTAGCCAATCATGCTTGCAACCGCGTGATCGAGCGTTGGATCGATGCTGGCTGCGATAATTGCCTTCTCTTTGGTAACGCTTGCGATATTCCAAAGCGCCTTGAGTGGATCGGTGAGATGAATGAGCACACTGCCACAAAATACAATATCAAAGAGCCCGACACTCTCTGGTGAGATATCGTAAACATTTATATATTTGCGCTTCACCTGAGAATTTAAGGCACGATGGGCAATGTCAAACGGTTCATAAAGATAGGTATCGATTGTGTCGAGATCTTGCTCCATTTCATATTTGGGGCCGAAGTCATGGTCAACCCAACCCGGCAGCTCTGTCGATGTGACCTGCGCGCCTCTTTGCTCGAACTCAAAAGAGAAGAAGCCACTGGCAGCACCGATGTCTAAGACTGTTTTACCGCTTAGGTTTGTGGGTAGGTTGTAGTGGTTGAGATAGGGACGATGATCATAATGCCCCTTTGTAACTAGTCCATTTCCGAGATCGATTGTGTGATACCACGAAAGGGTATCTACAATTGTGGCAAGGTCGGGCGCATCGTTGTCTATTTTGTCCATAAATATTGGGTCATTCCTTTCGGTTCACCAAATGATAGTAACAGAGCAATGGCAAAATTATCGAGGGTAAACGCATTCATGTCCATGTGCTCACTGTCGATAACAGCGATATTATTAGGGTAGTCGTATTGCGTAGGAGAGTCTAGGGAGGAATGAGTCGGTTCAGTATGAAGGTTCAAGAGGATAGGGATTATACCTAGTGTATTTCAATCTGGCCACGATCTAGCATTTTTTTTACAGCACGTTTTGTATATTGTAAAGGGGGTAATGCACCATACTCAACCGCGACTGGGTATATGCCTAAAGTTCTGGCCATGGATGCAAAACTCTCTCTTCCTACACCGCAAATAAGATTGATCGCATCATGTTTTGCAAAATTCTCTTTCTTTATCTTATTTACGCTTCCGCCAATCGAAAAAGCACCTAAAGTGCAAATACCGATACGAAATCCAGGTGTATTTTGTTCTAAATCTGGGAGGATAATTGTCTCGATTTTATAATGAACATTTAATTCATGTTCAGAGATATTTGCTGTTAGCTTCACGGCAGCTTGATTTCCGTCTATCTCTTTCAGCTGATCCAAAATTTTTCCCTCTGGAAATAGTACATTTCCACTGATGTTGTGCGTAAAAGCAAGTTCCAGCAAAATTTCATTATGATCGACAACAGATAAATTTGTCATAAGTGATACATATTTCTTGTATTAGCTTTCGCATTTCTTGGGGCAAAGCTCATCAGAAGGGAATCTAGTTGCTTATGATATCCATAATCATCATTGAATCGATCGAATTCAAAATAGGTCCGACCTGTATCCACCAGTAATTTTGGGTCCCGATATAATCGTGACAAGCTTGGTAAGTCCAAAACATTTTGTTCATAATTGTGTTTGATGAGCCATCCCTCGATTACATTAGATGAACCTGAACGTTGATCTATCGAATCCCAGACAACGGCAGGTAATTTTGAGATATCATTAATATAAGAGTTTGGCTGCGGAACCATTTCGTCAGTTAAATGGTTCGCGGATATTTCTGTAACAGAATCAATATCTGTATGATTTGCAATAGATCCCAAGAAGCAGAAACCGCCCTCGGGTTTTAGAAAAACTTCATTAAGATCGACTTTCCCAAAACGCAGTGCATTAAATCGGCTTCGTGAAACTGGCGCGAAAAGCCACTTTGTATCTTCATCTGTTTCATCAATCCAAACGGAAATGAACAATTGTCCTGTATTGTTGCCACATGCAAATAGGACAGGTATGTCAAAAAATTCATATATTTCAAGAAATGTAAGTTCGCCTAGATATGTGTTCTCAGGAAGCATAATATCACTTGCTATTCTACTGTAAAATCTATTGATGCATCAACGCCGACCGGAACCCACCATGTGCAGTGAGAATGATGGGAACGTATACTCGGTATTGGTTTCAAGATTCCGTGACTCGCCGTCAACTCATTAGATGCAATTGCTGATTTGCGAAAACGTGGAATCCTCTTTTGTGTTTCGAGTGCATCTTCATACTGGCTAAATATTGACAATCCCTTTGCCATACAGATTACGTCTCAGTCATGTTGCTCTATTAGCCTTTCACGTAGCCTTTTAGAACGTGAGAATTCGGAAACGAAATCTTTTTCTACACCTATCGGATTGCTAACAAATCGATAGTATGTGCCACTACAAGGTGTTGCATTGGGTGGCGGACATTGTTCAGGAAAATCATCCGGCCATTGTAATTGCGATGAATCCATAAATTGATCATATCATGTTTGGTTGGCGAATTCAACTCGTATATTCGTGTACGAAATCGACCAAACGTTTCACATTCTCCATCGGAACCTGTGGCGAGATTCCATGACCCAAATTAAAGATATGACCGGGTCGACCCGTCATCTGATCGAGCACATATTTGGCGCGCGTTTGCAGATCGGGCCACGGGGCTTGTAGCGCTATCGGATCGAGGTTGCCCTGAATCGCGACATCGGGGCCGAGGCGCTTGGCCGCGTCACCCAGATCGATGCGCCAATCCACACCGATCACGTCGCCGCCCGCATCGCGGATATCTTCGAGCATCCCGTTGGTGTTGGTACCAAAGTGGATCAGCGGCACGTTGGCAGCGCTCGCAATTTCCAGCGCCCGACGGCTGTAGGGTTGCACTAATTCGCGATAATCGGCCGGACTAAGGATGCCAACCCAACTGTCGAAAAGTTGCAATGCGTTGGCACCAGCGGCAGCCTGCGCCAGCAGATACTCGCCCACCAGTTGGGCCAGCTTTTCCATTAGCTTGTGCCACGTGTCTGGATCGCCCATCATCATTGTCTTTGTCTTGGCCCAATCTTTGCTGCCACCTCCTTCGATGGCATACGCGGCCAGCGTAAAGGGTGCGCCGCTAAAGCCAATCAGCGGTAAGTTGCGACTGTCAAGCTCGGCACGTGCCAGCCGAATTGCGTCAAGCGTAAACCACAGATTTTCTTCCGCGGGCGGCACGATTAACGCGTCGACTTCGGCGGGGCTGCTCAACGGGTTGTGGATCACTGGCCCCTTGCCTTTGATGAATTCCAGCTCCAGCCCCATGCCTTCGAGCGGCGGCAGAATGTCAGCAAAAATAATGGCCGCGTCAAGATCATACGCGTTCATCGGCTGCATGGTCACTTCGCAAGCCAGTTCCGGCGTCTTCATCATTTCGAGGAATTCGTACTTGGCGCGCAGCGCGCGATAGATGGGCATGTGCCGCCCCGCTTGGCGCATGAGCCAAATGGGGGTGTGGTCCGTTGGCTCGCGACGGCAGGCCGCGAGAAAGGGTTGAGTTTCGATTGTGGATAAAGTTTTTAGACCAAGCGTCACGGTAGTTTTCTCTTTAGGATTATAAATTGTGTTGGATTATAAACTCAGCCAGATTACGCATTACAAGTGGAACGTTATCTTCAAAATCGGATGGTGCATCATCATTCGCCTTGTCCGAAATCCCTCTGATTTCGACAAAAGGAACATCGCTAAATTGGCAAGCCCTAGCGCCACCAGCTCCTTCCCAAGCAACGGCCAATGCCTTAGTCAGCTCTACAATCTCTCGCCGAACCTGCTCTTCAACAACATCCTGATCACCACTCGCGATGACACCAAAGTGTGTGTTGAACAACCAGCGGTTTCTTGCCGAGGATTCTTGGTATCGAACGAGTAGTGGCGGGGATGCTGGAAATCTAGGCAGCAATGGTGGACCAAAATGATTGCGGATATCGTATTCGACTGTTTCCTCTCCGACTACAATATCCCCGATAGAGAGGCTTTTCGACAACCCGCCAGCCGCGCCTGCACATACAACCCACTCCCATGTGGGCCCGCAATCGATTAAATGGCGCGTGCTAAGACCAAATTGGACTTTCCCAAGTCCCCCGCAGGCAATCATTAGGTTGATTTTGGCAGCATGTTTGCAAGCCAAAAGCCCGATTTGTTGATCCGTTAGGTCAATACTTAACTCGACACACGATCCAAGGAAGGTGACAAATTCTTTTGGTGTCGGAATTACAACCAAAGTGGATATATGTACACTCCTTCTGTATCAGATTTTTCTCGGTATTCCTACTCCAACCGACTCACCGCATTCTTCGCAAAGTCGATCAACATCGTATTCGTTCTACACGCTGGAACGACAATAGCCCTTAGTCCATTTCTGGTTTATTGATCGTAAATGTAGCAAGCAATTCATCAGGTGTATAAATTGTAAGCTTGGCGGCTTTGAAATCTTTAGTGTTTCTTGTGACCATTGCGTCTGCATCAACCAACATGGCAGACTCATACAGCACAGCATCTTCAAAATCTGAAAATTTGCTACCGACGGCCCTATCGATCGCCAAGTAATTTACTGGTGCAACATCAAAAATTTTGAGCAAGGTAGCAATTTTCTCTATGGCGTGTGATTTGTCATAGTGACGAGCAGCTAGGTAGTAAATTGTCGTGACCGTTGTTGCACACAAATAGCTTTCAATCTCTCGCGCTTCGGCAAGGTTCATAGCTTTTACAGAATCAGTCGCAAATGGCTCTCGATTGAGCAAAACGTCTATGATAATGTTCGTATCGAAAAGAACTCTCAACTATGTTTTGCCTCCAAATAATCGACATATTCTTCACGAAGCTGAGTATCATCAGAGTAATTTAATTCAGAGCAGGAGCCTAACAGTGATGCCGTAAGCGGGCCAATTTCGATTTGCGGCTCACCATCTTCTGAATGCTGCATGGTCAATGCTGAAAAGTAATCTGACACAATTTGCGATAAAGATTTGCCATGCTCGTGAGCATAGGCTTTTGCATTTTCTATAACAGCCTTGTCCAATCGCAATGTTAATTTAGATTGCATAATCGTTTTCTCCAAAACAGATGGCGTACAACATACAAAAAATTATACGTCACGGTCGAGAGCCTGTCAACAGGGTTAGGCTTTACCCCAACCACTTCACCGCATCCTTCGCAAAGTACGTCAGAATCATATCCGCACCCGCCCGCTTGATCGACATCAGGCTCTCTAGCGCAGCCCCTTCCAGATCGATCCAGCCGTTGGCCGCCGCCGCGTGGATCATCGCGAACTCGCCGCTCACTTGGTACGCAGCCAGCGGCAAATCCCAGCGTTGACGCATGCCCGCCAGGATGTCCAAATAAGGCATGGCGGGCTTCACCATGATCATGTCCGCGCCCTCAGCCACGTCGATAGCCGTCTCTTTGTATGCCTCACGCGCATTGGCTGGATCCATCTGATATTGACTGCGATCCCCAAACGATGGTGCGCCCTCCGCGGCTTCGCGAAATGGCCCGTAAAACGAACTGGCATACTTGGCCGCATAGCTCATAATCGCCACATGATCGTGCCCCTCTGCATCCAGCGCAGCGCGAATCGAGCCGATCATGCCGTCGATCATCCCCGATGGTGCGATGATGTCCGCACCCGCCGCCGCGTGAACGGCTGATGCTCGCCCCAGAAGATCCAGCGTTGGATCGTTAAGCAGGTAGCCCTCGGGCAGCGCCGCGACATGATGCTCTTCGCCCGGCATATTTACAATTCCACAATGCCCGTGATCCGTATATTCGCAGAAGCACATGTCCGAAATCACAACCAGATCGGGCGCAGCCGCTTTGATGCGGCGAATGGCTTGCGGCACGACGCCTTCGGGATCATAATTGTTGGTGCCACATGCATCTTTGATATCGGGAATTCCAAAAAGAATCACAGCCGGGATGCCCAACGCAACAATCTCGCGGATCTCATCATCCAGCCGGTCGGGTGAAAGTTGAAACTGCCCCGGCATCGATGAAATGGGCCGTTTTATATCGCTCCCCTCACGCACAAATAGTGGATAGATAAAGTCTGCCGCGCTCAGCGTTGTCTCTTGCACCATGCTGCGCAGCGTGGCGTTTATTCGCGTGCGTCGCGGACGCAACGCAGGGAATGAAGCGGTTTGCGTACTCATTTTAGTTGGCCCCAATACAATCGAGTTGTATACCCAAAACAGACTTGTCCATTCTGCTGATGTTTATTAAAGATCGCATCCAGTCGCTCTAAAAACGGTTGATAATTTGGCTGTTCGGGCAGCGGCGAATAGGAGGAGGAAAGCGCCCGACCGCGCAACGTTTCCAAATCATAAAGATGATCATTGTCAATCGCCACTTTCTGAAATTCATGCGGAGCGTAAAAACGTGCAATTGTCTCATCATCGCTGGCCTTATGTTCATTTACAAGGGCATAATCATTTGCCAACTCGCCCAACAGCTTTTCGTACGCCGCCATAAACGATTTTGTGCCCGTATTGCGCGAGTTCCACACCAATACAGCCATGCCGTTCGGTCGCAAAATGCGGGCAAATTCCGCACGTGCTGCCTCCATATTGAACCAATGAAACGCTTGCCCTGCGACAACGAACTCAATCGACTCGTCGGCCAAACCGGTTGCTTCTGCGGATCCATTGTGGCTGGCAAAGTTGTCGTACGCAGCCAGCAGATCTTCGGCAGCAGCGCGCATCTCGTCATTTGGCTCCACACCATAGACCCTATTGCCGTTTTGTAAAAATGGCTCGCTCGAAATTCCCGTGCCTGATCCGATATCGGCGACAACGAAGGCAGATGTCAGGCCACAATTCTTCTCTAGACAGTCAATAATCTCTTGCGGATAGCGTGGCCGGAAGCGCACATATTTCTTAACTCGGCTCGAGAAACGTTTTGTTGGGTTCATTTCAATCATTTAGAAAAATAGTCGATCAATCCGGCGTGCAACCCATCCAGCGTATGTTCCGTTGGCATCACTTGTACGGATATGCCTAGCGACTTCGCCGCTGCCGCCGTCACCGGACCGATGCATGCTACACACACATCATCCAACATGGACGTCGTTCCCTGCTCAAAATCGAGCCGCTTGGCAAAAAAGCGCACGGTCGATTCACTGGTAAAGGTGATCGCATCGATCTTGCCTTCCCACAACATTACCGGCACATGATCCCCACCCTGTGCAATCTGTGTACGATAGGCAGCCACCTGCGTCACCTCCGCATCGGCCGCGCGTAACGCATCCAACATTGTTGTACGTGCCAACGACGACTGCGGCAGAAAGATCTGCTCACCCGCCTTAACATCCAGCACTTTTGCCAATTCGGACGCAGTATAAGTTGGCGGCAGTGCTGCGCTCTGTAGACCAAAAAGCTGCTGCACCCGCCGCTCTGTTTGGGGGCCCACCGAAGCAATCTTCAGATCAACTAAATTTCGAGGCGGCAGTTCCAACTGTTGCATCCGTTCCGCTATGCGCGTAACCGTATTGGCGCTGGTAAAGACCAGCCAATCAAACGCTCCGTTTGATGCGCGGGCCAGCGCTGCATCCAATTCAGAAAAGTCGCGCAGCGGCAGGATCTGAATGCACGGATAGTGATACACCTCAGCCCCTAGCGGTTCGAGCATCTCACGCTGAATCTGTGCCTGATGTTCGGCTCGTGTAATGGCTACGCGAATATTTTTCAGTGGCTGTTCTTTTGTCATGTTTGATCCATAAGTTTGGATTGGGGGGGTTGGGTTATCAGTTGTATAAATAAGGAAGCAGATGTTTTTCGAAAAACGAGCGAGATAGCAAACGTTAAAATTGTAGGGGCACGATATATCGCGCCCGTGAGATTAGCGCGATGAATAGGCAATCTTAAAGTGATGGTAGTAGACCATAACGACTCTTAGAGAACTAAGGCGATATCAAATATATTCCGCCGCACCCTGACCCAAAGCAGACTTGGCCAGTTCTGCACCAAGTCGCTGTGCTTCATCAACAGACCCATCAATCGACACATCAATCTGCCGCGAACCATCAGGCGCACTCACGCGGCCATGCACATGCAGCCGATCATCAACAATCTCGCCGAAAGCCGCAACCGGCAGCGAACAACCGCCACCCAATGCAGCCAAAAAAGCTCGTTCCGCAAGTACGGCCTGCGCAGAAACGCCATGATCAATTGGCGCTACAAAGTCGAGCGAACGCACTTCGTCACGGCACTGCACGCCCAGCGCACCCTGTCCGGGCGCAGGCAACATAATGTCGAACGGTAAAATTTGGCTTACCACCTCGGACCGATCAAGCCGCAGCAGACCAGAATACGCCAACACAATCGCATCATATGGGCCAGCCGGATCAAGCGCTTTGGCCAAACGCGTGTCCACATTGCCGCGAATATCAATCACTTTCAAGTCGGGCCGAGCACATAACAACTGCGCCGCTCGCCGCCGACTGCTCGTGCCGACAGTTGCGCCACGTGGCAATGTATCCACGCTAAAATTTTCGCGACTCACCAGCGCATCAGCCGGATTCTCGCGCAAGGGTACCGCACCAACCGCAATGCCATCGGGTGAATCAGTCGGCAAATCTTTCAAACTATGCACCGCAATGTCAATCGCGCCCCCGCGCAGCGCATTCTCCAACTCTAACGTAAAAAGCCCTTTGCCCCCAATCTCGGGCAGCGGCGTCGATTTGTCCCGATCTCCCTGTGTATTAAACGTTTCGACTGCAAATTTGCACGACGGCCACGCAGCAGCCAACAACCCCGCGACATGATCTGTTTGCCAGCGCGCAAGGATAGACTTACGCGTTCCCAATGTACAGCGCTCATCAAGCGACACCTTTGCGTCAATCATGACTACTCTTCTCCAACGAGTTCTCCAGTGAGTTCTCCAAAGAATTCTCCAAAGAATTCTCCAGCAAAAATGCTTGCAGTAGTGGGGCAGTCTCGCTTATTTCATTTTGCACGGGCGGATATTCGGCCACGCTTGGCAACTCTACCGCACGCAGCGGATGCAGATCAAATAGCTCAGCCATCAACCCAGCCGCTTCTTGACTGTGGCCCGCCGCCGCCTGCTCCTTCAACCGGATCGTTGGTTCGTGCATCAACTTACCCACAATACGATGCGCCAGCCGTTCGACCAAATCGCCCACAAGCTCAGCACTCAGTTCACCCTCAGTTTCATTAAAATGCTGCACCAAATTGCGCAAACGCAGCTTTGTCTCCGCCACTTCAGTCGCAGCAATCACGGTAACCTTGCGCCGCAGTTCGGTAATCACCGGCACCACTTGGCGACCCGACAACCAGTCAATTATATGTCGCCGCTCTTGCGCCACAATCGCTTCCACATGCGGCACAGCGGCACGGCGTTGCGCCATATTTTCATCAATTGCACCCTGCAAATCATCCACATCACAACACTCAACAGCGGGCAGCGCATCCACCGCTTTATCAACATCGCGCGGTACCGCCAGATCCATAAAGAGCAGCGGGCGACCATCCCGTTCTGCCAAAATTGGCTCCACTTCTTCCATGTGGATCACTGTATGTGGTGCGCCCGTCGCGCTAAAAACCACATCCGCCTCAACCAGCGCTTGATCCAACTTATCCCACTCCAAGGCACGGCTCGCGGTAACCTGAGTCGTCACACTGTCCGCAATTCGTTGCGCGGCACTAAACGTACGGTTGATCACCGTGATCGACTGCACGCCATTCAACTGCAACGCGGTCGCCGCTAATTCGGCCATCTCGCCCGCACCCACAACCAGCGCATGGCGCAGTTCTGCACCCTTTTGCACAGCCAGACGCACTGCCGCATGGCTCACCGAAATCGAATGGCGGCTGATGTCCGTCTCCGTCCGCGCGCGGCGTCCCGTGCGAATTGCTTGACTGCATAAATGCGAAAGCACCGATCCAATCGTCTCGGCACTTTGCGCCACTTTTTGCATCCGACTCACTTGGCCCAAAATCTGTGGCTCACCCAAAATCATTGACTCCAATCCACACGCAACACGCAACATGTGCTCAATCGCGCCATCATCATATTTATGATAAAGGTGGGGTGAGATTTCGGCAGTTGAGATGTTTTGCAGCCGAGCCAAAAAGTCGCGCAGCCCGTCCGATGCTGTCGCCAACTGTTCGGCGCTGAGACATTCTTGAGTGGGCGCGGCACAACGCGCGGGGCCATCTTCGGCAACAGAGGCCCCTGCTTCGTTTACATTTGCGGGTTCGGGTGCCGCTGCGTCAACTATCGCATCAACCACGGCATAAAGCTCAAGCCGATTACAGGTGGAGAGTATCGCAAGCTCGCGGAATCTAAACCCAGTGGTTGCTGCGTTACCGATCTCGTCTAGGGTGGTTGCAAGATGCGTGGCGGCGAATTCCTCTAACGCCAGTTCTAATCCGCAGCCGGTTAGTGCAAGCCGCTCGCGCAGCGCAACGGGGGCGGTAGTATGGTTGAGGCCAAGCAGTAATATATTCATAATCTTTTTGGTAAAACAAAGTTCGTTCTGCGTAAATTGTTAAACTAGTTCTACGCCCTCGTTAGATCTACCTGCGCCAGCGATGGCTTGGGTTCTCCCGGTCGCCCAGACATACAGCAGTTGGGCGGACAAACGTCATGATTTGGCCCAAATCGACCAATCGCCGATCGATCTGCATTCTCGGTTTGGCGCTCTTCAATCAACTTGCGGATCATGCGCACAAAGGTCGGGTGCGTGCCAACGCTGGCTGCACGCACCATATTGAGACCCAGTTCGTCGCACACTTCTCTCGCTTCGGTGTCGAGATCAAAGAGTACTTCCATATGATCTGAAATAAAACCAACCGGGGCGATGATGACATCCTGTATGCCTTCGCTTTGGAGCATTTCGAGATAGTCGCAAATGTCTGGCTCAAGCCAAGGCTGAGTTGGCGGTCCACTGCGGCTTTGGTAGACAAGTTTCCACTTTTCATGGCCGACTGCTTCAGCCACAAGTCGGCTCGTTTCTTTCAACTGTTCTTCGTAGCGGCTATTTTGCGCCATGCCGTTAGGAATGCTGTGTGCGGTAAAAGCAATTTGCGTTGTTGCGCGGCGCTCGGCGGGGATCTGGTCGAGCGCTTGATGCAGCAGATCGGCATTGGCTTCGATAAAGTCCGGGTGGTTGTAGGCCATGCGGATCTTGTCGAAAGTGGGGATAGGGTTATCTGTACGGCTTTTGGCCTCTTCGCACGCTGTGTACAAATTTTCGCGATATTGGCGACAGCCCGAATAGCTGCTGTACATCGAGGTGAAAAATGTAAGCACGCTGGTAACACCATCCTCGGCCATTTGCGTAATCGTGTCGGGCAGCAGTGGATGCCAGTTGCGGTTGCCAAAGTAAATCGGCAGACTAATATCGTTTGCGTTCAGTTCGCTTTCGAGCGCAGCAATCAGCGCTCGATTCTGCGCATTGATTGGGCTAACGCCATCAAAGAGTTTGTAATGGTGGCTCACTTCGATCATGCGCTCGCGCGGCACGTTACGGCCACGCAACACATTCTCTAAAAAGGGGAGCACATCGTCCATGCCCTCGGGGCCACCAAAAGAGAGAACTAGAATGGCGTCATATTGGTTGCTCATGCGCTCTTGTCCTCGCTTTGCCACGCAACTTTGCCTACAAAAAAGGGACCGAGACTGTCTAAATGGAAGGCTGTTTGCTGCGTTTTGCGCATGGCTTGCACTACAGCAGAAAGTGGAAAGAGATCTTTACCGAGCAAACCGATGACAAAATCGTTATCGTTTTTGTCTAGACCATACGATGCCAATCGAATATCGGTGGCAAGGCCCGCCCGACCAAAGGTCATGCCAATGCCACCATGTTCGCCTAAAATTTTCTTCTGTTCATCGGCGTCCATTGTTTCGAAGGTCTTGGCCCGCTGTAGCGGATACCAAATACCCCACTGATTGGTTTCGCTCAGCACCTTTTGGCGAGGTTTGTCGATCAGCGCTGATTCGAGATTAGATTCGTATCCAATCGTATAAGTGCGGCCCAGCATTGCGTATTCGGGCTTGGGTTGCAGCGCAGAAAATGGTTCGCTGTTGAGAAGCGTACGTACGGTCGAAACAAAGTGGCTGGGGTCTTCGCTAAAGGTAAGCAATCCAATTCCTTGCGCGTCGTTTACGTCTAGGTAAAGCACGCCAGGGATATCTGCTTCTTGCAATACGCTGATAAGTTGGTCAACGTTGCGGCAACCGCCAAATGCGCTAAATTGCATAAAGAGACGGCGATCAAGCGAAATGAGCTGTCCATCTTTGCGCCCTTTTTCGCTCAGGTCGAGTGCTGGTTTTTCGGCTTGTTGTTGGGGTCTCATAGTTTTGGTCTACTTTTCGTGATTGGTTAGGTAAACGGCATTTTCTCAATAAGTGGCGGTAATCGCTTCGGTTTCACTTCGGCAAAGTGCTCAGTGCAAAGCGCCTATTTGCACCGGTGCGTTGCAAAACTCAGCCTGCGCTATCTTTCTTTAAAATATTAAGCAGATACGGTAAATGGTTATAATCAAACACAAACACATTGATCAATTTTCGGCGTTCTTTTCAGGTGCTACTGTAGGCGGCCAGATGATGGCGATGAATTAAAATTCGACACGGCTTTTGCAAGGTCAAGTTTTAATGTCGCCACTGAATTCTGCCGATACCCCAAATGGGGCATTTCCTTTAGGAGATTGCAGCCTTTTCAAGTATGTCGGTGATTAAGGTATTGAAACAAAACATCCATTTTTCTTAGTTAAATTCTATGTAATTCTATGTATCTGTTCAAAATATCACAATTGTAGCGTTCAAGTTTATTGTGGTCAAGTTGAGATCGTTACAATGTGATTTATCAAGAAAGTTGCCGCCATAATTAGCGTAGATAATCCTAATTCTGGTAGATTTGATGGGAATATCAATTGGCTGGAAGTCTCTGTTTTTGTGGCTTTCTCTGGGTGCGTTTATATGGACGCATTTAAGTTAGAAGTTATTTCAGTATTCAACGATTTCGGCCTTTAGAACGGGTGTATTTTAGTTTGGGGGCAAGTTTAGGCTGTACGGATATCCGTCAGCAAAGTATTCAGAATGCACGCATGAAATAGTCACCATCGGCAGACGATTCTCCACCTCTTAAACATTCCCCGGCAGAGAGAGCATACCCAATAATCAACGTACAAAAACAAGGGCAAGAATTCGCACCGCTAGCAGATGGTGAGGGTGCGCTCATATTCGAACTGCGCTATGAAGATGGACTGCTGATAGATCCATCGATGTTGCGTGGACGACCGATTCTTTTAAATTTCTGGGCCACGTGGTGCGATCCATGTCGACGTGAAATGCCCGCAATTGTCGCGCAGGATGAGATCAACCAAGAATTAGTTATCATTGCAATTAATGAACTAGAAGCCATAGAGCAAATTCATCCATTTGTAGAGGAATTTGAAATGAACATGATTGTGGCCAGAGACATTAATGGAATAGTAGGGAAATGACTTAATCTTCAAGGATTTCCCAAAACTATATTCATTGATCGAGACGGAAACATGGTGGCAAGCTGGTCTGGATATCTATCTGCGGAGCGCCTGAAAGAATTTCTGTCACGAATACTGTAACAACACCGTAAGAAAATATATGCTATAATTGCGCGGTCCTAGCAACTTATTGTCAACAGAACAACTAAAACAGATGGTCATCCCTCGTTTTTTGAGTCTAAAAAAATTAAGTTCACGTTTAATTGCTACCCTATTGTTAGTAGTTTTTCTTTCCATATTCGGTATGGGCCTGACTGCCTATATGACTCAGCGCGTGACCCTGTATGATAACACATTTAACCATCTTGAAACAGTCATTGCAACAAAGAGTACGAGTATCCAACAGTGGCTCAATGAACGTACAAATGACATTGAGTTTTTAGCAATAAATCGACTCAATCAACAATATTTAACCGAGCTTGCTGTATCTACCGACACCAATCGATTGAAAGAAGAATCGGGAATTGCGCTGCGCGAGAATCTGTTAAGCTTACAGCAGACCCAACCATATTATAAACAAATTGATATTGCTAATGCAGATGGTATTATTGTAATTTCTACCAGCGATGCAGCAACGTACATCAATCAAGAGACTTTTTTAAAGACAATCCGCAACTCGGGGAATGTTTATATACGTAAAACATATATAGATTCTGACAAAAATCGGCTCTATATGCAGTTCGCTCACGTAATGAACGAGTTGAATTCCATCACGGGTAATGAAACAGATAGCGTAATCGGATTGGCTGTGATTACGGTTGATGTAGAAGAGTTATTTTCTCGAACACTTGACAATCACCAGTTTTTAGGAGAAACCAGCGACCTTATTCTTGGACGAAAGAAAGATGGTGAAACGGTTATTCTAACTACGAAACAGGTTGCAGAAGAGAACGACTACTCTTTTAGCCAGATTGCACAAAATCCCGATAGTCCTCATCCGATAGAGCGGGCAATCAATGGCGAACGGGGCATTATAGAAGTCGACAACGCTGATGGGAATCCGATTCTATATGCTTATAGCCCTTTGCCTCAAATGGGGTGGGGATTAGCAGCTAGCATGAAAAGAGAGGAGATGATGGCACCAATTTGGCCGCTTCTCAAATGGCTGTCAATTGTTTCTCTGTTGCTATTTGCCTTTGCAGCCTTTTTTGCTATTCGACTTTGGTATCGTATTGCGCAACCGATTAGCTATTTGGCCAGGGCGATTACATCTGTGACAGAAGGCGATTTAGCTGTGGATGTGCAGATAATGAACGATGATGAAATTGGTACGTTGGCCGAGTCATTTAGCGAAATGCTTGTGTCGTTACGACGCAGACGGATTGATTTACATTATGTGACAAAAGCAGTCGAAATCACAGAGCAGGAAAATACTCAGCTTGTGATGCAATTGCGACAGCTAAACTCTGATTTGGAACATATTGTTTATGACCGAACCGAAAAGCTGTCGGTTGCGAACAATAAGCTAAAACTTCTAGATGAGTTAAAATCTAAATTTATCTCCAACGTCTCGCACGAGTTGCGTAACCCTGTTGCAAGCCTCAAGCTCTATGTAAATTTACTCAATAAAAGCAACGACAGTAATCGCGAGCGCTATCTCGATGCGATTGGCCGGCAGATTGATATATTAACTCACTTAGTTGAAAACGTTCTGGATATTTCCCACTTAGAAAATGATAATATGACAATTATGCTTTCGCCGTGCGACGTGAACCTTATTGCGGAGCGTATTGTCGAGTCAAACCGTCCGCGCGCAGAAGCAGCTGGCTTAACGTTAACGCTGCAAAAACCAGAGGAGCAGACTGTGGTTTTGGGTTCTGCCAGTAAATTGATGCAGTTGATATCAAATCTTGTGACGAATGCGCTAAATTATACTTCGATTGGTTTTGTATCAATCGAGATCAAATTATCTGATCACAACGTACTAATTATTGTAGAGGATACAGGGATGGGTATTCCTAAAGACGACATGCCTCATTTATTTGAACGTTTCTACCGAGGGCATAATGTGAACGAGCTTGAAATCCGCGGTACAGGTTTGGGTTTGGGGATTGTGAAAGAAGTTGTGGATCTGCATAACGGCACAATTGTAGTTGAAAGCGAAGAAGGCGAAGGAACCAAATTCCAAATCTCAATTCCGTTGTCCGTTGAGACAGTGATGGCTCAAGAGCAGTTTATGGAGTGGTAGCAGTAGCTGGGAATCAATTCTCAATTTGGTATGTGAAACGCGATGGCGAAAACGCCCATAGAGAACAAGACAACCGACAGCATTCGAAATGAATTACCGTGGCCGATTCGCTCCAGAGTTATTTTAGAGGATCATCGGCTCCATGCACAGGATCTTCTAAGCAGCCCAGCGGGGCGACAAAACGCGCTCCGCACTCGAATTACAAATGTTTCGCTCGAAGGACTTGAAGAGCTGAGCGTGTTGCTACATCTTGAGGGAATTTCGAAGCCACTACGCCTAACGAAAGAGCAGCGGGCGCAAATGGCGACTATGCTCCAGAGTAATAACTATGCAGATTGGGTTGATCAGTGGCTTGCGCTGACTGTATCAAAGTCGGCTTCCCCACATGGGGTTCAACGGTTAGACGGTAACGATATTGAACTTTCACTCATTGCCGATCCGGCCACACTCTCATCTAAATCCGGCACAAGATTGCCACAGCCCAGCGTAATACTGCCCGCTCAAGTGGGATCGCATACTGGTGGATCTGCCACGGCGGAGGGCGCTTCCGCAGGTGTATCAGAGCAACCGCCAGCCTCTCCCGACGCGTCACAGAGTCGAATTCCGCATACTCATTTTTCAGGATCTGGGGAGGAGTATTCGATGCCGGATCCTAGCGCAGAGTTGCGTTCACGGCGCAGCCGAGGTTCCGGTTTTACGCTGCCACATTGGATGCGAAATAATTGGATGCGAAACATAGGTCACTCCGCCCTCCTTAAGCAGGTAAGCGTGCTGCTGGGACCTAATTTTTGGGTTGCGCTTCTTCTTTTTATGCTGGTGGTTGCGGTGGTCCAATTTGAGCGAATTGCTGCGTTTTTTGCGCTACTGTGGGCCTAACTGGGCTAATCCAAATTGGATGTGGTAAATTGCTGCGCCAAAGGCAACAGCCACGTTGAGCGACCGCTTTGTGCCATTCATAGGTAGGTGATAGATAGCATCGCACAGGCTCAATAGTTCGGGATCGATGCCCGAAAGTTCATTGCCTACCATGAGGACGATGGGCGATGGAGTGCCTTCGTGCTTGCCTTGATATAAATCCTGCGAATTTACAGATTCCTCTAGTCCCCAGATTTTATACCCAATCTCTTTTAATTGCGTTACAGCTTCAAGTCCATTCTTGTGATACGTCCACGGGATAGCTTGTTCTGCACCGAGTGCCGTTTTGGCTAGTTTGGGATGATCTGGCGTGGGGGTGATACCGCAAAGGTGAATGTGTTGAACGCCGGTGGCGTCGGCGGTGCGGAAGATCGAGCCCACGTTAAAAAGGCTACGTACGTTGTCGATTAGCAACTCGATTGGGCGTTGTTGTTGGGCAGCCAGATTAATGAGCTGCGATGCTTTTGGCTCATCGACTGGTGGATTGAACGCACTGACTCTTTGCGCCGTTGCTTTGCAGATCGGGCAGGCAATTGTTTCGACAACGTTGTTCTGACCCAGTAGTTGATGGAATGGAAAGCGAAGTCGACAGGTGCTGTTGCTGCACTCGAAAATGTAAAACTGGGGGGTTGTTTGAGGCGATTTTTCGGACATACTGGGACGGTTTACCCGATGGCTACCGCGGCCTGTTGGCCGAGCAGTACTGCACCAAAACCAAAGAAAATATGGGCCGCCACGTAGAGAAGTGAAGAGAGTGGTTGCACGTTTTGTGCAAGCAGAACGGTCTCGTTGCCAAAGGTTGAATAAGTTGTGAATGCGCCCAAGAAACCGACAAAAACAAACAAGCGCATCTCTGGGGAGAAGAGGGCATGTGTTGCAGTCAGTTGCGACAAGAGGCCAATTGTAAAACAGCCCAACAGATTTACGGTTAGCGTTCCAAACGGAAATCCAGATGCGCCCAGCGTTTCTTGAACAAATTTCGCAACCAAATAGCGTAGGGTAGCTCCAGCAAATCCGCCCAAGCCAACATATATTAAATTCGACATCTGTTGCTCTTTTTCCTTACCGCAGCACAAATCAAAAGATCTGTCCGCGTTCCTCTACATCTGCGAAAAAATACAAAATCTTACTCTATCTATCAAAATTTCTGCGTATCAATACACTACAATGGATTAGAGAACTCCGACAGATTTATTTTTTTGAGCCAAAGAATTTAGTAATATACAACGCTAAAAGACTAACCGAACCAGTTGGTAGACTTCGGCATACTCGCGCGCTATCTGCGCGCCGCGGGTACGGGCAAGCGACCAAATAAAGTTTGGATCGGCATAGTGGCGAAAGAGCTGCGATTGATAGCAGGCCAACGCATCAACCTTCTTTTGGATATGGTTGGTCTCCAGCTCGACAAAGGCAGAGGTGGTAATACTGAGATTATTCCACGGCAGCTCGTACGACAAAATAGTTGTGTCTTTGTATGCACGCAACCCCTCGGCGGCAATTACTTGATGATCCTGATGAATGTCGTCCAAGCAAGGCATCAGAACAAGATCGGGCTGGATCTCTTTGCGCGTGTCGATAATCTGTTGCAATATCTGCTGGCGAAATTCGGGAAATTTGCGCACCTCATATCGATGAACCAATACATTTTCGGCTGAAATGCCCAATGTTTCCGTTGCATCCATCAATTCATACTGTAGCTGATCTTCAGAAACACCATAGGGTACAGATTGTTCGCAAACTGAAAACGCACTATAGTAAATGTCGACACCCTCGTCAACAAAGCGAGAAATTAGCCCACCGCACCCAAACTCACCATCATCGGTGTGAGGCGCAAGAATCATGACGCGCTGTGGGCTAAAATTAAATAACGATGTCATAGCAGTTCCTGATAGTAGTACTCCTTGTTTCTACACGAAAAATAGCTCTAAACAGAGTATAGTAGACAGGAGGCCGTAGGATAACGGTCTCAATTGCGTTGCAAAAAAATCACATTAGTCTCATATTTATTCTGTAAACTCAGCGCAGTGTACTCACAGCTACACTTTACAAAAATCTTACATCAGTATGTCTTAGATCCATATGATCGATAAAAAAATACTGATTGGATTGGATTGTATATGCTATATCTATACGAAGTAGCGCAACATTTTTACAGAGATCTACGTATTATATTTATGTGCTACACCGTATCCGAAGGAGCAAGAAATGCCTCAGTACCCAAGAACCCCCGCTTATTCACGTTATAAGGATAATGCTCGAACCAATCAGTCACACGATCAAAGCCGAGCAACCGTCGCAGCTCTAGACATTAACACCACAATTCAGGCCGCACGTCTCGGAGATGAATCCGCCTTTACATATCTCGCTACATATTATCGAGGGGCCGCAGAACGCGTGGCCCAACACATCTTGCGCACCGAAGAAGCGGCAGCCGATGCAGTGCAAGAAGCTCTCATAAAAGTCCATCGAGCCATGCCCCGCTTTCAAGACGGCAATTTCCGTTCATGGCTCTTGCGAATTGTCACCAACACCTGCTACGACCATCTACGGAAACAAAAACGCCGTGCAGCTGTCAGCCTCGATGAACTTTTCGAAAATGCAGAAGGCGAGTTACCCATCGCTTCATCTAGAGATAAGAATCCAGAAGCAGTCATTCTTCGCGACGAAAATATGCATTTTCTGCTAGAGGCAATCGACAAATTGCCCGACTGGCACAAAACTGTCATCTTAATGATTGACGTACACGGCTATGATTATGCCGAAACCGCAGAGGCACTTAATCTACCGCTAGGGACGATCAAATCGCGCCTTAGTCGCGCGCGCGCTTCATTACGCGACGAACTGATAACGGCGGGCATTGTGCCTAATCGTAAGAGATAGTGCATCATCTACGCTAAAAACTTCCACGCCCAAAAGTTGGATTATTTCCAGTGTGTCAGTCCCAAAAATAAGGATAGAGCACTAGCATGTGATTAATTTAATAGCGAGAGCCATTCAGCAATGGATTGTGCTCGTTAACATATTGATCTCGATTGGTGGCATCAACATACGCACGAAAGCTCTGAACCAGGGACTCATTAGTGTCTAGGTTATTCTGACTACTCCAGCGAAAGAAGTGAATGATCTCGGGTTCTGCGGTACAAACTTCCCACATAAAGAGTGTGCTTATAACACCGCCTATCGCCAACATTCCACTCGTTTTATACGCGTCCAGCAGTGGGCGACGATCATAATCAACGCCAAAGTGTTCGACGCGCCAGCCTCCTTTTGTCACCGTTTCATCAACGCTCTCGATAATTGCAAATTGTGCCTGAATGTTTCTGTTGAGCGGTAGTCCAACGCTGCCGGGATTGATGATGTGCCACATGCGGCCATCGACTTCCGCGTGGCGGTCGATTTGTATATGCGTATGCGCCGATACAACCGTTCGCTGCGGCACATATTCGAGCCGTTCGGCAATCTCATCATCCGTTAACCGATGCGAAAAGCCAACCGTATTCTGCCCCGAAACGCCGTGCGCAATCGAGATGGGCTGTGTGTTGGGTAGATAGAAGATCCGCTCGTCGGGCAGCATTGCCATAAAATGACCCTGCTCCACGGAGATCTGATCCATTAACCAGTGAAGTTGTCCCCACCGTTCCTGATCATTAAATCCTGGGCGCGCCCGCTCCGTATCAAAATCAAGATAGTAAAATTCATGATTTCCGCGGATTACAATCCAGTCTTGGCTGCGTACATAATCGAGCACATCCGAGCTCATCGGCGTGCCGTTGATCATATCTCCATTCAGCACAACATAGTCGGGCTGCTGGCGCTCAATTTCGGCGACAACCGCTTCTAACGCGGGATAATTCCCATGGATGTCTGCAATTATGGCAATACGTATCATAAGAAACTCTTTCAAAAAACTGCAAGTGATTAGTAAAAGCCGGTAACAGCGATCAGTAACTGCGAGTAAATAGTGTTTAGTGAATGATCCATCACCAACACATTTCACTGTTTGCTAGCTTCTACTGCTTACTGTTCACTTTCTTTTTGTGTTGCAAATAAACAGTGATTTCGCTGCGGTTGTGGAAAAGATGACGCACGCCCGCGACTTTATAACCTGTGTTCAGAATTTTCAATGCGTGCTCAACAATGGATTGTCGATCATACTCGGGCAGCTTCAAAGTAACAATCGCAATGCCGTGGCGATAGAGATTTTCTGCATACGACACCATCAGCCGCGCAGAGTCGCGTGCGTCGATCCGCATGTCGTTAACAATCACATCAAATTGGTCAGGATCCTGCTCCAAATATTCCTCAGCCGTCATGCGCTTGTGTCGAATGGCTCGATCATCTACAAGCCGTTTGTCCAACTGGCCCGGATCCACCGCGGTAACATACTGGTTGCGTTGGCGCAGTACGCGTGTCCAGCCGCCTGGTGCTGCGCCCAAATCTAGGGCCACGCCGCGCTGTGGCAATACAATTTCAAAGACCTCTAGCGCTTCGAGCAACTTAAATTCCGACCTGCTGACGCGGCCCTCTTCGCGCGCGTATCGCCGCATTCCGCCAGCCCAGTCGGACAGGTTATGTACGGTTAATGAAACGCCCATAAACGCAACCTTCTGCTCGCTTTTATCCTCATCCAAAGAGTCACGCCGCGTTGCGCACACAACCGAAACGATTTGCTCTGGTTTGCGCACATCCAGTTCGGTACCCGTATCGCCTTTAATAGCATCAGCCAACGTGTTATTAATATCAAAACGCTTATACGAAAGATCGCACAATGTACGCGCTTGAATCGAAAAGGGAATGGTCGGGTCGATAAGTGGAATGATTTCGAGCGTTAGCGCCAAGCGCAGCGCGTCGAGATCCTCGCGCGTGTCGGCTAGCGAAACGGTGGCAAGCACGGGGCAGATGTGGCTAACAAAGATCGGCGGTGCTTTGCGCCACGCCTCGGCCACTGTCCAAAAAGATGATTCTAGCTCGATGAGAAATACACCCATTTCTAGAGGCTGTACAACAAGCGCGCTGCTGTCAAATTTCATTAGCTCGCGCAAGGCAAGGTCGGCAAAATCTGGATCAGCGGTCAGAATTAGTTGGGGCATTGGGTTTCCGATAGTTGGTACTTCTGTCATTCATTTGTGGACAGTTATGTTGTTGTACAAATAGAGACATGACAAGGTGACAAAAAATGACAAGATGACATCGTTAGGTGCAACAATTACGATTAATAAAGTCACCTTGTCAGGTTCATGGCTGTACAGCATGACAAAAATCAACTCAGCTCGACTTTGTACAAAGTAAGTCAAGGAAAAAGGAAATTCTGAGAAAATAAAAAGACAAGGTAAGCTACATTTCTACAAACGACCAAGAAAGGAGAAATGATGCAAACCTTGCCAAGCCGAATTATAAAGTTAT
>ENA-ORXT01000060-ORXT01000060.1-marine-metagenome-genome-assembly--contig:-NODE-60-length-159580-cov-8.608785_pt1 | contig 159580 bp, 141 predicted proteins | sample MGYA00237868_ERZ511482 | MGnify/ENA metagenome assembly ERZ511482 | reverse complement strand
AGGTTAGAATATATATATTTTGTTATTCTCATCTTAGTTATTTACACTTTCGCTGCCTTGTAACGTAGCAGAAGCCTCCTTGAAGGAAACTTCAAGAAGCATGGTTTCGCAGAGGTAAATATCATTGAAGATCTTTATCCGACCTGAGATATAGTCTACTTTTTAGTCAACACCATCATTAAGCTTCTCACTACCTAATTTTACGATCAAATCTCTTTGGTGAATGCTAAAAGTTCTTAATGATAGATCAGAGGAGAGTTCAGACTTATTCTTTATTTGAGTGATTTTCGAATCATGACTTTCTATTTTGAACGGCGCTTTTAATAGTTCTCCTGTCTCTAAGTCACCAAGATCATAGATTTTGTATTGATCGATCTTATCTTGATTAAGTCCAGGGTCAAATTCCTTAAGTAGTATGGAGCCATCCTCCGTTTTGATAACCCTGTTGTTCTTACCAATTTTAAAATGCGTAGATGCATCATCCACTTCTTGGCCATTGATCTTAAATTCTTGGATGACTCCATTGTCGATCTTTAATGAGAATGAGCCATCATTTGTAGTAGATTCGATAGAGGTAACTGCATTACTACCACGATCATCAGAAGGAATAGTATCAATAACTACTTTCGAACCTTCTGAATCAAATATTATCTTTTTGATTAGTTCACCTTTTTTTGTGTTGACTGGTAAGTTAGATGCTTCTTTTTCGGTAACTATGATATTAAACTGTTCATGACCAGAAGTGTATACACTTATCTTATCCGCTGGTCTATCGAATTCTAACGCTGAAGTGTCGGGGGTTCCGAATAAAGTAAATACCGAAAACAACATTATGGTAGCCATTAATTTTTCTTTGATCTGGCTTCTGTTTTGAGGTTGATTTAAAACCCTGCTGACCCTATACAGCAGACTGTGTTTGTCTCTCGCAAAGGGTACAGCTAGAGCTGGAATTACCTGATACTGCATCTCTTCTATCTTTACTAGAGCCTTAGCATAATTTATAGCACTACCACATATCCTTACTGCTTCTTCATCACAGCAATTTTCGCGCTCTGCTCTTACATTTGCTGAGATCCACCATACCGCTGGGTGGTAATAGTATATTATTTCTATGAATGATTGCATTATGTTCTGCAGAAAATCACTTCTCGATATATGAGATAATTCATGTGCTAGGATTGCTTCTACTTCATTTAACTGAAGCTGATTTACAATTCCAATAGGAAGCAAGATGACAGGCTTTAGGTGCCCTAGCATCATAGGCGTATGTACTTTAGCACTTTCTAATATGCGGATAGGTTTCTTAAGATTCATCTTGTTCAGTAGGTCATTTAGAATAACATGGACCTTGGAATCATATATCTCTTGACCAGAAAATTCATATCTTTTTATAAGTGCATAACCACCTACGAATTTAAGTGCAAAAACGACCATACCTGTTATCCACATGGTAGTGATGAAGTCAAAATGATGAACTAACCCAAGTGTGCAATTCTGAATATAGTGGAAGCTAGACATGGCAGAAATATTAATAGCCACAGACGATCGTGTTATCTGAGGGCTATGCATATCAGCGTTAAAGTAGTAAGTACAAAAAGTAATGATGGATAAACCCAACATGATATACAAAGAGCTAAGTGCTATTCTATATCTAACAATAGATTTTTCTTTTTGATATAGGTTAAGATATGCTGACATGATCAATGCAACGAATGCTGCTTGCCAAAGCGAATGAACAATAGTCCATCCAATAGCCTGTACCAGATCTTCCGAGATAAGATTATTGATCAGTTCCATGATTTGATTTTTCTAGTTCTTCAATTAGGGATTTGATTTTTTTTAGTTCTGCGGGTGAGGTCTTATGATTACCTAGAGCTTGCATGACCAAACTGCCAGCTGATCCTTGAAAGGTCTGTTCAAGAAATCCATCGAGCAATTTATTTTTCGTCACGTCTTCAGAGACATTCGCACTGTAGATATGGCTTCGGGTCGAGGTATCACGTATGACCAGTCCTTTTTTGGTCATGATCTGCATAAGCTTAAGTGTAGTTGTGTAACCCATTTCTTTGATTTCGTTGAGTATTTCATTTACTACTCTTACAGAGCTGGGTCCTTTAGCCCAGAGGACTTGGAGGATATTTAGCTCTGATTCTGTAGGCTTAGGACTTGAGGAATTTTTCATATTATGATCTGTCAATTAGCATTACGAATATGTTCGTACTACAATGTATACGAATTGATTCGTATATGCAAACCAGCTTACTACTGTTAAGCATAAATTAACGAAATTTGATACATGAAGAGAGTCAGTTTATTGCGTTCGGTGTGGACTTATAAGTGTCCAAGGTGTAGGCAAGCAGATCTTTATATGTCGCCGATCAATCTTAGCAAACCGCTTAATATGCATAAGCGATGCGAGCAGTGTGATCTTAATTTTGAACCTGAACCAGGGTATTATTTTGGTGCCATGTTCATGTCTTATGGTATCAGTGCTTTTTTCTTTTTGGCGATAGCCGCTCTTCTTTATTTTGGTTTTCATCTTGGTCCTAATCCTATCTTAGCTTGGATCATCTTTGTCGGGATAGTTAGCTTTTTAAAAATTCTAAGACTTTCTCGTTCTGTGTGGATACATATCATGACTCGGTATGAGCCGGGCCGGGCTTAACAGTAAGCATCTTGATTTGTTGGATTTATGGATTGCAGATTATCAGAAGAGTAGACGTCATCCGCACGAGGAGCATGATGATACATGCACAGTTCCTCCATGTTAAGGGAGGTTAGGAGGGTGTTTTTTACAGGACTAAAAAGGCGTGAAAAGAGCAAATCAAGAAAATCCTAACATCAAAAGAATCAAGATTCCAACAGGAGAGTTATCAGCTATACTTCCCCTCAGCAAAATCCATGGCCTCCAAAATAATCGCGCAAGCCTCCCGAATCTCATCCTCAGAGATGATCAATGGTGGAGCTAATCTAAAACTGCGATTATTAAACAAGAACCAATCAACGATCAGACCGATATCGTAACATTTACCGACCACATGCTTAAGATATTTCCTTTTCGTAAGCTCTACGGCCATCAGCAATCCACTAGACCGTACCTCTTTGATGATAGGATGTACAAGCAATGATTTGATAAGTTTTTCTTTTGCGGATACAGAAGAAATAATATCCTCATCTATCAATGTTTCAAGAGTTGCCTGCGCGGCAGCGCAACAAACAGGATGACCACCAAATGTAGTTATATGTCCCAATACAGGCTTGCTCATAAACGACGACATGATCTCTTGCGAAGCTAAGAAACCAGCGATAGGCATACCACCTCCCATGGCTTTTCCTACTAGCAAAATATCAGGAAGCACGTCATACTTTTGATAAGCGAATAGATGTCCCGTCCTACCGAATCCAGTTTGTATCTCATCCAATATCATGAGGGTCCCCGTCTTATCGCACCGTTTTCGTACTGCCTTTAAGTATTCGTTCTGAGGCTCTAGTACTCCCGCTTCTGCTTGCACAGGTTCTAGTATGACACAGGCCGTCCGCTCGGTAATATTGTCCAGGTCCGCTTTATTGTTGAACTGGATATGATTGACATCGGGTAGCAATGGATAGAATGCCCTCTTGTAATCCTCATCACTTCTAAGGCTCTCCGCACCTTGAGTGCTACCATGATAAGCATTGGCACAAGCAATGATCTCTGTCCGACCCGAGTATCGTTTGGCAAGTTTCATCGCTCCTTCAGTAGCTTCCGTACCGCTCATGACATAGTAGAGAGAATCTAGCGATGGGTCTATCTTAGATGCTAATAAGGATGCATAAGCTACTTGAGGATTCTGAATATGCTCTCCATAGACCATGGTATGTGCATATCGATCGATCTGATCTTTGGTTGCTTTCGTAACTTTTGGGTGACAATGGCCTAGAGAACTGACTGATATTCCGGAATTCATATCATAATATTTCTTGCCAGAGGTGTCATAGATAAAGATGCCCGCAGCCCTATCAACCTCTAGCATCATGGGTAGATTACTTGTCTGTGCGACATGGGATAGAAATAGCTGTCTTTTGGTGGGCATTTTCCTTATCTTTAGGGTGCAAATGTAAGTCTATCCAGACATTCTTTGCTTTGTACATCCTTCCTGATAATAATCCCCGTTAGTAGATAGCGTAACTGCTCAAAAGCCTTTTATGTTAATGTTTAATTAATATTTAAGTACGCTGATGCGTTCTATTGATTTACAAGGACTTATAAGTAGAGAATTCTTAATTTTAATATGAAAATTACAAACATGCCACGTTCGATTATAGCCTTACTTATTGCAGTGTTGACTTTACCTGCATTTGGACAAGGAATAGATTTTTATGAAGGGGATTGGAAAGACGCTTTGGCCGAGGCCGAAAAATCAGAGAAACTCGTATTCGTAGATGCGTATGCAGAGTGGTGCGGACCCTGTAAGCGGATGGCCAAGACGACTTTCGTAGATCAGTCAGTAGGAGACTTCTTTAATGCAAATTTTATAAATCTCAAGATTGACATGGAGAAGGGTCATGGACTGACCTTTAGACAAGATTATCCAGTATCAGCATTTCCGACACTTATGTTTTTGAATGGAAAAGGAGAGATAATACTTAAGACTACAGGAGCTAAAGACGTAGCTAAGATCATTGATTTCGCCAAGAAAGCGATGGGTATGGACGATAGAAGTGGGGATTATGAGGTGGCTTATGAAGAAGGGAAGAGAGATTTTGACCTAGTGTATAAGTATGTCCAAGCACTCAATAAAGTAGGCAAACCTAGCAGTAAGATCGTCAATGATTATCTCAGATCAAAGCCATCTATATCTGATGACCAGATGACGAAGTTTTTATTAGCAGCAGTAACGGAGGCAGACTCCAAAGCATTCGAAGAATTGATAAAGCGAAAGGGGAGTGCAGAAAAATTATCAGATAAAGAAGCGGTGAAGAAAACGATAGTGGATGCTTGTAAGAAAACGGTAAGTAAAGCAGTAGAATATGAAAGTGAATTTCTGCTTACAGAGGCGCAGAATAAGATGAGGTCCACCTATAAATCTGATGCCAAGGCATTCGAGTATGAATCTAAGCTTACCTACTACAAAGGATTAGGATATACAGATATGTACTTAGAGACCGTGGAAGATTACTGTAACAAAGTGATAAAGAAAGATGCTGATGCTATAAACGAGATAGCGGTAGATATCTCAAAAAACATGAACAAGAATAAGAAAGCGCTAACAATAGCAGAAGGACTTGCAAAGAAAGCAAGTAAGCAAGGGGAGAAGGCAGACCACTATATTACCTATGCCCAGATCCTAAACTTGAATGAGAAAAGTGAGGATGCTTTAAAAGCAGCGAAGAAAGCTTTAGAAATTACAAAAGATAATAATGAGCCAACTAAAAATATAGAAGGGTTCATCAAATACTTAGAGGCTCGATAAGAAAAAAATTGAGCCCCGATTAAATATTGAGTTACTAACAACGTGAGAATACTTTTTACAATTTGCTTCATTTGCACGATGTGTATTTGTTCGTATGGACAAAGCAGCGTAAGGTTCTTAGCCGACGATTATGAGTACGCTATCAAGAAAGCAAAAAAGGAAAAGAAACTAGTATTCATAGATACTTATGCCTCATGGTGCAAGCCTTGTAAAAAGCAAGAGCCAGTTTTTAGAGATCATTCCTTAGCGCAGTTTTTTAATGATCACTTTGTGAATGTCAAGGTGAATATGGAAAATGACCTAGGCAAATCATTAGCACTAAAGTATAGTGTGATCTTCTTGCCTACGCTCATGATACTAGATGAGCATGGTAATGTTCGGTATCGGTCCGATCAGACTTTTTCTGCTGATCTACTCACCGCAGATGAGCTATTAAATATTGCAGTTAGTACAGTATATCCACAGCGCAACATCGTTGCCACAGCACCACCACCTCAAACCCAAGTGCAGAATGCACCTAAGACCAGTACAACTAGCAAGCCTAGACATGTACAACATACTGATCTATCAAAGCACGATCATGGTAATGAGTCGGTAGCTAAAACGAATACAAATCCTAAGCAAACAAAGAAACCAGAGACTACAGCACCCAAAGCGTCAGATATAACTCCAGCAGAAGGAGAAAAAATACTTTATGTACTTGGAGAAGGAGATGACCTGCCTCCAGAGGTTTTGAGAGAGGAGGCATACTTTAGATTATCACTCATGGACGGTAGTCATAGAGCTGCTGTCAAAAAATACCTATTGACTCAGAAGGATTGGTCACAAGAGGTGAATATGAATTTCTTATTTGACTTCCTGTACACTACCAGATCGGATGAGTTCACTTATCTAATCATCAATAGGCACAAATTTGAAAAATTAATTGGTAAGGAGAAAGTTGCTAACTCGATAAATATCCTTGTAAACCAAACGCTAGAAAGGGCATACCCTAGACCTGATCAAAAAGAAGCTCAAGCACTATATTCATATCTAAACCCTAGGAACAGTAGAAAGAAAGCAACGAAGTACACCATCTTAAAGCTACATGATGAAAAGGAGATCGATAAATTGATACCTATGGCAAAGGACTATCTAGATGATATGAATCCTTCTGACGTAGACGTTATGTTGTTACTAGCTAATACGATCTCAGAAAACATTCAAGACCGGAAGAAATTGAAGTATGCTATGAAGCTGATTGATAAAAGCATAAAAATAAGGGGGGCAAGATTTGAATACCTCGACACTAAGGCATTCCTCTATTATAAATTGGAAGATAAGCGAAAAGCATTTGAGACTGCTCAGCTTGCTGTAGCACTTGCCAAGGCTAGAGGTATTAAGTACGATTCTACCTTGCAGTTGATAAAACTTATAGAAGCCTTATAAGTCTATTTCCAAAAAGACTGGACAGTGGTCAGAATGCATAGCCTTGCCAAGGTGTCCAGCAGATATTATTTTTTCTTCTATCACCTTTGAGACAGAGATATAGTCTATCCTCCATCCTTTATTATTTTTTCTAGCGCCGGACCTATAGCTCCACCAACTAAACTCTTGCGTCTCAGGATGACAATGTCTGAAGGCATCGGTAAAATCTTTCTTAAACCACTTGGCTAGCCACTCTCGCTCTTCTGGTTTGAAACCTGAAGGTTTATCCCTTCGTGTAGGATTGTGGATGTCTATGTCTTCATGCACTATGTTGTAGTCTCCTAGAATGATAAGGTTTGGTCTTTTTTTCTTTAGCTTTTTGACCCATGGTCCGAAGTCATTTAGAAACTCCATCTTAAACTGATGCCTATGGTCGCCACTAGACCCAGATGGGAAGTAGCAGTTAAGTAAGGTCCAGTCTCCGAAGTCAGTTCTCAGAACTCTTCCTTCACTATCATACTTATCCATCTTGATTCCGGTGACTACTTTGTCAGGGTCGATTTTTGAGAATGTGACGACGCCACTATATCCTTTTTTCTCTGCAGAGTGCCAGTGTGCCTTATAGCCTAGTTTTTCGAATAGTTCGGGGTCTACTTGGTCAGGTTGAGATTTACTTTCTTGTATACAAAAAACATCAGGCTTTTCTTTCTTAAGCCATTTGATAAGGTCCTTTTTGATGGCCGCACGGATGCCATTTACATTGTAGCTAATTATCTTCATTTATATAAAAAAGGATTCTCGATTAAAAAGTAAAAGGATCATTTTGATATCCGATATCAGAGAGGCTCTGTCCTGCTTTGACATCATTGACCGTGATGTCCATCAATTTCATTTTATGATTTTGAGCGATCATAGCGCCACCAGGTAAAGTTTGCCAATTTTCCCAAGTATTATAGACGCCACCAATGGGAATTATTCCCACCCACATTTTCCATGCTTCTGGTTTATTATTATCGTCTAATATCCATAAGTAACTATCTCCAGGAGTTGTTCCTCCAGAGGTATAACTTACCATCAAGCCTGTTTGGCCATCCTCTAGATCTACGATACCTCTAGTAACTCCCGGGTCAAATAATTTGTAAGGCGCATATAACCAAAAAGAGTCATTACACCAATTTGCCCATGCTTTACTCATAGCTGCATCTTTTGCTTCACCTGTTAATAGGGTGCCAGCATCCTTAGCTTGGCCTTCCATTGATTTTAGGTTCATGACTACTTCACTTTCTCCAGACTTTATAATAGCTATTTCCTGTTGCTTATCCCATGCATATTGATTTCTACCTACGAAATCCCAAGAGATATATCTTAGAGAATCCCAAGCTGGCTTATTTAAGGCCATAAGCATTTGCTGAGCTAGTTTATCTGCTTCTGGGCCAGTCTTGACCTCTGGCTTACTTTCGTTCAGTACAAAATAAGTGATCACTAGTCCGATCATGAGAACTCCTAAAATCGATAAGCACCCAACTCCTACTTTCTTAAAATTTGGCATTTTTTAATTTTTCTGAAAAGTAATGAAATATAGTTATACTTAGATTCACAAGGTGTCTCTAAGTCACCTTGTGAATATCAACAAAGCACTTAAATCACCAGAGTAACGAAAGATAGATTCAGGGGGTAACTTGAAGTCACCCCCTGAATAAATGAATAAAGCGAGCAAGTTCATATCTTTGCAACATGTATAAGGATAAGAAGGTCATAGTCGTTTTGCCAGCTTATAATGCTGCTCAGACATTAGGCAGGACTTATGAGGAGATAGATAGGACGATCGTGGATGAGATAGTCTTATGTGACGATGCTAGCAATGATGAGACCATAGCCATTGCTAATAAGATAGGAATAGATCACATCATACAGCATGAGAAGAATAAAGGTTATGGTGGCAACCAAAAATCATTATACAATAAAGCGCTGGAGTTAGAAGGCGACATCGTCATCATGCTACATCCAGACTATCAATACACTCCTAAGTTGATTCCATCGATGGTAAATATTATTGGAGAAGATCTTTATCCAGTCGTCCTCGGATCTAGGATATTAGGTAGGGGAGCGAGAAAAGGTGGAATGCCACTCTACAAGTATATCGCTAACAGATTGCTCACCCTAGGTCAGAATGCACTGATAGGCTACAAGTTGTCAGAGTACCATACGGGGTATCGCGCATTTAGTAGGCAGGTACTGGAGGGCATCAACTTCAATCAAAATTCAGATGATTTTGTTTTTGATAATGAAATGCTATCACAGATCATCTATAAGGGATTCCATATTGCAGAGGTGACTTGCCCTACTAAATATTTTGATGAGGCTTCTTCTATTAATCTGCCTAGGAGTATCAAATATGGTCTAGGCGTGATCAGGGTATCGTGGATGCACTTTTTGCAAAGAATAGGAGTCGCTAAGTTCTCTTTATACCGATGATCTTAGATGTTTGGAATAGCCTTCTACTATGAAAAATTGAGCTAGGATATAGGTAAGCATCACTATAGATCCTCCGTTCCAAATTCCGTCTGCAAAGCTATTAATAGCAAGTACAGTATCAGAGATGACAAATAAAATGACCCCTATAAAAACGAAGTTGTAGCCATGTAAAGATTTACCTCTACTGATTCCTGCAAAGGCCATGATAGCTATCGCTATCGAGTAGACAATTACAGGCACTCTAATCTCTGTTGTAAATGGCCATAAATAATAATTAAATCCGATGCTAAAAAAGCCTAACATCATAGCAGTTATCAATGACTTTCCTGGTTGGGAATCTCTTTCCTTTAAAAAAATAAAAGAGTATATCCCCTGCATGATCAGGAAGCCTCCAAGCCCAAGCAGGAAAAATTTTGTACCCGAAAAAAGTAAGAACACGTCTCCTAGCCAAGCAAAAAAAAGTGCTAGAACAAAAGGGTAAAATGACTTTACCTTAGGGCTGCTAGCAATAAAATATAGAGTCAACATAGGAATTATCAATGACTTGGTAAGGTGTCTGTAAGGAAGCTCAAACCAAACATTTAGAAGATCTCCAATAGAGACTATAAAAAATAGTACTAGGAATACTTTTGTCATAATTCTATGCTTGATAGTACTTGGGATTCTGAAACAGGAATCGCAAATCTAGGAAAGGTAAGGGCACAAAAAAAGCCAGATAAAATTATCTAGCTTTTCATAAAGAGTATTTTTTCAATTAGTCCTTATTATCTTCTTTCATGCCTTCTTTGAGCTCCGTTTCTATGGACGCTCTAGCATTGTTAAATTCTTTTATTCCTTTACCTAGCCCTTTCATCAATTCTGGAATTTTCTTCCCACCAAATAACAACAAAATGGCACCAAAAACGACGAACATCTCAGGTCCAAAAAATTGTAGTAGTACGATTAGATTCATTTTATCTATTTTGTATTAAATCAAATTTAGTCTTTATAAGCAATTATAGCAACAATGCCTCTCACATAGTTATTTTTTTAATCCGATCTCTCTAAGGCGTTCATTTAAGTACTCACCTGCAGTTGTGGGTTCGTAAGCTAAAGGTCTATCATCAGTGATACAATCATCAAGACAAGTAAGGTCCATTTCACTCTTAGGGTGCAGGAAAAAGGGGATGGATAATCTAGGTCTGTGCCATTCTTCCTTCGGAGGATTTACTACTCGATGTGTGGTAGACTTCAGATAATTATTAGTAAGTCTCTGTAGCATATCTCCGACATTGATCACGATCTCATCTTCTCCAGGAGTAATATCTAGCCATTCGTCATTGTTATTCAATAATTGTAACCCTCCAGCAGAGGCACCGACTAGCAGAGTGATCAAATTGATGTCCTCATGCTGTTCTGCTCTTATAGCTGTCCTTGGTTCTTCAGTGATGGGTGGATAGTGAATAGTTCTTAGGATGCTATTCCCGTCTTCTATTTTATGGGTGAAGTAGTTTTCATCGAGTCCGAGATATAATGCGATTGCTCTCAAAAGATGCCCACCTGTAGTTTCGAATGCCTTGTAGAGGTCTTTCCCATGAACATTAAAAGTAGGAACTTCAGTTACGCTTACATTATCTGGATACTCTTCCGTGTTAGCCTTGTCTCCGTCTACATACTGACCTATCTGAAAGAACTCTTTGAGGTCTGCTACTTGAGATTGCTTAGCATGTTCTTTTCCAAAGGATGTGTACCCCCGCTGACCAGCCATGTTTTTCACCTCATACGACCTCTTCTTATCTACAGGTAGTGAGAAGAAGTCTTTTGATGACCCATAGAATCCGTCTACTAAGTCTTTGGAGATACCATGATTGACCACGCCGACAAAGCCTACATTGTGAAATGCCTCACCTATAGATTTGATAAAATCAGCCTTGTCCTGATCTGAGCCAGTTACGAATTTTGAAAGATCAACAACAGGGATAGTACGATTAGCCATATTTAGAATTATTTATATAATACCTACCTCAATAATTATGCTTAAAATTTGCTTTCTAAGGTTTTCGAGGCTTGAATTTAGATAGATCCAGTATTTTTTGTGCATCATTTTCCATGATGAGCATCTCTAGACCTTTATCTGGATACCGATTCATATAAGTTTTAACGATTTGCCAGCCCATATAGTTCGCTATTCTGCCAGGTGCCTCAGGAGGCATGCCAGGTGAGTCTGGACTTGGCCTTATATACTTATTAAGTCGCCTAAGATTAGTTTCATAGAATAAGTCCTGATTAAAAAAGTAAGACCATATCTGATGCTGGTTATTGTCTGCCCAGTCTAATTGATCCTTTGTGTATTCCATGATCACAGTATCTGATACTGTAGGTAGTAGTTTATCTAGGATGTATAATTTCTTTCCATTTGAGATCATATGGGATACTAGATTACTCTTTGCAGGAGGGGCGATCTTATCTTCTATCCATATATCCAATACTTTCTTTACGATGTGATCTTCGTTGAAAGTTCTAGTTTGATATGCAGAGAAGGAAGGATTCTTAGGATCTATTTTTTTATAAGGATAGTCTTCTCCTAAAAAGAAATCAAGCCCGACGCCTAAGGCATCACCCTCTTCATCTTCGAACAAAAATCTTTGATAGGCGAATCCTGAGATGAGCGTATAGATATTAGGCGTTTTTAGATTTGGAAGGTAATGTCTAGCATATTTAAAAGCTTCTTGAAACTGTGATTTGAGCTGTCCTTTATCGACGAGAAGGCTTACCGTGTCTTTAAGGTCTCTTAAAGATGGATCGGTTAAGAATTCACTAAGAATTTGAGAAGAGATATTGCCTTGTTCATCTTTGACGGGTAGAATGGATTTAAAGAACAATTCTGAAAATGCTGGATATTTAGCCCCTATGGCTATTAGCGAATCATCGAGATCTGTGGTGTCCAATAGAAAAAGCTCCTCATCAAACTCTATGAATTTAAAATCAATTGCAGACTGGTCTATATCGGGCAAGGGCTGATCGTCGTTATTTTTGCAGGCTACAATAGTGATGAAACAAAAGATAAATAGATAAAAAGACCTGCTAGACATGATGTAGAGTGTTCATTTATTATAAGAATGCTCAGATGCTTGCATCGGAGGCCACTGAAGTTTTCATCCTCGCGAAAGCGGGAATCTAAATACAAGAATTGTTGATCTCAATAAATTCTTTTATTTGCGTTCATAACAGATTGACTTAGAATAAATTGTGCTTGATTTTAAATAACTAATACATTAGCAAAAAATTTAAAGTATTTACAATGGCAATGGAAGGAATCAATAAAAAGCAACTGGATAAATTCATCAAGGATGCACTTAAAGAAGACGTCGGTGATGGAGATCACACATCCCTAGCATGTATTCCCAAAAAGAAGAAAAGTACCGCTAGGCTATTGGTTAAAGATGATGGAGTGCTAGCTGGAGTGGAATTGGCTAAGGTAGTTTTTAAGCATCTAGACCCTAAGAGCAAATTCAAGGTATATCTCAAAGACGGAGCTGATGTCAAGTATGGGGATATAGCATTTGAAGTCACTTGTAATGCACAAGCCTTATTAAAGGGTGAGAGATTAGCGCTGAATACTATGCAGCGAATGAGCGGTATCGCCACCTTGAGCAGAAAGTTTAGAACTAGAACAAAAGATACTAAAGTCAAAATACTAGATACACGAAAGACGACTCCACTGCTGAGGTTTTTAGAAAAGTGGGCGGTGAGGATAGGAGGTAGCCACAACTATAGAGATGGCCTATATGATTGGATCATGATAAAAGATAATCATATAGACGCATGTGGCAGTATCACTAAGGCCATTGATAGAGTACACTTATATTTCAAAAAAAATAAGAAGAAATTAGGTATTACAGTGGAGGTAAGAAATCTGAAAGAACTTGCTGAAGTAATGAAAAGAGGTGGAGTGACTAGAATTATGCTTGATAATTTTGAACTGAGTAAGCTTAAAAAAGCCGTCAAAATAGTAGGAGATAAATTTGAAACCGAGGCATCTGGTGGTGTGACACTCAAGACTGTAAAAGCCATAGCGCGCACTGGTGTAAATTATGTATCCGTGGGTGCTCTCACACACTCCGCCGGATGCCTCGATCTCAGTCTAAAAATATCTAAATAATTATTTAGAAATTACTAATCAGACTATCTTGGATAAGTAATAATCAGAAAACTGAGTAATGCTCCGAAAAAAACGAGCGCCATCCAAAAGCGCACGTCCGTGTACAAGCTTTCGTTTTGCCGTAGCATAAAAAATGAGTTTTGGTTTTGGTAAAATGTCTTTTCATGTCAACTGTAACTTTTTATAGATTGAAGAAAAGTTGTCTATCAAAAGCTTTCTTTTGATTTACACTGTATATGAATTAATGAGTACGGCTTTCAGTGTACTTACCATATGCCAAGTTTTATACCATCACATTTTTATCTAATACGAATACTATCACAATATGTTTAGGTGAAAAACCCCGTAAATCTCATAGCATCAAATTGATAGACGTTGACTACTGATTTTCAGGGCCTTGCATATTGGACGTATTACTTATATGGTTAATAGGCTTCTAAAGCCCATCCAAAAAATACCCTAAAACTTTAGATTAGTGAGAAGCGAGAAATCTGTTGATCTGCTTGATGAAAGTGGGCCCTTGATAGATGAAGCCCGTATATATCTGTACTAAAGAAGCTCCTGCGTTGATCTTGTCCTGAGCATCTTCCGGAGAATTGATACCTCCCACACCGATAATTGGCAGTTTACCTTCTGTCTTATCAGATATCAATTTTATCACCTCAGTTGCCCTAGATGTTAGTGGTGCTCCACTCAGACCCCCATTACCAATTTTATTAATTTGATGTTTAGGTGTGTCTAAACCATCTCTGGATATTGTAGTGTTAGCAGCGATTATACCATGCAGCTTAGTCTCTGTGATGACTTCAAGGATCTCCTCTATCTGAGTGTCACTCAAGTCTGGGGCTATCTTTAGCAGGATCGGCTTTGGAGTTATTTTGTTATTATTCAAGCTAACTAGTGTAGATAGTATCTCCGTGAGAGGACCTCGTTCTTGCAAGGCTCTTAGGTTAGGCGTGTTAGGAGAGCTTACATTGACCACGAAATAGTCTACATAAGAGTGTAGTTTCTCAAAACAGATCTTGTAGTCATCGACTGCATTCTCATTTGGGGTATCCTTATTCTTACCTATATTACCACCAATGATCAATCCTTTTTTATCAAAAGTTTTGAGTCTATCTACTAAGGCATCTACTCCATCATTGTTAAAACCCATTCTGTTGATCAGGCCTTTATCTTTTGGGAGTCTAAACATTCGTGGTTTAGGATTGCCGACTTGAGGTCTTGGCGTGACCGTACCTATCTCTATGAATCCAAATCCTAGTTTGGACATCGGTCTTATGTATTTACCATCTTTATCAAATCCAGCGGCAAGACCTACTGGATTTGGAAAGTTAAGTCCCAATAGTTCTTTCTCTAGAGTCTTATTTTCAAAAGAAAAGAATGACTGGATAAGAGAACCGACGAATGGAATACCAGCGAAAAAAGAAAATAAACTTACGGTTAAGTGATGCGCCTTCTCCGGGGGTAGTAAAAAAAGTAAAGTTCTAATTATAGGATACAATAGTGGTTACTTGATCTCTTTTTTAAGCAGTTCTAGATCACGGACTAGTAATCTCTTTCTGTTAAAAGTAAGTAAGTTATCATTTCTTAACTCATTGAGTACAGTTGTTACCGTTTGTCTAGATGTAGCGGTAAGGTTAGCGATCTCTTGGTGAGTGATAAACTTTCTGACTACCCATTCATAACCGACTCTTTGGCCTTTCTTCTCAGCTAGATCTACCACGAATTCAACGATCCTACTTCGTGAATCCTTGAACACTAAAGATTCTAATCGTGATTCCATTTCCAACACCCGCGATCCCATCATCTTCATAAAAAACAGACTCAGCTTACTATGGTCCTTCATCAGCTCCTTCATCTCATCAACAGTAAGAACACAGCAGTGCGTTTCTTCCATGACGTAAGCAAAGTCTCTCCGAGTATTTTCTCCAATGATAGAAAGCTCACCGAATATCTCCCCTTCACTTATGATAGCCTTAGTAACTTCTTTACCCGAAGCGCCGAAGGTACCTATCTTGACTCTACCCTGAGTGATGAAGTAGATCTTGTCGGAGCTTTGGTCTGGGAGATAGATATACTTTCCCTTTTCAAATTGCTTATGAATATGGGAGTCTTTGACCGTACCCACCTTAGTAGGACAGAAAATTCCTTTAACATCAATGTTTTCTAGAAACCACAGGGTTTGTTCTTGCATGACACAGGTTTTCGCTCGTTATGAATGGGTAACGTTTTATAAGACCAATTAATTGACCTTATCAACTAAAAAACAAGAAGAAATTTAGTTTGTTTAACTATCTATCTTGAGATTAAATCTGTCTATCATGTCTTTTAACAGAGGATTGGATTTAGAAAGAACTGCGTATTTCTCTTTTTCGGATAGGAATTTTCGGGGCTTTTCAGTCACTAGTTCAGGGAACATTGACTTATCTATCTCTAACTGGAGCTCTAACTCTGGCGCTTTGAATTCATCTCTAATTTGCTGTATTAGATTGGTTTCTTGTAAGAATATATCCTTAGAAAGTTGATTCGGTACTTTGATGATAAGTGTCTGTCCTTCTAGTTTTTTGACGGTCTTTGACATCGCATTGGATATAGACGGTGACGTTACGTTTTGGAGATACTTTCCGTAAAGCTCCTCTATGGCTTCGATGGTCATGTCGGGCGTTTCAGCCTTTTCGGTTTTTGAGGCGGCGCTTATCTCATTCAGGATATTGTCTATGCTCCCTAAGCTAGGTGTATTTTGCATAGTAGCATTATCCACTGCTCTACTCGACTTGGGAGTATTAACTACAGCAGTTTTTGTTTGGTTAGGTTTTGTAGCAGGTTCAGCGGCTGATTCTTCAACTTTAGTCACAGCTTTTGACTTCTCTTTTACTGGAGCGTCTTTTATTTGTACTACTTCTGGTTTTACAAGGTCTGAGGGAGGTACTACCTTTTGGTCAGGGCTTTTTTTTTCCGTTGGTTTAGTTGGCTGGCTAGGTTGTACTCGTCCTAGGTAGCATAACTTTAGTAGAGCTATCTCTATATGCAATCGCTGATTCTTAGCTCTAGGGTAACTTAAGTCTGCCTTGTTGATGATGTCTAGGGCTGTGAGTATGACTGAGGACTTATATAAGTTAGCTTGACTTATATATCGTTCCTTGAGAGAATCGGATACTTGCAAAAGCCTATGCGTCAGTTCATCCTTGCAGATCAATAGATTTCTTAAGTGTTCTCCCAGACCATTGATAAAGTGATCTCCCTCAAATCCATTTTTAAGAACCTCATCAAAAACAAGGAGTGTCTGAGCATCATCTTCTTTGAGAATAGCATCTGCCGTTTTGAAAAAATATTCGTAGTCCAGCAAGTTTAACTGGTCTACAACATCTTGTCGAGTAACATCCTTATCATTAGAATTGACGATTCGGTCAAATATCGATAAGGCATCTCTCATTGCGCCATCAGCCTTCTCTGCTATCAAATGCAATGCATCTTCCTCAACTTTTATTTTTTCATCCTTGGCTATCTGATGCATCTGTGTGATCATCTCAGGTATCTGTATCCTTTTGAAATCAAATATCTGACATCGTGATAGTATGGTAGGGATGATCTTGTGCTTCTCCGTAGTCGCTAATATGAAGATGGCATACGGCGGTGGCTCTTCTAGTGTTTTTAGAAATGCATTGAAGGCTGCAGAGGATAGCATATGGACCTCATCTATGATGAAGACCTTATAGGTGCCTACTTGTGGAGGTATCCTTACTTGGTCTACAAGATTCCTAATGTTATCGACACTATTGTTAGAAGCAGCATCTAGCTCAAAGATGTTAAGCGCAATATCGATCTGCATATCCGCATAGCTACCGTCTTTGACGGCAGTTTTAGGATCTGGAGCGTTGATCACCTTCGCCAATATTCTCGCACAAGTAGTCTTACCGACTCCTCTAGGACCGGTAAATAGAAAGGCATGTGCGAGCTTATCAGACAGTATCGCGGTCTTGAGCGTATCTGTGATATGAGCTTGTCCATAAACATCCTCGAATTTTTGAGGCCTATATTTTCTTGCTGATACTACGAATGACATGTTGGGTGTAAGTTAATCTTTATCTGATTTGTCAAAGGAAGATTAGGTAGCTAATAAACCATAAGTTAATTAATTGATATTTAATTAATTGACAGTCAGCAAGTAATACATCTAAAAAAATAACACCTAAAAAATACATCAAATAGCAATTCAAATTGTACTCTTTGTCGGCTCGGGATACATTGTTAAATTCTATATTAGATTTTTATCAATATTATAGATTTAATAAAAGAAAATACCAACCTGATGAAAAATTTAAAATTTATCATCTGTGCTCTAGCCCTGTTATTTTTTGCTACTGTCCAGATTAATGCGCAATTAGATTTGCAAGAAGAAATACCATTAATGAGAGATGGTAAGCCTGTATTGTATCAAGGACAGCAAGTCACCGAGGTATTTGCATCTAAAGAGGCTCGCTTTGGAGAAAAAATGTTAACAGGGTGTCATTATGATCCAAAATTTGTTGAGTTAAGAAAGCAAATCGAAAAAGAACTTAAAAATAATGATGACCAATGCCCAGGTGCATTTAATTCTGGAAAGGTATTATTGTGTGAACCAACAAGCACGGTCAATGTCATTTATGATGGAGCCACACCAGAAGCTAGGCGCGCATTTCAATATGCTGCGGATATATATGCCAGAGTGCTCAATATAAGTACTCCTGTTGATGTTTCTTTTTCTTTCGCTGCACTTGCTCCAAACGTTATAGGTCAAGCTGGGCCAGACGGATTTTTTAATGTAGGAGGCACTGTATATCCAGATGCACTTGCTGAGCAGCTAGTTGGTTTCGATATAGGTGGACCTGGTGATCCTGATATGAATATCACTTTCAGTAGTGAGTTTCCTTTCTATTTTGGTTTAGATGGTTGTGCTCCAGATGGTACAATTGATTTTGTTACGATTGTTTTGCATGAAATGATGCATGGGTTTGGGTTCTTATCTTCAGACTTCGTTTTTGATTCTAATGATTTTCCTGGATTTTTTGGTCCTGGTCACGCTGCAGGAGCCTGTAACGGATTTGGTCCTGGTGGTGTGTTACCTTACGTTTTCGATTTATTTCTAAGAAGTCCATCTTTCGGTGGTATTGATCCTTACATGGCTCGTACTTCACCAGGAGTGACTCCAGCAGGATTTGGTTGTTTTTTTGGATTGGAAGCCTACTATACGAATAATGACCTAGAATTTGTAGGAGGTAATACAAGTGCTTGTTTTGGAGGTGCAGCTCGTATATATTCACCTAATCCATATAGAAATGGAAGTAGTATATCACATTATGATGAAGGAACTTATCCAGGGCTTGATCCTAATAATTTGATGACGCCATTTTATTCTGGAGTTTCACATGATTTCGGATGTAGCCTTGCTACCCTTAGAGATCTAGGATATGATACTGCTGACGATGTACCAGAATGCGAAGTTGTCCCAACTATGGGAGAATGGGGACTAGCATCATTAGGATTGATTCTTTTGATTTTGGGTGTTGTGACTATTAAATCAAGAAAATTAGTATTCGGATAGAAATTTAATTCAAGATATATTAAAGGGCTTCATCATTTTATGATGAGGCCCTTTTTGTTTTATACTTTATAGAGCTTGAAACATTTATATGAAATATTCAAACTCCTTACTTCAGTTCTACGTTTAAAAAATTAGCAATAAGTGTATAAATGAAAATAGCTATAGCCCAATTAAATTACCATATAGGTAACTTCGAAGGTAACTTAGCCAAAATGCTCAAAGCGGTAGACTGGGCAAAGGAGCAAAAGGCTGATCTGGTTTGCTTTTCTGAGTTAGCGACTTGTGGATATCCACCAAGAGACTTTTTAGAATTTGATGATTTTGTTAACCTTTGTGATGCTACAATAGCAAAGCTCACGCAAGCTTCAGACGGGATAGGCATAGTAGTCGGCTCCCCCAGTAAAAATCCAGTCATAGAAGGGAAAGACCTATTCAACTCAATCTATCTGTTGTATAATCAGAAAATTGAGTTTGTTCAGCATAAGGCGCTGTTGCCTACCTATGATATATTTGATGAGTATAGATATTTTGAACCTGCGACCGAGTTCGCTACCGTCATGTTTAAGGGGAAAAGGTTAGCGCTTACTGTTTGTGAGGATATCTGGAATATAGGTAATGAAAATCCACTTTATACGGTATGTCCTCTGGATGAGATGATCGGTGATGATCCCGATATAATTATCAATGCATCTGCATCTCCATTTAGTTATGATCATGCTGAGGATCGGTTACATGTTTTGAAAGCAAATGTGGAGCGATATAAGAAACCTATTTTTTACGTGAATCATGTAGGTGCTCAAACGGAGATCATATTTGATGGTGGATCGGTAGTAATGCGTCCAGATGGCGAGGTTTACGAAGAGTTGCCATATTTCGAAGAGTGCTATAGGATCTATGATCTAGATGATGTAGAGAGTGGTAAAGAAAATATCCTACAGCCAAAAGATAAGATTCAGGAGATACATGATGCTATAGTTTTAGGGATTAAAGACTACTTCGGTAAGCTAGGTTTTACTAAGGCGATAGTAGGTTTGTCTGGAGGAATTGACTCTGCTGTAACTACTGTGTTAGCGGCTAGGGCACTAGGCCCAGAGAATGTGAGAGTAGTGCTTATGCCATCACAGTTTTCATCTGATCACTCGGTAAATGATGCTGTTGCATTGGCGGAGAATCTTGATATGCAGTATGACATCATAGAGATTAAGGATTTGTATGATAGCTTCATGGTAAAGCTATCTCCGATATTTAAGGACCTACCTTTTAATGTTACAGAGGAAAATCTGCAAGCAAGATCTAGAGGAGTCTTACTAATGGCAATGTCTAATAAATTTGGAAATATACTTCTGAATACTTCCAATAAAAGTGAGATGGCTGTAGGATATGGCACACTCTATGGGGATATGTGTGGAGGACTATCAGTGATAGGAGATGTTTACAAGACTGATGTGTTTACACTAGCAAAGTTTATGAATAAAGATGGAGAAGTGATTCCAATCAATACGATTACCAAGCCGCCATCAGCTGAGCTTAGACCAGATCAAAAAGATTCTGACAGTTTGCCGGAGTATGATATTTTAGATGAGATACTCTACAAATATATAGAAGAACGTCTCGGACCAAAAGAGATAATAGCTCTCGGTTTTGATGAGAAGTTAGTTAGGCGCATTCTTAGACTCGTAAATATTAATGAGTTCAAAAGATATCAAACGGCTCCAGTTCTAAGAGTAAGCTCTAAAGCTTTTGGGATGGGGAGGAGAGTTCCTATTGTTGGGAAGTACTTGTCGTAATTTTAGTATTATTCAGGGGGTGACTTTAAGTCACCCCCTGAATCTTTCTTCCAAAATAAAGCTTAAAACGCCTGTTCCAAATCAGCGATCAGATCATCGATGTGCTCGATACCCACGCACAGTCTCAGCATATCATCTTTTACGCCTGCAGCAGCTAATTCGTCAGCAGTCAATTGTCTATGAGTAGTAGATGCTGGATGACAAGCTAGAGACTTAGCATCACCAATATTTACCAATCGCTTAAACAGTTTGAGTGCATCATAAAACTTAACTGCTTCATCATAGCCACCTTTGATCCCGAAGGTCAATAATGAAGATGGTTTACCGTCAGTATATTTTTTTGCTAACTCATGGTATTCATTCGATTCAAGTCCACCATACTTTACCCATGATACTTTAGGGTGATCTTCTAGGAATTTTGCTACAGCCATAGCGTTATCGCAATGTCGCTCCATCCTGAGAGGTAATGTCTCAAGACCTTGTAAGATCTGCCACGCTGCCATAGCAGATAATGCTGATCCTGTATTTCTAAGAGGTACCGTCCTTGCTCTACCGATATAAGCTGCTGCTTCAAATGCTTCAGTATAGACCACACCATGATAGGACGCTTCAGGTGTATTGAGCATCGGAAATTTTTGTGGATGATCTGCCCAAGGAAATTTTCCTGAGTCGACGATAACTCCACCCAGAGTTGTTCCATGACCACCTATATACTTAGTAAGCGAGTGAACAACAATGGATGCACCATAATCAATAGGTCTGATCAAGGCAGGCGTAGCAACAGTATTGTCTACTATCAATGGCACACCTTTTTTATCACATACTTTAGCTATCGCTTCTATGTCAGCAATATTTCCTGCTGGATTTCCAATCGATTCGATGTAGACAGCTTTGGTCTTTTCATTTATCTCTTTTTCCAAGTCTTCAGGATCATCTGAGGCTGCAAATTTCACCTCTATGCCTTGCTTTGGTAGCATGTGAGCGAATAAAGTGTATGTACCTCCGTATAACATTGGAGCGGAAACGATGTTATCTCCTTGCTCGCATATATTTAAGATCGAATAGTTGATGGCTGCACTTCCTGCACTCACACAAAGCCCTGCAATACCACCTTCTAGTGCAGCAACCCTTGCTTCTAATACACCGACAGTCGGATTCATTATACGGCTGTAAATATTACCAGGAACAGCTAGGTTAAATAAGTCAGCACCGTGCTGAGCATTATCAAACTCGTAGGCTACGGTCTGATAAATCGGGACTGCAATTGACTTAGTTGTAGGTTCTGTTTCATATCCTGCATGGATAGCTAATGTTTCTTTTTTCATGTTGTAATTAATTATGTAATCTAGGAATAGATAGAAAAGTTAGTACTTTTTCTAAGCTAAACACAAAATCTTGATAACATAAATCTTAATTCAAAGAAATATTATAGCCATTCAACGGTATAAAGGCCAACACTTTCAAAATTAAATATTGAAACTACTACTTTGATGTTTAAACCGTTTCGGCCATCTTATTGAAATATTCTATAAATTCTGAAATAGCCATTGTGCCTTGATCTCCTTCTCCTTGTTTTCTGACGGCAACTTTATTTACTTCAGCCTCTTTGTCACCCACTATCAGCATGAATGGAATTTTCTTGAGCTCCGTGTCTCTTATTTTCTTACCTATGGACTCTGTCCTATCATCTATTACTCCTCTGATGTCATGGGTGCTTAGTTCGTTTTGTACTTGCTTAGCATAGTCGATATACTTGTCACTGATTGGTAGGATGGCATATTGCTCAGGTGTAAGCCAAAGCGGGAATTTACCTGCACAATGTTCTGTCAAAACTCCTATAAATCGCTCCATAGATCCAAATGGTGCTCTATGAATCATGACTGGACGGTGAGGTTGATTGTCTGCGCCTATATATTCTAATTCGAATCGCTCAGGTAAAGTATAATCTACTTGTATAGTCCCTAATTGCCACCTACGACCCAGTGCATCCTTGATCATAAAATCTAGCTTAGGTCCATAGAATGCAGCTTCTCCTAGTTCTATGGTAGTTTCTAGGCCAACTTCTTGAGTTGCTTCTATGATTGCTTTTTCTGCTTTTTCCCAATTCTCGTCGGTGCCAATATATTTTTCTTTATTCTCAGGATCTCTAAGCGATATTTGAGCGGTAAAATTTTCAAAACCTAATTTCTTAATAACGTGAGTGGTCAAGTCTAGCACATCTAGGAACTCAGCTTTGACTTGGTCAGGTGTGCAGAAAATATGTGCATCATCTTGAGTGAATCCTCTAACTCTAGTCAGTCCATGTAGCTCGCCAGTTTGCTCATATCTGTAGACTGTTCCAAACTCTGCAATTCGTACAGGTAATTCTTTATACGACTTTGGTTTATTACCATAGATCTCACAATGGTGTGGACAATTCATCGGTTTTAAGAAAAACTCCTCTCCCTCCCGTGGTGTAGTTATTGGCTGAAAGCTATCTTCTCCATATTTTTCATAGTGACCAGAAGTTACATACAGATCTTTCTTTGCGATGTGTGGAGTAATCACCGGTTGATAACCTCGTTTGATTTGTTCTTTTTTCAGAAAATCTTCTAGCCTCGTTCGGAGTGCTGTTCCCTTAGGTAACCAAATAGGGAGACCTGCACCTACTTTCTCCGAAAACATAAATAGCTCTAACTCTTTACCTAGCTTTCTGTGATCTCTCTTTTTTGCTTCTTCCAGCATATGGAGATATGCTGTAAGTTCCTTTTGCTTTGGGAAGGTAATACCATAAATACGAGTAAGCTGTTTTCTCTTCTCATCACCTCTCCAATATGCGCCCGCAATTTTTAACAGCTTGATCGCCTTAATGCTACTCGTGTCTGCTAGATGTGGTCCTCTACAAAGATCCATGAAATTACCTTGTTCATAGAAGGTGATCTCTCCGTCTGCTAATCCCTCTATCAACTCAAGCTTGTATTCATCTCCTTTCTCCGTAAAATATTTTATGGCATCAGGCTTACTGACTTCTGTTCTTTTAAATTCATTCTTCTGTCTAGCGATCTCTAGCATTTTATCTTCGATCTTTTTAAAATCGTTGATGCTTAGTTGTGTATCTCCAGTGTCTATATCATAGTAAAACCCATTCTCGATCGCGGGTCCTATACCAAACTTTGTCCCAGGATATAACGCTTCTATTGCCTCTGCCAAAAGGTGTGCAGAGGAATGCCAGAAAGTATTTTTACCCTTATCATCTTTCCAAGTGTTGAGGCTTAGAGATGTTTCCTCAGGCAAAGCTCTGTTAGCATCCCATACATCACCATTGACGGTCGCAGACAATACATTTCTAGCTAATCCTTCAGAAATTGATCTCGCTACATCCATAGAGGTAGTACCTTGGGGAAATTGCTTAACTGCACCATCGGGCAAAGTGACATTTATCATCGCTACGTATTTGATTTAATTGTAATGTGAACAAAGATATTATATCGATTGTATTAATGATCTATAAACAGACTAAAGATGAACATTCAGGTATTTACTAAAGACGACCAAGCATATGGCGCTTTCAATGGTGGGGAAATAATAGAAAACAAGCCAGTAGGGTTTCCTAGAGAAGGAGGCAAACTCAAGCCCTTTTCTAATTTGTTTTACTGGGCAAATGCTATCGCAAAAGTAGATAGTACTATCGGCCTACATCCTCATAAGGGTTTTGAGATCATGTCTTTTGTGATCAGTGGTGGGATAAGGCACTTTGATACGAAACTAAATACTTGGAAAGACCTCTCAGAAGGAGATGTACAGATCATCAGAGCGGGTAATGGTATCAGTCATTCAGAGTTTATGGAGAAGGACTCTCGGATGTTCCAAATATGGTTAGACCCTGATCTACAAAAAACACTATCCCAAGAAGCAAGCTATGATGATTATCGAAAATCAGATTTCCCAGTAGTGAAAAGTAATACTGCTGAAGTGACTACATTGATCGGAGAAGGAAGTCCCTTGGGTCTAGATACGGAGGATGTAGAGACACTTAGGATTAAAATATTGAATTCACCTTATACTATAAAGGTTAAAGAGGAAAGAGTACATGCTGTTTATATTCTTTCAGGTGAATTTAGTATCAGTGGTAGCAAAGCAGCTACGGATGATTTCGTATTAATAGAAGATACAGAAGAGATAAGTTTTGAAGGGGTAGGAGAGGTCTTCCTGTTTTCATCTCCGAAAGAAGTTAAATATCAGACCTATGCTAAGTCTATGAAAGGCTAGTTAGAAAAATCTAGTAGAACTATTTGCGACGCTAAAATCTACAATCGAGCTGGATGGTAGTTGTGAGGCATGTTAAATCATCATCACAAACTTCGCTATCAAAGTCAAAACAAGTAAGGGAAGTAACGCCGCCTCTTATGAGATTAAATGATTGACTGATAGGACATGGGCAGATCAGGTCAAACTCTGCGGCTACATCAGTGAAGATATTCCTAGAGAATCCCATTCCATCTTCCATATAGCCACTGACGATCGTATCTGCTTGTATAACTATTCTATCATCGATGATGGTTATAAAATTATTTACATCGGTATCACATCCGTAGTCTCTATATCTAGTACGAGCATTAGAAGATGAGATAACTTCTAAGACATCATTGGTCTCACCGAACTCTGATACGCCTGACACGGAAAATGTAAGTTCATCTATGACGGTAGCAAAATCAATAATATCCCGCTTTACACAAGTATCGCTTGTAATCTGTCGGTTGTGTGATTGTGTGATATCATACTTGAGATATTTTATAGCACCTATACTTAGGTCTTCTCCATAGACTCGGAATTTACAGCCAGAATGCCCCAGCTCTCCTTCAAGAGAGATATTTACTTTACCAATGACAATAGGTGTACCTGCAACACCTATCAATTGATCACTGAACGAACACTGGTCAAATTCTAAGGTATAGTTTGTTTTTACCTCGGGGTCATAGTTTATCGGATCAGGACTTATGTTAGGACAAGCTTTACTTCTAACCTCAATAGAAGGGTTATTCGGAAAATAATTACCTGCAAAAGCTTCATTTTTTAGTATTTCTTGGAGGGCTAGTGTATTTATGAGTTTAGTTGCTTTTGATATCTCTAATATTTGAGTAGCAGAAACAGTCGCTTCTTCAGTGCTTAGTAGAGCACCATCACCTTCGTCAAATACGGAACAGGCTGCAAAGAATATGCAGCCCAATGTAAATACAATGAGATAAAATGTTGGTTTCACTCAGAAATTTTAAACCCCACTTAACTAGTTGTTAAGTGCAACTAAGTTAAATCAATATGCATACCCTAAAAACTATATATAAGTTTTAGTCAGCTGTTTGTCATTTATTGGAACGGGAAAAATCTGAGGAAGTTATAAAGAGAAGAGTTTTAAAATTTGGGCCGAGAATCACTCAAGCCCAAATTGGAAGGTTTTTCAGTTTATTTTACTTCAAATGTTATTTTAACATTTACCCGATATGCGCTTACTTTACCATCTGTTACGACTGCACTTTGGCTCTGGACATAAGCGGATTTGATGTTATTGATACTTTTTGATGCTTTTTTTACCGCATTAGCTGTGGCATCTTCCCATCCTTTTTTAGAATCTGATAAGATTTCTACTACTTTTAAAATTGACATATGAATCTAGTTTGTTATAAAACAGCAAATATATTACATTTTAAAATAATATGTAAAGCACTATCAATTTTCTATTTGAGATAATTCTTCAAGGGCTCCCTTTGCAGGATTATCTTCACTAGTTATATTAATTGAGGATTGATAATCATTTTTAGCCTTGTTTGGCTCACCTAATAATTCGCGTGTCAATCCCCGATAATAGTAAGCTCTGCTAGCAGTAGGATCCATATTGATCATTATGTTGAAGTGAGCTAGCGCTTGCTTCAGGGAGTCCATACTCAGATTAAGTATGCCAGAGTTGAGATGTGCATCCGTGTATTTAGGGTCTTGTCCAAGTATATCTTTATAAATTTTTAGTGCTTTCTCGACCATATCATGATTTTGATAATAATAGGCAAGCGTATGTAGCGCTTCTATATTTTGCGGGTCGGCGTCTACAGCATTTGTGTAATATTTTAACGCAATGTCTTGTCCCTTTTGCTCGTGTATATCACCTAGAAGAATGTATGCATCTACCATATCGGCATCTATTTCTACTGCTCTCTGTAGGCTATTGAGCGCTTTATCAGTATCTCCCATTTCTCTAAAGTTCATGCCTAACATAAAATATGCATCTGCATTTTGGGGGTCGAGCCTTATGATCTCGTTGATAGTAGATAGAGAACTGTCATACTGTTTAAGAATAAGGTAAAACTCCGAAAGCTTTAAATAGGAAGGGATACGCGTTGGAAATTTTTCAATTACTTTTTGCAGCGTCTTGATGGCATCTTTTGATCGAGCACCATCTAATTGGCTATCAGCTAGCAGGTGATAGTAACTGGGTAGATCATCTTTTAGTTCTATTGCTTTTAAAAGATCGGCCTCTGCTTCTGCATATCTCTCTCGTTGATATAGGAGTTCTCCTCTTTTGGAATATAACTCATGACTTGAGCTACTTTTTTCTATAAGTTGAGAAATTCCTTGTATCACCGGGTCCGCATCTCTTACTTCTGGGTTTTCTTGTATTTCTGTTGATTTACCGGATGTGCTGTTCGTTGTTGGACTCTCATTATTACATGAGGCAAATAATAATGCGCTGATCACGAATAGTGAAATTAGTCTGCTTAGTCTTATAAGTGACAAAAAAGTATCGTTCATGTATTTCTTAAGGATTTATTAAACGGAGATATGTCGGTAATATATCAATTGGAATAGAGTTTGCATTAAAGAGTGATTATATCACATTAGTTGTAAATATAATATGATAATGAACCAATTGATCCTCAAAACCTGGGTTTCGTTAATATTAATATCAATGACATACTTGACGGCGTCCGCTTCAGCCAAAGCCGATAAGTATATCAACGAATATAGCTCGATCGCAGAGTCTGAAATGATGAGGGTAGGCATACCGGCAAGTATCAAACTAGCCCAAGGATTACTAGAATCAAATTGGGGTCAGAGCACGCTTGCTACTAAAGCGAACAATCACTTTGGAATAAAGTGTGGTAGCAGTTGGACAGGTAAGGAGATGTACAGAGGCGATGATGATTACGGTAGAGATGGCAAGCTCATGCAGAGTTGTTTTAGGGCTTACGATAGTGCATTTGAATCCTATATGGCTCACTCAAAGTTTTTAATGAGGAGTAGATATGCAGGTTTATTTGATCTGAGTACAATGGACTATAGTGGCTGGGCACATGGTCTCAAAAAAGCTGGCTATGCCACTGACCCGAAGTATACTAAGAAGCTTATTCAGATCATAGAAAAGTATGAGCTCTATCGATTTGATATCGAGATGAATCCAAACTTTATCCAAGAAGAAGTTGTGAATAATGCTACTCTCCCTGCAGTAGATATCTCAGAATATAGTAAACCTACTGTCTCTCTTAAGCCCACTGTTGCTCCAGAGAATGCGGTCGTAATTGCTCGGAAAGGAAATAATACAAGCAAAAGAGAAGAGATAAAGCAAACTAGGAAGGATAGAATAAGAGAAGATAAAATAAAGGATAGAAATAGAAAATACCACAGTGTATCTAGTAATGAGACTATGGAAGATATAGCTTCTGCATATGGATTACCACTTCGAAAGCTGTATGCATATAACCGGATTCCCGAAGGCTCATCAGTCTTACCCGGGCAAGAAATAAAACTTAACGGTTACATTCACTGGGGAAGGAAACCGAAGTACGTGATGAATAATAATTATCTAAACGATAAGCAAGATTCCAAAGAAGAACTATTGTTCGAAGGAAATCTAGATACTAAGGACTAAGTTATTAATTGTTCTCAAGTGATTGGATGCTGATTTTCCCAGTGATATATATATGTATATGACCGCACTGATCTTGTCCATCCTATAAGAATCTAAATAAATGAATCTTGATTTTTTGGCTTTTAAGCCAACAAGAATTCAGTATAAAACCTTTTAGCCACTAGGGAGATAGTTGATCGTAATAATTTCTTTTATTCAGAAAACATTAATTTGGTCAAAAGAATATCATGAATCTTGTTAGATATATCACGGTTATATTTGCTAGTCTTTCTTTCGTATGCTGTGATGCTCAGTCATTTATCTTTGGTCCTAAGTTGGGACCATTAGTGGCGTTACAGCAATGGAATGGTCTTCAACGTGACGCCTTATTTGGTGGTCATGTAGCCTTATTTATAGAATCATATGATGAGGAAGATAATCCTAGTTCTCTCTTTGCTCAGTTAGGCTATCATCAGCGAGGAAGTGCGGAGAGGAGTCTAGTAGTTGACAGGTCTCTTGGAGATGTGTTTAGACGTAATCTTACTTATAAGTTTAATAATATTTCCTTAATGTTTGGCGCAAAAAGACTGCTTAAGATGGAGTCTCAGTTTAAGCCTTTCTATACTTTAGGCGTTAGATTTGAGTATACGGTAAGTACTAATCTTGATAGGTATCAGAGCCAACCTTACTTTCCTAGTAATGAATTCGTAAATAAATTTAACTATGGATTTTCTGCGGGCGGGGGATTCCAGTATCAGTTTGGAGATCTTATAGGAGGAACGGTTGAGTTAACACTTAGTCCCGATCTATCTAAGCAGTATGAGCAGTTTCCAATACCTAACATAGTAGACCCAAGAAATGTAGGAAACACGAGGACTCTTCCTATGCAGGAGGTAAGGAATTTGAGCCTTGAGCTCAGTGTTTCTTTAAGGCTACTGAGAAAAGTTGAATATTATTAATCATAGTACTAAGGGTAGAAGGCATTTAATGCGTCTTAATAGTAGATAGTTTTTTCATACGATATTTATAAATCCTCTTCTGATCTTTCCGTTGAGGATTTTTTTATGTCTTGTAGAAAAGTAACAAATTGAGACTGTTTTGAGCTAGTATACCACTCTGTTTAAAATGACATATTAAATTTTGAAATTAGGTCTTCAAGGTCGAGGCGAAAAACACAGGGATAGCCTAACTATCACGAGCCTGCCTAGCCGGCGAGGCAGGTATTTTCAACGATGAAATCGATAGCATAAAATAAAATATAAGCGTATTCTTTGAGCAGGAATGATATTTATCTCATGAGAATTACCCCTACTCATCCAAATGAATGGAGTAGGTCTTATCCAAAAGTTGTGGGTAAATCGTGTATCTACCTTTAACACTCACAAATATAGACGTATACCTATACCAACATCAAGAAAGAAAACTTGATTCAATATTTGTGATCGGGGTCATGGGGTATTACTTATTTGTGTTAATCCTCTGCTCCTAGGGATGCAGTTAAGTAATCTCTGTTTAATCTAGCGATGTTATCGGTTGATATCTCCTTAGGGCAGTCTACTTCACAAGCACCTACATTAGAGCATAATCCAAAACCTTCCTTATCCATCTGAGCTACCATTGATCTAACTCTAGTCTTGTGCTCTATCTTTCCTTGAGGTAGATAACCTAGATGCGCGACTTTAGCAGCAGTAAATAGCATAGCAGATCCATTAGGACATGCTGCTGCACATGCTCCACAACCAATGCACGTAGCTGCGTCAAATGCTTTAGCTGCGATTCTTCCTTCTATTGGAATAGCATTACCATCCACTGCCTGACCAGTGTTGACAGAGACATAACCTCCTGCTTGTATGATCTTATCATAAGCTGTTCTGCCTGTCACTAAGTCTTTTACAATTGGGAAAGCTTTAGCTCTGTATGGTTCTATAGTTATCGTATCTCCATCCTTATAATGCCTCATATGCAACTGGCAAGTAGTCGTACCTTGCTGTGGTCCATGAGGTCGACCATCGATTACGAGACTACATGATCCACAGATACCTTCCCGGCAATCATGATCAAAAGCTATAGGATCTTCTTTTTTTGCAATGATCTCTTCATTAAGAACATCTAACATCTCTAAGAATGACATGTGCTCATCAGCTTCTACATTGTATAGCTTGAGTGATCCTTTGGCACTCTTGTTTTTTTGTCTCCAAACTTGAAGTTTAAGTTTCATAGCTTTCCTTTTATCTAACTATTGGATAAACAATTATTTGTAACTCCTTGTTTTGAGTTCTACATTTTTAAATTCGAGGTCTTCTCTGTGCATTTTATGATTGCCATCGTCATCCCATTCCCATGCTGCTACATAAGTGTAGTCTTCATCGTTTCTCTTTGCCTCGCCTTCTGCTGATGCATATTCCTCTCTGAAGTGTCCTCCGCACGATTCATTTCTTTCGAGTGCATCCATGACCATTATCTCACCCATCTCCATGAAGTCGGCGACTCTGGTTGCCTTCTCCAGTTCAGGATTATACTCATCGACTTCTCCAGGGATAAACACATCACTGTAGAATTCTTTTCTCAAGTCCTTTACTAGGCCAAGTGCTTTTTTAAGACCTGCTTCATTTCTAGACATCCCACAATACTCCCAGATGATCTTACCTAGTTTCCTATGGAAGCTTTCTACTGATTGGCTACCATCGATAGCTTTTAGTCCTGCTAATCTATCACGCACATCTTTCTCTGCCTGTAGGAATTCTTCTGTGTCGGGGCTAATCTTAGGCGTCCTGATTTCTTTTGATAAAAACAGTCCTATAGTGTAAGGTATCACGAAATATCCGTCGGCTAATCCCTGCATGAGTGCTGATGCACCTAGACGATTAGCGCCATGATCCGAGAAGTTACATTCTCCAAGTGCAAACAAACCGGGTACATTAGTTTCTAAGTTATAGTCTACCCAGATACCTCCCATAGTGTAGTGTACTGCTGGGAATATCTTCATTGGCATCTTGTAAGGATTCTCTCCAGTTATCTTTTCATACATCTGGAAGAGGTTACCGTATTTTTTCTCTATTACTTGTTCTCCTAGCTTTGTGATTGCTGCTTTAGATGGATTACCGATACCTTTTGTGAGTGCCTCAGACTTACCGTATCGCTCTATTGCTGCTGCGAAGTCCAGGTATACCGCAAGCCCAGTCTTGCTCACGCCTTTACCTTTATCGCAAGCAGTTTTAGCAGCCCTAGAAGCCACATCTCTTGGTACTAAGTTTCCGAATGCAGGATATCTTCTTTCTAAGTAATAGTCTCTGTCCTCCTCAGCGATATCTAGCCCAGTTTTTCTTCCTTCTTGTATGGCCTTAGCATCTTCTATTGATTTAGGGACCCACACTCTACCGTCATTTCTTAAGGATTCTGACATCAGAGTCAGCTTAGACTGATATTCTCCTGATACCGGTATGCAGGTAGGATGTATCTGCACATAACATGGGTTAGCCATCAGTGCTCCTCTTTTGACTGCTCTCCATCCAGCACTGACATTTGATCCCATGGCATTGGTAGATAAGTAATATACATTACCATACCCGCCAGTTGCTATCACTACTGAGTGCGCAGCATGTCTATCTATTTCTCCTGTCAATAAATTTCTCGTTATGATCCCTCTTGCCTTACCATCTATCTTCACCAGGTCGAGCATCTCATGGCGGTTATACATTTTTACATTACCATTAGCTATCTGCCTTGATAAAGATTGATATGCTCCTAGTAATAATTGCTGGCCTGTCTGTCCTCTCGCATAGAAAGTTCGTGAGACTTGTACGCCTCCAAAAGATCTATTGGCTAGTAATCCACCATACTCTCTTGCAAAAGGAACTCCCTGCGCTACACACTGATCTATGATCTCTGTACTTACTTCTGCTAGTCTGTGCACGTTAGATTCTCTAGATCTATAGTCACCTCCTTTTATAGTATCGTAGAACAGTCGGTAGATACTATCCCCATCGTTCTGATAATTCTTAGCGGCATTGATACCTCCTTGTGCAGCTATACTATGCGCTCGTCTCGGACTATCATGAAAGCAAAAACACTTTACGTTATATCCGAGTTCTCCCAAAGTCGCAGCAGCAGCAGCACCAGCTAGACCAGTACCCACGACGATTACTTCTAGTCTCCTCTTATTACCAGGAGCGACCAGATCCATCTTGCTTCTATACTCAGTCCATTTAGTTGATAACTCACCAGGAGGAACGTTACTATTTAGCATGTTTATTAGTTTTGAGAGAAGAAGACCGCTATCGGTATGATTGCAAATCCTATTGGAATTAATATTGAGAATACGTACCCTACTAATTTTATGATAGGTGTATATTTCTTATGTCTTAGACCAAGCGTCTGAAAGGCACTCGAAAACCCATGTAGCAAGTGTATTGCTAGTGCTAAGAGCCCAATCAAATAAATCAGTACTAACCACCAAATGTTAAAAGTGGCGTAAACTTTTGTATATAGGTCTTTAACCTCTGCACCACCATCATAGCTAACATATGCTAGTCTATCCATTTTCATCTGATACCAAAAATCACCCATATGGATGAGTATAAAGAAAAGCACAAGCGTACCGAGTAATGCCATATTTTTTGACGCCCATGACCCATTATCATTCGTTTTTACAGCATATTTAGAACCCTTGGCTTTTTTATTTTTCTTAGCTAAGAATAGACCTTGAATCGCATGAAGGAGTATAAATGCATACAAGCCATAGGATGTTGTTTTAATAAAAGGGTTATTCGTCATGAAATAGGCATACTCATTAAATGCCTTTCCTCCATCATCTGCCAGTAACAGAAAGTTACCTACTAAATGAATTAATAAAAAGGAACACAAGAATAGCCCAGTCAAGGACATTACTAATTTTTGACCTATGCTGGAAGTAAGTAAGTTGATGATCCACATCATAATTATGTGCTTATTGTCTTGTTAACAAAACTAATTATCATAAAAGCTTAAAACAACAAGATTCTGTTTTATAGCTTATTTAGATTCAGTATAATTAATGTAAATATCTAAATTACTCCTAAATATCATTCTGTATGCTTTGTTCAAATAAAATGAGCGTATAAAACTGAACTAAGCTTAAATTTGCAGTAGATGTCAAAGACTAACATTAAAGATTTTAAAGCCTTTGGAACTTATTTTCCTGAAATCGAGTTACCCATTACTATAACAGCAGATAGTACCATTGAATTTAGCAAATTTAATAAGCCTCTCGCTCAGTCTCTTATCGAGACCATAATAATACCGATAGAGGGCCCTGCCATAGATGAGTATACAGAGTTTACTCCTTGTTTTCAATTACCACCTACTAATGATTATTATGCATTCGTATACTGGAAGGGGCAACTCTTGTTGTACGAATATATTTTGGTAACATTTGATAAGTCTGGTAATCTGATCTCTAGAAAGGTGATATCCGGTACTAGAGTCGAAAATGAAAAGGTAATTCAATCTGTTTGCAATATTGATGAAGATCTGATCATTCATATCATTGTGGGAGGACAAGTACAAAATGCAGAAGATGTACAATATGATGCTCAAAGCAGCCAGGCTATGAGCATGGAGATCCTAACTTCTGGCGATATAATTTTTTCATTGCAAGAGCACTGATTCATGAAGCTATTTAAGTGTGTTTTTATTTCAAAACAAAAACGTTCTAAGTGTGGCTTCTACATTTAAAATAAATAATGACAAATAAGAAAAAGAAAATTTTCAAAAAGAAAAAACTTACCCAAGAACAACTCCAAAACGCAATCGGCAGATTGCTGCTCAAAGAGCCAAAAGCGAAATTCAACGCTAAAGAAATAATAAGAAAATTAAAACTGAAAAATAGTAAGGACTCGGTGACAGAAGCGCTAGCAGCAATGTCTCGAAGCGGGAAGTTAACTTCTTTCAATGGTAAATATAAACTCGGAGATAAGAAGATCAAAAGAGCAAAAGAAGGTGTCACAAAAGGTAGGCAATCTCTAAAACAAGTATCAGGTAGAGTAGACCTGATCAGAAGTGGAGCTGCATATATAGTAGTAGATGCGGAAGATGATGATGTCTATGTGCCGCAGAAGTTTCTTAACTCTGCTATGCATGGGGATAAGGTAGTAGTAAACATCCTAAAATTCAGGAAAGGTAGAAACCCAGAGGGAGAGGTAGTAGAGGTCACCAATAGAGCAAATAAGAAGTTCGTAGGAAACCTACAATTATCAAAGAAAGGAGGATTGGTCTTAGTTGATCATCCTAAGATGAGCTTCGATGTTAAGATCGATGTGGAAGACCTTAACGGTGCGCAGGATGGAGACAGAGTGATCCTAGAAGTGACAAAGTATGGGAGAGGCAGTAAACAATCTTTCCGAGGGCAGATAACTAATATTCTAGATTCTTCTGATAGGAATGAGATGGAGATGAATGCAATCTTGATCAACAGTGGATTTGAGCTGACGCATAGTGCGGAGGTCATGGCAGAAGTAGCACTGCTGAATGATGAGATCACAGATAAAGACTTAGCGAAAAGAAGAGACATGAGAGAAGACCTCACCTTCACTATCGACCCACATGATGCCAAGGATTTTGATGATGCTATCTCCTATAAAGTACTAGAAGATGGCATAGTAGAAATAGGCATACACATTGCTGATGTAACCCACTTCGTAAAGGCGGGGACCGCACTGGATGATGAAGCATATGAAAGGTCCACATCAGTTTACCTTGTAGATAGAGTATGTCCTATGCTGCCTGAGCGATTATCAAACGAACTCTGTTCTTTGAGACCCAACGAGGATAAGTTTACTTTTTCTGCTGTATTTCAGTTTGATACAGACCATAAGATCATAGATCGCTGGTTTGGTAAGACGCTGACACACTCGCAGAGAAGATATAGCTATGAAGAAGCGCAAGAGATCTTAGAATCTGGGAAAGGAGACTATGCAAAAGAATTGAAGGCTGTAGCCAAGATAGCGGCCAAGCTGCGAAAAGCTAGATTTAAGAATGGTGCGATAAACTTCGAAACAGAAGAGGTGAAATTCGAATTGGATGAGAAGAAAAAGCCGATCGGAGTTTATATCAAACAGCGAAAAGAGGCTAATTTATTAGTCGAAGATTTTATGTTATTAGCTAACAAAGAGGTAGCAAAATACATGGCCAAAAAAGTAAAAGCGCCAGAGATACCCTTCGTGTATAGAGTGCACGATGAGCCGGACCAAGATAGATTGGCAGACTTTGCTTTATTTGCCAAAGAAATGGGTATCAAAGTCAAAGTAGATACACCTGCTAACGTAGCTAAGTCACTAAATAAACTTGCAGAAAAAACGAAGGAGGATGAATCGATAAAGCTCCTGCAGCCACTCGCTATTCGGACTATGTCAAAAGCAGCATATACTTCAGAAAATATAGGGCACTATGGTTTAGCATTTGAATATTATACACACTTCACCTCACCGATCAGAAGGTACTCAGATGTACTGGTGCATAGGATCCTGCAGAAGAACCTGGAGAAAAACATCAAGCGAGTAGATAAGGAAAAATTAGAAGCAAAGTGCACACATATATCTGCACAAGAAAGAAAAGCCATCAGCGCAGAGCGAGAGTCTATTAAATACAAGCAAGTAGAATATTTGGAAGGGAAAGAGGGCGAAGTATTCGAAGCCTTTATATCAGGGATGATAGATAAGGGAATATTCGTACAACTTAAAGAAAGTAAAGCGGAAGGGTTAATAAAATTTGATGCCTTCAAAGAATCTTACGAAATACAGAGTAGTAGGATGAAGGCTATAGGTAACCGATCTGGCGCTGAAATAAAAATGGGTGATAAGATCAAAGTAAAACTGCTACAGACAGATGTAAACAAAAGAGAGATAGAATTGCAGATAGTAAGTTGAATAATTAGTTAGGAAAAATAATAGGATAGTGAATTGATCTAAACTTTTGAGAAGCTCCATAAAGAAGGGAACTCGATTATTTTGAATGTCTAAGATTACTTTCATACCACTAAAATTCAGCGTGCATAAAACTTAATTAGTCAAATAGAAGATAGGGCTATTAAAATATCCTGTTGCTTTATGTAGCCTTCTCAACATAGATTTTAAGTATTATCCTAGTTCTAAATAAATAAAAAGGATATAGTCGATATCAGAAACAATAGGAGATTGAAATTCAATTAGTATCTTCCGAAAATAATGACTCCATACTTCACAAATGATGCTGTCGTCCTAGGGATTCTCTTAGCTATATTGGCATTCGTATTTCATACATCAGGTAAGAAGGATGGTGTCTGGCCGAAATTCTATATGATATTCCCGCCGGTGATGGTTTGCTATTTTGTTCCAGCACTTCTTAATTGGCCACTTAATATTATTTCAGGCAAGGAATCGCAGCTTTACTTTATCGCTTCGAGATATTTGCTTCCTGCCAGTTTGATCTTGTTATGTTTGTCGATAGACCTCAAGGGTGTTTTAAATCTTGGCAGCAAGGCATTGATCATGTTCTTTGCAGCTACCCTTGGTATCATTATGGGAGGGCCGATTGCGCTTTTACTTATTTCTAACTTTGCTCCTGATCTGATAGGGGCTAATCCTTCGGACATATGGAGGGGATTCTCGACCGTCGCAGGAAGCTGGATAGGAGGAGGAGCGAATCAAACCGCCATGAAGGAAATATTCGAGGTGGATGATAATCTCTTTGGTACTATGGTAATTGTCGATGTGCTCATCGGCAATATCTGGTTGGGAGTATTGCTGTATGGAGTTAACTTCAGTGACAAGATAGACCGATGGTTGCAAGCGGATAATAGCTCGATAGAAGACCTTAAGACAAGGATCGCAGATTATAAAAGCAAAGTAGATAGAATACCAACTACCACAGATCTGATGATACTCATGGCCGTAGCTTTTGGAGGAGTAGCTATCGCGCATTGGGGAAAGGATGTCATCACTCCTATCATGAAAAATTATTCTGAAGGACTCACTAGAGTTGGCCTTAATTCTTTAATGTCGTCCTTTTTCTGGTTGGTAGTGATAGCTACGACTATAGGCTTAGGTCTTTCTTTCACTAGGGCTAAGAAGCTAGAAGGAGTGGGAGCGTCTAATTGGGGAAGTATCTTTATCTATGTACTGGTTGCTACGATAGGCATGAAGATGAATCTTAGCGAAGTAGTAGAGAATCTAGGCTTATTTGCAGTTGGGATCATATGGATGCTAGTCCATGTTACGATCTTACTGGTAGTGGCCAAATTGATCAAGGCACCTTTCTTTTTCGTTGCAGTAGGGAGTCAAGCTAACGTAGGCGGAGCTGCCTCAGCACCGGTGGTTGCATCAGCTTTTAGTCCCTCCTTAGCACCTGTAGGCGTGCTGATGGCAGTGTTAGGCTATGCGATGGGTACGTACGGAGCATTAATTTGTGCTCAATTGATGAGATTTGTATCTAATTAGCTTATAATTCATTCATTAACAACACTTTAGGTAATTCTTGCTGACATCTCTTAACTAAAAGAAGTATCTTTGCAGCCCATTTGAATTTTGAGAACCTAAAGGTCTAATAGATGAGCAAAAAGAGAGTATTATTCGTAACTCAGGAAATGAATCCTTATACGGAGGCTTCTGAGGTGTCTGAGCGAGTAGCCAAACTTCCTCAGTATACACAGGAGAAAGGCATGGAAGTAAGGGTCTTGATGCCTAAATATGGTCTCATCAATGAAAGACGACATAGGCTCCATGAAGTAGTAAGACTCTCAGGAATGAATATTATCGTGGACGATGATGATTTTCCTTTGATCATAAAGGTCGCATCGCTACCAGGCTCTAGATTACAAGTTTACTTCTTAGATAATGAAGAGTTCTTCAAAAGAAAGTTTGTCTTCGATGACGCTGAAGGAAAACCATTTGATGATAACTCAGATAGGATGGCATTCTTTTGTAAAGGAGTGATGGAAACGGTAAAAAAATTCGGATGGCCACCAGATATAATCCATTGTCATGGATGGATGACTAGTCTGGTCCCTACCTATCTTAAGACCGTGTACAAGGACGAACCAATATTCCAAAACACTAAAGTCATATTCTCAGCATATAACAATGAATATGAGAAGACATTCCAACCGCAGTTTTTTACCAAAGCGGCGATCAATGACCTTAGCGAAGATGACCTAGCTGATTTTAAGCAAGGAAAAAATATCAATCTGAATACGGGAGGAGTAGCTCATGCTGATGGAATAATACAAGGGAGCGAAAAACTAGATAAAGTCGTTCTAGATGCGATAAAGAAAGGCAAGTCACCTTCATTGGATTTTGTTGATGATGAGAATTTTCTTGCTGAGTATATCAATTTTTACAACTCATTTTTGGAAGCTGAAGAAGAATAGAATGTTTAACCCCTCATTGCGAGTGCTTTTTTGTGCTTGTACCTGCGTTATTTTTCTTTTGTCTAGATGTGGAGACTCGACTACCGTTGGTTCCGATATATTTAGCAATGAAGGTCTAGATGTATTATTCACTGATGACACAGAGCTGATCATTACTACGGTACGATTAGATACGATAAAGACCTACAATAATACGGATGAGGCAGATGCATGTTTCTTGTCCTCGCTTCCTATAAGAAGATGGAGTGAGTTTGTTTTGCCTACTCACTTTATCGGCACTAATATCGATCCTGTTTTTGGTACGTCTACCTCTAGTATTTATACCGAAGTGGGATTTCCTGAGGCGGTTACTCTTGTAACACGACCATTGATATTACCAACATTTACCGGTAGCTTGGATTCTTTGGTGTTAGCATTGGATTACGACACTACTGCTGTTTATGGAGATAGGAGTAAGCTTTTCGATGTAGAAGTTTATAGAGTTTTAGAAAATTTTGCAGTGGTAGGAGATGCCGCTTACAATAATAATAATTTGGAGAGGTCTTCTATGCCAATAGGTAGTTTAGTTGATGTGAAATATAGTTTAGATTCTCTTAATGTCATTTTGCCAGGGTCGGATTCTTCCATCATGCAAGGTCCAGGACTCAGGATTCCTATAGATACCCTTATTGGAGGTCTATCTTCATTACCCATTGAAATGTTTACTAGTCTGAATTCGAATTCTACTACTGAATCTTTCAAATCACTTCTGGGTGGATTGTATATAACGAGTCCATCAATGGAGAATATTATGCCTGGCATAATCATCAGTAGCAGTCAATTAGAATTGTACTATACCAATGATGAAGGGGAGCATCAAATGTTTCCATTTAGATTGTTTAGAGATGACTTGATCAGTTTTAATCACATAGAGAGTGAAAGAGATGGTATGGCCGCTGCCAATGCTGCTAATGGAACTTCTTCCGATGACTTATTGTACGTGTCTGGCCAAGATGGTTTTGATGTGCATATCAATTTTTCAGATGTAGATAAATTTCAAAATTCGGTATTGAATAAAGCCCAACTGGAATTCACCTTAGCAGTGTCCGAAGAAGAAAGCGAATTATATCCGCCGCTTGATCGATTAATACTTAGCCAGCTAAGCGACAATAAAGAGTTAATATGTATTGCAGACCTAAGCCTAGAGCTTATTAATACTAATGTCGGTCCACTTTTTGGAGGAACATTGGAAGAAGTTGAAGAGAATGGAACTGTATTAAGAAAGTATAAAATGAATATTACCTCCCATATTCAAAATTATCTAAATGGGATTACTAGTGCTGTTCTAGTACTTTCTGTAGATAATAGGACAGATAATGCCTCAAGAACGGTATTGTACGGTCCCAATCACCCTACATATCCAGCTAAGTTAAATCTGACGTATACTGCTCAGTAACTCTTTATCGTTCTAATATTTTATAATAAAACTGGATAATTATGTGCGGAATAGTAGCATATATTGGAGATAAGGATGCATACCCAATAATTATAGATGGTCTGAAAAGACTAGAATACCGTGGTTATGATAGTGCCGGCATAGCATTATTAAATGGCTCTCTCAATTGTTATAAGAAAAAAGGAAAGGTCAGCGAGCTAGAGAAGTTCGTAAATGGATCTACCAAAGAGGGCACTATGGCCATCGGTCATACTCGATGGGCCACCCATGGTAAGCCCGATGATATCAATGCTCACCCTCATCTGTCTGGGGATGGTCGATTGGCATTAGTACACAATGGTATCATCGAAAATTACGCTCCCCTCAAGAAAGCACTGATAGAACTGGGTCATGAGTTCAAAAGTGATACGGATACAGAAGTATTGGTTCATCTGATCGAAGAGATTCAAAATCAAGATAATATTACACTAGAAGACGCAGTACAATTAGCACTTAGGAAAGTGGTAGGCGCATATGCGATAGTGGTCTTTGATAAGAATGATCCTGATACTTTAGTCGGTGCTCGGAAGTCAAGCCCATTGGTACTTGGAATAGGAGATGGAGAACACTTCATAGGCTCAGATGCAACACCGATCATCAAATTTACCAATCAAGTAGTCTACCTAAAAGACGAAGAGGTCGTAACTATAAAAAGAGGGAAAGGATATACAGTAAGGAATCTAGAAAATGAATTGATGGACTCGGAAGTGCATCAAATAGATCTCAAACTAGAGGAGCTAGAAAAAGGAGGTTACGAGCATTTCATGCTGAAAGAGATCTATCAGCAACCGACTACGATCTGCGAAAGTATGAGAGGAAGGATCAATGCTGAAAAAGGATGGGTACAGTTAGGAGGTATGATGGATCATATAGAAGAAATATCCAACGCGAGTAAGATCATCATCGTGGCATGTGGTACTTCATGGCATTCTGGTCTGATAGGGGAATACCTTTTAGAAGATCTAGCCAGGATTCCTGTCGAAGTGGAGTATGCGTCAGAGTTTAGGTATAGAAATCCAATCATCGGGAAAGGTGATGTGGTCATAGCTCTATCACAATCAGGAGAGACAGCAGATACGATGGCTGCGCTAGAGTTAGCCAAAGAGAGAGGAGCATTGATCTATGGTATAGTGAATGTTGTGGGTTCTTCTATCTCAAGATTGACTGATTGCGGATCCTATATCCATGCAGGACCGGAGATCGGGGTAGCATCTACCAAAGCCTTCACAGGCCAAGTGACGGTACTTACGATCATGGCTTTACACCTAGCAAAACTGAGAGGAACGATTACAGATAAATACTTTAAAGAGCTGTTAGTGGGACTAGATGCGATACCATCTAAAGTGCAGAAGGTACTGGAGACTGATTCGCAATTGAAGTATATAGCTAGTGAGATAAAGAATGCGAGTAATGCACTATATCTAGGAAGGGGCTACAATTTTCCAGTGGCATTAGAGGGAGCCTTAAAGCTCAAGGAGATCTCATACATCCATGCAGAAGGATACCCTGCAGCTGAGATGAAGCATGGGCCGATAGCACTGATAGATATCTATATGCCAGCTATCGTCATAGCTACTAATGAGAGCGCACGAGAAAAGATAATAAGTAATATACAAGAGGTTAAAGCAAGGAAAGGGATGGTGATTGCCATTATCACTGAAGGTGATGAAGAGATCAAAGAGATCTGTGATTATAGCATTGAGATACCAGCAACAGAAGAACCTTTGACGCCCTTGCTATCCGTGATTCCATTGCAACTTCTATCATATCACATAGCAGTTATGAGAGGGTGCAACGTTGATCAGCCGAGGAATTTGGCAAAGTCAGTAACAGTAGAGTAGGCAATTCACTAATAAATAAGGCTTTTCCGTGATATTTTACCTAATTTCGCGGCTCATTTAAGATAAGATCATGGCAGCAGAAGCACATAAAATGGAATATAATTCGCAGCGTAACAAGCTTGCGATAGCAGAATATGGTAGAAACGTCCAAAATCTACTAGCTCATGCTGTAGAAATAGAAGACGAAGAGAAGAGACAGAAGTATGCGAATAGAATGGTGGCACTAATGCTACAGATGAATCCTCAAAGTAAGAACCTTGCAGAGTATAAGGATAAGCTATGGAGACATGCATTCATGATATCTGACTATAAGATAAATGTGAAAACACCGAGTGGTGAGGTACCAGTAGAGACAGAGCGAAGACTAAAGCCACAACAAATACCATATCCTACAGGTAAAAGCAAAAAGCGACATTACGGGCACAATGTCCAGGATATGATAGATAAGGCAATAGGGATGGAAGATGAGGCAAAGAAAAGTGCATTTGTCACAGTGATAGCTTCCTATATGAAACTGGCTTATCAGACATGGAATAGAGAACATTATGTAAACGACGAGATCATCAAAAAAGACCTTGCAGAATTATCAGGAGGTAAATTAGAGGTGGCTGAGAATGTATCAATAGATTATACCAAGAGTCAAAGCTTAAATCGTCAAAGAAGAAAGCCGTCTAATAGAAACAACCACAAAGGCAGGTCTAATAACAATAATAGACACAGAAGAAGACGTTAAAAGACTAACAATAAAATTCTTGAGGGTTTAGGGTAGATATACTTTAAACCCTTTTTTATTTAAAACAAGCCATAACTAATTGTCTGTCCAGAGATAATCTTAGGATTAAAAGAAAGAGATCATGAAAGGAAACGCATTCAGAGTACAAGGAGGAGCGAGCTTGCAAGGAGCTATCCAAGCACAAGGAGCTAAGAATGAAGCACTACAAATTTTATGTGCGGTGCTACTTACTTCAGAAGAAATGACCATCAAGAATGTCCCTAATATTCTGGATGTAAATAAACTCATATCACTGATTAAAGGACTAGGAGTCAAAGTCACGAAGTTAGGAGACAATGAATATAAATTTCAAGCAGATGAAGTAGATCTCGAATATTTTGGCTCGAAGACCTATCAAGATAATGCACGTTCTATCAGGGGGTCGGTAATGTTGTTAGGGCCACTATTGGCAAGATTCAAAAAAGCATACCTCCCTAAACCTGGCGGAGATAAAATAGGAAGGAGAAGACTAGACACTCATTTTCATGGATTCACTAAGCTCGGGGCTAAGTTTGAATATGATGAAGGAGAAGACAAATATTTTTTAGAGGGCTCATCATTGAAAGGGACTTATATTCTAATGGATGAGATCTCCGTCACAGGGACTGCCAACATAGTCATGGCGGCAGTACTTGCACAAGGGACGACAGAAGTATTCAATGCTGCGTGCGAGCCTTATCTACAGCAGTTATGTAAAATGCTCAATTCCATGGGAGCCAAGATCTCAGGCGTAGGCTCTAACAGGCTGATCATAGAAGGGGTAGAAGCACTAGGAGGAACAAAGCACACAGTGATGCCGGACATGATAGAGATAGGTAGTTTCATTGGCCTCGCTGCGATGACCAATTCCGAGATAAAGATAAAAGATGCCTATAAAGCAGATTTGGGTATTATTCCTTCTGTATTTGAAAAGATAGGGATTTCGGTAAGCCAATCAGGTGATGACATGGTAGTACCCGCTATGGATAATTATGATATACAAAGTTTCATAGATGGATCTATCATGACCGTCTATGATGCACCATGGCCAGGATTCACGCCGGATCTTATGAGTATCTTATTGGTGGTGGCGACCCAAGCAAAAGGTAGCGTCTTGATACACCAAAAGATGTTTGAGAGTAGATTGTTCTTCGTAGATAAACTCATAGATATGGGTGCTAAGATCATTTTATGCGATCCTCATAGAGCAACTATCATCGGTCTCAATAATGAACAAAAGCTTAAAGGAATAAAAATGAGCTCTCCGGATATCAGAGCCGGTGTGTCCTTACTGATAGCAGCATTATCTGCAGAAGGCGAGAGTGTGATCTCTAATATCCAACAGATAGACAGAGGTTATGAAAATATTGATGGTAGATTAAATGCTCTAGGTGCAAACATAGAAAGGATAGACGACTAGATTTACTTTTGTCTATCTATGGCAAAGTTGACTAGGTCTCTCAGTGAGTTTCGCGCAGGTGTTTCAGGGAAGCTTTCGAGCAATTCTAAGGCTTCGTTCTTATACCTCATCATGACTTCAGAAGCGTAATCCAATCCTCCATTTTCTTTTACGATCTGGATGACTTGATTGACTTTTGTATTGTCCTTGTTGTGTCTTTTTACGGTATTGATAATGAATCGTTTAGTCTTTCGGTCGGTCTTACTGAGCACATGGATTAGAGGAAGCGTCATTTTTCTTTCCTTGATATCAATACCTTTAGGCTTCCCGATACTACCCCCTTCACCATAATCAAATAGATCATCTCTGATCTGATAAGCAATACCAACCTTCTCTCCGAATTGCCACATCTTTTCACTTATCTCTTTGTCACGTGTAGCTGAGTAAGCTCCAGCACTGCAAGCAGCAGCCATTAGGGAAGCAGTTTTTTTCTTGATGATATCATAGTAGATGTCTTCTTTGATATCGAGCTTTCTTGCTTTCTCTATCTGCAATAATTCTCCTTCCGTTATTTCATTGAATGCCTTGGTGATGGCCTTGAGCGAAAAGATCTCATCCTTATCAAGCGCTAAGGTCAGTCCTCTTACCAAAAGGTGGTCGCCGACTAGCACAGCCACCTTGTTTTTCCATAATGCACTGACTGAGAAAAAACCGCGACGTAGATGTGCATCATCCACTACATCATCATGTACAAGAGATGCTGTATGCAGTATTTCTATCAAAGAGGCCGCAGTGAAGGTGCTATCTTCGATATTGTCTCTAAACATTTTAGCTGACAAAAAGACGAACATAGGCCTGATCTGCTTCCCTTTGCGTTGGATGATATAGTACATGATCTTATCCAGCAGCGCTACCTGGCTCTTCATAGAATCTTTGAAGTGGGATTCGAACTGTTTTAATTCTTTTTTGATAGGTCCCTTTATGTTATCTAAGGACTTACTCATGGTCAGGGTCTATCATATGTTGTACGTGATAAAGCAAGATAGTGATTGTGATACTAAGTGAACATTTTAAATAGGGATTAGTTACATGCTAGCTGACATATTTATAGAATTATCTTAAGATCAGATACAGCTAGTTTTCCTACCTTAGAAGCTTAATTAACCATTATAGACATAAGTGTTAGAGTTTTTCAGAAAGAATCTATTTTTTAATTCCATCTTGCTACTGCCCTATATTTGTATGGTCAGGATCTATTCACTGATATTCCCGCGAGCATATCAGTTTACTATCGAAGAAGGTTATTTAAATCAATTGATCTTTACGGTGTTAGATGGCTTACCGCTAGTTCAATCGATCATAGCTATTCTATTGATTTTTTTTCAGGCTACTTTTATCAATTATATAGTCAATAAGAATAGGATAGCATCATTGCCTAATCTTTTGCCAGGTGTTGCATACGTAGTCTTAGTAAGTATTCTGCCGTCATTTCAATTGCTCAATCCCATCTTAATATCCGTCACATTCTTATTGGTTGCTATTAATAGTCTATTTGGATGCGCTAGTAAGTTTTCTAGCTCAGGTAAAATATTCAATGTAAGTTTTTTTATAGGCCTAGCATCTCTGATTTATTTTCCTTGTTGGGTATTCATAATCGCAGGGTATATAAGCTTAGTTACTGTCAGGTCTTTTAAGGTTAAAGAGCGAATTCAATATTTGATAGGTGCTATGATTCCCTATTTTCTATTCAGCACTTACTACAACTGGTATGATGTGTTTGGTAAGTATATGTCGGCATACCTTTCTCAGAATGTGACTGCCCAAAATTTTACAAGGGGATTTAATACGTATCAGATCGTTGTCTTAGCGAGTTTTACTTTCCTAGCACTTTTTTCATTTTTCAAATACAATGATTACAGAAAAAAGAAAAATGTCGCTACCCAAAAGAAAATAGATATTCTTTATTGGTTTCTATTATTTACGCTACCGACCCTTTTTTTCTGGAAAACCCTGGAGCTTGATCATCTAATAGTTCTCGTACCTTCTCTATCGATATTATTTGGTATGTTCTTCTTAGGGTTAAAGAATAAATTTCTTGCGGAGACTATTCATGGCTTTGCTGTTATCTTGATTTGGTTCACTCAGTTCCAGTTCGGAGGCATATAGTTTTCTTATCAGGTGCTTATTGAGTACTTTTGATGTATTATAAATATCTTTAATATTTTGACAAATGAAATTTGGAGTAATCGTATTTCCAGGGTCCAACTGTGATGATGATATGATACATGTCCTTGGGACTGTTTTGGGTCATGAGGTACGTAAGGTCTGGCACAAAGAGGAGAAGCTCTATGATTTTGATAAGACTGATTGTATCATAGTGCCGGGAGGGTTTTCTTACGGTGATTATTTGAGATGTGGTGCAATAGCAAGATTCTCACCTATCATGAAGGAAGTAGTAAGATTTGCAAATGATGGAGGCTACGTATGGGGAATCTGTAATGGCTTTCAGATATTATGTGAGGCAGGTCTATTACCCGGAGTATTGATGAGGAATAGTAACCAAAAATTCATCTGTAAGAATATTCATTTGAATGTAAAGACAACTAATAGCGCCATCACATCGGGTTATCAAAAAGATGAGGTGTTAAGGATCCCTATTGCTCACGCGGAAGGCAGATATCATACAGATAGTGACACACTTGCTTCAATGGAGCGTAATGACCAGATCTTGTTCACCTATAGCAATGAAAATGGTGAGGAGACAGAAGCGGCAAATGTAAACGGCTCACTAGGCAGTATCGCGGGTATATGCAATAAGAATAGAAATGTCTTCGGTATGATGCCCCACCCAGAAAGAGCATCCGAATCCATACTTGGTAATAGTGATGGTAAAAGAATGCTAGAGTCGCTAGCTGCTGTAAATGTTATAACTGCTTAAATGCAGTTAATTATTTATTAATGTATAACCACCTGTTTAATTGTGGGTAGTAGATGGTATAGATTTGTGTCTCTTTAGAAAGTTCATATGAAAAAGATATTGTTGTCATTTTGTATCTGTCTGTTTAGTCTATTGATACAAGCACAAGAGAATCCAATAAGTTGGTCCTTTGGAGCGGAGCATGTAAGTGGGTCAAACTACTTGATAAAGTTCACCGCAGAGATAGATAAGAATTGGGTATTGTATAGCCAGCACATTGGTGAAGGAGGTCCAGTGCCGACAGGGTTTTTCTTTACAGAAAATAAGGATATAAAGTTAGTAGGAGAGGTAGAAGAAAAATCGAAAGCTATCAAAGAAATAGATGAAGTCTTTGAGATGGAAGTAGTGAAGTTTAAGGACAAAGCTGAATTCGAGCAATTGGTTGAACTCAAGACCGATGGTGCAACCTTAAGTGGCGAACTAGAATACATGACTTGCGACGGAGCTAAATGCTTGCCACCGAAAACTATAGAATTTAGTATCAAGATTGAATAAACTTCTCTTCAATATGCAGACTCAAATAAGACTACAACTATTTATATTTTCTCTTCTTTTATTTTCTTCGACTGCATTTAGTCAGATTCTAGAACCAGTAAAATGGTCATTCAATGCAAATCAGATATCGGACGGAGAATATGAGTTAGTCTTTACCGCATCTATCGATGACGGATGGACTGTTTACTCTCAGTATACTTCAGACGAGGGTCCAGTACCGACATCTATTAATTTTGATACGGATGGAGGATTTGAGCTAGTAGGGAAGGCAGAAGAATCAGGACATCAGAAAAAAGGTATAGATGCCATGTTTGAAGTCGAAGTCATCAAGTATCTGAGTGATAAACCATTTGTTATCAAGCAGAAAGTTAAAGTCACTGGAGGAGATTTAAAATTAGCTGGCTACTTAGAATCCATGGCATGCGACGACACTAAGTGTCTTCCCCCAACTGGCGTAGATTTCGAATTCGATCTAACAGGGGTTGGAGTCAAAAAAAATGAGACATCAGAAAACACGAAAACAGTCGAAAGCTCAAAACCTGAAGGAGAAACGTCTACTATATCCACCAAACCTACCGCAATACCTACAATAGCGAACGCTGCTTCAAACACTTCCAAAGCTGTACCCAACAATCAGGTACTCGAAAATGCCAGCACTTCTAAAAGTTGGACAAAATTAAAAAAGGAATCACATGTAGAATGGGAAGTAGCTTTGTCTCCGACAGGGGAAGCTGACACTTACTTATTATCCGCTAAGAGTAATATAGATAAAGGTTGGGCTACTTATTCTTACTATACAGAAGAGGGAGGGCCAGTACCAACAGAAATAATAATCGAATCTCCCAAAAATGTAAAACTCGTAGGAGAGCCAATCGAAGAAGGAGAGAAGAAGGAAGCGCTAGAACCCTTATTTGAAAATATAAATGTAATCAAGTATTATTCAGGTTCAGGGTACACTATTAGCCAAAAAGTAAAACTACAATCGTCTGATATTCTTCAGGGATATCTGACATATATGGCTTGTGATAAGACACAGTGCACGATGCCTACCTCCTTGGATTTTGCGTTTGATACCTCAGGAAAATTTATGGCTCAAGACGAAATAGCTCAGAGTGGTAACGCCGCACTAGTAGCGATGAATGGCAACGAGATAGACCAGATAAGACCTACAATAGTAGAGACCTACAAAGAACCAATAGGAGATTGCGGTGATTCTAAGACCACCGATAATAGTATTTTTTGGATGTTCATTTTTGGATTTGGGGGAGGTTTGTTGGCTTTGATCACTCCTTGTGTCTTTCCCATGATACCAATGACAGTTAGCTACTTTACCAAGGGTACTAAGCGTAAAGGATGGGTAAATGGATTGATCTACGGTATTTCCATAGTTGTTATATATGTAATTATGGGCTTGGCTATTACAGCATTTTTTGGAGAGGAGGCACTTAACAGGTTATCTACTAACTGGATTGCTAATACTTTATTCTTTGCCATTTTTGTCATTTTTGCATTCTCATTTTTCGGATTTTTCGAAATTAGATTGCCGAGTTCTTGGTCAACTAAATCAGATAAAATGGCGGATAAAGGAGGTATGTTAGGAATATTCTTCATGGCATTCACATTAGCACTGGTTTCGTTCTCTTGTACTGGGCCGATTATCGGTACAGCCATAGTACAGGCTGCCTCTAATCAAGTGGGACCCGCTGTTGTGATGACAGGTTTTGCGCTTGGATTGGCGATTCCTTTTGGACTATTCGCAATTTTTCCTTCATGGTTAAATTCGTTGCCTAAGTCGGGTAGTTGGATGTCATCTGTGAAGGTCGTGCTAGGTTTTTTAGAATTGGCATTAGCACTTAAGTTTTTATCAGTAGCAGATCTCACAAGTCACTGGGGCATCTTGAAGTATGAAGTCTTTATGATTCTATGGATAATTATTGCAGCAATGATGACGGCTTATCTATTCGGATTTATAAAATTCCCTCACGATAGTCCTATCAAAAAATTATCGCTTCCGAGAAAAGGATTCGCAGTAGCTTCATTGATATTGACCATGTATTTGTCTACAGGTTTTATGAAGAATCAGGAGACTCAAGGATATAGAGCTTTAAGCCTGATGAGTGGTATCGCTCCACCAACTAATTATAATCTATGGAATCCACCGCCAGCAGTCGACGAATCCATAAAATCAAAGTATAGCTCATTTTCTAAATGTGCTAATAACATAGACTGCTTCAAGGATTACTACGAAGGATTAGCCTACGCTAAAGAGCAGGACAAGCCAGTTCTGGTAGATATGACAGGCTATGGGTGTGTTAACTGCCGTAAGACAGAAGATCTTATCTGGGTAGATACACAGATCAGGTCTAAGCTCAGCGAAGATTTTGTATTGGTCTCTCTCTACGTAGACGATGATGAAAAATTAGAGACTCCAATGGTCTCCAAATCTAGAAACGCAAAGATCAGAAACGTAGGTAACAAGTGGGCTGATTTCCAGATCGTAAATTTCGGTCAGAACTCACAGCCGTTATACATTATGATGACTCCCGATGAAGAAGTCATGGCACCACCTCGAGGATTTCAGGAAGGCATTAAAAATTATGACGACTACCTGACTTGTGGTCTTAAGACCTATGAGGCTATTAAATTATAACAATCGTAGCACTGTTAGTCTTAATCAGGATGATCGAAAGACTTAAGTATAACAGCTCTAATTAGCTATAGAAACTTTTCCTTTCTACATTGCAATGGAGAAAGGTGGATTCAACTTTAGTTGAATTCGGATTGAGGAAAATGTGCTTCATGTAGTTGTGATTAAACAAGCTTATCCCTCCCAATCTTTTAATCTTGTCCAATAATTTCGGAATACGTTTACAACGAATATTTAGGGGCTATACTTTATAACCTAAATAGCACGCTGCTCTTCACTTTTTGAGAGATACTGTCTTTTGATAATAGTCATAGATAATTGCTCTGTACTTTAGGAATGCGAGTGTTGGGTCCTGTAGATGTCGATGTGACATTGCTGTTTTTCGGAATATCTAATTTTACTACTACGGATCAAGACGGGAAGTTGGGCGATGAGTAATATCTGTTCTTCTTTGTATCACAAGAAACTTTTATTATTCAAAAAAGCAATCTCTTGACTCTCCCCAAACCCCCCTTCAAAGAGAGGAGTCATCCGCACACAGCGCATGATGGCGCGTAGGATTTCTCCATTTAAGGGAGGACAGGGTCTACAAGAATCTCATCGAAAAATATTTAACGGATTCCCCCTAACTTTTCAGCTTGATCCACTACTACTTGATTGCCTTATCATTCATAAAAAAATAACCCCACAAATATTGCGAGGTTATTTTAAAACTTGATATGTCTTTATTTTCTCTAGACTATAGTCCCTTCATCATCTGTTGGGATGGTAGCATCTGTGTCTTTCGATTCTGCCGTATCGTCTTTCACTACTATCGTTTCTCCATCGCTATCTGATACTGCTACACCTTCGCTTACTTCTTCAATTGCAAATGGTCTTGGGCCTATCAATCGTTCTACATCAGATTTTAGTAATACCTCTTTGGCAAGTAGTTCTTGTGCTAGAATATCTAGTTCTGATCTGTGCTTGTTAAGTAGGACTTGTGCTCTCGCATATTGTTCTTCAGCGATCTTCCTCACCTCATCATCTATCTTTGTAGCGGTATCATCAGAGTACGGCTTACTGAATTGGTCTTGAGACATTCCATAAAATGATATATTTCCTACTACGTCATTCAACCCATATACGGCAACCATACTGTAAGCCATCTTAGTTACTTGATCTAAGTCATTTTGCGCACCAGTAGAGACCTTATCAAAGATGATACGCTCTGCAGCTCTACCACCAAAGGTCATACACATCCTGTCTTCCATCTGTTCGGTCCTAGTAATGTATTCCTCCTTGGGTAAGTATTGGGCATAGCCTAGTGTCCCGATTCCTCTTGGCACTATGGTAACCTTTACAAGAGGAGAAGCATGCTCTAAGAACCAACCACAGACAGCGTGTCCTGCTTCGTGATAAGCAATTATCTCTTTTTCTTCAGGTGATATCAGTTTGTTCTTTTTCTCTAGTCCTCCGATGACTCTATCTAGTGCATAGTTAAAATCATCCATGTCTACAGCCTTCTTATCCCTTCTTGCTGCTATAAGCGCAGACTCATTACATACATTAGCTATATCAGCACCTGCAAAGCCCGGAGTCATCTCTGCGAGTACAGCAGGATTTATTGATGGTCCTGTTTTTATAGTTTTAAGATGTACTTTGAATATCGCTTTACGACCTTTGAGATCTGGTCTATCGATTCCTATCTGCCTATCAAACCTTCCTGGTCTTAGCAATGCAGAATCAAGTACATCAGGTCTGTTAGTAGCAGCCATAAGGATAACTCCTTTGTCCGTACTAAATCCATCCATCTCTACTAGCAATTGATTAAGCGTATTCTCCCTCTCATCGTTACCACCTTGCACTGCTCCCTTTCCTCTTGCTCTACCGATAGCATCTATCTCATCTATGAATACGATACAAGGTGCCTTCTCTCTAGCTTGCTTAAACAAGTCTCTCACTCTAGAAGCTCCTACACCCACGAACATCTCTACGAAGTCCGATCCAGATATAGAAAAGAAAGGAACTCCAGCCTCACCAGCTACAGCCTTTGCAAGCAATGTCTTACCAGTCCCTGGAGGGCCGACTAAAAGGACACCCTTAGGTATCTTTCCACCAAGGGACGTATATTTTTTAGGATGTTGTAGGAAATCTACGACTTCCATGACCTCTACCTTGGCTTCATCGAGCCCTGCCACATCCTTGAAGGTTACTTCTACTTTTGCATCATTATCAAATAGGGTAGCCTTGGACTTTCCGATGTTAAATATCTGCGCACCTGGCCCACCACCACCAGAAGAAACCCTCCTCATGATGAATAACCATAGCCCTATGATCAGCAAGAAGGGCAATACCCAGTTAAGGATCGGGCCTAGCCAATTGGTCTCTGTTACAGATTCATAATCTATAGCATGTCCATTTTCATTGAGCTCATCTATCTTCTCCTCAAAAGTCCTCATATCACCTATCTCAAAAGTATAGTGCGGTTGTAGAGCATTTAGCTTAGTCTCCTTGAGCTTCGGATAATTCTCAAGGCTTTCCTTTTTAAGGAATACTTGACCTCTTAGCTTATTGACTACTTTGATTTCTTGCACATGCTCCGCTTCTACCATTTTGATAAATCCCCTCATGGTTGTTGTCTCCGTTTGGGATTGATAATGAATGTAGATGTTAAGTGCTAGAATGACCAAGATGATAACACCATACACCCAATAAGAATTGAACTGTATTTTGCTGCCACCTGGCTCTTTATCTTTTTTATTTTTATTGTCGGCCATGCCGTTATTTATTTCTTGTTACGAAAATGTATTCTTAATACGCTTAACAGGTGCTATATGTTCTCATATTCTGTGATTTTTGCATCACTCCACAGATCCTCTAGATCATAGAACGTCCTGGTTTCTTTGTAGAAAACATGAATTACGACATCGAAGTAATCCACTAATATCCAACTTGAATGCTGTTCTCCTTCCGTTTTGTATGGTCGAAGTCCTCGCTCATCCCTTAGTCGCTTATAGATGTTGTCAGAGATACCCTTGACCTGAGTAGTTGAATCACCTTCGCAGATGATAAAATAATCCGCTGGAGATTCGTCCAGTTTTTTGAGATCAAACTTTAATATCTTTTTCCCTTTGATATCTTGGATGGCATCTATGATTAGGTCACATAGCGAATCAGAATCGCTGGATATTGGGACTGCTGAAGAAGTTTTTGTCAAATTTTTTTATTAATGATTTATATCTATGTTCGTACCCAAAGTTAACCAAAAATTGCATCATTGATCGAGAAGCCAAGAGCGACATTTATCGGTAGACCTTTATTGGAATATGAGTCACTAGACTCTACTAACACATTTTCACAACAACTGGTTTCAAAAAGTAATCCAAGTGAAGGAACTACCGTATTAGCACACTATCAGTCATCTGGAAAAGGACAATATGGCAGAGTATGGGCATCAAAAGCCCAAGAAAACATCACTTTGTCCATAATACTGCTTCCCAACTTCTTGCAAATAAAGAATCAATTCTATTTGAATATCATCAGTTCGCTAGCCGTAGCTGATACACTGGAGTATTATGTAAAGGATATTGTTAAGATAAAATGGCCAAATGATGTCTATGTCAAAGACAATAAGATATGTGGCATTCTGATACAAAACAATCTACAAGGTCAAAGGATAGTAAATTCTGTAGTCGGTATAGGTATAAATGTAAATCAAGATAACTTTCATAAAGACATTCCTAATCCTACCTCTATAAAAAAGGAATGTGGCGATCAGGTCGACCTGATGGAGGTGCGAGAGTTGCTCTTTGGTGTTTTTGAAAAATATTATGACTTACTAAAGAAAGGTAAACATGAAGATCTAAGAGCGCAATATCAAGAAAGATTGTACAAGAGAGGAGAGGCCTCGAGATTTAGTCTAAATGATAAAACAATCGCTGGTGTCATCCATTCTATTAATGAGTTAGGACAACTCGTTATTGATATCAATGGGAAGCTCGAGTGTTTTAGTAAAACAGAAATCCAATATTTAAAATGAAGGCTAGTATAGTCACTATAGGTGATGAAATATTGATAGGTCAGATCATAGATACCAATTCAGCGTGGATAGGGAATCAGTTAAATGATATAGGGATAGACGTATGTGAAATATTATCTGTCAATGATTCGCGAGAGGGGATAATGAGTGGACTAGAACGGGCATGTAAAAAAGCTGATCTCGTCTTGGTAACTGGTGGCCTAGGACCGACCAGGGATGACATCACTAAAACGGTCTTGGCAGAATTCATGGATGATGAATTACAGTTTAGCCAGGAGAACTATGGTCTGATCAAGAAGATGTTTGAGCGGCGGAATATCACGATAACCCCAGCACATAAGGAGCAGTGCTATCTACCTTCGAAATCGGAGCTTCTAACGAATAAAATGGGTACTGCACCTGGGATGCTTTTCAAAAAAGAAAAGAAGACGATCATCTCTATGCCAGGAATTCCTTACGAGATGAAATATATCATGGAGCATGGAGTATTGCCGATGTTCAAGGGTAAGTCTGAAATGGTTATCATACACAAGACCATCAGAACTGCTGGTGAAGGAGAATCTAAGATAGCTTTAAGAATAAATGATATATTAAACGATTTGCCAGTTACAATTAAGATAGCATATTTGCCATCTCTAGGAAATGTAAGGTTGCGACTTACGGGTAAGGGGACTGATCAGCAAGAATTACAACAAGAGATAGAAGTCGCAAGTGCTAAGATCGTGGACAGGCTAGAAGACCTTGTATATGGCTATGGGAGTACATTGTTACAAGAAGCATTGGGCGAAGTTGCTAAGAAGAAACAGGTACAACTGGGATTAGCGGAGAGCTGTACGGGAGGTCATATAGCTCACAAGATAACCTCCGTGTCAGGTTCGTCCGCCTATTTTAAGGGTGGTATAGTGGCATATTCTAACGATATCAAGCAAAAAGTCTTAGGAGTCTCAATGGAGACACTGGAGCAGTACGGTGCAGTAAGCGAACAAACTGTCCTAGAGATGCTCTCAGGGGTGCTTAAACTGACTAATACAGACATAGGAGCTTCCATATCAGGAATAGCAGGGCCGACGGGTGGGAGCGCACAAAAGCCAGTAGGAACCATATGGATCGCCTACGGTTCTTTGAAGAGTCAGAAGACGCTTAAACTACTTTTAGGGAAGGATAGGATCAAGAATATAGAATATGCAACAACTGTGGTACTTAATCTCCTGCGCAAATTTATTATGGCCAATTAAATAGGTTAATTTTGGGATTCAATTATCTATAAATACCAAATAGAGGAATGGCGAAAGTAGACCTAATAATGCCTAAGCTAGGGGAGAGTATTATGGAAGCAACTATCTTGGAGTGGCACAAATCTCCTGGAGATACTGTAGAACTAGATGAAACTATTTTAGAGATAGCTACCGATAAGGTAGATACAGAGATTCCCTCGCCAGTTGCAGGAGTAGTCAAAGAGATCTTGTTTGCCAAAGATGATGTAGTAGCGATAGGGACGGTGATAGCGATCATAGAAACTGACGCGAAAGAACCTGCAGGAGAATCGCCCACGGTCGAAAATGCCGTCAAAGCTGAAGCGCCTAAAAAAGTAGCCCCACCCGTCAAAACAGAACAGATAGTAAGTCCTTCTAAAGCTGCAGCAAGTCAAACATCTTCAGGAAGTTTGAAGGATGGTGATCGATTTTATTCTCCATTAGTACTCAATATAGCAAGAAGGGAAAACATAGGATTAGCAGAACTAGAACGCATAGCAGGTACTGGCGCAAGTGGTAGGGTAACCAAAAAAGATATTTCCAATTACATTTCGAATAGGTCAGAATCCCCAGCCGATCCGTATCAATTTGCGAGTGCGAGTGCGAGTACGATTGCAAGTGGTGATTCTAAGCCAAGCAAAGAAGACCCTTCACCTGAGCCAGTCATTATGCCAGGAGATAATGTGGAGATCATCGAGATGGATCGTATGAGAAAACTCATCTCAGACCATATGGTCAATTCGAAGAGGACTTCGGCGCATGTGACCTCATTCATAGAAGCAGATGTTACGGACCTTGTTGATTGGAGAAATAAACACAAAGTAGCTTTCCAAAAGAAGCATGGGCAGAAGATCACTGTCACGCCAATATTCATAGAAGCTGTGGTGAAGGCACTCAGAGACTTCCCGATGGTAAATGTCTCCGTGAGTGGCAATACGATAATAAGGAAGAAAAACATCAATGTAGGCATGGCCACTGCATTACCATCAGGCAACTTGATAGTACCCGTGATCAAGCAAGCAGATGACTACAATTTGCTCGGATTGACCAAAAAAGTGAACGATTTAGCAGCTAGGGCACGAACCAATAAGTTAAAACCGGAAGAAATACAGGATGGAACGTTTACTTTGACCAATGTAGGTACGTTTGGTAATGTGATGGGCACACCGATAATCAATCAACCGCAAGTGGCTATATTAGCGGTAGGGGCGATTCGTAAAATGCCAGCAGTGATCGAAACTAATAAGGGGGACGCCATTGTTGTCAGACAGAGAATGTTCTTATCACTCTCTTATGATCATAGGGTAGTGGATGGGTCTTTAGGTGGTTCATTCTTAAAAAGAGTTGCGGATTATTTAGAAGCTTTTGATCACACACAGACGATTTAATTTTACTCAAGGAGATGCGTATTTCTAAAATTGCTTTTTTGCTTGTTGTTTTGCTAGGGACTGCTTTGCAAATAAGTGCACAAAAAGAGATTCTAAAAATAGCAGACTCCTACTTCGCAAATGAAGTATATCAAAAAGCAGCTAAGTATTATCTAAGTGCTGGAAAGCAAGCTGCTGCAAAAGACATAAGATACAAACTTGCCGTGTGTTACTATGAGACAAATGATATCGTCTCGGCCAAGAAGTTATTTGGCAAACTAAATCAAGAGCAATACGATAAGAAAGAACTGTCGTACTACATGGCGAAGATCGCTCATAACGAATGGGAATTTGAGCGAGCAATAAGTCACTACAAAGCATATCTAAGAAAACTGCCAAGTAATCACAAGGACAGGAAGATGGTCATTGGTCTGATAAAAAGATGCGCTAATGGACTTAAACTCAAGTATCAGCCGCAGCGATCTTTTATAGAGAATATGGGTCCCAAGATCAATACAGAGCATGATGAGTTTGGAGTGGTACAGAGCAAGAATAACCCTGACCGATTTTATCTGAGTTCTAACCGAGAAGGGAGCACAGGGGGGAAAAGAAATAACAAAGGCCTCAAAGATGAAGAGTATGGAAATTGCTATTCGGATATGTACTTGGTTGAAGGTAAGGAGGGGATTTGGAATGATGTAAAGCCACTCGGGGAATTGATAAACAGCCCCCAGCATGATGTGATTCATGGGTTTAACCAAGATGGCTCGGTCATGTATTTTTCTAAAGGTTATTCCTATGATGAAGCAAGAATACTTGTTGATACATTCAAGATGGAAAGATCAGCAGAAGATTATCCTGCAGTTTTCTTAGCTAAGATAAAGGGTGACCTTGGGGATAGGCATCTCAATATTTATAATGACTCTACTATTTTGTTTTCGAGTAAACGAAAAGGAGGGTTTGGTGGTTATGATATCTATGTCACCCAATTGAGATCAGGGAGATGGACAGAGCCAAGTAATCTAGGAAGTAACATCAATACACCATACGATGAGATCTCCCCATTCTTGAGTAACGATGGTCGAAAATTATTCTTTAGTTCTAACAATGAAAAAAGCATAGGAGGATTTGATGTATTTCAGAGCGTTTTCCTTCCTGAGCAGGTTGATTGGTCTATGGCACAAAATTTAGGTATGCCAGTTAACTCCGGAAATGATGATATGGATTATATGGTTGCGCAAGGAGGCAAGACTGCACTTTTCACTTCTGACAGGAAAGAAGGTTATGGGGGAAAAGATATCTATATCTCCTACTTGAAGGATATTGAAACCGCACAACTTACATCTGGCCTAGCAGAGGTATTGTTTATACCTCAGAATGCGAGTGAGGATATTGCATCATCAGCCGACAGTACTGTGGAGATCACTGCAGCAGAATCAGCCACGACTACTGCACCAGCACCTATCAAGGTCAGAGAATATGTCATCACTCCGCTCTATTACGGGGACGACGAATTACTGCTCACGCCAAAAAATAAAAGACAGCTAGATAGGATAATAGAGATGATGCAAGTATATCCGACTATCCAGATAGAGCTGACTTGTAATACAGCTGAAGAAGGAATCAACGCTTACGAACTATATTTCTCGGTCAAGAGGGCAGAGAAGGTGGTAGATTATCTGAAAAAGAATAATGTAGACTTGAATAAGATACATGTCAAAGGGCTAGGAAACAATTATCCTATGGCAAAAGAAATCAAATCAGGAGGCAGTCTCAAGCTATCACAGCGAAATAATAGACGGATAGATATCCTGGTGCATAATGCTGAAGACCTACCGCTAAAACTGTCATTTGATTATCCAGACCTTCCGCAAGAATTACAAGATTATAAATTCGAAGAGTATAAATCATCCATAGCAGGTCTATCCTACAAGGTCGAAATAGTTAAGGTCAACCAACTATATCAGAATGACATACTTAGCAATTATGATGATGCTACGATAGAAAAAAATCTAATGGATAATAGCTATCACTATACGTTAGGCTTGTACAATAGATACAATACAGTCAGGGTGCTTAAAGATCAATTAGTTGGTGGCGAGTTTAAGAATGCTAAGGTAATTCCCTATATGAATGGACTAAGGATCAAGGCATCTGAGATCAATAAATACACAACCGAACATCCTGACCTCCTAAAGTATATCGCTGGTGAACTTTAGATAATAGGATAAGTCTTATATCTATCTAGTTCTTTCAATTGAGTATTTTTTTTCATCAACCCTATAAAGAAGCCTCCTCCTCCAGCGCCACAAATTTTGAGGTGCAAATTTTCACTTCTAGATCCTGCAATCCATAGCGTTTTTATACTGTCCGGAATCATATGATCCATATACTCTAATTGGAAGTTGCTAATTGCTGAAAAGCTATTTTGTAATGCGGCTTCATCAGTATTCAAAACAGAAGCTATACATGTCTGGGTAGCGGGAATTAGTTTCTTCGTTAGAACAGCTCTAAACTGCTCGTCTTCTGCTTTTGCCATGAACCACTCAATCTGCTTTTTACCTTCTCTAGCTCGCCCCGAATCAATAAGGATCAAAGAATGATCTTGAAGAGAGATTCCAAAGTTGGGAATCAAATGAATGCCAGTATTGCCACTAAATTTAATAGCACTATCTAAATACGAGATGAGTGGATCTGTCCCAGAACTTTTGCCGTGATAAAAACTTTCCATTTTAGAAAATCTTTCCTTTAGAATGGCCGAGTCTATAATTTGGTCAGATTTGAAATGGTCATAGCAAGCGGCTACGATCGCACCCGAGCTGCCACATCCATATCCTTCTGGAATATTAGAAGAAAAAGCTAATTCCTCTCTTAGTAATAATTTGGACATATCAAGAAAATCAAACTGACTAGACCTTAGATAATCTAAAAAGGAAAGAAGTCTAGAATCAGAACTAGTTCCCTTGGTCAATGCACCATTAAACTTATCGTATGGAATAGATAATGCATCGCTACCAAGATTGATCAAGTGCTCTCCAAATAAAAGGATCTTAGCATTAAAAGTTTTAAAAGGATGGGGCTTCACTTAGCTTGATCTTGCTTGTTCCCATTTCCATGCCGTATCCATGATATCTTCTATTCCATATTTAGGAGTCCACCCTAGATTGTTTTTTGCTTTGGAGTAATCTGCGTAGATGGCTATCACATCACCTTCGCGTCTGTCACCCATCTCATAGTTGAGTTTTTGCCCAGACACTTTCTCAAATGCATTTATCGCTTCTATCACAGATACCCCATTCCCGATGCCCAGATTGTAAGTGTCAAAATTAATTAATTGATCATTGCCTAATAAATATTTTACAGCTTTCGTGTGAGCATCCGCTAGATCCATGACGTGGATATAGTCTCTGATACAACTACCATCTCGCGTATCATAATCTTTTCCGAATACCGTCATACCATCTCTCTTGCCAATTGCAGTCTCAGTGATTACGGGGACTAGATTGAGCGCTTTATTAACAGGAGACTCACCCAGCTTTATAGACGAGTGCGCTCCTGCAGGATTAAAATATCTGAGCGCTATACACTTAGTGTTTGTGTTGTTGAATGCATCCTTGAGCATTTTTTCTCCGATCTGCTTTGTTCTGCCATAGGGCGACTCAGCTTCTTGTTCTGGAGTAGATTCTGTGACTGGTAATTCTTCCGTGTTACCATAAACAGTACAAGAAGAAGAAAAGATAAAATTTTTGATCTTATACTTAAGCGTACACTCTATAAGGTTGATCAACCCGACCAGATTATTTCTAAAATATAATACTGGATCTGCTACAGAATCTCCTACGGACTTAAGGGCCGCAAAATGGATAATACCTTCGATGTCAGTATTTTCTTCAAATACTTCTTTTAAAGCTTTTGCATCACAAAGGTCTACAGCGTAGTTTTTAACTTGTATTCCCGTTATTTCCTTGATGCTTTCTAGGGGCTTTGCGTCTGAATTGATATAATTATCTACAGAAATCACTTGAAACCCAGCCTCTATTAGATCTACCAAGGTATGACTGCCGATATATCCTGTGCCTCCAGTTACTAAAATCTTACTCATTCCTTATTTATTTCCATATTTGAACCAAAATTAACAATCTAATATTACACGATGCTAACATTAAAAAATGAACTGATAGATATAGCACAGCGTGCGGGTGATGCGATCATAGAAATATACAACACCGGGGATTTTAGTGTAGAGGCCAAAGCTGATGATTCTCCACTGACAATTGCTGATAAAACTGCCAATGATATCATATGTGAAGGGCTCAAAAAATTAAGTAAACAGTACCCGATCATCTCTGAAGAGAATAAGCTAGTTGATTATGAAGAGCGAAGTAAATACGATCATTATTGGTTAGTAGATCCTCTAGATGGAACAAAAGAGTTTATCAAAAAGAATGGAGAGTTTACTGTGAATATAGCTTTGATCAAAGGACAGCAAGCAGTTATGGGTATTGTCTACGCTCCAGTGCTTAAAGAAATGTACTGGGCGGTAAAAGAAGAAGGTGCTTATCTGATTAGCGACGGCACGGAACAAAAGCTTATCGCAAATAAATTTGCAACTTCTGATGAAGGTCTACGAGTAGTATGCTCAAGATCACATCTTAATGAAGAGACACAAGCGTTCGTCAACGAACTCAAAGCTCCAGTCTTGGTAGCGAAGGGTAGCTCTCTTAAATTTTTGATATTAGCAAAAGGTGATGCAGAGTTATATCCGAGAATCGCTCCGACTATGGAGTGGGATACAGCAGCAGCTCAGATAGTACTAGAAGAGGCGGGCGGGTCTGTAAAAATATTTGGCACCGATGATCCTGTGATCTATAATAAAAGAGACTTACTCAATCCTTTCTTTGTTGCAAGTGCTAGTAGATCTGTTTGAAAAATCATCTCAATATAACTGCGGTGATCATCACGCTCAATGAGGAAAGGAATATTGCTGATTGTATAAGGTCAGTGATAGATCTGGTAGATGATGTGATGGTAGTAGATGCTAATAGCGAAGATAGTACGGTCAAGATCGCAGAAGCTTTGGGTGCTAAAGTTTATACTAATAATTGGGTGTCCTATGGCGACCAAAAGAATATAGGTGCTCAGAGATCTGCAACTGATTGGATATTATCTATCGATGCTGACGAAAGAGTAGATGAGGACCTAAAAGAGACTTTACTCAATCTCCAGCTTGAGCAAGATAAGATCTATGCGCTTAATGTGAAGACCAATTATCTGGGTAAGTGGATAAGATATTGTGGGTGGTATCCAAGCTATAAAAAGCGATTGTATAACAAACAGATCTCTAAGTGGAATAATGATCTGGTACATGAGCAGTTGATCTCTAATAGCAAATTAGAAGTAAAAAGGCTAGCAGGTAATTTGCTTCACTACAGCTATCCTAGTCTAGAGCGTCATCATCAGAAGATACATGATTATGCAAGGCTGACAGCAGAGAAGTGGATGCTTCAAAACAAAAAACCTGGCATATTGAAAAAAATATTTGGTCCAAGCTTTAGGTTTGTAAAGACTTATTTTTTTAAGTTAGGAATGTTGGATGGTAGAGAAGGATTCTTGATCAGTAAGATGTCTTTCTTGTTAGTAAAAAAGCAGCTGAAATATTTTAAGAAACTAGAAAAGTAGCGATTGAAAGTACTACACATATCATCTGCAAGGACTTTCAGAGGTGGCGAGCATCAGATATGCCTCTTGGTTAGTGAGCTAGCTAAGTTAGGAATCAAGAGCGTCGTGCTATGCCCATCAGGAAGTGAATTATCCAAGAGAGAAATAGCAGGTCTTGACAAACTAGTTACTTATATGAAATTGACTCCTGCTAATCTGTTAGTATCTAGTTTTATAAAAAAACTGGCGGAGCTGGAAGATATCGATATCATACATCTACATGACCCTCATAGTCATCAGTTTGCATTTTATTCATATAAGTTATTTTCTAATAAAACACCTTGTGTCGTTACGAGAAGAGTAAGTTTCCTAATAAAAAGAACATCTAGACCATACTATTCGCACGCCATGGTCAAGCGAATAATCTGTGTATCTGACTCTGTCAAGCAGTCGTTGTCCAATCTATCGTTAGACCAAAGTAAATTGAAAGTAATTCCTAGTGGAATAGTTTTAGAGAAGGATAGTGAAAACTACTCTCTCAGGGAGAAGTACCATATCGACGCTGATACAAAGATCATTGCTAATCTTGCAGCCATCTCTCCGCAAAAGGATTTTATGACCTTTGTAAGGACAGCGCATGCATTCATACAATCAAGTGAGGAGAAAGTAAAATTCGTAATAATCGGTGCCGACCAAGGAAGTAAAGAGCAGGTCAAAAATTTGATAAGAGAGCTAGGGCTTGATGATCATTTTATATTTACAGGTTTTATCTCTAAGGCATATCGATACTTATCTGAGATAGATGTGTTGCTCTCTACGAGCGTAAGCGAGGGGTTGGGCAACACTATCCAAGAAGCGATGAAGTATGAGATTCCTATCGTGGCAACTAATTGTGAAGGGACTGTTGATCTGGTGGAGCATAGAAAGACTGCGTTAATGGCTGATGTCGGAGACCACATAGGATTGGCAAGTTTGCTAGTGATGATTTTAACAGAAAGTGACTTGGCAGCAAAGCTGACAAAAAATGCCCATATAGCTATCCAACAGTTTGATATCAGAGCCACTAGTAAGCAAGTACAGGACCTTTACGCCGATGTGCTGAGTAAGGCATAAAATATATAATTGCAATTAGCAGTTATACACCTCGAACTACAACACGTTGACATGAGGTTTTTCCCCACATTGATTTTAATCTTTTTTGCGTCTTTTATGGCACTTTCTTCTTGCTCTTCTAAAAAAGAAGTTGCTAAACGAGGAGGGCTAACAAAAGATGTCAAGCTAAAGCACTTCTACAGAACTGATAATCTAGGAAACATCTTAGATCAAGCAGAGAAAGAAAATAAACTCGTTTATGTTGATATCTATACGGATTGGTGCCTTCCATGTAAGATCATGAACGAGTCAGTTTATTCAGATAAAGAAACCATGGATTATCTGGATGAAAACTTTATCTGTTACAAAGTTGATGGAGAGAAGATAAACGGACCTGATCTAGTAGCACTGTTTCAAGTGAAAAACTATCCAGGGATTTTATTCCTAAATCAGCGTGGTGGTGTTTTAGAGAAAAGTCTCGGTGGCTTGACCAAGGACGAGCTGAGAGGGATGGGAGATCGTGCAATAGATTTTTCTCTAGCTCAATCCTTCCCTGAGCTTCTTGACGATACCTGCACTGACATGGGTCAATAGTTCTTCATCAGAAGCTTCTTTGATCTTGGTTACTGACTTGAAGGCTTTAAGTAAATTCTCAGTAGTTTTTTTGCCTATACCCTTTATGTCAGTCAGTTGACTACCGATAAAGTTCTTAGACCGCATGTCTCTATGAAAGTTGATGGCAAATCTGTGCGCTTCGTTTCTGGCCATTTGTATGACCTTGAGGGATTCTGATTTTTTGTTGATATACAATGGCACGGAGTCCTCCGGGAAGTAGATCTCTTCTAGCCTCTTTGCAATTCCTATAAGGGTGATCTTCTTTTCTAGTCCTAGCTCTTTCATGATCTTATGTGCTGAGCTTAATTGACCTTTACCACCATCGATAATTACTAGTTGAGGGAGGTCTTTATTTTCGTTTTTGAGTCTAGTATATCTTCTTCGTACGACTTCTTCCATGGATGCAAAATCATCCGGACCTACCACTGTTTTGATGTGAAACTTACGATAGTCTTTTTTTGAAGGTTTTGCGTTTTTAAATACTACGCAGCTTGCTACAGGATTGGTCCCTTGTATGTTAGAGTTATCAAAGCATTCGATATGATAGGGAAGAACATCCATTTGTAGATCTTCTTTCATGGTCTTAAGTATGCGTTCTGCAGATGTTTGTTTATTGATCTTGCTCAGCGCTTGCTTCTTGAGCTGCAGGATAAAGTAGGTGATATTCTTGTTGGATAGTTCTAGTAGTTTTTTCTTCTCTGCTCGTTGTGGTACAGTTACTTTTATACCCTCTTCTAACCCTCCTACTTTGAATGGTAGTACAATTTCTGGTGCTATACTATTAAACTTGGTCCTGATATGGGGTATGGCATATCTTAGTAGGTCTGCATGTTCTGTATTTAGATTTTTCTTTAGTTCTAAGGTGTCAGTGTTGATTAACATACCATTGACCACTTTGAGATAATTGACGTAGGCAGAGTCTTCATAATCGTGAATGGTGAATACATCTATATCCGAGATGGTAGCAGAAACAACAGTCGATTTAGAATGAAAATTTTCGAATAACGAAAGCTTCGTTCTATACTCCTCCGCTTTTTCAAATTCTAAATTCTCAGCATGGATTTGCATCTCTTGTTTGATGTAATCCTTGACCGGCTTGAATTTTCCATTCAATATATTTTTTATCTGTATTATTTTTTTGTTGTAATCTTCTTCTGATTCATGCCCTTCGCATGGGCCGAAACAGTTTTTGATATGATATTCTAAGCACACTTTGAATTTTCCTGCATCAATATTTTCTTCAGATAAATTAAACTTGCAAGTCCTGAGTGGAAATAGTTGCTTGATCAATTCGAATATCTCGTTAGCTCTAAATTTTGAGGTATAGGGTCCAAGATAAGTTGACCCATCCTTATAAACTCTCCGTGTAAAAAATACTCTTGGGAATCGTTCATTTTTGATACAGATGTAAGCATAGGATTTACCATCCTTGAGCATGACATTATATCGAGGTTGGAATTTTTTGATCAGCGTATTCTCAAGCAGTAAGGCGTCATTCTCCGTATCGACTATCGTATAGTCAAAGTGGTCAGCATTCTTTACTAGCACTCTAGTTTTATAAGCCTGATGTTTTTTTTCTCCGAAGTAGGAGGCTAGGCGGTTCTTGAGATTTTTAGCTTTTCCTACATACAGGATACCCTCTTCCTTATCTCTGAATCTATATACTCCAGGTTGTTTAGGAAGTGTATCAGATATTTTTTTATAATCTTCTGTTGTCAATGGATATCAACTATTTTGTAGACCTACTAATAACAACTTAGCCGCAGCAGGGTTTGTAGCTAGGGGGATATTATGCACATCGCATTGTCTGAGTAGCATTTGTACATCAGGCTCATGAGGATGCATATCCAGAGGATCCCTAAAAAATATTACTACATCTATCTCCCCAGTAGCTACTAAAGTAGCTATCTGAGCATCTCCTCCTAGAGGTCCAGATAGAAGTTTAGTTACCTCAAAACCTGCATCTTCGATATGCTTTCCAGTTGTTCCAGTCGCAAATAGTTTAGCATCGTTGAGATATGCTTTGTTATGTAATATAAAGGATACCATATCGGCTTTCTTGCCGTCGTGGGCGATTAAGGCTACTTTTTTAGAATTTTTTTCTGACATTGGTTCTTATTAGCTAATGAAGTGATTTAAAGATCATTGATATTTATACAGCAGGTATATTTAACATACATTTTCACATCAAAATATAAAGTTCACAAATCTATGTTTAAGCATTCTCTTTTGCGTATTAGTTTATTGTTAATTCTTCCGCTGCTCTTTACTAGCAACAAAAGCATAGCGCAGGATAAGAAAATAATGGATGAATCCGTCTACTCTATCTGGAATAAAATATCAGATACTAAGATATCTAATAATGGCGATTGGATATTATATACGCAGAGTCCTGAGCAGGGCGATAAGACACTTAAGATATATAATACCAGGAAGCGAAGTACTAAGTCGTTCGAAAGAGTGGACAATCCTGTCTTCTCTGCGGATAACGCTTATGTATACTTTACTATCAAGCCCTCAGCGCATCAAGTAAGAGAACTAAAACGGAAGAAGACCAAGCCTGACGAAATGCCAAAGGACAGTCTAGGTATCTATGATCTAACAGCCCTTACATTGAAGGTTATTCCAGATATTGGAGAATATAAGTCTCCCGAAAAGTGGAGTGGTGTCTTAGCCTATACCCTAGACCCGGTCAAAGAAGTGAAAGATACGACGACGACCAGTAAACCAGAAATGGAGAGAAAATCAAAACCTAAAAGAAAACCAAAGAAGAAAGGTAAGAAAGGCGGAGAATCAAAAAAGCTGGTCATTCATAATTTTGTACTTGACCAGAAAGATACGATTGATCAAAGTACAGGTTATGAGTTTTCTGAAGAAGGGGAAAGTCTAGTCGTAAGTCAGGAAGGAAATGATTCTTTAGAAGTTGCCGGAGTTTATCTATACAAAAAGAGTAGCGGTCTTTTAGAACCTATATTCAGGTCAGCAGGAAAATACGTTAATCTTTCTTTTGATAAGAAAGGGAATCAATTAGCATTTATCGCGGACCTAGACACGACGGATGCTCTCCATCGGCCGTTTGAATTGTTTCACTGGGTAGATGGCAAGTTGGATAAGATAGCAGATAGGTCGTCTGAAGTTATTATTGCAGGATGGGACCTAAGTCCTGATCAGGAATTATTGTTTTCTGAAGATGGTAAGCGGTTATTCTTTGGCTCTAAGCCACAAGAAATATTACAAGACACGACACTGCTAGATGAGGAGATCGTCAATGTAGAAGTATGGAGTTACAAAGACCCAAAGTTGTACACCCAGCAATCAGCACAAGCAGATAGAGAAAAGAAGAAAACATATCTAAGCGTGTATCACATAGCAGATAAGAAGATCTTCAGCCTTGGGAGTACAGATATCCCTGATGTACGATTAAACGGTGAAGGGACAAGTCAGTACGCAATGGGTCTAAATGATAAACCCTATCATAAATATTTGTCATGGGAAGGATTTGCATATGACGACCTATATAGGGTTGATGTCAATACTGGAGAACATAAGACTATCGCCAAAAAAATGCATGTAAGGGCTAGGGTGTCGCCACTGGGTAATTATTTTTATTGGTACAGTTATCCGGACTCTTCTTGGTTTACCTATCAGGTGGAGACAGAAAAGATCACGAATATCACAGAGAATATTTCTTCTAAGTTTTATAACGAATTACATGACAGCCCATCTCTGCCTAGGTCTTACGGTATTGCAGGTTGGACTCAAGATGAGGAAAGGCTATTGATATATGATAGATACGATATCTGGTCTGTGGACCCTATGGGTATCTCTGATTCAAAGAACCTAACAAATGGCTGGGCAAGTGAGGTGAGCAGTAGAGTCATAATCTTGGACAATGAGGAAAAATTCTTACCTAGCGATAAGCTCTTGATACGAGGGTTTGATGAGGCAACAAAGTCTAATACAATTGGGTTTTTAGACTTAGCGACAATGACATATGACAATACTGTCTATGAAGATCATCTGTTTAGAGGTTTTATGAAAGCAAAAGATTCAGATGATATAGTTTACACTAAGGAGTCGTTTGCCCTTTTTCCAGACCTACTGCATAATAAGATAGACCTCAAGGATGAGGTAAAAATATCCATAGCAAATCCACAACAGAAAAATTATAAATGGGGAAATGCAGAGTTGATAAATTGGGAAAATCTTAATGGTAAGCAAGTAGAGGGTCTACTGTATAAGCCAGAAGGATTCGATGCTAAACAGAAATATCCGTTGATCGTTAATTTTTATGAAAGGAGCTCAAATGGATTGTATAGGCACAGAGCTCCTAGTGCAGGTCGATCAACGATCAATTATAGTTTTTATGTAAACAATGGATACATAATCTTTAATCCAGATATCATCTATGAGGAAGGCTATCCTGGTAAGAGCTGCTATGATAATGTGATTCCTGGTGTCAAAGAATTGATTAGTCAAGGGTTTATAGATGAAGACAGAATAGCCTTGCAAGGCCACAGCTGGGGAGGATATCAGATAGCTGATCTACTTACCAAGACTGATATGTTTGCCTGTGCAGAGGCTGGTGCGCCAGTAGTCAATATGACCAGTGCCTATGGTGGTATTAGATGGCAGACAGGACTGTCTAGGATGTTTCAGTATGAAAAAACACAGAGTAGGCTAGGGGCTACACTCTGGGAGCGCCCGGACCTTTACCTAGAAAATTCTCCACTCTTCAGCCTAGATAAGATGAATACACCAGTCTTGATCATGCACAACGATGGGGATGGTCATGTGCCATGGTATCAAGGAATAGAATATTTTGTAGCGCTCAGAAGACTGGGGAAACCTGCTTGGATGCTCAACTATAACGGTGAACCGCACTGGCCACTCAAATGGCAAAACAGGCTAGACTTTAATATCAGACTTAAGCAGTTTTTTGACCATTATCTCAAAGATGCTCCAGCACCTAAGTGGATGAGAGAACCTAACTCAGCACTAGAGAAAGGAATTAATCTGGGATACGAATTAGACGATGCATCTAGGAATTGATTACGGGTCAAAGCTGGCAGGGACTACTGCTATTTGCTATCAAGAGGGTAAGAAGCTGGTAGTTGTTCAATCTGAGAAGAAGAAGGACGCAGATAAGTTTATAAAGAAAACCGTAGAAGATCTAAAGCCAACTCAGATTTTCATCGATGCGCCATTGAGTCTCCCTGCTGCTTACTTTGGAAGCGGGGATGATTTTTTCTATAGAGCTTGCGATCGAGAACTGAAGGCGATGTCTCCGATGTTTTTAGGAGGATTGACTGCGAGGGCAATGAAGCTTACTCGTTGGCTTAGGGATGATGGTATTGACTGTCATGAATCTTATCCTGGAGGTTTTGTAAGAGATACGGAAGAACTTAAGGTCAATTACCAAAAGAAGTCCATGGTGAATACCAAGCTCATCAAATCACTTGAAAAGGTTATAGGATCAAGGATCAAAAGCGTGGGTAATTATCATCAGATCGATGCTGTATTGTGTTGGTATATTGGGAAGAGATTTATATCAGGAGACGCTAAGTTTATAGGAGACAAAGAAGAAGGGCAGATAATAATTTGAGCAGCAATGAAAGAAGAAGAGAATAGAGAATACCTAGAGTGAAAGTGACGGGCTGACTCCAAGTCACCCCGTCACTTAGAAAAAAAGAAGCCCCCAATCCATAAATGAACTGAGGGCTATCTAATCTAAAAGGGTAATCTTGTTAGGCTACCGAGCCTAAGTTTCTTATCAATATCTTATTAGGTTTTCTAGGGCTGAAGTGAATTAAGTTTGCTCGCTTCAATTCTCCTAATACTCTTGCTACGGTTTGTCGGGAGGTATCCGTGAGGAATGCGATCTCACTGTGTGACATGCCATGATTGATCAGGCACTCATCGAGTCCGATTTTTATTCCTCTGTTTCTTCCTGTCTTTATGATGAAATCAAATATTCTATCCTTAGCACTTTTAAAGACGAAATTTTGTACTCGCTCCTCAAGATGTCTCAGTCGTTGGACTATCAAGTCTAGGACCTTCTTTGCAAAATCTCCATTAGTCTGCACTATATTTTTGAAAAAGTCTATCGGAATCAAAAACACCTTAGCATCGTTTAACACCTCAGCGAATTCTACTCTAGTATCATTATCAATAAATACATTCTCACCAAACATGGATTGCTCATGTACGATGTCTTTTATAAGTAGCTTTTCTTCGCCAGTATTACTACCCAGTTTTACAGATCCTTTCTCTAGAAGAAAAACATATTGTATCTGATCATTCTCATGATAGATATGTTCACCCCGAAGGACTCTCTTGAACGTTGCTACATTTGAAAGCATATTAAGTTCACTTTCGCTAAGGTCTGCTAGCAGTTCAAATTGTTTAAGTATCAAGAACTTTGATGAAGGATTCATAATTCATTTTGTTTAGGGGGTTTGCAGTTATGACGAACTATATCGTCTTACCCCCCAAAGATGACGGCTAATTATCACTAAACTCTGAGGGTTTATACTAGATTTTAACACTATGAAGGTGAAAATCCTTAGAAACAGGGCATTTTCAAACGAACACTAGCTAGGGATTTCTTAGGAAGTGATATCCACTTACCACTGTTTTTAAGGGCATCTAAAGCCTTAAGGGCGCAGCTATTCTCAATAGAACTGATGACTTTAACATCAAAGATCTCTCCAGATTCGGTTAGGTTAAACTCAATCTCAACTTCTTCATCACTTAACTTCTTGATACCGATATCGTTATAACCTTTCATAAAAGAAGTTATCCCATTTGCAGGAGCTACAATAATATTTTCATCTAGAGAAGGTATATATTCATTTTTATCTAGTGCTAGTTCTGCTGCTGTCGTTCTAGCCGTATTGAAAGTAGAGCGTCTTTTTTGGGATTTAGATTTATCACCTAGAACCTCCTCTTTTAAGATGCTACTTTTCGGAATTGACTCTTCTTTTATTTTATCTCCGACTTTTGCAGTAGGAGCTTCTATTTCCACCACCGCTATTTCTGTCGCTTCTAGTTTTTGACTTGACAGTACTTGTTCTCCTCCTTGATCAGGTTCTGTAACTGTAGGATTTATTTTAGTAGTTGTGTTTTGTGCAGGGCTTACTGCCTTTATTTTTTCATCTGCAGTTTCGTCTACAAGCGTAAAGTCAGCTTCTCTTTCCGCTAGGACTGCTTCATTATCTACCTGCGAGATAGCTGCTTTAGGCGTATCATATTGATTCTTTTGGTAATCTCTTTTAGATTCGGATACCTGCCTTGTTTGATCTTTATTTATCAATTCTTTTTCTCCCGAGTCGGTTGAAATTCTAATACTTGATTCTTCTTGAAGAATTAACGGAGTATTCATCGCTACAGAATCTACGGGCGTAATATTGGTATTAAATAACCAGAGGCCTGCTCCTAATAATAAGATGAGCGAAGCAGCAATACCATAATTTAACAATGGAATCCTGCGAGATCTTTTCTTATTTGATAGGTGATCAATTTTTGACTTTAGTTCTTCAATAGATTTAACATTAGCGCCATCCCTATTTTGTAAGCCTTCCATTGCCTCGAATAGAAATGAATCATCCAAAGCACGTTTTTCTAAGATAAACCTATCCTCTGGGGATATCGTATCATCCACATATTGGCTCAGTAGCCTTTCATAATATGTTGTATTCTTATCCTCCATTTGACTCTATACATTGCTTTAGATTACGTCTTCCATTCTGAATATTGGACCTTACTTTATTCCAGGCTAATTGTTCTTGGTCTGCTATCTCCTGATAGGATATTTTTTGATAGTAAAAAAGGTCTATCATGCTTTTTTGAAGTCTTGGTAATTTTTCCATACACTTTTCCAGTAGTATAAATTTTCTTTCATTATCACTTACCTCATCAGGATGAAAAGTTATACTGGATTGCATACGATAGACTTCTTTTTCTTTTGTTAAAGTCCTCTTATCCTTGCGCAATTTATCTAAGCAGTAGTTTTTCGACACTACGTAAAGCCAGCTTTTAAAGTTATCTACATGCTGGGTTTTAAGCTTTTCGGCGATCAGCTCGTAGATTCCCATGACCGCATCCTCGCTATCTGCAGTATTTTTTAGATACTTCATACAAAGGCCATATATCAGCGGCATATAAGCATTGTAGAGCGCTCCAAGGGCTTGGACATCCCCTTTGTCTTTGTAGGTAAGGAGGAGCGCTCGATGAGATTCGGCGGTGTTATTAGTATCATCCATTGACATTGATAAAGGTATCGCTAAAGATCAGATGTATTTCACACATTTTCTTTTTATGTATATGACTTATTTCGCTGAGGTAGTACCCACGTGTTTAAAGCTTTTCTTTAGGTATGTTCTTTGAATAATCAAGTTTTTCATATATTACACTTCTTGATGCTTTCCTAGTAGTTCAATTAGGGAAAAAAATTATAAAAAACGTTGGTAAAATCCCCTTTAAGCACGTGCTTATGCATGCTGCTATTTTGCTATTATGGAAACTCGCAAAGTTGGTCAAATCACCAGCTAAGCAACGGTATGAGCGCACCTTGCCAGGTGTCGCAGGCAGATTATGATGACAGTATAGATAATTTTTTGAGGGTTTTGGGGAGTAATCACAGTGATATGTATGTCAAACTTATCAACAAGAAAACAGAACAAATAGTAAGAGAAGTTTTTATCAAAGCAGGTACTTCATTCAATATCAGAAATATACCACAAGAAAAGTACTACGTGAAAATAGCATATGGCAAGAATCCTCAGACGGACGAAAATTGCCAATTTAAGTTCGAAGATGAACTCGGATATGAGCAGCCTAGCCATGTCTTCAATTACTATAATAGACTTGCAACTAGAGGTCTCGTAATTCCTTGCTATGAGTTAAATCTTAGAAGAAGCGAAGAGGTAGAAAAGCGATATGCTCAAGCATCATCAGCAGATATAGGTTTTAACTGATTCCTTATTTTCCCACCTGCATAATCAATAGCTATTATGTGACATTATGAATGTCTAGTATTCTAGGATTTATGTTGTTGATAATTACTTCTATGAAGTAAGACAATACTAAGTTGTGTCTGATCGAGGTATACAACTTGAGGATACATGAAAATATCTTAAACTTACATTTTATTATTCTTTACTACTATTCCTTACAGGCAGGTAATTGAAAAACTTAATGAATGATATATTTATAGATAAATAATAAGATCTATCAAGGGGTTGACGATTCCTAGAGCTTAGTTGTTTTGACCATTTTCCATTTAGGTTTTCTTTGAATATACACGAGCTCCTAGACCTTCTTTCTTTTGAGAGCTGTTCTAATAACCGTAGTCACTTCATCAGCTTTTTCGTAAACCATGAAGTGGCTTCCTCCATCTATAATTGTAGTGTTCTCATTTTTCCAAGTTCTAAGTATCTTATCCTTATTTCCGATGATATTATGAATCCTAAAATTATCGTCTGGTTTGGAAGGTAGTTGGGCGATTTTTTCTAATGACCATTTCAGTAATTGATAATCAGTTTCATCGAGCATCTGTTTTATGATAGGCTTGCTTTCTTGATTTTCTGAGTTTACATTATAAGCAACGATCTCATCGATTACGGGAATCCTAAAACTAGGAGCGAGTTTATAAATTCCTGTTCTCAACCCAAATCGATATACCGACCTTAAATCTTTAATATCTCTGAAGCTAGAGATCAGTATGACTTCTCTGTGATCTAGTATCCTTGCTATCTCCTGAGCTAAGACACCTCCAAACGACAGACCTGCGATTAGGTCATCTTGCCGTAACCCATATTTATCAATAAGGCGGAGGGAGTATTCATTTATGGTTTCATCGTCTAGGTTTTGTAACCATTTCACGTTGATCTTATCGATTCCTAATTCTCCTATATTATTAAATACCATTTCGTTTGCACCTAGCCCTGGTATAAAGAAAATCCTTCTCAAATCTTTAATTTTTCGATTCTAAAAAATAGAAATATAATGCAATGTTAGTTAATTAAGGTTGTACTACTTTTGCGCCTCGATGACAGAACTAAAGCAGCAATTTGACGCGATTATCATAGGGAGTGGATTTGGTGGAAGTATGACCGCTAAGAAGCTAGTGGATGCAGGCAAAAAGGTCTTAATGCTAGAGCGTGGAGACTGGGTAGCAAGAGGGCCCCAAAACTGGGAAAGAAACGGCTCTATAGACCTATCTCCGTTCTATGATAAAAAGCTACCGTATAAGGTTATCAAAGGCGGTAACAAGCCTGCTATGGGCGTCTATTCGTGCGTGGGAGGACCTTCTGTGTTCTATGGTGGCGTCTCCTTTCGATTTAGAGAAGCGGACTTTGATCCACCACAGGAGATCATTGGGGATTCTGGAGCAGAGTGGCCGATCTCCTATGCTGATCTTTCTCCTTACTACGACGAAGCAGAGACCTTACTCAACATTGCCGGGGAGTCCGGTGTGGACCCTACTGAGCCGCATCGTAATCAAGATTTTCCGCAGAAGCCTGGTCGCCTTGCAAAGATATCGGGGAAAGTAAAATCGGCAGCAGAAGGACTAGGCCTTAAGCCTTTCCATCTGCCTATCGCTATCAATTACCAAGACACTTCTCGGAACACTTGTCAGAACTGTACTACCTGCGACACCTTCGCTTGCGCAGTAGAAGCAAAGAATGATCTACCTACCATGCTACTCAATGATCTAGTGAAAAAGGGTATGGTCCTCAGAGCAAATACAACTGTTGCAAGACTCAATACGGAGGATAGAAAAGTTAGTTCTTTAGCTTGCTTTGATACAAAAACTGGAGAGCAATTTGAGGTAAGTGGTAAGCATGTTATTTTGTCTGCTGGAGCATTAGCTTCCCCTCATATTTTGTTAGCAAGCGATCTAGATAAATTAAATCCTGCGGGTAGTGTCATCGGACGATACTTGATGCGACATACCAACTCTATAGTATTTGGCATATATGCGGGTGTAGCTGATAAGGAACAACGGTTTCATAAGGAGCTGGCCATCCTTGATTATTACTTTGGTCATGAGACCATCGACTATCCTAAGCATAAGCTGGGTAGTCTACAGCAGGTACCCACTCCACCAGGAGGGCTCGTAGAACACGAAGCACCTAAGCCGCTAGGCAAGATCGCTGCGATGGGCGTAAAGCTGCTCACAGGCCTCTTAGCGATTGCTGAGGACCAACCACAATTTGATAATTATCTCAAAATAGATAAGTCTGATATTGGAGCGTTTAATATGCCAACACCGATCGTCTCTCACGAGTACTCAACGAGAGATATGGCAGCACTCAAAGCACTGACGCTCAAAGCAAAAAAAATCATGAAGAAGACCGGCGCGGTCCTGACATATACTCATAACATCAAGACATTCTCTCATGCAGTCGGTACGGTCAGGATGGGTAAGAACGAAAAGACTTCAGCACTAGATGCTAATTGTAATTTTAGAGGAGTCGATAATCTTTCTGTGGTAGATGCCTCCTTTATGCCTACTTCTGCAGCAGTGAATCCGTCTCTGACGATCAGTGCAAATGCACTAAGGGTAGGAGATTATCTATTGCAAAATAAGTTTTAGTAAATTCGATTCATGAGCTACAAAGCTATTGGAGATGATGCTCCTATTCGATTAGTATTCTTAGGTTGTGGTGAGGTAACTAAAAAGCACGTGGGAAGAGCGCGCTATGCTGACAAGAACCTGAAGCTGTCATTCGCAAGTAGGACCTTGGATAAGGCTGACGCCTACAAGCAGAAGCATAAGGGTATGCATGCATTTGGTTCTTACGAAGAAGCGATAGCATCTAATGATATAGATGTGGTCATGATCTGTACGCCACCTAATTCTCATTATGAATTGGCAAAGCAAGTCTTGGAAGCTGGCAAGCACTTGATAGTAGAGAAACCGCCTTTTTTAAGTTCAGATAAGTTTGATGAGTTAGGGGCAATAGCAGATGAGAAAGGACTACAATTCATGGTAGCAGAGAATTATTTTTATAAACCACTTCGGTATAAAGTCAAAGAGATCATTAAGGATAGGCTGATCGGCGACCCCCTATTCCTGCAGATAAATGCTACAAAGACGCAGCAGAGTAAGAATGATTGGAGAGAGGACAAGAGTATCACAGGATTTGGAGCGCTATTTGAAGGGGGAATTCACTGGATAAGTTTTATTAATAATATAGGACTTCGTATAAAGAATGCTAAGGGATTCATTCCAAAACAAGCGGGGGAGCTAGAGCGTAGCATACAAGTAACGGCAGAGACAGAAGAAGGTGCAGTTATCAATCTGATCTACTCCTGGGAGGTATCTACGATAGCTAAAGGATTAAGGCTCTCTAAGATATATGGACGTGAAGGGTCTACGACATTTGAGACAAATGGCGTGATGGTCTACTTGAGAGGGAAGAAGTCTAGATTGTCATTTCCTAAGCTGCAGCACATTGCAGGTTACAAACCCATGTTTAAGGATTTTTTCGTTTCTTTGCGCTCCGGAAATCAGCCTTCATTCAACTATCAGATGGCTAAGAAGGATCTAGTACTTATAGAACAAATTTACGCTAGCACAAAAAACTAATTATGCAGTTACTTATAGGACTTATAGTAGGATTAGCAGTAGGCTTACACAATGCTACTTGGGGTATGTATAAAGACGCTCCGCACGAAGGATTTAGTTGGGCTACTTACTTTAGAAGTGTAATTGCTGGTGTGATCTATGGCCCATTGGTCGCTAGGTTTTTTGATTTGGATATGACGATGCTGGGCAATATGCTGATCACATTTGGAGCTGCTTACTCGCTGGAGCGAATCACGATGGAAGTATATAAGACATTCATAAGAGTGGAAGACCAGAGTAAATATTTCATCCCTATGCAACTATCTGTATTCGGTAAGCCTGTTAAGAGTTATGGTGCGAGATTATTTTTCGGATTTCTTTATGTCTTAATATTATTATTGATTTCTGTAGGCATGTATTATCTCAATGAGGCATACCAATCCGGAAGTATAAATTGGAGTCCATGGTTATTGTTATTACCATGCAGTGTGTTTGGTTGGGTATCTGCTTTTGGTGGGGCTTGGAAAGATGCTCCAATAGAAGGATTCGAGACTTTCAAATTCTTTAGATCTCCTGGGGTAGCTTATTTCTTTGCTTTCATAGCGAGTTTATACACTACTAATCTATTGATCATCACTATGTGTAGTATTGGATTTACGATAGCTACTATCGAGACGTATAAGACATTTTTCTTTTTGGATAGGCCAAGAGGTAAGTTCCAAGAAATGCCAATAACACACCCAGAAATGCTTACTAAGCGAAAGAGATTCGTCCCTCTATATGCAGGTATCTGGATCTTTGTATTGACCTGTGCTATCGTAGGCTTCCCTGGTGTTGTCGAAAGATTGATATCTTTCTAGATGTCTCTGGAAAAGTCAAGTCCTGAAAATGAGCAGTTTGGTAAGATCCTCAACCAAGCTTACATCCGTCGTGGAGTTTTTATTTTCGTTGGAATTACTTTACTAGCTTTCACTTGTTTATTTCTTTATAGCAATACGGGGGAAGTCCTTGAAGCGATCAAAGCTATTAAACTACAATACGTTGCTTTAGCTTTTCTGATGGCATTCTTTGATTGGTGGATAGGGGGAATACGTAACCATATTTTTGTCAGAGTAACTAATCCAGGAATTTCGCAGCGGATTTGTTTTGATGCTAACTTGGCGAATATTTTTATTGGGGCTGTCACGCCTTCTCAGACTGGCGGCGGGCCAGCTCATCTCTATATGCTTTGGAGGGGAGGAGTCAAACTGACTGATGGAATCGCTGTCTCTGTGGTCAACTATATTTCTACGATCGTCTTTTTTATTTTATCTACGGGGATCTCTATTTATCATCTCCAATCTATGATTCCTAATGATCACATTACCCTATTGATCAAGTCTGGGTTTGCGATCTTTACTACTGGGTTTGTCATAGTCCTGATCAGCTTGCTTGCACCTGTGCGCATGGGTAAAGTATTAATGTGGATCGGTAAAAAACTAAAATCCTTGTTTCCCAATAAGTTAAAGAATCTTGATACTAAGACTGAGAAGTTAGCTGGCGAGTTACAGAATTATCATAAGACGATCATGTTCTTTTTGGTTAATAATCCTTTGCTATTGCCACTTAGTTTTATCATTACTTGTATCATGTACTTTAACAAGTATGCATTGGCTTTTGTGCTTTTGCTTGGGCTTGGAATAGAGGCAGATTTCTGGACGGTCATAGAGATACAAGCAATCATATTCTTCATGCTGTATCATGCGCCTAGTCCGGGTGCGAGTGGGTTTGCTGAGCTAAGTATAGCAGGGCTTATGGCTCATATAATTATCGATTCTAAGTTGGCTACTTTCACGATACTGCATCGTTCTTTTCTACTACTACTAGGTGCGTTAGTAGGTGCATTCATCATGCTGAAAGAGTTAAAAAAGCATAACGCAGAACAAGCGCTTACTTCTGAGCCACATAAATGATCGTCTTCTTATAAGTCTCGAACCCATCATTTATAGATAAGACATACTGCCCTGATGCTAGTCCATCACTACTGATGCTAAAAGACTGATCGTCAGATATCACATTTAACCTCCCCGACTGAGCTATTCTTCCTAGCACATCATGTAGCAAGTAGGTAACACTCTTATCTTCAAAACCACTAAGCTTTACCTCCGCACTCTCATTGAATGGGTTAGGCCATACATCGAATGATCTCTTCTTTTTGCATGCAGTAGATGCTAACTGTAAGAATTGTAAACTGCCATCGTTGTCGACAGAGGAAAGTCTATAGGTAAAATTGTCTGGTGTATCCTCTGCACTATAGAGGTAGGTCTCTTCGCTACCCAATCCTGTGACAGGAATCTCAGCTAGTTCTTCCCAGTCAATCCCGTTGAGACTTTGTTCCACTAAGAAATATTCGCTAGCGCTATCTGCTATCGCTGTCCACTCTAGTCTAGGTACGTTTTCTACAGAGCACTCGATACTGAAGTCTAAGAGATTTATGGCTAGTGCTGCTGAGCTCAATTCTATTTTCATCTCACTGAATCCTGTAATTGCACCATCGGCAAAATTATCCTTGACCGTAAGTAGGATATAATTTGCTTTTTCTCCTTGTAAGTCTGGACCTATCTCTCCTTCGTAAGTACTGATACCAGGTGCTTGCGATAAACTAAACTCGCCCAACTCCGTCCAGCTAGTACCGTCGGAAGATATATCTATGATAAAATTCTGCATCCCTTGAGACAGTCTATCTGGGTCATTTAAATTCCAAAAATGGCTTTGCCCAAGGTTATAAGTACTTCCTAGGTCGTACATGATCCAGTGAGAAAGCCCTCTAATGGTATTTGGATTATTTGTTTTTGTATCTGATACCCAGCCATCATAGACAGATGTACTGTGCCTGTCAGGATAGCATTGTGCATTTGCAGATACCATCACACTCAAACAAATAATTATAGTAAGTAAAGTTGATTTCATTGGAAGTGTTTTTTAAAGATTTAAGAATCCTATCGGAGCAGTGCCAGAATTGACATCATAGAAGTTTCCGATGTTAGGGAATATGGTTTTTAGATCAGATGGTGGCACTCCAAACCAAAGTGCTAACTCAGCAAAATACTCATCTGCTGAGAGGGTAGGCATCAGTCTGCCGCTGCCTAGGTCTAGGTCTGATTCTAATCTGAGGGATGGATAATCGCCAAAGATCTTTTTCCCATTAACCGCTCCTCCCATTGCAAAAACATTACCTCCCCACCCATGATCAGTGCCGTTACCATTAGAAGTAAGTGTCCTGCCAAAGTCTGATATGACAAAGGTAGTTACTTGATCAGCTATACCTTGTTCCTCAAGGGACCGCTGAAATGCACTAAGACCATCATCTACCATGGTGAGCATATCTGATTGGGAATTAAGTACCTCGTCATGATGATCCCACCCACCTAGTTCTACAAAGAATGTTTGACGGTTCATGTTAAGGGTATTCCTTGCCTTGATGGTCCGAGCTACCATATGTAGTTTTTCACTAAACTGATACTCGTCAGTCCCAAAGACATTATTAAACTGATTACCATCTATAGCAGCACTAAATTCCACATCTGCTTCTCTTGAGTTCTTGATGGTCTTGATATAAGTTTTCTTGAAGATATCTTGATAGTTTTGATCAAGCATATTGTCAATAGCTTTCCTCCTCAGTTCATTAAATAGGTAATCATTGTTATCACCATTGATTCCGATACTCCCTTCTATCGCATCTAGCGTATATTCTATAGTTTGATTCCCAGTCTGGAAAGTATTCGTTCCAGAGAGAGATATATTCATAGATATATTTTGATTGCCATTCATATCCTTGATCATATCTGCTACTTTGCCTCCCCACCCAGCAGCACTTCTCGTATGCGGAGTTGCAGTCTGCCAATGCATTAGTTGATCTGCATGTGAGTAGAGCCCTAATGGTAGTTTTATCCGCTCATTCCACACGTCTTGTTTTGCTAGTGCAGGTTCTACCAGAGACCCTATGTTAGAGATAAAAGAAAGTTTCCCTTGATTGAATAGGCTTTGCAATTTTGGCATAGAAGGATGCAATCCAAATTGCTGTCCCCCACCGTTTAGCGGGTCGATTGCTAGGAGGGTGTTAGCATCCAAGGCTAGATTACTTCTAGTGTTCTTATAGTCGGTATAAGCTTCTCCAGACCTAGGCACTAGCATATTGTAAGAGTCATTACCACCCGCCAAGGTTACGCATACTAGAGCCTTGTAATCCATGGCACTACTCACAGCGCTATTAGCGATCGCTGCGGCATTTGCCGCTTTTAGATTGATAAGCGTAGAGAATAGGGTAGAGCTACCTAGTGCTGAACAACCGACCTGTTTGATGAATTTTCTTCTTGTATTGTTATCCATTGTTAGCTTATTTTAAGATTGCGTAATCGGGTGAGATGAGTAGGAGGTATACTGCCATCCTAACTCTATCAAAGTTTACTTCTCCCCATTTAAGGCCGCTGATCGCTTCCTTTATATTCGCTTTGGTAGCTTCTGTCAGTTGACCATGCGTATACATGATATCCAATCTGTTGATCAGTGCTTCCGGTTCGTCGGCAAGGTCTACGAGTTCTTTTAAGATCAAGGAAGGTACCTCTACGCCATAGTCACCTTCCCAGGTCCACCAAAGGGATTCCCAGACAAACCACTGATTGACTTTATTGATATAATTAATAGAGCTGGTAGAATCGAATATCTTAAACTCTGGAGCGACCATAGCATTATCCGAGATGTCTCCGATAGGTGCATGATCTGGCGTGTAAAAATTAAATACCGAAGGTGCGCCAAGTGGATGCTGCTTCAGGGTATTGAGTTGTTCGAATCCACTATTCCAATATCTTTCTTGTGATACATCTACTGGCAGTGATTTAGCTACATGACCTAGTCGCATCATGGGCTCTCTGAGCTTACCTGCACTAGCGGAGCTAAGGCTACTGCAAGTCCTAGCTTCATCATCTAGTAGGATAGCCTTGATGACTGATTTCATATCTCCTCTGGTTCCGCTTTCATTTCGATTAAAAGTGCTGGCTACACGCTGTACATAAGCTTTGCTAGGATTAGACTTTACAAGTCGCTGTATAAGCCTAGTAGCTAAGAATGGCCCTACGTTAGGATGATTAAATATGATGTCTATTGCAGCATCAATATCTCTCATACCCGTCTGCCCAGCAGGGATTGTCTTTCCTAAAAATTCCTTCGTGCCTTCTTCATGATATTGCTCATACATTTTCATCGGTTTGGTCTTGTCTATCTGATAGAAGTCAATACCGAAATAAACATCATTACTCCATGCATCGTCGCCTAGTCCACTTGCGCTAAGTCCAGTGAATACTTTTGCCAACTGCGTAATATCTTCATTGCTATAAGTGGGCACCGGCTGATTGCCCTGCATTTTTTGTGTTCCGTCTAGATTCAATTCATATAAGCCAATAGAGAATAATTGCATTATCTCACGTGCATAATTTTCGTCTGGATGTATGTTAGCTGCCTCATTTGTTTTTTGATTATTATAGTGACTTAGGTATAGTCCCATAGCAGGATGAATGGACACCTCTTTAAGTAGGTTCTTATAATTACCAAATGAATTATTAAGAAGCACATCATAATAATTGGCCAATGACTCGCCGTGGTCCACTAGATTAGAGTTAATAGAAATAACTAAGATCTCACTTAGTGCTAGAGCTATCCTATGTCTGAGTAGGTCATCATTAGTCATATTGGCTTGCCAAAATGCATAGTTGAAATGTAAAGCCCATGGTCCGAAAAAGTCATCTAAGCTTTCACCATTTTGCGTCCTGAGACTTTTTAGCTCATCTGTAATACTGTAGACTAAGGGTTCGGTCAGTGTAGGAGATTGTTGGAATTGATCGTTTATCCATCCTTCAAAATCATTGTCCCTATCAGCAGCGAGTGCATCTATCCTAGCAATGTCAAACCCTAGTGTGGATTGTGCTAAGAATCTTGAAGCTTCCATGCGCTTGGCATCTAATCCTTCGCCACTGATGGTGTTCCCACTTTTTGACCCACTTGCATTACTACTAGAAGTTACATTTATGTTGAGGTCGTTACCAGCACCTATATGGTCGGTATAAGATTGGGCTTGAATATCTATAGAGCTAACTGATAATATAACAATTGTAAAAATTACTAAGGAAGTATAGTTCTTCATAATGAAGGGGTTGCAGTTTAATAATATTTTCAAATCAGGATCTTCTTGGTCTCCCTTTAAATATATTTTATAATTAAGACAAAGCCTACAGTATAAACCCTAATGTTAATAACAAGTTTGCAAACAACTTATTATAGTTGTTTACGAGGACTTTAGCTTAAAGGCATAATTTTTCATTTACACTTTAATATTCACCGCTTTAAGTGCTTAGCCTTCTCATCAAATATTTTAAATAAGTAGGAGGCATATATTTTGGAGATATCTCAGTTCAAAGTGTCATCTTATTATCAATTAAGGCTGATGAGGCTTCTAAAATGCAAAGCACTTTACCTTATGCGCCATTCTAACTTTTCTGACCTAGGGTAGGACCTCATTTGCTGGGTCTTGTATATGTATTTAACGAAATACATTCTTACTTTAAAAGGTGTTTTAAATTTTTAAAAGGTGTAAAAATTTAAGCCGGCTCTCAGCCGGCTTTTTTTTTGTCCCATACTGAAACCCAAGCCTGCTCCATAAGCTTGTAAACAAAAAAAGACCCAATCAATATGATCAGGTCTTACCAGGTTTGTTTTATTGTCTCAATTAAATTGAGGGAAATTTATTTAGAACTTAATTGTTTGTTCTGACCCTAACTTGAATCTGAAGTTTATACCTCCGACATAGTACCAGTCATTAAATTCAGCTTTTCTCGTTTCACTCTGACCATCCAAGTAGTCTGTAAATGCATATCGAATTCCACCTTCTATACCGACTGCGAATTTCTTAGAAAAATCAAATCTGATTCCACCTCCAACTGCTACTGTAGGGTAGAAGCTACCAGACCCTGCTTCGGTAACATCTTCTCCATTCCTTTCTGCATTTTGAGTCCAAAGTCCACCACCACCACCAGCGTAAACATATGGTGACCAGGTCTTATTATATTTTTCTTCTATTACTTTTCTATCTGAATCCATTACTACGTAGTCTCCTTTGGTATTATATATCCACTCATTATTTAGACTATCAGTTGCTACATATACTGTTCTGTATTTTTGTATTGGATTACCATTTTGATCAAAAATCTCATTTTCATTATCCTCCAAGACACTATGATTAAACCCCTCTCCATCTTTATCAAATACTTTCAATTTTCTAGATCTGATAGGATAGTAATTTATTTTTCCTAAGAATTCTATGAAGGTGGATTTAAAACTAACTCCCCAATCTATTCTATCATCGAAATTGGCATCGTCACCAGAGATTGCTCCATAAACAAAGTTTCCTTCGATTCCGATCTTATCCCATTTGTGATATTCAACTTGAATACCAAAGGCAGGTTGAGTTTCTTTGAGAAGTAATATATCGGTCTTGTTGATATCTCCTTTATAATTGGCAGCACCTAAAAAGACGCCTACATCGAGCTTTTGGGAGAACATGAGCGTTGGCGCTAACATGAGCGCTAAAAACGTAAAGTAAAAGGTTTTCATTTTCAAAATTTTTGTGTAAAGTGATTGGGATGGCCTGTTAATCAGCCACAAATATATTATTAAAATATGTAATATGTAAGTTCCGTTAGATAATTCTTAATAATTCGTCCACTTTTAAGAATCTCTTCTAAACCTAATATCTCGATAATTGGATGCAAAAAACGATGCTTCACCCTTAGTCGAGCGCTAGTTTTAACACATTAAAAATTATTAATTCGTGATTTCACTGCATTATTGGCAGATTACTAGGTGTATTGATATGTTACATGGTTATGCTGGTCGATAAAATCTCCTGTATGTATATAGAATTGAGAATACAGGGCTAACTTTGAGTCCGTGAGGTATTTGATATTTATAATTGTTGGTCTTCTAGTGGCCACTTCAGTAAAGTTTGGTGTAGATCTATACCAAGAAAATACGGCGAAGAATGCTTATCAGTATGACTATGCTGAGATAAATAAGGTAAACTATGGTTTATTTAATATACAACTCTGGAAGGAGAAAGCACTCGAAGTCGTAGAGAGTAGGATCAATAATTTTACACTATCGCAACAAGCTTATGATCAGATAGGAGGGCAGATAGAACTCTACCTCTACAAAATGTATGATGATTACTTCACCTCTGGTAAATTGATAGATGAGATCTATGCTAACCTTGAGAGTAGTGGTACTATGAATAAGATGATCTTAAAAATGATGAGGGGCACAGTAGAGAAACAACTAATAAATCTTAACCTCAAATCTAAAATACCTGGCCTCGCTGCTCAACTAAAAGTAGAGATCAAAAAGAATGAACCAGAGATAAGGCAGGTACTTCAGAAGGAGTTACTCAATATGGTAATGTCAGATGAGCAAGCAAGCTATGTAGACCGTAGAGAAAGAATCTATGAAAAACATGGATTTGAGGATGCAGGCACAACTGGTGATTTCTTGCTAGAAAAAGTAAAAGTTGCTGAAAGCAAAATAAGTACACTATTAAAATATATAACTGGGCTACTAGCAGTGGCTCTTTTAGTTTTATTACTGGGCATTAGACTCATCTCATTCAATGATCTTATGCTTGGTTTTACGACCATATCGATAGTACTATTGATCTTAGGTATTTCATTACCGATGATAGACATAGATGCTAGACTTAATTCATTTGGGATAGAGATCATGGGTCAGGAGATAGGCTTTGATGAGCAGGTGCTTTACTTTCAGAGTAAATCGATTGTCGAAGTGACCAAGACATTATGGACTGGCGGAGCTTGGGATCTAAAGTTAGTCGGTGCGTTGATCCTATTATTTAGTATAGTAGTGCCATTCATTAAGCTGGTTCTTTCTATTTTCTATTTGTATTGGTATAAAGCGAAAGAGAGTAAGACCGTCAAGGCCATTATATTCTACCTAGGTAAGTGGAGTATGGCGGATGTTTTTACGGTGGCACTTTTTATGGCATATATAGGGTTTTATGGATTGGTAACAACTCAACTCTCAGACATAAGCAGAAATGATACAGGCTTTGCAGTCGAAACACTTAATTACTCCAAATTATCACCAGGTGCTTTTTTCTTTACTGCATATTGTTTGTTATCGGTCACTACTAGTATGTTGATCAATAGGAAAGACCTAAAAGACACTGATCAACTATAGAATAGTCTTACAAAGATCTCAGCAAATTAAGATCTAATAATTTATATTCGTACCGTGAGTAATTTGCAGCGACTGCTTGATCTGTACCGAGAAGATGAGCGGACTCAGAGTATCATTAAAGTCTTAGATAAAGAAGCCCCATCCAGAATCCTTTTGGAGAATACGGTGGGAGCAATGGATGGGTTTGTCCTTATCGGAACTTACCAAGAAAGATCTCAAAACAATCACTTCTTTATAGCGAGTGACAAAGAAGAAGCTGCTTACTTCCAAAATACGCTTGATCAACTCCAAGATGTAAAGCCAGTCCTGTTTTTTCCAGATTCATTTAAACGTCCAATGTCTTTTGAAAAATTGGATACTAACAATGGGTTGCAACGAACAGAAGCAATCAATAAAATTGCGCTCGGATTGCCCAAGGGAGAGATCATAGTGACCTACCCGGAAGCGATATTTGAGAAAGTAGTCGACCCTTCCTTATTAGAAAAAGATAAAATTGAGATCGTTAAAGGGGAGAATCTAGATATTGATACCATCGTAGAATTGTTAGTCGAGTATAGTTTCCAAAGGACAGAATTCGTCTATGAGCCGGGGCAGTTTTCTATCAGAGGAGGTATAGTAGATATATTTTCTTTTGGTAATGAATGGCCTTATCGCGTAGAGCTTTTTGATGAGGAAGTAGAGAGTATCAGGACCTTTAACCCTACGACCCAGCTTTCTCTCAGAAAGATATCTAAGATCAGTATTATCCCAGATGTCAATCGCAAATTTGAGAGCAAGGATAAGATTTCGATATTCAATGTCTTTGATAAAAATACCTGTGTATGGATCAAGGATCTGGACATGCTGCTCGATAGGCTACAAATGTGTTTTGAGAAAGCAGAAGAATTTGCCAAGACACTATCTCCCAAAAGGGATGAACCAGATATCGTAAGCTTCTTCCAAAAGAAATCATTCATCTTTCCTAATCAGGTGCTGGATGAGATTTCTCAAAGTAATATCCTGGTCCTCAGCGAAGGGAATATCAAGATCAAACCTGAACTGATCATTGACTACAAAGCAAAACCGCAACCGAGTTTTAATAAGAATTTTTCTTTACTCATAAGCGATCTACAACGTAACAAAAAGGAGAAACTAGAGAACTTCATATTTACAGATAACAATAGGCAGATAGAGCGATTCTATAACATTTTCGAAGACCTCAATGCTGATGTGGAGATACATCCAGTCCTTAAGTCGATACATAAAGGATTCATAGATCACCAGCTTAAGATAGCCTGCTATACTGACCATCAGATATTCGAGCGATTTCATAGATACAGGTTAAGAAAGGGATTTACTAAAGAGCAAGCAGTAAGTCTGCGGATGCTGCGGGAATTGCAGCCAGGTGATTTCGTAGTGCATATTGATCATGGAGTAGGTAAATATTCTGGTCTAGAAAAAATAACGATCAATGAACATACTCAGGAGTCGGTAAGATTGATATATAAGAATAATGACCTTCTTTATGTAAGTATAAATTCGCTCCACAAGATATCGAAGTATGTAGGTAAAGAGGGCAAACCGCCTAAACTAGATAAGATAGGTAGCGATGCATGGAAAGCGCTGAAGCGGAAGACCAAGCGAAAGATCAAGGATATTGCTAAGGAGTTGATCAAGCTCTACGCTAAACGGAAAGCAGCTAAAGGGTTTGCCTTTGAGCCTGATGGGTACATGCAGAATGAACTCGAAGCGTCGTTTATGTACGAGGATACTCCTGATCAGTATAAAGCTACACAGGACGTCAAGGCGGATATGGAGAAGGAGCACCCGATGGATCGACTGGTTTGTGGGGATGTAGGTTTTGGGAAGACTGAGGTAGCGATAAGAGCAGCGTTTAAGGCAGTGGTGAGTGGAAAGCAAGTGGCTATTTTGGTGCCGACTACGATCCTAGCCTTACAGCATAGCCATACTTTTAAAGCTAGATTCAAAGATTTTCCAGTAGAGGTTGATTTTGTAAATAGATTCAAGACCGCAAAGCAGAAAAAAGAAATTTTTCAAAAACTTAAAGATGGTAAGCTTGACATTGTAATCGGTACACATGCGATCCTCAGCAAGGATATCGGGTTTAAGGATCTAGGATTATTAGTGATTGATGAGGAACAAAAATTTGGCGTAGCGGCCAAGGAGAAATTGAGAAACCTCAAAGTAGATGTCGATACACTGACACTTACAGCAACGCCTATTCCGAGAACGCTGCAGTTTTCGCTTATGGCAGCACGTGATCTTTCTATCATCAGGACGGCTCCTCCTAATCGTCAACCAATACATACTGAGCGAAGAATATTCAATGAAGAGTTGATCAAAGATTCTATTTATTACGAAGTGAATAGAGGAGGCCAGGTATTCTTTGTACATAATCGAGTCAAGTCACTCGCTGATATCAGTGCTATGGTCCAGCGTATGTGTCCTGATGTAGAGATCGGTATAGCACATGGACAGCTAGAGCCCAAAAAACTCGAAGACACCTTGATGCAATTCATTGAGCACAAGTTTGATGTGCTAGTCTGTACTAACATTATAGAGACGGGTCTAGACATCCCAAATGCGAATACGATAATCATTAACAATGCACATAATTTTGGTATGAGCGACCTGCATCAGTTGAGAGGTAGAGTAGGACGGTCTAACACTAAAGCCTTTTGTTATCTCTTTGCACCTCCTCTATCTGTCTTGTCATCGGATGCGAGGAAGCGATTAAATACCTTGGAAGAATTTAGTGATCTCGGTAGCGGGTTTAACATCGCTATGAGAGACCTTGATATCAGAGGAGCAGGGAATTTACTTGGTGGTGAGCAGAGTGGATTCATAGCAGATATAGGTTATGAGACCTACCAGAAGATACTAGAGGAAGCCATCATCGAACTCAAAGAAAATGAGTATAAAGAACTGTTTGAAGATGAAGATCAATCAGATAAAAAATATGTAACGGACGTAGAGATAGAGACGGATATAGAGATGTTGATACCCGACCAATATGTGAATGTCATACAAGAGCGATTAAAACTTTATACTGAGATAGATAAGTTAGATGATGAAGAAAGTGTAGAGGCATTTCAGAGAACACTTATTGATCGTTTTGGTCCATTACCTTCCGAAGTCATAGCGCTATTCAATGGACTGAGATTGAGGTGGCTGTGTAAGCGATTTGGCTTTGAGCGTTTATCTTTGAAGAAGAGGAAACTAAGATGCTACTTTATCAAGAATGGGCAATCGGCTTATTATGAGACCGCTTTCTTTCAAGGTTTGCTAGGTTATGTATCTACTAAGGGAATAAAGCTAGGACTGACTTTGAAGCAATCATCTCAGTACCTGATCATGATCAAAGACGGTGTTAAGAATCTGAAAGATGCGGAAGCAATTATGAAAAAAATATTGGAGGATGTGAGTAACTTAGATAGCGTCAAGAAAGGGAAGAGTTGAGTCTGCATTCATAATCAAAAATTATTATTGATAAGTGCCATTTACTAATACACAAATAGAGATCAGCAGTCTCCCGTCAGTCTCTCAGCTAGACTACAAAGACTTAGATAAGGATTATCTGACGGCGAGTATGATAAAGACACTATTTACTTGGATCATTATCGGTGTCATCGTCGGTGGTGTAATACAAGTAAATAAATCCAATAATGATTTTCAAGAGTATGTCGGGCCATATGTTACTTATGCGGTCATAGGGTTTTGTGTTTTGGCCTTGCTTACTTTGGTACTTACTTATTTTGGATTTTATAAAAAAGGATATGCCGTACGAGAAAAAGATATCTCCTATAAGACAGGTTTATTCTGGAAATCTAAGACCCTAATACCTTTCAATAGAATTCAACATTGTGAAGTCAAGCAAGGGCCAGCGGAGCGTCTATTCGGGTTGTCTTCCTTGAAGGTGTTTACCGCAGGAGGGAGCGCAAGTGATCTAAGTATAAATGGTCTAAAGCAGGAGGAAGCTAATCACCTTAAGCAGTTCATCATCATGAAAACGAGTGCTGATGAAGAGGAGTGAAGAGCTTCTGTTCGCTGAGCCAACGAGACAATCGCTGATAGCGATCATACTCATTATTTATAAGTATATCAATGTTATTATCAGGCAGGTTTGGCCTTTCCTGCTCATCCTTTTGTGGGGTGGTGGTTCTGACAAGAAATCTACTATTGCCATTGGATTATCAGTCTTAGGTCTAGCTTCAATGCTATGGGCTATACTCTCTTATTTTAAATTTTACTTCTATCTGCAGAATGGCGAACTGATCATCCAAAAAGGGATACTCAAAAGATCTAATCTTAATATTCCACTGGATAGGATACAGTCGGTCAATATCAATCAGAATATCGTCCACCAGATATTAAATGTAGTACAACTAGAAGTAGATACAGCCGGTACAAAAGGTTCTGAGTTTAAATTCGATGCACTGAGTAAAGAGAAGGCTGAGGCGCTTAGATCAATTTTGATAAGTAAGAAAAAGGAAACTTCATCTTCTGAATTATCTACTGATGATATTGATCAAGCTGAGCTACTTGGTGATGATCGAAAATCGATACTGAGTTTATCTTTTACAGAGTTGATCAAAGTAGGCATCAGTCAAAATCATTTTAGATCGATAGGTTTTATAATGTTGGTGTTTTTTTGGGTACAATCATCAGTAGAGGATATTGGAATCGAGACGGATAAGTATACCGATGGCTTGATGGATTTTGTGACTAGTGCAAGTTTTAATGCAGTGATGACGATAATCGTCATGGCATCTATTATTGCTGTGCTTATTTCTCTCATACAAACCATATTGATCTATTATAATGCTCATCTATGGAGAGAGGGTAGTAGACTAAAACTAAGTTATGGACTCTTTAACAAAAAAGAGATGTCTGCACTGTACCAGAAAATACAGATCCTACAGTGGAGTAGCAATCCACTGCAGAAGATGATGAAGATATTCGATGTACGGCTAAAGCAAGCTTCTTCCTCAGTGGTGTCTGCTAAGAGCTCATTGCGTATTCCTGGTTGCACAGAAGACCATATACAATATCTAAAAGACAGCTGGCTTGGCGATGATGCACTAGCTGAGCTAAAAATTCACGGTATCAGTATTCATTACTTTTATCGTAGAGTTATGTTTCGTATGATCTTTTGCGCTGTACTGTTTGGTGCTTATTTCTTGCGTGGGGAGATCAATGGATGGTTGATTTTTTTGATATTCCTTATTCCTTATTTCATCTATACCTCCTGGCTATCTTATAAGAAAAGTGGTTTTGCATTAAATCACTCTACACTCTATATCACTAGGGGGATGTTAGATGATGATTATGCACTATTGCCTCTATCCAAAGTTCAAAATGTGATTATCAGTCAAGCTCCGTATCAAGTCAGAAAGGACTTAGCTAATGTCGATGTGCATACTGCGTCAGGAAGCATTTCTATTCCTTATATTCCTGTGGAATTAGCGGAGCAGTTGAGTGATTATTTGATATATAAAGTAGAGTCTAGTAAGGAGGATTGGATGTAAAAAATTCACTCTTTACTGATTGTCAATTGATAGCTTTTGTAAGGCCCAACATTCTCGATGTTATCGCTGAAAAGTATCTTTGCTTTACTAGCATTCTCATGAGAATCGGAAGTGCCATCTCCAAACTGAACTTCAAAACTATCTCCTTTTATAAACAGAAAGTATGCTTGACTATTCGTGAAACCATTTTTCCTTGTTCTAGCTTCTAAAGCCCAATTCTCTTCATTAGCTTCATAGGAGTTTCCATTAACGGAATAACTAAATGAAACAGTTGATTCACTTTTAAACTCAATAAAATCTCCTGTATTATTTTTAGTGAATGAAGTGTCTGGGTGGCTGCCTAGCTCGGTGCGGTTTCCTGCTTCATAGAAGGTTTCTACTATATCCCATTTACCCATTAAAGATTCTGCTGCTTTTTCTTGATGGTCTTTACCACAGGATAACATTGCCAAGATTACAAGGAAAAAGATAAATGTGATTCTCATAGTTTGTAATCAATAATTATCCCTGACAAAAGCTAAAATATCATTCATCTCATTAATCACATCTGACCTGCTAGCCATGTAATGATTATTCATAAAACTAAATATTAACCGCTGGCCAGACCGAGTGATAAGATAACCACTCAAATTAAAATTATTACTCAAGCTTCCTGTCTTAGCAAAGATCCAAGGTTTTTCATATTGAAATGATTCGTCGAGCGTATCATTACCTCTGCCGGAGGGGAAGTATGTTTTTATTTTTTCGAAATCCCATTCTTTTAGTAGCTTCTTTAAAACCCAAATATTCGTATTGGGAGTAACTAGATTATATCTTGACAAGCCTGACCCATCGACCCATCGCACTTTATCTGGCATATCGGAGAATAAGTCTTGCATAGCATGTTTGATAAGATCATTGGTTTTCATGTAGCCTAACTGCTCATAGCTACACATTAGCAACAGCTGCTCTGCTATGAAATTATCACTGATAGTCATGAGTTCTTGCAGTAGGGAATCAGTGGCTATTCCTTTAAGCTGATTGAATTTTTCACCTTCATAGTTTTTGTTTGACAGGCCAACTTTTTTGTTTAACGTATCACTTAATAATTCGGCGAATAATTCTGGCGAATTTGCAAAAGGCATATCCCAATTCACTAATTTCTTGTCGAGCTTTAGGGTATTGATAGTTAGGTCATTGCTATAAGGTTCTCGTCTGATATTTTGATTTATAGTATCGCTTACTTCAGTGATGTACCTTTCAAATATTCTTGGTCGTATACTGATGGATGAATCCTGTACTGCTTTTCTGATGTAGAACTTATTAGCGTAGATCGGGAATCCTGATTTCTCCGCCTGATAGTAGTAAGGGTAATCATCCCATGCCCAGCCTGTACCGTATTTTTTATCTTTGAATGTACTTGGGTCGATATAGATATTCTTGCTACTCTCAGATAAAAACTCAAACGCAAAATCATTATCTTTTTGGTAAGGGTCTAGAAATGAAGGATCACCAACCCCTCTCACTACCAGTGAATCCCCAGTTTCTAAGTAATCAAGAGATGTGATTCTTTCGTCTAAATAATTAAGCGAAGCATACAAGGTGTAAAGCTTCATGTTAGATGCGGGTGTAAATGGCCGACTAGCATTAATGCTTAAGATATTTTCTTGCTCTTCTGGATCAAAAAGAACAAAACCTACAAAATGATCTTTAAGTATTTCACTATTCTCAATCAGATAACTTAGCGAATCGGTAGTTTTTAGTGGCAGTGTTCTTCTTACTTCTACAGATTTTGATATGTGTTCTTGCGCCTCAGGCTTTTCAGTATATAATTTTTTACTAGGACTACAATTGGAGAAAATGAGACTGATTAAAAGAAGAAAACCAAAGTAGTTTAAAATCCAATTCAAATTTAAACTTGCTCTTGAACCAGCTTTCCTATTGAACTTTAATCTTGAGCTTGAACTTGTTTGACTCATCATACTTTCTTTCTCCATTCTGTAAGATTTGTAGATATGCTGATATGATTAACCCCTCCTGCAAGATGGTAGTATCCTACGCCGTAGTCGAGTCTAAATCTTTTGACCTTAAGACCAAAGCCTAATGAGAACCCACCCAAACTTCTAAAAGTAGAAACAGATAATTCCTTGCGGCGCAAGTGATTATAGCCAAAGCGTAATCTGAAATTTTCAGCTTGACCTAATAAGAATTCTCCATTGAATATAAAATGTCTAAAGAAGTTGTCTGTGAATTTTGATAGAGAGCTACGATCATTTACAGCTTCACCAAAAATATTCGTGGTGGTCTGAGATGGGTCATCATAGCTGAGATCCCAGTCATCTAGTCTATGTACTACTACAGAAAATCTGAAAGGTAGATGCTCAAACCGCTTTGATAAGCCTATCTGTATGTCCAGTGGAAAGGATTCTTTAGTGTCATTATAAGTGGATATCTGTGCACCAATATTCTTAATTACAAAACCGAAGCTGATTAGCTTTTCTGGATTGACATAGGTAGCGCCTAAGTCAGCTCCAAAGCCAAAAGAAGTGTAGGATTCTAGTCTAGAGGAGATCATTTTCACATTCATACCTAAGCAGATGCGCTCGTTTATCATTTTACCAGCACCAAGCGTTACTGCCACACTGCTCGCATCAAACTCTCCTTGGCGATTACCAAATACATCAGTTCTATTGAATGTACCATAGTTGATATAGTTGACACCTAAATGTGCAGTAGTGTTATATCGGTTTATGTGCTTACCATAGCTGACAAAACCATGCCTTACGCCTGCGAAATGAAAATTCTGATTGAAGGATATATCGCCATCCATACGCTCATTGAGTAGCGCCGGATTACCGTATGCTAAGGCCACATCATTATCTATTACAGAGACTAATCCTCCTCCCAAGGCAGTTGAGCGAGCTGAGTGTGTCAGGTTGAGAAATTCTAATATGTTACTCCCACCAGACTGAGCATAGCTGGTAAGTATCAGAAAACAACAACTTATGGTTATAAGAATTCTACTATTCACTTACTTATTAAAAACTAGGAGTAATATCGCCTTTTTCTTTTGTCCAGATGGTTCTACACATTCCTAATGTATCGCATTTCATCTTTTTGATCATGATTTCTAGGGTGTCGTATTCTATGAGTAACCCAAATTCATTATCTCCATTTCTGTATGTGCCTTCCCAGTGTTTCATACCATTTTCATAATATTCTACAAAAGGGCCGCTCTCTCTGTTATCTGTAAAAGTTACTTTTTCTCTTAGCTTACCATCTTCAAAATAACTGACTACTTCTCCTTCTAAAACACCCTTCGTATAGCTGCCTGTCTGCATTAGATTTCCATTTTTATGAAATTGCCTGTAAGCTCCTGTCAATACACCGTCTATATAATTTTCTTCGGTATCAATCGAACCATCTTTATGAAATATAGTCCTTTTACCATTTAGTTTTCCATTGTCATAATTCGATAGATCAAATAGTGACCCTTCATCATAGAAGGTTTTCGCTTCATTGACTTTTAAACTATCTGAGTTTAATGTATACTGCTCAGTCACGATACCATCCTTGTTTTTTATTTCAATCGTCTTAGTAGATTGACTACAGTTGATGCATCCTATGATAATTATGAAAAAGTAAATGTAAAGTTTCATTATCATCAAACGACTAGATGCTATTGTGATTGTAACATCAACAAAGAAAAGACGTGTTAGCCCTTATAGGTTGAAAGCATCTTGTGTCAAGACAGACCGAAAAGTCGGTCATTGCTTCCTTGAGAGGCATAAGGTATATGTAGGTTTATAATTCGGTTTATAATTTTCATTAAACTAATTGCAGTAAATTCGACATGGTTCAGTATTGTCTTTTAATTAAGATTTTTTCTTATCGCCAATGAAATATTATATATAGCCACTAAAGGTTCAACTGTAAAATGATAGTATTGCTATTACGATATATAGTAAGTATATTTACTCTTTGATTTTTAATATTATTCATTAAAGTCAAATGAAACAAGGAACCTAGGTTTTTATGGATATGGATACCCCATCATTTTTTTCGTTTTTCACTAAGTATTCTTACTTAGATAATTATGGATTTACGGCTGGGCTTTTTGGTAGGATCTTTAGAAAATTCTTACCCAAAATTGCTCATCAAAAATCATTTGAGTACTATTTGCAAACATTGGAGGGTGTTGACGCAAAGCGTGAAGGAGCTCTAGTATTAGTGAGTGAATTACTGAACGATTCAAATTTAAGAGGGCAGTTAATTGAAGAGCTTGATAGGTCCATAGAAGCACTAGTTTTAAAAATTGCCTCTTTTGGGTTAGATCATGAGATAAGTTCTAAGTACGATCAATTAGCCATTGATACGGATTGCTACAGAACCTTGTCAAGGATAATTGCAGATGTTAAAAACCATAGAACTGAGAATCTGCAGCAAGCATTATCTGAGGTCAAAGAAACTATTGAAAAATTAAGGAAGTATAAAAATCAGATAGGAACTTCTATGCATCTTACTGTGCTCACAGTCCGTGTTCTTGAGCATCTAAAGCGAGTAACAGATCTGATTGACTTAAGAGGGGAAATCACTTCTAGCGATAAGTGGGAACAGATCATAACCCAATACCTTGATCATGATAGATCTAGAAATAGCTTACGAAAGTATATTGGTTCTCACTTAGACTTGCTAGCACTAGAGATAGTAGAGCACACCTCATATCAGGGCGAAAGGTATATAGCGCGTAATTTTCAGGAGTATATAGGGTTTTTCCGCAAGGGATTAATGGGCGGTGCTATCATTTCTGTTTTTGCACTCTTTAAGATATTTATAGATAATAATAACTTGAGTGATTTACCATTGGCATTGGCCTACAGTTGTAACTATGCATTATGTTTTCTCATTGTAAAGTACTTAGGTGGAGTCATAGCTACTAAGCAGCCCGCGATGACTGCATCTACGATCATCAAGCATATCGATAAAAATAATGACCTGAAGATAGATGCGATCCAAGATATTATACTTTTAATACGCAAGGTTTTTAGAAGCCAATTTGCATCCTTGATGGGAAATTTTCTAATGGCATTAATTATGTCTTCTTGCTTAGCGTTTTTGCTCAATGCAACAGTTGTCAAGACTCCCATATCTGTAGAAAAAGCATCGTATCTATTTAAGCAAGTGTCACCTATCTACGGTGGTGGGATATTTTATGCAAGTATAGCTGGAGTGTTTCTTGCGCTATCAGGATTGATATCAGGTTATTTTGATAATAAGGTGATTGCCTCTAATTTAACTGAGAGAGTACAGCGCAATATGTTTTTATCAAAACACATATCAGAACAAAAAAGAATTAAAGCATCTCTTTTTATTAAAAAAAACTTAGGAATTATTACTGGTAATGTGAGCTTAGGTTTCTTATTAGGTTCTTCGTTTTTATTTTCTAACGTTTTCCCTTTCGATATTGACATACGGCACATAGCCTTTAGTTCTGCAAATGTTGGCTATGCTCTTGTTAATCAACCATTCTCTTTGTTATCTACTTTATATGCGTTTCTAGGTGTGATGACCATTGGATTAGTTAACTTCTTAGTCAGCTTCTCTATTACCTTCTTCCTGGCACTTAAGTCAAGGTCAATAACTCTCAGTGGGTTAAAAAAATTGATCAAGCTAAGTTTGAAGGATATTATGTTCAACCCTTTAGCTTACTTGGCCTTTAATGCTGATCGTACTGAAACTAAGACCAAATAAACTAAATCTTCCTGGGGGGGATTAAAAATAATCTAGCAAGGTCTCACAGAAAAATAATGCTATTATATATGATAGCATTGCTATTATTACAAAATAATATTAACTTTAGTATATGAAATTGTTACTACACATATTGGTCCTTATGGTCTTGACTAGTGTTGTCGTATCTGATGTCCATTTAGTAAGTCTAGTAGATGAGATACTGATTGAGAACGTATCTCATGAAGTGGAAGCAGAAAATAATATTGAGTTAGATATAGAAGTTGGATTAGTTTATCCCATCAAAAACAGTCCGGAAAAGTGTTATGGCTATGGCAGCTTCCATTCTGACATATTAAATGTAGACTTCAATCAGAACAATACCCCTCCTCCAGAGTATCGCACATAGTTTTTTTTTGTAGTCTTTGTTATTATTATTCATCAAAATCTTGATATCATGATTAACGAATTTTTGTTTATCAGCTTGTACGTAATTATAGGAATTAGTACTTGGATGTTTTTGTGGGTTTCAATAATGAATTTTATAGAAGCTAACATTTCTACCAATAACGAATCATTCACCAGTCGGATCAAATTTAAAAGGAAGATAGGTTCACACAATTATTATAGAATGCCATTTGGGCTTGCATAAGGTCAAGTACTTAATGAGGAGTAGGCCATGTTTAGCTTAAGTTCAATTGTGCTACTCGGTTATTTTAAGTTTTAAAAACTTGTTAATGTATTATATAGAAATCAGGGTTCGCTACAACTGCGCGTTCTAAAAACATAGATAATTCTTCATTGATAATTTATTTAAAAATCAGTTTGATCATGAAAATTACAGTCGATAATAAAGCTAATGTTCCTAATAAATATGTCAGATACATCAATTGGAGGTTGCACAAATTAAAAGCAAAATACAAGGATGTTGTAGAAGCTAAAGTTTCCATAAAAACAACAGGTAGATCTTCTGGTCTATACAACGTGCATGTGAATGTCCAAGCATCCAATAATCAATTCTTCGTGAGTAAGGCAGGTACTAACCTGGATGAGATTGTTAAATTAATACCAAATAGATTGCAATATTCGCTGGCAAAGGGGTTGAGCAAAAATTAATAACATGTATTATACAATTACAGTAGACTCACCTAATTATAACAATTTTATGGTCTAACTTTTTTTGAATTGTTATAGAATCTTGTGCGAAATACTTAAGTGTCATGGTTTTTAAACTCAACAAAGTCTTGCATCCCGCAATCAAGGTAGAAACAAAAAAAGCTAGGCAGATGTGCCTAGCTTTTTTTAATATGTTTTTAATTTTTTCCGACTAGAAGAAAGTAAAGCGCTTGTCCTCTACTTTAGCCGATTTTCTTAAACCATCAAAAAGTTTGAATCCTGCGTTTGTCCTAGCTGTCGTAGTGTTAAGTGATCTTAAGCTTACGATGTTAGGTGCTGCACCAGCATCCGTTTTGCTAGTTGGTCTCACAACGTATACGCCATCATTACCTATTATGGCTTTAGATGTCTGATTAAGAGGTGTTTTAAACGCTAGGGCGATTACCTCAGGTTCTCTTCCTAATACTGGCACATTAGTCGAGCCAAAAGTAACCCCGGATGTACTTTCTATAGAACTATTATTTTGACTTGCTACAGAACTGATATCTGAGGTACCGATCTTATTAGTTAAGAATTCCCCTTTCTTCTGATTCATCACTAAGAACTCTAGGTCTGCTTTTGCATCTTCAACAGTCATAAGACCTGCTGGCGAGATGCTTTTAAGCGCAGCAACAACATATTTATTGTTGTAGTAATTTACGTCATCAGTATAGGTAAATACATTAGGTGCTACATCATTGATATCAGTACCAGACTCGAATGCCCATTTTATGATATCTCTTGATGTATTGCCACCGCCTAGCGCAGATAGGATGTAATCATTCTGACTTAGATTTCTGACTACTTCAGTTACTATATTTGACTTATTACCTAGCTCACCTGACAATGCATCCCAGTAAGGATTAGCACCTATCAATTCTGCTACTTCTTCGTATCCTGCATCCTGTGTCTCCTTAGAAGGTATGATCGGTAATCCTATTACACCTATTTTGTATTTAGGTTCTCTAGTATTATATTTTTGATCAAGTATCTCTACTAGGTGAACGCCATACTGAGTTTTCACTTTGTAAAAATTATTAGGCTTGCCATCATAGAAACATACAGCGTTGAACTGTGGTACCATTGCTCCTTGAGCGAAATAATCAAGGATTCCGCCATCTGCTTTGTTAGATTGATCATCACTATGAGTAGCTGCAAGATCATCAAAGCTGCCAGTCCTATTGTTAAGTACGTTTATCAAGCTATCTATGAGATTCTCTGCGGTAGTCATACTAGCAAGATTTCCTTGGATAGCTGATTTCAGTATATGTCTAGCTCTTACTGAGTCAGGGACTACTCGTTTATCTATAAGCTTGAAAGTATTATATCTGCCATTTTCTATGAATGGTTCTGATACTTGACCTATACTGTAAGTAGGTGCTAATTCTTTTATCACTGGGCTGCTTGTTGCTAGCTGATCTAGATCGAAGAAGAAGTTCTGATATCCACTTTCATTACTTACCAAGAATAGAGAATCATCAGTCGTTGTCCTAAAGTCTTGGGCTATTTGAGCGACTTCTGTTTTCCATTGTGCTGAGTCTGCAGCAGTAGGGTAGACATTGAATATCGCTAGATCAATAGCTCTAGACTCTTGGTCATTAGTGTAAGTGGTAGCGTGATTGTTTATATAGGACTTGTAGTCCTCATCCGTAACCGTTATTGACGGGTCATTTATTTGTGAAAATGGAATCTTCACAAAATCAAAATTCACGCTAGCATTTTGCTCCGCGTGAGCCATTTCTGCCATCCATGTAGGCGTATACATTGCCTTGGTCGTGATGTTGTTTAGTTTTTCTTGGAGGTGGGTAGTGATTATCTGCTTTCTCTGCTCTATCCAGAACTGTCTCAAATTAGGTTCCATCTCTGCTCCAGTCTCTATCTGATTCTTGATCTGCTGCAGTTGAGCTACGTCTATCTGACCAGTATTAGGATTTCTCCAGTTCTGCTGAATGATAGGACTCATGTTAGTACCAAATTCTAGATCCATGATCTCTTGCTCGCTTACGCCCATGCCGATTGCTTTCGACTCTTGTGATACGATAGTTTTATCTATCATATAGTTCCAGAGAGAATTTCTCTTCTCAAATATATCACCCGCTCCGTTGAATAGTACATTCTCCGTAATTTGGAATTCTCTATAGTCTAGCTTCTCGCCATTGACTTCTCCCATGGTCATCTGACCTGGTGCAGCTCCTCCTAGACTTGGTGCTGAAGTCATATCCATCATGATGAATGCTGCCAATGCTAATCCTAGAAGGATCAGGACAAACCAAAAATTCTTTCTTATCGTACCTATTAATGCCATCTTATGCTATTGTATTCTTTAAAAATTTGACTCAAAACACCCATAAACGCCGGTTTTGAGTAAGGAGTTGCAAAGGTAAGTCCTTTAACTCTATTTTCAAACATTACAGATCCTTATGATATTGCCTTATTTTGCTGATTTTGAGTGCTTTGCAGCACCATCGAGCTGATCGTAGAATGCTTTACCAAATTTTCGGATCAGCGCATCTTTCACAAATTGATAGAGTGGGATCTTTATAGTCTTATCCACTTTACACAGATTACTACAGACCTCCCATTTATCATAGATCAGATTCATAAATCCATTTTGGCCATTATTATCAATCCTGATCGGATACAATTCGCAGGATATTGGTTTTTTGAATGCTATTTTTTTATCTCTATGAGCTAGTTCAATACCACAAGAAGCAGTCCCGATCTCATTCTTCACCAAGAATACACAAGCGCCATCTGGCATTAGCGCAGTCCCATGGTCTTTTGTTTTTTCGTAATAGGTATAAGGACCTTCCTTCTTTATTTGGTCTTTGTTTTCTTGCTGGAGGTATGGCTCTACTTTATCATAGATCTCGACTAGAATTTCTTTTTCGTGATCTTCTATCGGAGCACCATAATCGCCTTCCCAACAGCAGGCTCCTTTGCACTTACTTATGTTGCACACAAAGTCTTCTTCTACGACTTCATCAGCGACGATTATGTTGTCAATTAATATCATGTCTTGATCTTAGAATAAACTATGACAAAGGAAGCACTAAATATCAATTCTTCAATGATTATATTGTAAATTTGAAAGATATTAATCTTGTGTATATCTACTTCATGATCAGACTTTTATCCATATACTTATTCCTGATTATGACCGTGACGCTGGGAGCTCAAGCTACACTGCTAAGCGCATCAGATGAGTTAGATAATATTACATCGGAGTATCTTTTATCCAAAGCACAACAAACGCAAGTCGAGCAGTTAATAAGTAAGCGAGACTTAGATTTAAGGACTTTGGCATCAGATCGTCTTTTAGATGAACCTCAACAAGCAATTAAGCGTTCATCTATAGTAGATGGATTTAAGGGTTCTCTTGATCTACTTTTGAATGATGATCAGAGAGCAATTGCCCAAAAGGAGACCATTAAAGATCGAAGGGATAGAATAGCAACTATCGAGCGACTAAAGAAGAAAGGTTACGCTCAATCAGAAATACTAAAACAATTAGATAATAAATAAAATCCAATAGCATCCATGAGTAATTTAAAAGAGAAGTTCTTTGAGAAATCATCTAAACTTAAAAAAGAAGTCAAGTCAGCACTCAAAGAACATGGAGGAATCAAAGTCGGGGATGTTAATTTGAGTCAGGTCTTCGGAGGAATGAGGGGCGTACCGAGTTTGGTCTGGGAGACTTCTAAGCTAGATTCTGAGGAGGGAATAAGATTTAGAGGACTAAGTATTCCTGAGTTGCGAAAACAATTACCAACTAGGGAAGGATGTACTGAACCGTTACCAGAGGCTTTGTTTTGGTTGATGCTAGTAGGGGAGGTGCCTACCAAAGCAGAAGTAGATTGGTTAAGTGACGAGTGGGAGAGAAGGAGCGCTGTACCAGAGCATACTTACAAAGTGTTAGAAGCTTTGCCTAAGGATGCTCATCCGATGACTCAGTTTATAATGGCTATCGCATCTATGAATTCAGAGAGCGAGTTTGTAAAGCGTTATTCAGAAGGTATGAGCAAAAATGATTACTGGGATCCTACCTATGAAGATACCATGAATCTCATCGCAAAATTGCCAGCAGTAGCTGCTTATATATACAGAAGAAATTTTCATAACGGAGAACATATCAAAGCTGATAAGGGTCTTGACTGGGCCGGTAACTATGCTCACATGCTCGGTATAGATGATCCTGACTTTAAGAGTCTGATGAGATTATACCTGACGATACATGCTGATCATGAGGGAGGTAATGCATCGGCACACACTGCGCATCTGATCGGGAGTACGTTGAGTGATGTATACTTATCTTATTCTGGAGCTATGGATTCTCTTGCGGGACCACTACATGGATTAGCTAATCAGGAAGTGATCAAGTTTATCTTTGAGATGATAGAGAAGAGTGGCTCCGATGTATTGACTAATGATCAAGTCAAAAAATTCGTAGAAGATACGCTGGCATCTGGTAGAGTGATACCTGGTTATGGACATGCAGTATTGAGGGAGCCAGATCCTAGGTTTACAGCTCAGCGACTATTTGCAGAAGATTATATCAAGGATTCTAACATTGTAAAATTAGTATGGCAACTATTCGAAGTTGTACCACCAGTGCTAGAAGGTCTAGGAAAAGTAAAGAATCCGTGGCCTAATGTAGATGCACACTCGGGTGCGATCCTTGTGCACTATGGGCTTAAGGAATATCAATATTATACCGTCTTATTCGGAGTATCAAGAGCGTTAGGTGTATTAGCATCAGCATGTTGGTCACGAGCGATGGGATTCCCACTTGAGCGACCTAAGTCAGTCAATACAGATTGGATGAGATCAATTATTAAATCAGTTTAAATAGTTAGAAATGAATTTGCCAGAAAACTTAAAATATACCAAGGAACACGAGTGGATAAAAATAGAAGGTAATGTAGCAACGATAGGTATCACGGATTATGCACAAGGAGAGCTAGGGGAACTAGTATATATCGAAGTAGAGACCGTAGGCGAGACTATAGGTAGAGATGAGGTGTTTGGTACTGCGGAAGCAGTGAAGACGACCTCAGATCTTTTCATGCCATTGACAGGAAAGGTATTAGAATTTAATAGTGAGTTATCAGAATCAGAAGGAGACAACCCTGGAGTGATCAACGAAGATCCATATGGGAAAGGATGGATAATAAAGGTCGAAATACAAGATGAGTCCGAAATTGATTTTTTGTTGGACAATAATACATACTTAGAATTGATCGTATAGGCCTAGTTATGATTGAGACCATTATCGCAGATCTTCATAATGAATCTCATGCTGCAGATTTTATGCAGGTGCTATCATCCTATGCAGAAGACCCTATGGGGGGCGGCGGACCTTTATCTGATTATACTCAAAAAAATCTCGTAGCCGAGCTAAAGAAGCAGGAGAGTAATTTTATCATACTCTGCTATGTGGATAAAGAGATAGCGGGTATCTCTAATTGTTTCTTTGGTTTTTCATCTTTTAAAGCAAAGCCGCTTATCAATATACATGACTTTGCTATACTCCCTAAATATCGAGGACAAGGTCTATCTAAACAATTATTAGATAAGGTAGAGGCTATTGCCAAAGAAAATGACTGCTGTAAGATCACACTCGAAGTATTAGATAATAATCAGAGAGCAAAGAAAGTCTACTTAGCATTTGGGTTCGACGGATATGAGTTAAATCCTGAGATGGGTAAAGCGGTGTTCTGGCAAAAAAATCTATGAACGACTATTTAAAAACTTTGACAGATCAGATTACTATCCTTGTTAATCGTTCTACAAGAATGATAAATGTATAAGTCGTTTTTTTATTTCGTACCATCAGTTGTATGGGCCGTAATAATATTCGCGCTCTCTACTAACACGCCAGTTGAGATAGGCCCTACCGAATGGCTAGACTTTTTGTCCATTGACAAGGTGGGTCATTTTACATTCTACTGTATCTTCTGCGTATTACTCTGTTGGGGATTTTTTAAGACAGCGCATCCTCTCAAAACTATCTCTGCCACCAAGCTAGTGATTGCAGTCACAGTGGTTATGGTCTACGGAGTGATCATGGAATTGCTACAGCTCAAATTCTATGAAGGACGACAACTGGAATTTATGGATATGATCGCCAATGCAATAGGAGCGATCATTGGTGCGATTGTATTCAGGAAGTTCCTTGCTTCTAGGCTCTGAATTTATTTGAGCTTATAGCACACCAAAATTCTAAACTGCTACATCTAGTAGGTAGAAATTAAATTAGCGAACATTATGAACATCGAACTAAGCGGGACTAACGTATTGATCTCAATATGTTTATTGTTTATCTGTATCCTTACCATTATTCTAGGGTTTAGGAGTATCTATCTTTTAAGAAAAGGAAATGCGGCGCTGGATGAGGTAGAAGATTCGTTGACTAATAGAAATAAATATCTCCGCGTCAGTGCACTCAAAAATGTGGGTTTGAATTTTAGAATAGGGTTGATCTGTTCATTATCAGTTGTCTTGTTGAGTTTTAGTTGGACGACTTATGATAACGTTGATTTTTTTGAAATTCCGAATTTCAGTGATTTAGAAATTATCGAAGAGATACCTAGAACGCCTAATGTCAAGCCCCCTCCACCGCCGCCACCCCCTCCACCATTGATAGAAGAAGTTCCTGAAGAACTTATCGAGGAAGAAGATATTCCTGATTTTAAAGATCAAGATATAGAAGACGATGATATTGTTGTAGATGTCCCTATATCACCGCCAACTGCGGATATAGCTCCTATGCCTGCTCCATTATCAGTTGTAGAAGAAGACCTAGGCATAAATGAGATCATTGGGATAGCGGAGGTCATGCCTAGATTTCCTGGCTGCGAAGACTTATCGGGGACACATAAAGAGAAGAAGGCATGTGCAGATAAGAAAATGCTGGAGTACATATACAGCAGACTGGATTATCCTCAAATAGCTCAAAGTAATGGGATAGAGGGGACAGTGGTCATTCAGTTTGTTGTGACTAAGGAGGGTGTTGTCTCAGATATAAATGCGGTAAGAAAAGTAGGGGCTGGATGTGATGAAGCGGCAACTAGGATAATTGAGAATATGAATAATCTACCAGAACGATGGACACCAGGTAAGCAAAGAGGCAAGAATGTTAGCGTGCGATACACCCTGCCAATCAAATTTAAACTGCTGAAATAGAGCTATTTAGGTATTTTACATATGGAATAAAATATGATGTAAACGCTTAAAACGGTCTAAATCAATAAGTTTTAAAAAATAGGGGTGAATTATGTGGAAATGGGGAAATCGATTATGAGTTTTTGGATTTAATTGTTAATATTATAAGGTCTAAAATGACCTGTTTTTTTAATGGGTTTTAAAATTTTTGAATATGGATATAGAATTTAATGGTCAAATGACAGGAATACTAGCCTTAGTGCTAGTGTTGTTTATCATTGGCATAATACTCTTTTTGAGAAATCAATACAAGAGTAGTACTAATGGTAATCTTACTGAAAAGTACAAAGACAAGGAATGGGGTTCCGTCCTTAAAGCTCGCAACAAATATCCAGATGTGAATGCATTCAACTTGAGTGGTTCATTCCTAAGATTTGGTATAGTAGCAGCCTTGGCAGTAGTATTGCTAGGGTTTAGCTGGACCACTTATGAGGATGAGGTCTTCATACCTGATGGTGCTTTAGATCTGGATGAAGAGATAGAGATAGAGCCACCTAGAACTGCAGAGCCACCACCGCCACCGCCACCACCACCACCACCGGTGATAGAGGAAGTGCCAGAGGAAGAGATACTCGAAGAAGAAGAACCTGAATTCGTAGATCAGGATGTAGAAGAGGAAACAGTGATAGAAGATGCGCCTGTAGCAGTGGAAGAAGCACCGCCACCACCGCCACCACCACCACCACCGCCAGAGCCGGAAGTGGAAGAGATATTCAAAGTAGTGGAGCAGATGCCTAGATTTCCAGGTTGTGAAAACGAACCAGGTGATAATAAGGCCAAAGAAGAATGTGCAAAGAAAAAGATGCTTCAGTACATTTATAAAAACTTAAATTATCCAGCGATTGCAAGAGAGAATGGTGTAGAGGGATCGTGCGTAATACAGTTCGTAGTAGATAAGAATGGTTCTGTAACAGAAGCTAATCTCGTAAGAGATATAGGTGCTGGTTGCGGATCTGCTGCTCTCAAAGTAGTAGAAGCCATGAACAATCTACCACAGAAATGGACGCCTGGTAAGCAAAGAGGAAGAAACGTAAAAGTTCTTTACACACTGCCAGTAAGATTTAAGTTAGAAGGCTAGAACCTTCGTTAAGAATAAAATTCATTATTGAATATATAAAGGCTGCTCATATACTGAGCGGCCTTTTTCATTGTAGGTATTCAGAGAAGAGTCCCCAAACCTCTTTACAAAGAGAGGAGTCAACCCGCACAAAGCGTTTGATGGTGCGTGGAATTCCCTCATTTTAAGGAAGGTTAAGAGGGTCTGCAAGAACCTCATCGAAAAATATTTACCGGATTCTCCCAAACATTTCAGCTTGACCCCTTATTCCTAGAATGATAGTATGAGTTTTGTTTTTAGTAAATGCAACTCTTAATTCTTTAAAGCCGTTATACTATAATCAATTACTTTATTGTATTGTAGATATTTCATTATCATGAAAATGTGCAGTATTCTGGAGGCTAATTGGTTTAACAAGGTCATTTAAGTAGATTGTAGATGTACAGATTCATATTTTCTTTAGTTCTTTTTGTTCAGGTAGGATTATTATTAGGTCAAGATTCTAAATTGGCCAATGAATACTATCGCACCGGTGAATATGAGAAATCAGCTCAGATGTACAAGATGCTATCTGAGAAGACAAATCATAATGACTTTTACTTTCAGAGATATGTAGAGTCACTCCTTGCGCTAGAAGAGTACGATCAAAGTCAGGAAGTAGTTAAGAAACAGATAAATAGATTTCCAAAGAATGTGCAGTTGTATGTTACCTATGGTAATATCTATGAGCGCATAGGTGATCAAAAAAATGCGGATGCTCAATATGCTAAAGCAATAAAAAATCTCAGACCTGACAAAGTAGTAGTTAGTAATCTAGGGAATGCATTTACGAGATTGGTCAAGTACGATCTTGCACTCAAGACTTTTCATCTAGGAGAAGCCTTACTAGAAAACCAAGGGACCTTTGCCTACAGTCTAGCAGATATCTACAAGAGAAAGGGAGACACTAACAATATGATCAAGTATTATCTGATCAGTATTAAAAGTAATCCTTCGAGGGTCAATTCATTGAAGACATATTTCATGCAGACACTGCAGAAGGAAGATTATGCAGAACTCAAAGCACAACTATACGAACGCATACAGGAAGAGCCTGACAATATAGATTATCCGGAAATGTTAGAATGGGTGTTTATTCAAGATAAAGATTATAAAAAAGCCCTTCGTCAATCTAAAGCGCTAGACAAGCGACTAGGCGAGAACGGATTTAGGATATATGACCTAGCACAGATAGCTGCTAATGATGCTGACTATGAAACTTCCATAGCTGCTTATAGTTATATCATAGAAGATAAAGGGACTAACTCTACTTACTACATGAGCTCAAGGACGGCGCTACTGTCGGTGATGAAAAAGAGAATCATAAAAAGTAAAGGATTATCAAAGGAAGAGCTAGTGGAGCTAAGAGTGAATTATGAATCATTCATATCAGAGATAGGTAAGAATAATCAATCGGCATATGTGATCTCAGAATTGGCTAATCTAGAGGCTTACTACCTTGATAATTTGGATGGTGCAATAGAGCTACTCAATGAGATGGTCACTCTGCCTGGCGTGAATAAGACCATCGCTGCAAGAGGAAAAATAAGTCTCGCAGATCTATATGTGATACAAGGGGATGTTTGGGAGGCTACACTTCTATATTCTCAAGTAGACAAATCATTCAGAGAAGCTTATCTGGGTGAGATGGCAAGATTCAAGAATGCTAAACTTTCTTACTACATAGGAGATTTTGAGTGGGCGCAATCTCAATTTGACATTCTCAAATCTTCGACCTCTAAGCTTATCTCTAATGATGCCATAGATCTATCGGTATTCATCATGGATAATATGGGATTGGATACGACGGATGTGCCATTGAAGATGTATGCAGAGTCTGAGCTTCTGACTTTCCAAAATAAATATGATGAAGCATTCAAGGTGCTAGATGATATTACAAAGACTTATCCAGAGCATACTTTACTAGATGATATATTGTATGCTAAGGCTAAGATACATGTAAAGCAAAGAGACTATCTGAGTGCAATTCCACTATATGAGAAAGTTATTAGCGACCATCCCGAAGAGATAAGGTGTGATAATTCTATTTACGAATTAGCCAGGATATATGAGGAACAATTGGATGAGCCTATGAGAGCGTCGGAGCTCTATGAGAAGCTGTTCATTGAGTTCTCTAATAGTACACTAGCCATCCAAGCGCGTAAGCGATACCGATTACTACGTGGAGATGAAATATAATTGACTATAATCATTTTTACATTCTACAATGTTAAGTTGAGCACATTAACTTTGCTAACGAATTAAATTGCACATCATACCATGAATTTTGAATTAACAGAAGAGCAATTAGCAGTAAAAGAAGCTGCGCGAGAGTTTGCCCAGAATGTATTAAAACCAGGAGTCATCGAACGAGACTCTACTATGAAATATCCTGCGGAGGAAGTTAAGCAGATGGGAGAGTTAGGATTTTTAGGGATGATGGCTTCTACAGATTATGGAGGTGGAGGTATGGACACGATGTCTTATGTGCTGGCGATGGAGGAGATATCAAAGGTTGATAATTCTTGCTCTGTTATTATGTCGGTTAACAATTCGTTGGTCGTTTGGGGATTAGAGATGTTTGGAACAGAAGACCAAAAGAAAAAATACCTACCTAAAATAGTCACAGGCGAAACCATAGGTGCATTCTGTCTTTCTGAGCCAGAAGCAGGTAGTGATGCCACTAGCCAAAGAACTACAGCTATAGATAAAGGAGACCACTATCTACTCAACGGCACAAAAAATTGGATCACAAGTGGAGGTACATCCAAGATACATCTCGTGGTAGCGCAGACGGATGTAGATAAAGGACATAAAGGCATCAATGTTTTTATCGTAGAGGCGGACTGGGATGGTGTAGCGATAGGAGCCAAAGAGGACAAACTGGGAATCAGGTCATCGGATACACACACGATCATGTACAATGATGTGAAGGTGCCTAAAGAAAATAGGATAGGAGATGATGGTTTCGGATTTAAGTTCGCGATGAAGACGCTAGGCGGCGGGCGTATAGGTATAGCTGCTCAAGCACTAGGAATCGCAGCAGGCGGATATGAGCTAGCTAAAATATATGCTAATGAGAGAGAGGCATTCGGTGTCAAGATCAATCAGCATCAGGCAATAGGATTTAAGCTAGCCCAAATGGCGACAGAGATCGAGGCGGCTAGACACTTGGTCTATAAATCAGCATGGTGCAAAGATCAAGGATTAGACTATGTGACGGCGGGAAGTATGGCTAAGTTATATGCCTCAGAAGTAGCCATGAGACAAACCGTAGAAGCAGTACAGATACATGGTGGATATGGATTCGTGAAGGAGTATCATGTAGAGCGACTCATGAGAGATGCGAAGATCACACAGATCTATGAAGGGACTTCTGAGATTCAAAAGGTTGTCCTAGCGAGACAGATACAAAAAGGCTTACTTTAGTATAAACATCAAATCATTTATTGGGTAGATCATTTCAGATCGGAGTATTTGCAGGTATTCCTGTAAAGGTACACTGGAGCTTTGGCTTCATGGTTTTCTACATACTCTTCTTAGGTCAAGCTATCGGATTAAATGGAGAGCAGATGATATGGTTCTCTATCTATATTGCTGCCTTGTTTACTTGTGTGATCTTACACGAATATGGTCATGCTTTGACCGCTAAAAAGTATCAGGTAGATACGCTAGACATTATCATCTCTCCTATAGGTGGATTAGCAAGGCTCAAAAGTTTACCAGAGAAACCACTCCAAGAGTTTTATATCGCTATAGCAGGTCCACTGGTCAATGTTGTTATTGCTACCCTGTTAGGAGTAATTATCTATTTTGGATTCGCACAGCATCCGTTGGATATATCTGAAAATTTCAGCCAGATACACGTTTTCTCTGAGTTCTTGAAAATGGTGTTCTTGACTAATGTGGCTTTATTTATTTTTAATCTCATACCTGCATTTCCGATGGATGGAGGAAGAGTGCTAAGGTCGCTACTATCATTAAAGATGAGCAGAGTTAAAGCCACCCTGATAGCTTCGATGATAGGTAAGGTGATGGCTATTGGCTTCATCATTGCGGCATTTATGAACTCACATGTGATCCTTGGCTTTATTGGTGTTTTCATATTCACCATGGCACATACAGAGTATAAGCAGATCAAGCTAATGGATAAACTTCGATCAACAAATATTGGTCAACTTGCTGTCATGGACTTCGTTCCGCTTAGGACCGATGTCTTGATCAGTGAGGTTGTAAACAGTGGCTTACTCAAAAGCCACATAGTTGTTAATGAGTTTGGAATTCCTGTAGGCTCATTGCCTTTACACTTTATTGAAGATGCTCAACAAAATTTATCGGACGATCTTACGGTAGGGGAGTTATCTTCTCCTAAGATCAGGTACTTAGACGAGTCTAGATCAATAGAAGAGGCAAAGAATATGATGCAAGAAGAAGGACTGAGCGTTATCGCTATCACTAAAAACGGCCAACTACATGGAGCAGTTGACCGTGATATTATCTTAGATTTTATAAAGAAGTGATTAAAATTTTACGATAAGATTTAAATCACTTCTAAGTCTTATTGACCTAACTTTCCTTTGATGACTGCCATCAGATTATCACTTTCGGCAGCATGAAGAAGGCCTCCAGTACTCGTATCGAATATCATGGTATATCCTTCCGCTTTTCCATGTGATACTATGATATCTTTTACTTTGTCTAGTATAGGCTTGTACAGTTGCTCTCTTTTAGTAGCTAACTTTTGCTGTACTTCTACTTCATATGTCTTTATGCTTTGTTGCTCTGTCTGTAGTTCTGCCTCTTTTTGTTGTATCTGTATCTGAGACAATGTACCCTTTTGTACCTCCTCAGCTACTGTCTGATATTTCTTTTCAAAAGTTTGTACCATCTGCTGTCCTTTGGCCAGTAGTTGCTTTTGATAAGTTTCTAATGAGGTGTCAGCGGCTTTGACCTCTGATAATCCTACCAGTAGCTCTGCTGAATTAATGTATCCATATTTTTGAGAAAACATAGATGTACTAGCCATCAAGAATGCTGCTAGTATTAAATATTTTGAAATCGATTTTGTCATTATGCTATTTTTACTAATGAGACGCAAATGTATTTGCTTTGTAAGTGTTTTCAACCATTTTAACGTAAGATTAAGAAACAAAAATTAATCCGGTTCAAAACCTAATACGATATTGAATTTACCATAGCCATTGTTTTGACCAGTTATCTTATCTATACCAAACCCGTAGTCAAATCCAAGTAGTCCAAACATCGGTAAGAACACTCTCAAACCTGCACCAGCAGAACGTTGTAGTTGGAATGGGTTAAAGTCATCAAATCTTTCCCAGACGTTACCTCCTTGCAAGAAGGTATGGACATAGATGGTACTATTAGGATTTGTACTTATCGGATATCTTAGTTCTACTGTAAACTTATTGAATATCGCTCCTCCATCAGTTCCGTTCGATCCATCATCGTTTAAGTTAGCTGGATAGTCGGTAGTCTCATATCCTCTAGCTGAGATGATATCCGTACCTGTGATACCACTATTTTGATTTGATAGTCCATCACCCCCAAACTCAAATCGCTCAAAAGGCACACTACCTATCTTACTATTGTAGAATCCGAGCAATCCTAGTTTGGCAGAACTCATCATGATCAAGTTACCATAGATAGGGAAGTACCACTCAGCATCAAATCTCCACTTGTGATATTCTAAGTAGTCAAACTTTCTAGCTTTTTCTTGATCATTGATCAGTGCTACTTCTCCTTCAGGGGTTAGCGCACTTTCTGATCCTCTAGTAAGGTTCTCTGCGAATATTGCATTCTCCTTTTCCTCATTTGTCATCTGCCAGTAGTCGGTACCTCTAAACAATGAGTATGGTGGAGTGAATTGAAGTGATAGGGAGACCTTCGCTCCTCTTCTAGGGAAGATAGGTTCGTTAACGCTACTTCTAGATATGGTCTGCTTTATATTGAAGTTTTTGAAATCACCTGTACTAACTGGGAATCTAGTATTAAAGTTATCTAAGGCTATTTTCTCTAGGTTAAGTATGGTGTTAGAAACGAAATAATCATCTGGCCATCTCAGCTGCGTACCTAGGCCTATGAATCCTCTCGTGATCTTCAAGGATCCTTGACCAAATGAAGATTGATCATAGGTAGTATGTGCTACCCCGATCGTGAAGGAGTTAGCTTTCTTACCTCCCAGCCATGGCTCTGTGAAAGAGGCATTATATGATCTGAAGAATCTACTATTGGACTGTAGTCGCACAGAAAACTTCTGACCATCACCTTGTGGTAGCGGGCTCCATGATTCCTTGACGCCTATATTCTGAATGGAAAAGTTATTAAAGGTTACTCCAAGTGTACCGATCAACCCATTGAATCCTCCATAACCAGCAGACAACTCCAGTTGATCAGAAGGCGTCTCTTCCACTGTGTATTCTATATCCACTGTTCCTTTAGCTTGGTTTACAGGAGTCTGTATGTCAAGCGTCTCAGGATTAAAATATCCAAGGTTGATTATCTGTCTTTGTGATCTAATGATATGTGACCTATTGAATTTTTCTCCTGGTCGAGTATATATTTCTCTTCTGATGACATGCTCTTTTGTCCTGTCATTTCCCTTGATGACTACTCTATCGATCGTTGCTTGTGGTCCTTCACTGATACGCATCTCTAGATCTATCGAGTCATTGACTACCGCTATTTCTATAGGATTGACATCAAAGAATAAGTATCCTTCGTCTAGATATAGCGAACTGATATCTCTACCATCGAGACTGAAGCTCATCCTCTTCTGTAGTAGTTCTTCGTTGTAGACTTCTCCTGGAGTGATACCTAGCACAAGACCCAACTGCTCATCAGAGTAGATAGAATTCCCTTTCCAAGTTATATTCCTGAAGAAATACTTATTACCCTCTTCGATATCCATATGGATCCTTACATAGCCTTCCTCATCTCTCCAGATACTATCCTTTGCGATCTTTGCATCTCGAAATCCATTTGTGTTGTAATGCGTTATGAGCTTCTTCTTATCCTCTTCGAAGTTTTCTTTTATGAATTTTGACTTCCTCAGGAACGTTCCTTTACGTTTTGTTTCCTTGATCAGTTTCCTAACCTTTCTGTCTTTCAGATTATCATTTCCTGTGAAAGTGATGTCGGATATTTTTACTCTTTCCTTTCTATCTACATCAAATTCTAATACGATCGAGTTTACCCTGACCGTATCTTTTATTTCTGTCAATTTTACTGCAGCATCGAGGAATCCTTTGTCGATATAGAATTCCTTCAGCTTCTTGATAGCTAATTCTTTATCATTATCTGATATGATCTTCCCCTTCGTGACGATGTCTTGCACGATCTCAGTGAGATCATCCTCATGAGATTTTTTAGCACCTACGAATTTTAATCTAGACAGAGTGGGTCTTTCGGTCAGTATGATCTTTAAGAAGAGTATATCTTCTTCTACTCGGTTTTGTATGACTTCTACATTTGAGAATATGCCTAAGCGATATAGGGCTTTGACGCCTTTAGAGATGTCTGTACCTGGAATCTCTATCTTGTTTCCTTCCTTGAGACCTGCTACTGACTTGATGGCGTTAGAGTCTCGCTGTCCGCCACCCTCTATCTTGATTCCACCTATCTCATAAGTCTTGATCTCCGCTCCATAGTCTATATAATTTCTATCCTGAGCGTATTGCTCATTCACAAAAAACAAAGACGAAAAAATTATAATGAATAATGCCTTATTGATACGCATTTTTTGTTTCTTATTTATTAATTATCAACACTTTACAAGGAACGAATAGCAATTTTCACTGCTGCTACCCGATAGATCTTTTAACGTTGTCTTAAGCTTATACCAGCTGCTCACTGATCTTGCCAAACCTTCGCTCTCTATTCTGAAAATCTATCAATGCTTCATAAAGATGCTCTTTTCTAAAATCTGGCCACAATACATCAGTAAAGTACAATTCTGTATAGGCTATTTGCCACAGTAGGTAGTTGCTTATTCTATGTTCGCCACTTGTCCTTATCATGAGTTCTGGGTCAGGATAATTCTTAGTAGTGAGGTAATTTTCAAAAGTCGAATCCGTGATAGCATCGATATCCATCTTTCCTGATCGGACATCCTTAGCAATATTCTTGGTTGCCTCTACGATCTCCCATCTAGCACTATAGTTTAATGCTAGTATCAATGTCATTCTAGAATTATTCTTAGTGTCTTCAATTCCTTTCTGCAAGGCTTGTTGACTTTTCTTTGGTAATTTTTCTAGATCACCTATTGCCTCTAACCTGATATTATTCTTGTTTAGTGTCTCCACCTCCTTTGAGAGTGTATCTACTAATAATCGCATTAGCGCATTTACCTCTAGTGCTGGTCTATTCCAGTTTTCTGTAGAGAATGCATAGAGCGTTAAGTACTCGATGCCCAGCTCTGCAGAAGCCTCGGTCGTGTCTCTCACTGCCTTGACCCCGTTACGATGACCAAATACTCTTGCCATCCCTTGTTGCTTTGCCCAACGTCCATTACCATCCATTATCACCGCGAGGTGTTTGGGCAGTTTTGTTACATCTATTTTTGAAATAAGTTCGGACACCGGATCAGCCAGTAAAATGGATTACGAAAATACAGAAAAAACACATGCTTTGGGCTGGTAAAATCAAGGATATATCGAATAATTGGGCTATTATGGAATGATTCTTTGCATATTGGGTTTATATAAATTGAACTAACAAGCTATTATGAAATACCTACAATTATTATGCATCTCATCACTTCTGTGCTTAGGTGCATGTCAGGCTCTTGATCCATGCAGTTCTCCAGAGGCATTTGTTAAGGCACATGCTACTTTTGTAACCACAGCAATCGACCAAGCAGATGATCTATCAGAAAATGAATGGAAAGAAAAAGACAAGGAATTCGAGGAATTAATGGATGATTGTTTTGAAGGGTTAGAGGATGATCTATCCAAAAATGAGAAAGAAGAGATCGTAACTAATTCTGCCAAGTATCTAGCAAAACGAGTAAGAAATAGTGTTGGATTCTCTCTCGATGGGCTAGCAGATAATATCGAAAAGATCTTTGATGAAGATCTAGAAAGATCAATGGAGAATATAGGCAAGGACTTTGAAAAGAGTATGGAGGGCTTTGGTAGTAATATGGAAGACTTCGGCGCAGAGATGGAAGCTCTGTTCGATAAGGATTTTCAAAATAAGATAGAGGATATTTTTGATGAGGATTTCAAAAACAAGATGGAAAACCTTTTCGATGAAGAATTCAAAGGTAAGATGGAGGACATTTTTGATGATGAATTCAAAGATGATATGAAGAAGACATTCGAAGATCTGGGTAAGAATCTAGAAGGTATGGGAGAAAAATTAAAAGAAGCGCTAGAGGAGGCAGCCGAAAAAAATAAGTAATTTTTACAATCAATTATATCAACATGGAAAAGAATTTGAATGAAAATTCTAATAATGATGAAATCGAGAAAATCGCAAAAGGTATGATTGTAGATTAGGATTTACTTCATAGTGTTAAAGAAGTGATAGTTTTTTTGAAAGACGTTTTTAGTGGAGTAGATGTTGACAAGTGTTGACAAGACTGTAGATGGTGAAAGTAGAATGAAAGGACTCTTAGAAAGTGACTCGCTAAACAAGATCAAGGCCTTAAATAAAGGATTGAATAAAGAAGAGCGTAAAAATAATCTAGATAAATTGAACGAAGCTGTGAAGAGGCTGATAAAAAAATAAGTTTAGCCTTAAGAACATATAGTTTGTATCTTAGGGGCTGATTATGAACAGGGTATACATCTATGTTTGATATAATACTAGCATTTATTACTGCTTTTTTCCTTACTTATTTTGCGATACCCTCTATCATAAAGGTCTCAGAGAAGAAGGGGCTCTTTGATGAGCCTGGTGAGCGGAGGTCACATACGGTAAGCACACCTTCTCTTGGAGGGATTGCCATATTTGCAGGTACTATTTTTTCGATTGTGTTATGGACTCCATTTAAGTTCTTTGGTCCTTTGCAGTATATCCTGTGCGCATTTATTATCATATTCTTGATCGGTGCCAAGGATGATATCGATCCTACTACTCCAGCAAAAAAATTCTTAGGACAGGTATTCGCCGCATTTATCTTAGTTTTCAAAGCTAATGTGAAGCTTACTTCGCTTTATGGGATATTAGGTATTTACCAGATTCCAGTCTGGCTTAGCATTATTCTCTCCGTATTTACTATCATAGTGATCATCAATGCTTTTAACCTCATAGATGGTATCAATGGCCTTTCTGGTAGCGTCGGCACCTTGATATCAGTAACCTTAGGCTTTTGGTTTTATCAGATAGGTAGATTGGAGTTGGCTACGGTGGCTTTCAGTTTAGCTGGGTCTACGATTGCATTTTTGAGATACAACTTTACGCCTGCCAAGATATTCATGGGAGATACAGGCTCTCTGCTATTAGGCACGGTCTGCTCCATACTAGCTATACTATTCATAGAATCTCAGAATACGATAGGAGACTCGATCTATGCTGTCAAGTCTGCTCCGTCTGTAGCTTTTGGTATATTGATATTACCGCTGTTTGATACCCTCCGAGTATTCATAGGGAGAGCTATTAGAGGTAAGTCTCCATTCCAACCAGACAGGACACACATTCATCATTTGTTATTGGATTCTGGGATGTCTCATATGCAAGCGACCTTCACCTTGATCATGGTTAATTTGATATTTATCTTCATAGCAGTCATGATGCAAAATATAGGTACACTCAACCTATTGATATTGATCGTAGGAATCGCGGTATTACTATCCACTATGCTTAGCATCATAGCCTCTAACAAACGTAAAGTCAAATCCCCCAAAGCATGAACCTAATATGGGTTTTTGTAGGTGGAGGGTCAGGTAGCCTATGTAGATATGGAATAGCCAAATTGATGGCTAATTACAAAATGGATTTTCCGCTAGCGACTTTCATAGCAAATGTTATCAGCTGTATCATTCTAGGTTATCTGATAGGATTGACCATGAAAGACGGATTGTCAGAGAATATGAAATTGCTTCTCTTGACAGGGTTCTGCGGCGGTTTTTCGACCTTCTCTACATTCAGCGCAGAGAGTTTTCAGCTCTTGCAAAATGGGAATACGGGAACAGCAATACTATACATAGGGGCAAGTTTATCGGTTTGCCTAGTATGTATTTGGCTAGGCCTAAAATTAGCCACCTAAAATCTCCGCGCCTCTGCTCCTCCGTATTGAATCAAGATCTACAAAATCCCAAAAGTAAACGTGAAGAATATTAAGCCTTACGAACCTCAATAGCTACTGCAATATCATCCACAAGCTCGATCTTCTCCCCAGCAACATGCTCTTCTAAACTCAAACCAGTAGCCAGTACCTCATTAGAAATATAATCAGAAAACTCACTGATGGTGGAACGTAAACGCTCATGGTCCTCGATGGTAACTACGATCTTATCCGTGACATTAAAGTCTTGAGTCTTACGAATATTCTGAATCCTATTGACTAGCTCTCTAGCAAGGCCTTCAGCCTTGAGCGTATCTGTCAAACTGATATCCAATGCAATAGTGATATCTCTATCAGTAGCAACCTGCCATCCTGGAATATCCTCAGATACGATCTCAAAATCTTCTAACGACAATTCAAATGACTCTCCATTAACCTCCAGAGCGTAACTATTAGATTTCTCAATAGAAGCAATAGCATCTTGATCCAGCGAAGCAATGATCTTCGCACCATCTTTCATTTGTTTACCCAGTTTTCTGCCTAGCGTTTTGAAGTTAGGTTTTACTTTTTTCTTGATGACACCGGCGGTGTCTGTGATGTATTCTATCTCTTTGATATTCACTTCTGATAGGATCAGCTCTTTGACTGCTTCTACCTGATCCTGAAATTTATTATCAAGGATAGGAAGCATGATCTTTTGTAAGGGTTGTCTTACTCTTAAGCTTTCTTTCTTTCTAAGAGAAAGTACAAGAGAGGAAATTCGCTGCGCATAATCCATGCGTTCTTCTAGTGCTTTGTCGATCGCACCTTCATCAGGAGTAGGAATCAAAGTCAGGTGGACACTCTTCTCCAATTCTCGATTGGATGCGTTATTAAGATTTTGATAGAGCCAATCTGCAAAGAAAGGAGCTATCGATGCCATCAGTTTAGAAATGGTAGATAAGCAATCGTATAAGGTCTGGTATGCAGCGATCTTATCTGCAGTGTATTCTCCTTTCCAGAATCTCCTTCTGCAAAGTCTTACGTACCAATTACTTAAATGGTTATCAACAAAGGTCATGATCCTACGGCACACATTCGTCGGTTCGTAGTTAGCATATTCTGCATCTACTTCTCTCACTAAGGTATTAAGCAATGAGATGATCCATCGGTCGATCTCCGTTCGCTCAGCTAAAGGAATACTATCTTCTTGATATGCGAATCCATCTATATTGGCGTAAAGCGCAAAGAATGAATAGGTATTGTATAGCGTCCCAAAGAATTTTCTCTTGACCTCTTCTACTCCTGCGATATCAAACTTAAGGTTATCCCACGGTTGAGAGTTAGACATCATATACCATCTAGGAGCATCAGCACCATGCTTATTGATCGTCTCAAAAGGGTCTACGACATTGCCTAATCGCTTAGACATTTTAACCCCATTCTTATCTAAGACAAGCCCTGTAGATACTACGTTTTTAAAGGCTACACTATTTTTGACCATGGATGAAATGCTGTGTAGGGTATAGAACCACCCACGCGTCTGGTCCACTCCTTCGCATATAAAATCTGCGGGATAGAAGGAGCCAGAATCTACCATCTCTTTATTTTCGAATGGGTAGTGGAGTTGTGCGAAGGGCATAGAACCAGAGTCAAACCAAACGTCGATCAGGTCTAGTTCTCTTGTCATGGCTTTACCATCTGCAGATACTAAAGTTATGTCGTCGATATAAGGTCGGTGTAGATCTTGCGGCACACTTTGGTCTAGGCCTAGTCCTTTATTTGCTTTGGCTATTTCTTCTCCTAGCTCTGCTATCGAACCGATACACTTTGCCTGTTCGCCATCTTCTGTTCTCCATATCGGTAGAGGGATCCCCCAAAATCTTGAGCGAGATAAATTCCAATCCTGCATATTCTCTAGCCAATTACCGAATCGCTTCTCGCCAGTATGTGATGGCTTCCAGTTGATGGTCTTGTTGAGTTTGGCCATGTGCTCGCGCTGCGTAGAATTCTTGACAAACCAACTGTCTAGTGGATAGTACAGGATAGGTTTATCAGTACGCCAGCAGTGAGGATAGTTGTGCTGATACTTCTGTACGTTGAAAGCTTTGTTCTCTTCTTTTAGTTTGATACTGATATCGATATCTACATTCTTGTAGTCAGCTTCATTTTTGTAATCCTTCACATATCTGCCAGCGAAGTCAGTCACCTCGTCTACGAATTTTCCTTGCTTGTCCACGAGGGTTAGTGATCCCAATCCATTCTCCTTACCGACGAACATATCATCTGCACCAAAGGATGGGGCGATATGTACAATACCTGTCCCATCTTCTGTAGAAACGAAATTACCAAGTACTACTTTAAATGCATCTCCATTATCAGGTTGCACATAAGGTAGGAGCTGCTCATAACTAATCATCTCCAGATCTACTCCTTTATAAGAGCCAGTGATCTCAAAAGGAATATTCTTATTCTCAGGTTTAAAATCTTCAAAACTGAGTTGTGCATTTTCTGGTTTGAACCATTTGGAGACGAGCTCTTTGGCCAGGATGAGATTAACAGGAATTTTTGTATAAGGATTGAAAGTTCTCACTCTTACATATTCTATCTTTTTACCTACGGCCAATCCAACATTTGATGGCAGTGTCCAAGGGGTAGTGGTCCATGCTATGAAGTAGACATCGCCTTCTGCTTTCCCATCAAAAAGAAATGCTGACTTTTCGTTATTCACAACTTTAAACTGTGCTACGGCGGAAGTATCTTTTACATCTTGGTAGGCACCGGGCATATTAAGCTCGTGCGTGCTTAATCCAGTCCCTGCAGCAGGCGAATAAGGTTGTACGGTATATCCCTTGTAGATCAGGTCCTTATCATACAATTGCTTCAGTAGCCACCATACGGATTCTATATATTCATTTTCAAAGGTGAGGTACGGATCATCAAGGTCCACCCAGTATCCCATCTTTACGGTGATGTCATCCCACATATCCTTGAAGCGCATGACGGTCTCTCTACACTTTTGATTGTACTCCTCTATGGAGATGCTATCGCCTATGTCATCTTTAGTAATACCTAGTTCTGATTCTACTTTGAGTTCTACCGGGAGTCCGTGTGTATCCCAGCCACCTTTCCTGTTTACTCGTTGGCCTTTCATAGTATGATATCGGCAAAAGAGATCTTTCACAGTACGAGCCATCACATGATGAATACCAGGTTTACCATTAGCTGATGGAGGCCCTTCATAGAAAACAAAAGTGTCGTCTGCCGGTCGCTCATCGATACTATTCTGAAAAGTATTATGCTCTTTCCAAAATGCGAGGATCTCCTTATCTATCGATGGTAGATCCAACCCCTTGAATTCTCTATATTTAGCCATGTAAACCGTTTGTATTTAGCAAGGCGCAAAAATACGATTTCGATTTGCTTTTATTTGGAGGATGTTTTTTTACTAGGATGGTAGAGTCAGAGGCCCATTTATATAGAGAAATTCGTTAAAATCTACCAATGAATGACAACTGACTTACACTTGAGTAGGTTTAGAACTAAAATAATGTGCCCTTTCTAAAATAAGGAGTCAAAAGGATATAAATAGCAACCGCGGTTGTTTACTAACAAAAAGAAACAAGATAATTTAAGATACACACACACTTTTATTTTTTGAAACACACACTAGTTTAAAGTATAAGCGGCCCACACAGCCGCTTTTTTTATGCCCTGCACGCACCTATTACAAACAACTAGAAAAACCAATTGGGAGAAGAAGAGCAGATTTTTGTAGTAGAAGGAAAAGTTTTAGTAGAATTGAAAGCAAAGAAAGAATTAGAAGATGCCCACTTAGCCCAAACACTTAACTATTTAAAAGCTTACAAGTTAGAATTAGGGCTACTAATAAATTTCGGAAGTAAGTCCTTAGTTTTCAAATGACTAGTGCTATAGAAAAGTGAACGTTTAAGATCAGTAAAATCAAATAATCCATAAAAATGCGTACTGCAAACAGTGGAGTCTTCTAGATGACCACACTCTTCCACTTCCCCCTCCTAAAAACCACAATAGCCATCACCGCCAAAATAGCACTACTAAGCGCAATGCTTATATAAACCCCTTTGGGTCCCAGCCCTGCACTTATGGCTAACACATAAGCAAGCGGCACTTGTATAAGGACAAAAGCAATGAAGTTAAGCAAGGTAGGCGTGTACGTATCTCCGGCCCCATTAAACGATTGGCCGAGCACCATCTCGTAAGCATAGAATATGTAGCCAGCACAAATGATTCGCAGGGCAATCACGCCGTTAGAGATCACCTCAGGGTCATTACTGAAAACTCCGATCACAAGAGGAGCTACAAAAAATGCCAATATAGATATGGATGCTAAGAATAGCATGTTGTAGTAAGCGGCCTTCCAAGCGGATGCTTCGGCTCGATCAGGTTTGCCAGCGCCGAGGTTTTGGCCCACGAGAGTGGATGCAGCCATGGACAATCCCCAAGAGGGTAAGATGGTAAACATGATCACACGCATAGCAACTGTATAACCGGCCAGTGCATCGCTACCAAAGACTGCAATGATCCTGATCACTAGTATCCAACTTATGGTGGTAAGGAGATACTGCCCAGCGCCGCCTATCGCTACTTTGAGTTGTTTGTATAGCATGTCCTTGACAATTTTGAGGTGTCTCATCGATACGGTGATGAGGGATCTACCATTGACCAGATAGTATAGTTGGTACAAAACACCGATTCCTCTACCTATACAAGTCGCAATTGCAGCACCCTTCAACCCAAGCTCAGGGAACGGACCTAGACCAAATATCAAACATGGATCTAAAAATATATTTATACCATTTGCAAGCCATAAGGTGCGCATGGCTATGGATGCATTGCCAGCTCCTCTAAAAACTGCATTGATCACGAATAACAAGACTAACACGATATTAAAGGTTAGCATGATCCTACAGTACGAAGTGCCCTCTGCGACTAGAGATTCGCGACCGCCCATTAATCGCAGTAAGTCGGCAGCAAACATAAATCCGATTACGCCTAGTACTAGAGACACGACTATAGCCATGAAGATGGATTGTACACCTGCAAAAGTGGCTTCGTCTGGTTTGTTTTCTCCGACGCGCCTAGAGACCATCGCTGTAGCAGCACTACTGATACCAAGTGCTACCGACATGACTATGAACATAAAAGTCTCCGTAAGCCCAATAGTAGCTAAAGCATCTTGGCTGCCAAGTCTGGAGATAAAGAAAGCGTCGACGAGTGCAAATAATGCTTCCATCATCATCTCCAGTATCATAGGGATGGCCAGTAGAAACAGCGCACTATTAATACTGCCTTCAGTAAAGGAGTCTGCTTCCCCTTTGATAGCCTTCAAGAAATATTTAAAGAATTTATTCAAGATCAAAAATTAAAAATCGTGTGCAAAATTAATAAATGGGCTACCAAGGACTAACTTTATGTTTTATTAAAAGAAAAAGGAAATCATATATGGCAATAATTAAACCTTTCAGAGGATATAGACCTCCTAGTAATCTAGTGGAGCAGATCGCTTCTAAGCCTTATGATGTTATGAACAGGGCAGAGGCAAAAGAAATGGCAGCAGACAATGACATTTCATTTCTGCGAATCACTCGCCCAGAGATAGAGTTTGAAAATTCCGTATCTCCTTATGCACCAGAGATCTATCAGCGAGCAAAAGAGAATTTTGTAAAATTTGTAGAGACTGGTGCATTGGTTCAGGACGAAAATGCTTGTTACTATATCTATCGATTGGTCATGGGTAAGATAGATCAGACAGGTATCGTATGCGTGTGTGGCATCGATGACTACTGGAATGATGTAATCAAAAAACATGAGTATACCCGACCAGTTAAAGAGACAGATCGTATCACTAACATCAAGGTCAGTGGGATACAGCCAGGCCCTGTTTTCAGTGCATACAAACAGAGAGCGGAGGTGGATGAGTTTGTAGGTTTATTTAAGAAAGAAAAATCTCCTGTCTATGATTTTAGATCAGAAGATGATGTCTCGCACCAAGTGTGGGTGGTAGATAATGCTGATGAGGTAGATCAACTAGAAGGTCTACTCAAGGAAATCCCGTCAGTCTACATTGCAGATGGTCATCATCGCGCAGCCAGTGGTGCGAAAGTCGGGAAGGAATTGAGAGCGCTACATCCAGATAGAAGTGATGCTCCTTATAATTATTTTTTATCCGTTTTGTTTCCGCATGACCAACTCAGCATCTTAGATTATAATAGAGTGATCAAAGACCTAAATGGTAATTCTGAAGAGGAATTTATCGCTGCGTTGGAGCAAGTATTTACAATTACGAATAAGGGTGCGGAGGCTTATAAGCCAACCACTCTTCGTTCCTTCGGGATGTACATCGGAGGGTCATGGTATGAATTGAAACTTAAAGAAGCCTATGATGAAAAAGAGGACCCAGTGGAGCGGCTTGATATTTCTCTGCTAGACAAGCATATACTAAAACCATTGCTAGACATCCAGGATCAGCGAACGGACAAGCGGATAGATTTTGTAGGAGGGATACGAGGATTAGAAGGTTTGCAAAAGCGAGTCGATAGTGGAGAGATGAAAGTCGCGTTTGCTATTCATCCGGTCAGTATCGAAGCGTTGTTCGACGTGGCAGATTCTGGTAATGTGATGCCACCAAAGTCTACATGGTTTGAGCCAAAACTTAGGAGTGGGTTATTCATTCATCAAATAGATTCGTAGAAAAAAATTATATTCAATAAAAAATTAGCTATGAGAAACCTTAGTATTTTATTCATTGGGCTTTTATTTTTTTCATGTGGTACCAAGCCAGATGCAGAAGTACTGAAAGCGCAAGTACAAAGAGTAGATTTTGATAAGAAACTAAAAGACCTAGGTATAGAGCTGCCACCTGTATCTCCACCTCAGGCTAATTACGTCAATATCACTCAGTCAGGTAAACTACTCTTCCTAGCAGGGAAGGGTCCGCGAAAAGCTGATGGTACCTATATCACAGGAAAGATAGGGGCAGACTTGACCCAAGAGCAAGGATACGAAGCGGCCAAACTCACCGCAATAAATCAGATAGCTGTACTAAAAGATCATCTAGGTGACCTCAATAAACTCAAGCGAATACTCAAGGTGACTGGAATGGTAAATGCCGTGCCTGATTACACCAATCAACCTGAAGTGATCAATGGGTTCTCCGACCTAATGGTGGAAGTTTTTGGTGAGAAAGGTAAGCATGCTCGTGCAGCCGTTGGGATGGGTTCTCTGCCAAGAGGTATCTGTGTAGAGATAGAACTGATCGCAGAAATTTATTAACTGATGAGTATCCTATGGGGAATAGATCTAGGGGGTACCAAGATAGAAGGTGCCGTCTTAGCATATGAAAAAGACTTCAAGGTCATAGAGCGCCTGCGTGTTCCTACTGAAGCAGATCAAGGTTACGAGCATATCTTGCGACAAATAAAAAAACTAGTCGAGTTACTAAAAGAAAAGACACAGCTAGAGCCAAGTTCGATAGGGTTTTCTACACCGGGCGCTATAGATCCTAGCTCCCAGACCTTGAAGAACTGTAACACTACTTGCCTCAATGGGCAACGATTCAGAGATGATGTAGAAAAATTATTAGGACTCCCGATTAAGATCGCTAATGATGCTAATTGCTTTGCATTGGCAGAGACCTTGTTTGGAGTGGTGCGTGATATTACTCCTAAGCCCCAAGCTGTATTCGGTGTGATCATGGGTACTGGAGTCGGTGGTGGTCTAGTCATCGATGGTAAGGTGATCAGCGGCAGACACGGTATTGGTGGAGAGTGGGGACATAACTTTATTGATGAAAGTGGAGGGGATTGTTATTGTGGCAAGGTTGGTTGTGTAGAGACCGTTTTTTCAGGTCCTGCTTTAGAGCGATTTTATAAGTCTTTATGTGGTAGTGACAAGAGAATGAAAGACATAGCAGCTGCTTACCGAAAGGGTAATGATCCTGCTGCAGATCAGACCATGAAAAGAATGTTTTCCATGTTTGGAAAGGCGATTTCGCAAATCATCAATGTCGTTGATCCAGAAGTAGTAGTGCTAGGTGGAGGCTTAAGTAATATTGATGAACTATATACCGAAGGAGTAGAGCAATTAAGACAACATATTTTTAATAGTAAAAAAGTAGAGACATTGTTTCTGAAACCTAAGCTTGGTGATAGTGCTGGGGTTTTTGGTGCTGCTTTATTGTAGTGTCTATAAAATAGATTAATTGGGAAATGGAATATTAGGATAATGTAGATTAAATTATAGCCCAATGAAAAATTTACTAATTATCATTAGTCTCTGTTTGGCAAGTATGAGTTCTACATTTTCACAAAACTATCGTGCTGTTGAGTGGGAAGTTCTTGGAGGTGCTCGCTTGATAACCACGGATGGGACAACTGGTAATGCTATTGCACTATACACTGAGGCACGGTTTAATGTAAATAATAAAATATCTGTTGGCATGAGATTTGGCTGGCAATTCTTTGACAACATTCATGATGAACTGATCAGGGGTTTGGGAGTCGCCAAATCTTTCTCATTTACAGGAGATTATTACGTAAGCAACAAGCTGAATAAACGTGCCTTTGTGGGTTTAGGTTTGGGGTCATTTAATAATGAAGCGATCACAGAGTCTGGGAAGCCGGTTGGGGGATCAGGATTTGGGGTAGTACCTAGGGTCGGTTATGAGTTAGGTTCTTTTTTGAGACTTACTGCGGCATACAATCATGCATTCGAAGAGAGTTATCCTAACTACTTCTCAATTGGACTAGGATTAAATATCGGTGGCGGATATAAATAACCTGACTAAACCAAAGTATACTAGTAGTAATTTTTTGTTTGTAAATCATATCTGATCTGCGATATAGTAGTATTCCTTTTATGGAATTGGAATAGATATCCTAAATTTGGGTTACGATTTAAAAAGAACAATGCTAGTAACCAAAGATCTATCCTACTCATACGACAATTCTAACTGGATCACCTTCCCAGATATGTCATGCAGTGCTGGAGATAGTTACTTGATACTGGGCCAGTCGGGTACCGGGAAGACTACCTTTCTTCATCTACTAAGTGGATTACTGAAACCTATGAAAGGAGATATCACGATCGGAGATAGATCACTGTCTAAGTTGTCGGGCGCTGAGCTAGACAAGTTCAGAGGGAAGAGTATTGGCGTCGTGTTCCAATCAGCGCATTTTATATCATCGCTCAATGTGATGGATAATCTTAAACTTGCACAAAAGCTATCAGGTAATCCTACAGATGAAGGCAGGATAAAAACGCTACTTGAAAAGCTTAATCTTGGGCACAAGGTAAATGCGCTAACTAGGGACTTGAGTGTAGGCGAAAAACAAAGAGTAGCCATAGCAAGAGCGGTGATCAATAAGCCTGCGATACTCCTAGCTGATGAACCCACCTCTGCACTAGATGATAAGAACTGTGATGAAGTGCTAGACCTACTAGAACAGACCGCTCAAGACGCTAACTCCATATTGATGATCGTGACCCATGATAACAGGTTAAAAACAAGATTCAAAAACCAAATCGTGATATCATGAATCTATTAAAACTAGCCTGGAAGAATATCGTGCATAGACCACTCAATCTTGTTTTGAGTATGGTGCTTTTTGGACTGGGAGTAGGACTGATTACTTTGTTACTACTGCTCAATAGTCAGATGAAGAATAATTTTGATCGTAATCTCGCGGATATCGATATGGTGATCGGGGCGAAGGGGAGTCCGCTGCAGATGATCCTGTGTAGCATGTACCACATAGATAACCCAACTGGAAATATCTCGATCGGGGAGGCAAAACCATTTTTAAACCCTAAGCACCCGTTGATCAAAACAAATGTACCGCTATCACTAGGCGACAGCTATAAGTCTCATAGGATAGTCGGGACTAATCATGATATCCTAAAATTATATGAAGGTAAAATAGAATCTGGTGCGCTTTGGGAAGATGATTTTGAGGTGACCATAGGGAAGTCTGTTGCCATGGACCTGGGGCTCAGCCTTGGGGATAAGTTTAAGAGTTCGCACGGATTTGATGATGCGGATGATATGGAGCATGAGCATGGGAGTTTTGAGGTGGTGGGTATCTTAGAACCTACTGGTTCTGTGTTAGATCAGTTGATACTGTCTAATCTGGCTTCTATATGGGAGACCCATGATCACGAAGCAGGAGGACACGAAGACCACGAAGGACATGACCATAGCTCGCATAGTGTCAGTAATTTTAATTTGTTGGATTATCCAGACAAGGATATTACGTCGATACTTATCCAGTTTAAAAGCCGCACCAACTTCCAAGCGCTTAATATGCCTCGTAATATCAATGAGAATACGGATATGCAAGCAGCCTCTCCGGCGATAGAGATCAATAGGCTTTACAGCATGATCGGCATCGGAGTAGATGCGCTGAGGAATCTTGCTATCATTATTGCCTTGGTTTCTGCGTTCAGTATTTTCATATCCTTATTTACTTCTCTCAGAGAGCGTAAGTATGAGCTGGCACTGATGAGAGTCATGGGAGCGTCACCGGGCACGCTTTTTTTCCTGATCATTTTAGAAGGTACTGTATTGGCATTCTTTGGATTCTTAGTAGGGTTGATCATTAGTCATGTGGGTATGGAGGTATTAGCATCGTATGCTAAGTCTAGTTATCGATATAGTTTCACGGGTAAGACATGGCTTAACGAGGAGTGGTATATTCTTCTGGCATCGCTGGCGATAGGATTTGTAGCGGCTATCATTCCAGCTATTCAGGCTTATAAGACAGATATTCACAATACGCTTAGCAAGTAATTTCTTTTAAACCAGAAATGCGTTAGCAATATATTGTTAATTTATTTGCAAGTCATTGATTTACAATACCTCCCGAAGGCAGGTTTCAGTTTTTTCTCGACCCATAGCTATGGTCCGACGACTCTAAAGTGTCGAAGACTTTCGGAGCTATGAGTCTCCAAGGGAGCTTCATCTTGGAAATCAAGCACTTACAACTCACTTTAACATTACATTATTAACTCACTTCATACTCTTAACCGCATGTTATTCAGATAAGTGCGAAATTTGGATTAATGCAATTTCTTAAATTAATATTTGTCATTCTCTTAACATCTGTCGGAAGCAACTGCATAGCGCAAGGTTCTCCGATGTGGAAGACCCTAGGTATGGTCGAAAAGGAGTCTACCTATGATGAGTCGCTCGGTATGTCCATAGATAAGATAACCGTAGGTTTTATGCCTAAGTCTTATCAGGGTCAAGAGATCACTATAGATGGCTATATCATCCCGCTGACGGGTAAAATAAGTCAAAGCCACTTCATGATATCACTGTTTCCTGCTAATATGTGTTTCTTTTGTGGAGCTGCAGGGCCAGAGACGGCGATGCAAGTATTCATGGCTAATGATAAGAAAGTAAAGTACTCAGATAACAAAATAAGCGTAAAAGGAGTCCTAAGAATAAATGAACAAAGTTCTAATGGTTTACTTTATACCTTAGAAGAAGCTGTAATTTTGTAATCAATAGACAATCAAAGTAAAATGAAGCATATATATATCATCATCGTGGGGTTATTATTTTTTAATGTTGTAAATGGGCAGGACTCCACGCCAGCTGCTGTGAAGAACGAAATAAAAGAAGTGCCAAGGAAAGGTGTTGATATCGATCCCGCCGCTGCTCCGGCGAAGACTAAAAAAGAAAATACGTGGAAGACCTTAGCTAAGATCACATATATCAAAGAGTATGATGAGATCATGGGTTTCAAGATAGACAAGCCAGTATTCAGTGATAAGGTGAAAGAACTTGCTGAGCAAGAAGTTACGGTCAAAGGATATATCATCCCGGTAGAAGGTTATAAAAGTCATACGGAATTTATATTCTCCGCTTACCCGTACAACATGTGTTTTTTCTGTGGTGGCGCAGGACCGGAGACGGTGATGGAGGTCTTATCAAAAGAGCCTGTCAAGTACAGTGCAGAGCAAGTTGTCCTCAAGGGCAAATTGGTGTTAAACAGTGATGATATCAATAGACTTATGTATCTCCTAGAAGATGCAGTCATAGTAAAATAGCTAGATTCCTTTAGGCCGAAAAGGTAGTCCCCAATTTTTACGGACTGCGAAGTATCGTATGACAATCACGACTCCGATTGCGACTAGTGAATTATACCAGGCACCTGGCATAATTTGATTCATACCCAAATAAATAATTCCTCCAACTAGGCAAGCACTTGCATAGATTTCTTTACGAAAGATCAGTGGAACTTCATTAGATAGTACATCGCGGATCACCCCGCCAAAAACGGCAGATACAACACCCATGAGTACGGCGATTACAGGAGACAGGCCTATAGCTAAAGTTTTCTGGACACCCAAGATGGTGAATAGGCCAATCCCGATAGTATCAAAGATGAATACACCTTTACGAAGTTGTAATATCTGTTGTTGAAAATAATAACTCAGCGGCAATGCCAAGAAAATAACATACAAATAATTTAGATCTTGCATCCAGCCGACAGGAGTTTCTCCAATTAAGATATCACGCAAGGTACCTCCACCTATGGCTGTCACCATACCTAAAATAGTAGCACCTACAAGATCAAATTTTTTTTGAACGGCAGCCGTCACCCCACTTATAGCAAAGACTAAAGTCCCTAGAAGGTCAATAATATAGATCAGATCCATTGATGGCGAAAATAGAATTTCAAAATGTAGCTGTAAGTGGCACTCAAAGATGTATTCATAGTATCAGAAAACGCTAACTCATGATGCTTATACTTCAAATAGCTAAGTGTTAGACCCGAAGAAATTCTTAAATCCAAATCTGGCTACAATAAGCAATCCAACTACGATCAAAATAACTGTCCAGAAAGGAAGTATTGTAATTGCAAATATTCGAGTCTTGTCGAGCATCCACATCAGTGCGAGGATACCTGCAATCATCATCATCAGCCCACCCACCTTATCAAATCCAGGAATACGGTCTAGATCTACATTCTTACTGATAAACCATAGTGTAAAACCCATTACAATAATCGGGAGGATCTGTGTGTAAATATTAGCATCTAGCACACTTTGCCTCTCAAATAAAAATAGATACACATTAAGCGAGATAGAAAATATGCCTGGCAAGCAAGCCGCATATACTAAGAATGAGTACAAATACTTCCAAGGTGGTAAGTGCCCTTCGTTCTTGCCTAGTACGCAAGCAAGGAACGCAGTCAATGGTAGTGCTACAAAATAGAATATCAGAACAGCAGGACTGTCAGAAAGCAGGTCAAAAAAGTCTTGGAGCGTCATAGTAAGTAAAAATACTAAAGTGAATATTTAATGGTCTTATAGTCCCATCATAAGCTCCATCGGATCTTCCAATAGATTCTTGACTCTGACTAAGAAGGTTACAGAAGTACTACCATCAATTACTCTATGATCATAAGACAGCGCCAAATACATCATCGGTCTTGCAACGATCTCTCCATCGACGACCATCGGTCTTTGGATGATATTATGCATACCTAGGATAGCTGATTGGGGTTCGTTGAGTATCGGTGTACTCATCATAGAGCCGAAGATCCCACCATTAGTGATCGCAAAAGTACCACCCCTCATTTCTTCTAGCGTAAGACTTCCTTCTCTTGCTTTGACAGCGAGCGCTTTGATCGCTTTCTCTATCTCTGCGAAACTGAGAGACTCTACATTTTTTACGGGAGGCACTACGAGGCCTGTATCAGTAGAGATGGCTATGGAGATATCCACAAAATCATTATAGATTATTTCTTTACCATCTATCTGAGCATTTACTGCTGGCATTTCCATGAGTGCCGTTGCACATGCTTTAGAGAATAGGGACATAAAGCCCAACTTTATCCCATTCTTAGCAACGAATTTTTCTTGATATTTTTTTCTTAATGCAAATATGTTAGTCATATCCACCTCATTGAAGGTAGTAAGCATAGCCGTGTTATTCTTAGCAGAGACTAATCTTGTAGCGATCGTTCTACGCATTCTGCTCATCTTCTCTCTTCGCGTATTTCTGCTGAATGCTTGGTGAGCTATCGGAGCGGCAGCCCCGGGAGCTGAACTTGCTTTGGAAGCGGCAGCTGGTTTTTTGGCAGCATCTACAGCGTCTTGTTTTGTTATTCTGCCTTCTTTGCCGGTGCCTTTTATGTCTGCACTTTTGAGGTCATTTTCTCTCATGACTTTAGCTGCTGCTGGGCTTGGGTGGCCAGTTGCGTGAGAGGTCTTGGCTGGTGCTGGCGTGGCTGCAGGAGCAGGGGCTGGCACAGCAGGTGGATCATTAGTAGGTGCTGAGGCGGCTGCAGCTTTTACACTGGTATCTATCTTGGCTACGAGGGCTCCTATCTCTAGGTCATCTCCTTCCGCAGCGACGAATATCAATTTACCTGCAGCTTCTGCTGGGAACTCTAGCGTCGCTTTGTCTGACTCAAATTCACAGATAGGCTCATCTAAATTAACAAATTCTCCATCCGCTTTTAACCACTGTGATAGGGTTACTTCGGTAATGGATTCTCCTATAGTTGGTACTTTCATCTCTACGATACTCATAGTATTAGATTGATATTATAAAATTATTTAGATAAGCCTAAAAATGATTTATATTCTAATTTCCTGATATATATCGGTAAATGCAATTTATTGGGTAAGTTTCTGAAAGCGATAGCCGAATTAAGTGTGGCTACAGAATTTAAACTGCTTCAATTTCTAGTTACTGGTGTATATCCAAATTGTTACTTGCAAGGAGTCTAAAATACCTTACTCATTACAATGTTTATTAAAATGAACATTTATCTATATATTTGTTCATAATATTAAACATTATGGCTAAAAATACTGAACTCTTACCAAAAGAAAGGCGTATTCTCAAACAACTGGGTGAGAATCTAAAATTAGCTCGTCTAAGAAGGAAGTACTCTTCAGAAATGGTTGCTGAAAGAGCAAGGATCAGTCGAACAACATTGTGGAATATAGAAAAAGGAAATTCAGCTTCATCAATGTCAACATTGTTGCAAGTACTTTCAGTTTACGGCTTGGAAAAAGACTTACTTAAAGTGGCAGAGGATGATATACTTGGGCGTAAAATTCAAGATGCTAAATTAAGTGTAGGAAAAAGAGTACCTAAAAAGTAGAACTAATGAAGGAGATCTTAGTCTATGCAAATTGGAAAGAACTTTCACGGTTACAACTTATGGGAAGTCTTCGTGCAGAAATAACAAAAGGCGAAGAAATATTTTCTTTTGAATATTCTAAGGAGTGGTTAGAAGGAGGGTTTGTTCAAGATATTGATCCTGATTTAAAATTATACACAGGTCCACAATACTTAAATGATGAAAAGCCAAATTTTGGACTTTTTTTAGATTCCTCTCCAGATAGATGGGGAAGAATGTTAATGAAAAGAAGGGAAGCAATCAGGGAAAGAAGAGAAGGTGAAAAACCAAGAAAGTTATTTGAGTCTGATTTTCTATTAGGGGTAAACGATGAGACAAGGATGGGTGGGCTACGGTTCAAATTAAATGAAGGTGGAGCGTTTTTAGAAAGTGATGAAGAAGTAAAAGCTCCTCCAATAACAAGTATAAGAGAACTAGAGCAAGCAAGTTTGAGAATTGAAGACGATGATTTTTATAAAGATGACGATGCTAAAAAATGGTTAAAACTCATGATTGGCCCAGGGTCCTCACTAGGAGGTGCTAGGCCTAAGGCAAGTGTACGTAATACAGATGGAAGTTTGTGGATTGCAAAATTTCCAAGTAAAAACGATGATAAAGATTCTGGAATATGGGAATTACTCGTAAATAGAATGGCAAAAGAAATTGGAATTAATACGGCAGTAGCAACTGCAGCTATATTCTCCCAGCAGCAACATACATACTTGACCAAAAGATTTGATCGATCAACAAAAGATGAACGGCTTCATTTTGCATCGGCTATGACTCTATTAGGTTATAAAGACGGCTACAGTCATAAAGAAGGAGGAAGTTATTTAGAATTAGTTGAATTAATTGAAAGGTATGGAGCTTCACCTGACATTGATTTAATGGAACTTTGGCGGCGAATTGTTTTTTCAGTCGGAGTCTCAAACACAGACGATCATTTAAGAAATCATGGATTCATGTTAACACGCAAAGGTTGGAGATTATCCCCTGCTTACGATATAAACCCTAATCAAGATGGTACAGGTTTAAGCTTAAATATATCAGAGGATGATAATAGTTTAGATTTTAATTTATGTCTAGAAGTAGCAGAGTATTTTAGATGGACATTAAAAGAAGCAAAAGTTTATATCACAAGAGTCCAAAAAGAAATTTCAAAGTGGAATTTGCTAGCCAAGGAACTTCAAATCCCAAATAACCAGATAAATTATATGGCATCTGCTTTCGAAAAATAAAAATCTGTAAGGAACAATAGGTATAATTTTTTCCGTCTTGGTTTTCGTTCACCGCACCGTCTAATTATCATCAATCACATCGATACTAAAACAAACTTTCTTGGTTAAAACCTACTTCTTCACATCCACCTTCAAACTAAGCTCCTCTAACTGCTCCCCATCAATTACTGACGGAGAATTGATCATCATATCACGCCCTTGATTATTTTTAGGGAAAGCAATGAAGTCCCTGATCGATCCTTGATTATTAAGCACAGCACAAAGCCTATCCATACCGAAAGCTATACCGCCATGCGGAGGAGCACCATACTCAAACGCACCTAGCAAAAATCCAAACTGCGCTTCCGCTTCTTCTTTAGTAAAACCTAATAAGTCAAAGTTCTTAGACTGTAAAGCGCGGTCATGTATTCTGATGGAACCCCCGCCTATTTCAGAGCCATTGATCACTAGATCGTAAGCATCTGCTTTAAGCGTCTTGAGTGTTTGATGATCACCACTAAGCATTTTCTCTTCGTCCTCTTTTTTAGGAGCGGTGAATGGGTGATGCATCGCGTGGAATCTATTAGAGTCTTCGTCCCATTCTAGTAGTGGGAAGTTAATGACCCATAGCGGTTTGAAGTCTCCGTCTTTCATCAATCCAAGTCTTCTGCCCATCTCTAATCTGAGTTCGTTAAGTTGCTTACGAGTCTTATCTAATTCTCCGCTTAATACAAATAAGATATCTCCTTTCTCAGCTCCGATGTCATCGCCTATAGCTTGCAAATCTTCATCCCCATAGAATTTACCGACAGTGGATTTTATTCCTTCAGCACCATACTTTACATAGACTAATCCTTTACAACCTATCTGTGGTCTTTGTACCCACTCTGTAAGTTTTTTCAAATCTTTATTAGAGTATTCATCTGCTATTCCTTTCGCAACTATTCCGATGACAGTTTCTGCAGTATCAAAAACATTAAACCCTTTGCCGCCCATCTTTTCCTTCAGATAAATGAACTCCATTCCGAATCTAATGTCAGGCTTATCTGACCCAAATCTTTCCATCGCTTCATCATACTCCATGCGAGGGAAGTCGGCTAACTCTATTCCTTTAGTAGCTTTGAATATGTGTTTCGTTAATCCTTCGAAAGTATTGAGCACATCATCTCTTGTAACGAAAGCCATCTCGCAATCTATCTGCGTGAACTCAGGCTGGCGATCAGCTCTTAGATCCTCATCTCTAAAGCACCTTACTATTTGAAAATACTTATCATAACCTGCGATCATCAATATCTGCTTGAAAGTCTGCGGAGACTGTGGTAGTGCATAAAATTGACCAGCATTCATTCTACTCGGCACCACAAAATCTCTAGCTCCCTCAGGCGTACTTTTTATCAGGTAAGGGGTTTCTATTTCTAAAAATCCAGTCTCATCTAGATACTTTCTAGTCTCGATAGCTACCTTACTTCTGAAGATTATATTTTTCTGCAATGGTCCTCTACGTAGGTCTAGATATCGGTATTGCATACGTATCTCATCTCCACCATCAGAATCATCTTCGATAGTGAAAGGAGGCGTTGCTGATCTATTAAGAATATCCATTTTGCCGACTACGATCTCTATATCTCCTGTTGCTCGATTTGGGTTTTTATTACTTCTCTCTCGGACCTTACCCTCCACTTTGATCACAAACTCGCGACCTAGTTTCCTGGCTTGAGTACACAGTCCTTCATCTTCCTCCATGTTAAAGACCAATTGTGTGATACCATATCGATCCCGAAGATCAATAAATGTCATCCCTCCGAAATCTCTACTAGCCTGCACCCAGCCACTTAATACGATGTCTGTAGCGACATTTTCCATCCTTAAAGCACCACAATTATGAGTCCTATACATATTTTGAGAATTTTGTGCAAAAATAGATTTTTAAAGCCTAAAAGTGATCTCTAATTCTTGCCTTATTTGGTATCAGTCTAAATAACTCAGTAGCATCCCATGACATAAGTATGACAATTAATACGCCAGCGTATCATAACTTAGAGTGAAGGTTTTAAACGTAGAATGCTCAGCAATTTTAAGTTAATCACAATTACACATCACAAGCTCAATGTCAACGAGCTAGAGAAATTTGTCGTCAAGTCTGACAATGAAGATGAGCTCGCCAACAAACTAAGAAACCTTAAAACTCAATTAGACCTTACAGAGCTTTTTTACTTGGCGACATGCAATCGTGTGCAATTCCTCATTTTTAATACTAAGGATATAGATCTAGATTTTTGTCAAGAATTGTTTGTTACGATAAATCCACAACTAAAGGATAAAGATTTTGAACAGGCAGAAAAATTCATAGATATTCATTACGGTCTTGATGCTATTGATCACATATTCTCAGTATGCTCGTCCATCGATTCGTTAGTGGTAGGGGAGCGTGAGATCATTAGACAATATCGACTGGCTTATCAAAAATGTCATAGCCTCGGAATCACGGGAGACAATCTACGACTAGTCGATAAGTTCACAGTACAAGCGGCCAAGGCTGTCTATGCTAATACCAAGATCGGGGAAAAACCAGTGTCGATCGTTTCATTGGCTATTCAAAAATTACTATCTGCGGACCTCAATCGTGATGCAAGGATAATTTTAGTCGGGGCAGGAGAGACCAACAAGTTAGTTGGGAAGTTTTTAAAAAAATATGAATTCAATAATATTACCATTTTTAATAGGAGTCTTGATAATGCTAAAGTGCTATCTGATAAACTAAATGCAAGAGCCTATCACCTCAGTGAGCTAGCAGACTACAAAGAAGGATTTGATTGTATCATTTCTTGTACTGGTTCGCCAGATATTATTATTTCTGAAAAATCATATCCTGCATTGCTTAATGGAGAAGCTGATGAAAAATTGATAATCGATCTAGCGGTTCCAAATAATGTAGATAAAGAAATTGCTAAACGTTTTGAAACGGACCTTATTGATATCGAACAATTACGAGTCTTAGCGAATGAAAATCTTGCCTTTAGAAAGGATGAGATAGTCGTAGCGAGAGAAATATTGAAAACGCATGTATATAATTTTGATAGGATATATCAGCAACGGCAAATCGAGAAAGCGCTCAATCAGCTTCCTGATAAGATAAAGGAGGTAAAAGAACGAGCACTAGAAAAAGTGTATAAAAAGGAAATAGAAGAACTTGACCCAGATGCGCAGAAACTGATCACAGAAATGATGGACTATATGGAGAAGAAGTGCGTAGGTATTCCTATGAAAGTTGCAAAAGCGACCGTTGAATTATAATATTGATTTCCCCTAAGGAATTTCTTCCTATTTTGATTTTTAAATAATAGATAAGTCAATGAAAAACTTACTTGCTACCTTACTTGTATTGGTCACTCTGACAGGTATATCAAATGCTCAATCAAGATTTGATAATGTAGTTATCAAGACTAACAAAGTCACCAATAATATTTTTATGCTAGAGGGCTCTGGAGGGAATATTGGAGTATTCGTAGGGGAGGATGGAGTGTTTATGATAGATGACCAATATGCACCTTTAAGTGAAAAAATAAAGGCTGCTATAGCCACTTTATCTGATAAAGAGATAAAATATCTGGTCAACACGCATTGGCACGGTGACCATGCTGGAGGGAATGAGAATTTTGGTGCGGCTGGAGCTACCATAGTCGCTCATGAGAATGTGAGAAAACGGTTAAGCACAGAGCAGCATAACAAAGCATTTAATCGTACGACTCCTGCTGCGCCTAAAATAGCATGGCCAACTATAACCTTTGAAGAAAATATGAGCCTACATCTCAACGGGCAAAAGATCATGCTCATACATGTGCATAATGCACATACGGATGGGGATACTTTTGTCTGGTTTCCAGATAGCAATGTGTTGCACATGGGGGATTGTTTTTTCAAGGATAGATTTCCCTACATAGATGTAGGGTCTGGTGGTTCGGTGCCAGGCGCGCTCAGAGCTATAGAGGTGGCGATGATGATCACAGATGCAGATACACAGATCATTCCTGGTCATGGAACTATGGCAGTCAAATCTGACTTACTAAGTTATTATCAAATGCTTTCGACAATGTACGATCGAGTGAAAAAGGAGATGGTAGCAGGTAAAACAATAGACGAAATAAAAACAGCTGGTTTGACAAAAGATTATGAAGGCTGGGGCGCTGGATTTATAAATGATGAAAGAATTATAGATATTATCTGGACAGATATCGATAGTCAACTGGAAAAATGAAATTATCAAGCACCCGTCAGAAGAAGCTAGTTGGAGTTGTTTTCTCTTTGGCTTATATACATGTTTCTCTAGCCCAAGAGACAGTCACAGATGCTGTAAAAGATGCAGTTAATAGAACTCCGCTTGGAATTACACTGCCTCAGGGAATTTACTTAGGGTTGACAGTAGTATTTTCTTTAGCAATTTATTATTCAGCTAAATATTTACTTGATCGTCAGATAAAAGGAGAAACGGATAAGGTACTCATCAGATCTATCATCCTCTTTGTGATAGCGCTTGTAGGGATAATCGCTGTGATATTAGCCTTGCCAATGGGAGACTCATTGAGAGGTCAAATTACTAGTCTGATAGGTATTGTATTAGCTGCTGCACTTTCCCTTAGCTCTGCAACTTTTCTTGGTAATGCTATGGCAGGAATACAGAACAGTATGATCAAGAGTTTCAATCTTGGGGATTTTGTGCAGGTCAATGATATTTTTGGGAGGGTATCGGAGAAAGGCCTTTTCCATACGGAGATACAGACTATCGATAGGGATCTTATAACTGTACCTAACCTATTCTTATCTAATAATCCAGTTAAGGTAACTAGGTCCTCAGGGACTTTTATATCTGCAGAATGCTCATTAGGATATGATGTATCTAGGATCAAAATAGAAGAGTGTCTCATAGCAGCTGCTACAAGAGCAGGACTCGCTGACGCATTTGTACACGTTACTTCTTTAGGTGATTTTTCTGTTGTTTATAAAGTGCACGGCATGTTGCAAGATATTAAGACAGTACTATCAGCTAGGTCGCGTTTACACTCGTGTATATTGGATACTTTGCATGAGGCTAATATAGAGATCATGTCCCCTAATTTTGTAAATCAAAGACAGATAGTAGGGACCCCTCCTGCAATACCGGAAAAGCCAAAGAAAGAAGAAATCGAAAAAGCTAAAGAACTGGATAATGTCATAGCCGAGAATATGATATTTGATAAAGCAGAAGAAGCTGAATCGATAGAACAGAGGAAAGAACATATCTCCAAAATAGTTATAAAAATAAAAGATCTTGAGGCCGCCCATAAAGCTGCTATTACTTTGGAAGAAAAGAAAGATCTGGTTATGAAGAAAGAGAAATGGATAAATATAAAAGAAAAGATGCTAGTCTCTATCGACGAAAAAATTGACGAAATTAATAAGACTGTTTAGGAGTTAAGGATATATGATGTTATTGAAATATATTTTATTTTTTTCTGTATTCATACTAGTGCCTAAGCATGAGTTGGTCAAAGCACCCGATTTTGAGTTTACCTTAGAAAATGGCTCCGTCAAGAAACTATCAGATTACAAAGGAGATGTAGTTTACTTAAGTTTTTGGGCTAGCTGGTGTGGGCCTTGTATCAGCAATTATAAAAAGTATCACGAAGTCAGGACAAAGTTAGAATCAATGGGTGTAGTCTTGCTCAACATATCTATTGATAAACAAAAAGAAAACTGGGGTAAGTCGTTAGATAAAAACATAGTGATCAATGGAGTCAATGCTCATGGTAATGACCTTGATCTTATACAGTCAAATTATCAATTATCATCTATCCCACTATATGAGATCTTGAATAAGAAAGGTGAGTTTGTATATCTCTCAGAAGCTTACCCGAGGGATATTTTTGCGGATTTTCAGAAGTGGTTAGACGAGTAATTGTATTTAAAGAACTACTCTCTCTCCAATCTCAGCAGATTTAAATATCGCTTCAATAATATGTATATCTTTTTTGCCCTCAACACCTGGGGCCATCACTGCTGTATCATTTAAAATCGCCAAAGCATCATTGTCCATCTGAAGGGACTGTTGCATGCCAGATATCGCATCCATTTTAAAGCCTGTACTGTCTTCGTACTGAACACCATTATAAGATTGCATCGGTGTGGTGCCATACCATCCATTATCACATTCTATTTTTAAGCCATTGATATTTTTACCTACACTACCAAGTCCATTCACTTTGATGCCACTTGCAAATTCTAATTCGAAAATAGTGGTCTCATCTACCTCCTCGAATAATGCTGGTCGATCGATCACATGCGCTGCATTTAGTACAGAGATAGGATATTCGCCAGTTGCATATCGGATACCATTTACTGCATATACACCCATGTCATACATAGCTCCACCGCCTAGCGCCTTACTTGCTCTCCAGCCGCTTGGCCCACCTCCACCGTATCCAGCATTAGCTGTTACAGATCCTAATGCGCCGAAAGGAATTGTCTTAAGGTTAGCTATTAACTTTTGAGTGTTAGGCTCGTGAAGCATTCTATAGCCTATCGAAAGTTTGACTTTGTTTTTTTCACACGCGTCTATTATCTCCTGACATTGCACCGTATTCATCGCCATTGGTTTTTCGCACCAAACATTTTTGCCAGCATTCGCAGCAATGATAGCATACTTACTATGTAGTCCAGTTGGGACTACTACATAGACCACATCAATTTCATCATTATTAGCTATCTCATGCAGGTTATCATAGCTATAGACATTCTTGTCACTGATATCATATTTGCTTTGCCATGTTGGAATTTTAGAAGGTGTACCAGTAACAATTCCAGCAAGATGACAATGCTCCGTTGCTTGTAAGGCAGGAGCCAGTAAATTTTCACTATAGTTACCTAAACCGAGTAGTGCGACTCCGATGCTTTTTTTACTTATTTGTTTTACAACTTTCGTCGCTGGTTTAGGATTTGTACACCCAAGTATTGATCCACCAGCAACTATTGAAGAAGAGGTGCTGAGGAATTTTCTTCTAGTAAATTTCATAGTCAAAATTTATAGTTCTAAACTAAGCATATTTAGTTTGACTATCCTAAGGCTTGCTTAATATCATTTTTAATATCATCAATATGCTCAAGCCCGACCGATACTCTTATCAAGCCGTTAGTGATATCTAAGTCTAGTCTTTCTTTCTGCGGTAACTTGGCATGCGTAGTACTAGCAGGATGACTAACGATTGTCCTACTATCTCCAAGGTTTGCAGTAAGTGAGCACATTTTTACTTTGTTGAGGAATTTCTTTCCCGCTCGTAATCCTCCTTTAATTTCGAAAGTAACTACACCACCACCTCTCTTCATTTGCTTTTTAGCAATGTCATATTGAGTATGTGATCTGTGATGAGGATAATTTATTTTGTTAACCTTGGGATGCCTATTTAGGTACTTTGCTAAAGCTTCAGCATTGTCACAATGGCGATCCATTCTTACAGCCAAGGTCTCTAGACTTTTTGATAATACCCACGCATTGAATGGTGATAGTGAAGCACCTGTTCTTCTGATAAACGCATACACTTTAGCGATGTGCTCATTAGAACCGCAAACTGCGCCACCAAGTACTCTGCCTTGTCCATCAATAAATTTAGTGGCAGAATGAGTAACTAGGTGTGCTCCAAATTTCTTAGGGTTTTGTAAATAAGGCGTAGCAAAGCAGTTGTCAACATTGTAAATAAGTTTGTGCTTTTTGCAAAATTTGCCAACTGCTTTTAAGTCTGTAATCGTTAACCCAGGATTAGACGGTGTTTCTAAAAAAACCATCTTGGTATTATCTTGGACCGCTGACTCCCAACTTTCTATATCTTGGGAGTCTACCATAGTAAACGATATCCCAAGCTTAGGCAGCGTATCAGAAACAACCTGCCAACTAGAACCAAACAACGCTCCTGAAGCAATCAGGTGATCACCTTCTTTTAAGAAAGCCATGAAGCTCGCAAATATTGCAGCCATCCCACTTGCTGCGGCCATAGCATTTTCGGTGCCTTCGAGCGCTGCCATCTTTTCTTCAAATTCTCTAACCGATGGATTAGAAAACCTACTATAAATATTTCCTTTCTCTTCTCCAGAAAATAATCTCCCCATCTGCTCTGCACTGTCATAGACAAATGAAGAGGTCGGGTAGATAGGAGTGCTGTGCTCTCTGTGTTGAGAATTTTCAGTCTGTATCCTAATTGCTTTCGTTTCGAATTTCATTAATTTACTTTTATAAAACCATAGAAATACCAATCAAGGAAAGCAGAGAAAAAACCAATAAAATAGTATGAATTTTTAATCTATTATCTCATTCATAGCTAGAATAAAATAGCATGAATAGGAATTAGCACCTTGTCTAGCTGACAGGTTGCTAAGGTTTCATTGGGCCTTTCCCTCCACCTTTCTTGATAAGTAAATAAAGAACTAGTTCAAATGTAAGTCAAGATTATTACTCTTGAAACTTAATCTTTAACTATTTCGAAGCTGCTTGTAATCTTCGCTGCTTTCTCAAGCATAAGTGAGACTGAGCAATATTTTTCTAAGGAAGAATTAATGGCCTGTTCTACTTTCTTTTCTTTAAGATCTCCTTTCAAAATATAGTGGAGATGTATGTCTGTATAAGTTCTAGGAATCTCTTCTCTACGAGTCCCTTCTACTTCTACATCGATATCTTCAAGTGGCTGCCTCATTTTTTCGAGGATCATTACTATGTCTATGGTGCTACATCCTGCAGCTGCCATTAAGACTGCTTGCATTGGACCTACAGCATTGCCTTCACCACTCAGTTCTATACTGTGACCTTCTTCATTTGTTGCTTTGAAGTGTGAGCCTTTATTTAGTCTTTCTAATTTTATTTTCATTATATATATTATGTTAGTAAGGTTTTAGTTTTCAAAAATCTCCTTACCTAGTTTTAAATTACAGAGTGTCGCTTCTCTGAGCCCAAGATAATCCTTTGCAGATGAGAATTCCCAATCTTCTGCTTTAAGTACCATATTTGCTTTTACTGGATTTTGATGAATATATTCAAAACAAGTTCTAGCATATCTGTTGGGATTTGTAAATTCTTTATTATTTACTGTTACGAAACTATCTTTTGTGTCACTCTTAAACTTAGTATGTGCTCTAAATAGAGACCCAGTTTTTCCTTCTTGTTTGTTGATTGCTCGAGTATAAGATCGTAAACAAGTTGCTAAGTCTTTAGTAAATAGCTTGTTGTCAATATCTTGTTTTGGATAAATCAATAAATGAAAGTGGTTTGGCATTAAGCAGTAACAAACTATGCTTACATATGGAATAAAGAATTGCTTCAGTTTTTTGAGAAAGTAATGATAGTTATCCTTTTTGTAGAAGATCTTAACTCTATCGTTACCTTGATTGAAGACATGATAAAAAGTATTTTCTTCTAAGATCATTTGAAATTGAATGCTACTTAATATAGCAAATCTTTTCTTTTGCTCTGCAGGCTGGGCTGAGTCCATCTAAATGACTTAAAGTCATTCTGATGACTTGCTTACTGCCCCTCAATCTACAGGAGCCAGTTTGATCTTCAATCCATCTAGCCCATTATGTAATTTAATCTGACATCCTAGCCTAGAATTATCTTCTACAAAGAAAGCTTGATCAAGCATATCTTCTTCATCATCTGAAGCTTCTGGTAGCTCATGATCTGTAAGCACATAGCAGTGGCAAGAAGCACACAAAGCCATACCACCACAAGTACCCTCAACGGGTAATTCCGAAGCTTTACAGATCTCCATCATATTGAAATTCATATCAGTCGGGGCATCTATAATGTGCTCCTTGTCCTCTCTGTCTATTACGATGACTTTTATAACGTTGTCTTCCATTCTGTATCTGAAAAATTTAAATGCCTATACCGTCCTTACCTAATACCGTAGTATATTTAAAGCTCAGCTTAGCATCTGGATATATATACTTAAATGCAGATTGTACCATCATAGTTCCTTCATGGAATCCACATAGGATCAGCTTTAATTTACCTTCGTAATTATTGATATCACCAATGGCATAAATTCCTGGTACACCTGTAGAGTAGTCTTTAGTATCTACATCTATTGCACTTTTGGTGATGGTCAATCCCCATTCTGCGATAGGACCTAACTTAGGGGATAGACCAAACAAGGGTAAGAAATTATCTACCTCTTTAGTTATCTCCCCTAACTCTTTAGACTTAACTACTACTTCCTTTAGTACACCATTGCCATTCAAACCTATAGCTTGAGCTTCTGTGATCAAGTTGATCTTATTGCTTTTAGCTAGCTCCATAACTTTGTCTACAGAATCCAATGCTCCTCTAAACGAAGTCCTTCTATGTATTAAGGTGATCTCACTAGCAATGTCTGCCAATTCGATCGTCCAGTCTAAGGCAGAATCACCTCCACCTGCAATCAATAATTTTTTATCCCTAAAGGTCTCAGGATCTCGCACCATATAATCCACTCCTTTATCTTCAAAATTTTCTATTCCTTCTATTGGGGGCTTCCTAGGTTCAAAGCAACCAAGACCACCTGCAATAGCAATTACAGGAGCTTCTATCTGAGTTCCTCTGCTAGTAGTTAGTCTGTATTTTTTATCATCTATTTTTTCTAATTTCTCAGCTCGCTCTCCTAACGTAAAACCAGGTTTAAATGGCTCGATCTGCTTCATTAGATTATCTACCAATTCACCGGCTAAGATGCTTGGGTAACCCGGGATATCATAGATAGGTTTCTTAGGATAGATCTCACTTAGTTGACCTCCCGCTTGTGGCAGGGAATCTACAAGATGACATTTTAACTTGAGTAATCCTGCTTCGAATACTGTAAACAAACCTACTGGCCCTGCTCCGATTATTAATATATCTGTTTGAATCATTATGGTAAAATTTATGCTTTTTCTTTATTAATAAAATAAGTTGTGTGAAGACCACATTCATTCTGTTTGGATTTAGACCATCGACCAGATCTATCCTCTCCTTCGGAGGTGCAATGGCTACACCCTACAGAACCATACCCTTGACATTTTAAAGGATGCTCTGTTAGGCTTTCATTTACAAACATGTTTAAGAAGTCATTTTTATTTATATCAATTATTGGATGGAATTTGATTATGTCTCCATTGTTTTCAAATACCCTCAATCTTGATCTTGTATCTGTCTCTTCAGACATTAAACCGCTTATCCAAACTTTATGTTTTAAAATTATAGGCTCAAGTGGAGCAATTTTATTAATGGTACAACACATTTTCGGATGATCTTTCCACCATTGCTCTTCTGTAGTCATTTTATTCTGTGCCTCATTAGGAAGTACATCGATTACATTTAAGTTATACTCCTTGATAAGTTGTTCTTTATAAGAAATCGTTTCAGGGAAATGATAAGTCGTATCTACAAAATGAATTGGCTGTGATGGTCTGACCTGATGTATCGCCTGTATAAGGAATACCGACTTGGTCCCAAATGATGATGTAAAGAGAATTTCATCCTCCTCGAAGTAATCATATATTTTTCTCAACCTATCTACATAATCAAGATTACTAAAGACTTCATTGAGCGCCTGCACTGAGATGTCAGTCCAGTTTTTTTCCTTCTTATCATCCTCTAGGAATAATGTCTTTTCTACACTTTCTATCATGAATTAGTTTTCTCTATGAGTGATTTAGTGATTCTGTTAAGCTCCTTTACTTTGTAATCAAAATCTCCGACCAGTTGGTCTCTGATTACTTTGAGATTCTGCAAGATCTCATCAGTATTGTCAGGCAGCATTTCTTCTAGTAGTTGTCTAAATCGTTTTGCGAATGTTGGAGATTTTCCATTAGTCGAAATCGCAACTTTCAAGTCGCCCCTCGTAACGATTGATCCGAGATAAAAATCACATAGGTCCGGAGTATCAGCAACATTGATCAGTTTGCTTTTTGCTTTCGCTTCCTTATGTACTGCATGATTTACAGCTGTTATATTAGTAGCTGCGACGATCAAGTCATGACCATTTATATCCTCTGGGGCAAATTCTTTTGGGTGCCAGTTAAGATTATATTTACCTGAGTCTATCAGTTCTTTGACAGGCTCACCTGTCCAAGGCGCAACGATATCGATATTAGCATTAGGACTACTTTTCAGAATAAAATGTAGTTTCTCATGTCCCACTTCTCCAGCGCCTACGATAAGCATCTTAAGTTTATCCAACTTGAAGAAAACAGGGTAGAGTGGATTGTTTTTTAGCTCAGACATAGTGTTGCTACTTTTTCTTTTATGAAATTAGGATGTAGTCCGACTACCTCTCCGATAACAATAATGCCTGGTGTTCCTATTTGCTCTTCTTCCGCTTTAGTTAGGATAGTATCTACCGTTCCTAAAGCCACTTTTTCATTCTCAGTACTTCCACTTTGTACGAGCATGATCGGTAAGTCAGCTTTGCCTTCACTTATAAGAATATCCCTTATGATGGGGAGCTTCCTGATTCCCATAAGTATAACCAAAGTAGCAGTTGTTTTGGCTGCTGCCTTGATATCTTCAGAGAGCTGGTGGTTTTTAGTAGACCCTGTTAGTACCCAGAAGCTTTCACTTACATTTCGTCTAGTTAAGGGTACTTGCTGTATCAATGGTACTGAAGTAACACTAGATATCCCGGGAACTATATCAACGGGTATATCAAATGACTCTGCATAAACCATCTCCTCGTGCCCTCTGCCAAAAATGAAAGGATCACCACCTTTAAGCCTTACTACATGACCAAACTCTAAGGCATGCTGCACGAGCATAAGATTGATCTTATCTTGTTTGATACACGGCACTCCAGCTCGCTTACCGACAAAGACTTTCACTGCATTTGTAGGAGCTTCGTCAAGCAATTCTTCGTTTACCAAAGCATCATACAAGATGACATCAGCAGATTGAATTGCTCTTAGTCCTTTGACCGTTATCAGATCTTTGTCACCAGGACCAGCACCGACGAGTGTTATTTTAGCTTTCTTGTTTTTCATCATTAAGTAATAAATTATATTCTCAATTCTCAATTCTCAATTCGATTATGCCTTATAGTAGCTATCAATTACTTTTTTGTCAGTACCGTTTTGCGCTAAGGCAGCTTCTCTATGCTTAATCACATTCTTCAAGAATACTTCTGCATCATCAATATACTTTTGTGCAAATTCTTTTGACGGTTCATTCTTGTTGATCCTCAAAACAGCCTCTACAAAATCGCCTTCAAAAGAAAACTTTTCAGTCTCTACCATGTGTTCTTGAAAATCTTTGATTATCCCAGCTTGAGTATTACACTTAATATCTTCTGAAAGTAAAAGTGCCTTAGCACTCACCACATTAGAAGAGTAGGCGTAGTAAATACAATCGGCATATACACCTGCATTAAATCCTTCTTTAGCGCTCTCTAGTTTTTCAGTTGCATCTTTTATTATAATACCAACAACATCTAGTATCACCCCTGCACATTCTCCTACACCGATTTCTTGCTTGTATTGGTGATCTTGTTCCCAATCAAAATAATCTGTGCCTTTTAGTTCAGAAATATCCGCTAACGGCTTAAGCAACGTATAAAAATACTTCTTACCCAACCTTGTGTAGTAGACATTGAAGTACTCGCCTTCTTCAGCATTTGATTCATAATCGTTAAGAACTAATCTGATAGCGTCTAATATTTTTTTGGTAGGCAACTTGATGACCTTGTCAGCAATCCATCCTTTACCATCCCAATCAATACCACCACCCAATAGAACTTGCATCGCAGGTATCACTAAGCCATCTTTCTTAATCGAACTCCCATGAAATCCTATGTTGGCTGCTGTGTGCTGGCCGCATGCATTCATACAGCCACTGATCTTAATTTTAATATGATTGTCTGCTAGTAAGTGAGAAAACTCGTCCTCTATGAATTTTTCTATGACTCTACTCAGGCCTGTACTATTGGTAACGCCAAGATTACAAGTGTCAGTCCCAGGGCAAGCGGTAACGTCTGCAATAGAATCAAAACCAGGCTCAGCAAATCCAATCTCATCAAGCGCAGTGAAAAATTCTGCTAAGTGATCCGCATGGACGTGTCTATATAGTAATCCTTGATTGACCGTAACCCGAATGTCATCAGCAGCATACTTCTTGACAACTGGTGCAAGAACTCTTGCTTTGTCGGAAGATATATCTCCTAATAACACTCGAGAATACACTCCATAAAAGCCTTTCTGCTTTTGTTCGAAAGTGTTGGTCTTTAACCAAAGCTCAAATTTATCTTTGTTTTTAGCCTCTGTAATTTGTGGAGTAAAGGATTCAATAGGTGATGCCGGGCTAAGACTATTTGGGTCTATAGCATATGTTTGGTTCTTTAGTGCTTTCCATTCTTCTTTGACCAATTCCATGTAACCATCAAGCCCTAGTTTTTTTACTAGAAACTTCATTCTGGCCTTACCTCTTTTCTCGCGCTCTCCATGTCTATCAAATACTCTCAGACCTGCTTCCATAAATGGAATGATCTTATCAGCAACTAGAAATTCGTAAGCTACTTTTGCTTCTATGGCTTGTGCACCTAGACCTCCTCCTATGACTACTTTGAATCCTCGCTCTCCATCCTGTATCAATGGGATAAATCCAAAATCATGAAACCAAGTAAATGCAGAATCTTTTATACTTGATGAGAATGCGGGTTTTATCTTCCGACCCATCTCCTGACATATAGGATTTCTTAGGAAGTAGTAAGCAACTGCATGAGCATAAGGAGTTACATCAAACGGTTCTTCAGGATCGACTCCTGCTTTATCTGAGCAGGTAAGATTCCTTACTGTGTTACCACATGCTTCTCTTCCTGTAAGTCCAGCGGTGGTTAAGTCCACCCAGACTTTAGGCGAGTCTTCGAGCTTCACATAGTGTAGTTGGATATCTTGCCTAGTCGTAAGGTGTAGATTGCTAGATGCATACTTGTCTGAGGTATCGGCAATAGCTACTAGCTGATCACAAGTAAGACTACCATAAGGAATCTTGATCCTAAACATCTGTACACCTAGTTGTCGCTGACCGTAAACGCCTCTTGTAAGACGATATAGTTTAAACCGCTCTTCATCTTCTTTCCCAGTTTTAAAATCTTCTATTCTTCTTTCGAGTTCAATGATATCTTTTTTGTCCTCAGCTGGGATTGGGTGGTTATCTAGTTTTACAGTCATCAGTATTTATTTTGAATAAAAAAAACCTCTCAAAAATTTCTTCTTGAGAGGCTATATGTTTTTAATCTTATTTATGATCAATCAATAATGCTTGGCAAGAATATCTTGTGCTCTACAGCAACAACAGCAGCAACAACAACACATCATAGATGTATTCATAAGTTGAGTATTGTTTGACATTCTGGTTGGCATTAAAAGTTTCAAATAAAAAAAGCCTTACTAAATTTCTTCAGAAAGGCTATCTATATCATATATTATAAACAGTGTTTTACTGAAGCTAGCTAGACGCTTTACAACAACAGCAACAACAACACATGTTTTTAACTATTTTCATATCTATTACAAAGTTGAACAAATAAATTGATACAACAAATAAAGATTTCGTATTTATTTGTTAATACCCTATTAAATTGTTTTCTTCCTTACATATATATAGACAAACAAAATAAACATAAACCACTATTATGTTAGTTAAAACTTTTTCGAGTGCGGTACAAGGAGTTGATGCTCAGACTATTACGGTCGAGGTCAATGCAGGAGGTAATGTGGCCGCAGGTCAGCCTTTTTACCATCTAGTTGGTCTTCCAGATAAAGCGGTTAAGGAGGGATTTCAAAGAATAGATGCGACGATCAAGAATGTGGGTTATAAAATGCTGCGTCTAAAGTTGATAGTTAACATGGCTCCAGCCGATATCAAGAAGGAAGGGTCTGCTTATGACCTTCCCATTGCTTTAGGTATTCTTGGAGCAACGAAGCAAATGGATCCTAGTAAACTCGAAGATTATGTGATCGTAGGAGAGTTAGCACTAGACGGTGGACTCAGACCTATTCGAGGTGCATTACCTATCGCTATACAGGCAAGAAAGGATAATTTCAAAGGAATCATACTTCCAAAGCAAAATGCTAAAGAAGCAGCTATCGTAAATGACCTAAAAGTATATGGCATAGAAAATATAAGAGAAGCGATAGGATTGTTAGAAGGCACTATCGATTTGAAAACTACAGATGTTGATACGAGAGATATTTTTGAGAATGACCAAAGTGAATATGCTGTTGACTTCTCTGATGTAAAAGGACAAGAAAATATTAAGCGTGCTTTAGAGATTGCGGCTGCGGGTGGGCATAATGCAATTTTGATAGGACCTCCTGGTGCTGGTAAGACCATGCTCGCCAAGAGACTGCCTAGCATATTACCACCACTGTCTTTGCATGAAGCGCTGGACACTACTAAGATTCATTCTGTTGCTGGTAAGCTAGGCGAGGAGTCTTCTCTAATTGCTATTAGACCTTTTCGGTCGCCTCATCATACTATTAGTGATGTAGCCTTAGTTGGCGGTGGCTCTAATCCAAATCCTGGTGAGATCTCACTCGCACATAATGGGGTTTTGTTTTTAGACGAATTACCAGAGTTTAAGAGATCTGTATTAGAGGTGCTCAGACAGCCGATGGAGGATAGGAGAGTTACGATCAGTAGAGCGAGAATATCTGTGGATTATCCGTCTAGCTTTATGTTGATCGCCTCTATGAATCCTTGTCCATGTGGATTTTATAATCATCCAGAGAAGGATTGCGTCTGTGGTCCAGGAATCGTCAAAAAATACTTGACCAAGATCTCTGGTCCTCTCTTAGATCGTATCGATCTGCATGTAGAAGTGACACCTGTATCTGTCGATGAGCTTGCTGACTATAAGTATGAAAGTGAACCAAGTACTAGCATAAGAGAGCGAGTTATAACTGCAAGAAAAAGGCAGACGCTAAGATTTAAGGATGTGAAGGGAGTACATAGTAATGCGCAGATGCCTAGTAGAATGGTTAGAGAAGTTTGTGTACTTACGAAACCAGGATTGATATTGCTAAAGACGGCTATGGAAAAACTACAGCTATCTGCGAGGGCTTATGATCGTATACTTAAAGTTGCTAGGACGGGGGCAGATCTTGGGGGTAGTGATGATATTAAGATAGAGCATCTTGCTGAGGCTATACAATATAGGAGTCTGGATCGAGAAGGCTGGGCTGGGTAGGGTTGTTTATATAGATGTGACCTATAAGACGAACTAAAGAATGAAAGAAGAGACTCAAATATTAATTTATGAAAGAGAAGACGGTAATTCTGAATTTCAGGTTAAACTCATAGGCAATTCCATATAGCTATCACAAAAACAGATGGCTGAGCTGTTTGATAAAGACTTAGATAAACAAATACTCGGTAGTTAGACAGAAAGCACCAAAGATCCAATTTGAGCTTGTATTCGCGTAGCCAGTGTAAGCAGAAGCAGGACTAGATAACTAACAATGCTTGCTTCTTTATATCACTCTTCCTCTTCAGACGTTGCGGCAGGCACTCCCTCACTCTTCTCCTCAACTTTATCTTCCTTCTCCTCAAAAGTTACTAGCCCAACATCATTTAAAGACTTAAACCATTTAATGACTTTCTTGATATCCTTAGTATGTACTCTATAGGGGTCATACTCTGGCAATATCTGTTTGAAGTATGCCTCAGCTTCAGTGCTACTAGCTTTTGGCTCTGGTAGCGGAAGTGTTGCCAACTTCTCCTGCATGGTCTTAAAAATATCATCCAAGGGAGCACTGTCATCCGTCGTGTAAATAGATATCGACTCTAGCGGCGTAAACTGATGTTTTCTAGAGGAAACAAATTTTCTTTTACCACCTTCAACAGGTACCACCATTAAGCCATTTGCTCTGTTAGCTATCATTTTGTAGATTCCTGGAAGTCCTGATATTGCGAGTAAGTCTTTAAAGTCCATCTAGTTTGCTTTTAGTAGGCGCGAAGATAATTTATCCTTTCGATTAAGCGATCTACAGGTAGATATTGTTTTTCTAATTCTTTGTTAAATGGAATCGGGGTGTCGAGACTGGCTACTCTGATAGGCGGCGCATCTAGATATTCGAATAGATGCTCACTGATATAAGAGGCTAACTCTCCTCCTAATCCACCAAATAAGTTGTCTTCATGAAGGATTATTACTTTGCCCGTTTTCATAACTGTTGTTTTAATAGCGTCGTAGTCTAGTGGATTCAGCGTTCGTAGATCGACTATGTCGATATCCGCTCCTGTGGATTCTTTTGCATTTTGTGCCCAGACTACCCCCATGCCGTAGGTAATGATCGAGAGTTCTTCTCCTTCGCTCACCAAATTTGCTTCTCCAAATTTGATAGTATAATAATCATCCGGTATCTCTGCCTCTGTACTTCTATATAATCCCTTGTGCTCAAAAAAGATCACTGGATCAGGATCTTCGATAGCAGCCAGGAGGAGTCCCTTTGCATCATGTGGGTTAGAGGGGTATACGACTTTGAGGCCTGGGGTATGGGCGTACCATGCTTCATTGGTCTGGGAGTGGAATGGTCCTGCACCTACACCGCCTCCACACGGCATCCTGATCACTACGTCTACGTTCTGACCCCACCGGTAGTTTAGCTTAGCCATATTGTTCACGATCTGGGTAAATCCGCAGGTCGCAAAATCGCTAAACTGCATCTCCATCACAGATTTTATTCCCTTAAGACTTAGGCCTATAGAAGCACCTACTATGGCACTTTCGCAGATAGGTGTATTTCTGACTCTCTCTCTACCATACTTATCTACGAAGCCCTCTGTAATTTTAAATGCACCACCATACTCTGCAATATCTTGACCCATGATGATCAGTTCTTGGTGCTTATCCATTGCTAGCTCTAGCGCATTCTTTAAGGCGTCGATGAATCTCTGATTTGATTTGCTGTCTGAGCTAGGTACGATATTTTCTTGTTCATTTTTTTTGAAAACATCCTTGATCTCTGTTGTAAGATCAACTGCAACATGGGGCGCATCAAATGCTCTTGCGACTTCACTATTGATCTCTTGCTTGTATAGCTCTTTGAGATCAGCAGCATAATTTTTAGTGATTATTTTTTCCTTGAGCAGGTACTTTTCAAAATTATAGATAGGGTCTTTTTTTGCCCAAGTATCCATTAGTTTTTGAGGTACATATTTAGTACCCGAGGCTTCTTCGTGACCTCTCATTCTGAAGGTTTTAAATTCTACTAAATAGGGTTCTGGGTTCTTTCTTATTTGTTTAGCAATTTCTGAGAGTTTGGCATATATTTCTACTACATTATTTCCGTCTAGCAAAAGTGATTTCATACCATAACCTTTGGCTCGATCCACGATGTTTTTGCAAGCGTACTGTTCTGAGGTGGGAGTGGATAGTCCGTAGCCATTATTTTCTACTGCGAATATCACAGGCAGTTTCCAGACGGCAGCAACATTGAGCGCTTCGTGGAATTCTCCTTCACTCGTCCCGCCTTCTCCTGTGAATGCTATCGTTAGATTTTTTTCATTCCTAAGTTTGTGACTGAGAGCCACACCATCGGCTAACGAGAGTTGAGGACCTAAGTGGGATATCATCCCGACGACATAATGCTCCATACTGCCAAAGTGAAAAGAACGATCTCTGCCTTTGGTGAAACCATCAGGCTTTCCTTGCCACTGACAGAAGAGTTGATAAAGCGAGATTCCTCTAGTGGTAAATACCCCAAGATTTCTATGCATAGGGAAAATGATCTCTTCGTCTTTGAGTATCGATGTACAGCCTACGGCGATCGCCTCTTGTCCGATACCTGAGAACCACTTAGAGATCTTTCCTTGTCTGATCAGGAGAAGCATTTTCTCTTCTATCATGCGAGGCCAAAGCATCCTTTGATATAGCTCGATCTTCAGCTTCTTAGTCAGTTTGTATTTGCTAAAATTGATTTTAGTACCCAAGGCAAATTTTTATATAAATATCGCTACTTACTTTCTAAGCTGAGCTATATCAGTAGTCGTGATCGTCAGTATATCTTCTGTTATACCTGCATTTCTTTTTAAATATCAGTAAGATGATATATCAACTATTATTCTATAAAGCCTTATTATCTTCTTTTTACTTAGGATAATGACTCAAAATGAATGGAATATGGGCTAATATGACGAATTATTATTATTGATATATCAATATATAGTTGATTAATGCTATGCCGTCGGTATTTTATGAAAAAACAGTTTTTAAAACATCTAATGACTTTAATTCATTAAAATTATCAATGTGCCACTGGTAAAACTTGATTAGATGAGCAAGCAAAGAAGTCCTGATTTGCTTTTTTATGACGATAGAATGGTAGTTGAGTATATCCGTTGAGAGCAGTTGAGAAAGTACTTCGCTGGCCTCCAGTTCCACAAAAGATTCTACACTAGAATCCTCACTTACAAAGGAGCCTTCCTTAAGATCGAAAAGTCTTTTATCTGGCCCGAAATTATTTTGTAAACCAAAGCCGATTTCATCAGCTAACTGTATCATGAAAACCAAAGGCACATTAGATAGCTTATTTTTTGAGGTATCTAAATGTATCAACCACTCTTCTACAAAATTGTATAGTGAAAAATTATGCTCTGACTCCTTGATTCCTTTGCGGCATAGCTCCATCATAAAAATGGCAAGCGAAGATCTGACTACATTAAACGGAACTTGTTTATACAGATAAGAAGGTTTGATCTCCTTGATTCTCTGTAGACTATTTTGATTTTTATCATAGGCTAAGATATCTACCAGGCTCGAGATCTGCATTATGCCTGCTTTGGTCTTAGACTTCTTATTACGTACACCGCTTATGATGTAGGATCTAAGTCCTTTCTCGTAAGTATAGATATCTAGAATAAGACTTGACTCAGAATATTTTAGCGATCTGAATACTATGCCTTTTGTTTTTAGTAGCATTTAGATTTTTTGAGATAAATAAGTCAGTCAAATCCCCATCCTTCGAGTGGTTCTTGTTTGTATTTTCTTTTGGTGGAGACCCTCAATTTCTGCCGGTCTAATATGAGCTTTGCGAGTGCCTTGTGCGGAGGGATTTCAGTCTGCTGATTGAGGGCATACTGGATCTTGTGTTCGAGGACATCTAGACGATATAAATAACTGAAAAGTAGCTCCGGATTTCGTTCTAATAATTCTAAGACCCTATCAGTGATGGCATCTAGTAGTTGCTCCTCTGAAATAGAATCTAGATCATCGATGTTGACTTCTAATTCCTCCTTAAGCTTTGACCCAGTCTCTTCGAATAATCCTTTTTCAGACATTTAATTTTATTGAAGTGATTTAATAATATATGGTAAATAAAGCTGAAGTATTGGGAATCAATGACTTGCAAATCAATTAACAATATGTTTTTAAATGACCTCATTGATCGATTTAAGTATTTGTTCTATTAAGGTTCTGTTATTTGATAGTCTCGGTACTTTATTCTGTCCACCCAATTTTCCTTTGGCTCGCATCCACTGCTTAAACGTTCCGCAAGGTAATGATGTAATTTCCAATTGTTCCATGATCAGATCATAACTTCGCTTGGCTGCGTAATCTGTATTGATCAACTGTAACTGCTCATCGAGGTAAGCAGCAAATTTTTCTATTGATAGGGGCGCTTCTTCAAATTCTATCAACCACTGATGTCTTCCTTTTCTATTTTCATTCATGTAATGTGGCGCCACAGTATAATTGTTTACGCGCACATTAAAATTTTGGGCTGCTTTGGCAATCGCTGTTTCTGCATTATGGACCATGAGCTCTTCTCCAAATGCATTTATATACTGTTGCTCTCTACCGACTAGTTTTATTTTAAAAGGATTCAAAGAGGTAAACTTAATGGTGTCTCCAAGTCTATACCTGCTTAATCCCGAGTAAGTAGAGATCACTAATGCATAATTTTGATCAAGCTCCACCTCTCTGAGAGAGATGGTATCAGGCTGTAGTTTGCCGATCTCTTCTGGAGGTATAAACTCATAGTGGACACCATGATGCAGCATCAGGAGAAGGTCATCGGAGCTTAGGTCGTTTTGGAAAGCAAAGAAACCTTCCGAAGCATTGTATACCTCCATGTAAGCTATCTGCTTAGAAGGGAACAACGCATCAAAAGACTGTCTGTAAGGCTCGAAACCTACACCGCCATGGACGAATATGCTAGCTTCGCTCCACACTTGCTCCATGGTTTCCACCTTCTTATAGTCTAGTATCTTTTGTAGCAGTACCAAAGTCCAGCTAGGAACACCTGCTATCATTTCTACTTCTACCTCACTACATATCCTGACCATCCTTTCTATTTTCTCTTCCCAATCATCCATCAGCGCAGTCTCGAAGTCTGGCGTATAATAAGGTCGGCTAAATGGCGGTAGATTATTCAGAGTGATCGCTGATATATCTCCATAGATCGCATTAGGATTATTATCGAATGGATGCACCGTACCACCCATTATGAGATTCTTATTTACGAATATCTTGGTGTCGGGCCGAAGATGGTATATTGTAGAAAGTAAGTCCCATGAAGCGGTATCATGCCCCTCGCGTAGCATCTTTGGCGATAGAGGAATGTATTTGCTATTGTCATTAGAGGTGCCTGATGATCTTGCGAAAGTGCTTATCGCTTCAGGGCTTAAGATTCCAGATTCGCCAGCGATCATTTTATCTATCCATGGATAGATGCCTTCATAACTTTGGATAGGTACCTGTCGTTTGTAGCTATCATGGTCCTTGATTGATTGATACATATATTGCTCACCCCATGCAGTGCTCGACTGTAATTGTAGAATTGTAGCCAGGACTTCATCTTGACACTTATGCGGCTCTGCGAATAATCGTTGTATTCGCCTTTGACGAGTCTTTAGATATTGCTTGACTATGAAATTGGTGGCACTAAGGGTCATATCAATTCGCTACTAATATCAAATTAAGGAGAAGATCATAATGCTTATTATAATAACGCTTATTGAAATATTGCTTATTGAAATAACGCTTATTGAAATACGGCTCATTGAAATAGTGTTAAAGCTTTAGGCTCACTAAAATGACAACTAAGTTATTCTTGACACCACATTTGTTAAAATAGCAATATATTCTCATTTATAAAATAGGTGTGTTTTAAATAAATCCCCTACAGAAGCAGAGGATTTATTGGTTTTAGCTCGAAATAATGAGGATAGCAGGGTATTTCTCCCCAGAGATCATTGTTTTTTGCCATTCTGAGATTTTCATTGTTTTTATCTCTTCATCACCACCAGTTATGTTTTTAGCAATACAAAGCCTGGTTTTCGGCATTAATGACTTTAAGACCATGTCGATTATTTTTTTAGATCTATAGGGCGTCTCCATGAATATCTGTGCATATCCAGTCTTGTGCGCTTCACTTTCTATAGCTCTCAGCTTAGCTTTTAATCCATCATTCTTGACAGGTAAGTAACCATGAAATGTGAATGCTTGACCATTCATCCCAGATGCCATCATGGCTAGGAGGATAGAGGACGGGCCGACCAAAGGAACCACTTTGATGTTTTCTCGATAGGCTTTCGCGACGATCTTTCCGCCGGGGTCTGCTATGCAAGGGCAGCCTGCTTCGGATATGAGACCTACATCTTTCCCTTTACGTAGAGGATTTAGGTAGATGTCTATACTTGCTTTCCCATGCTTATCTAGCTCCTCCACTTCCAACTCTGAGATCTGATATGGAGGATTTAAGGTTTTGATAAATCTGCGAGTAGTCTTAGCGCGCTCTGCAATGAAGTGTCTTAGTTCAAATATCTTATTGATCGTTTGTTGTGGTAGGGTGTCATTGGTATTATCCGCTATGAGGCATGGGATGAGGTAAAGGGTTCCTTGGGTTGACATAGTGTAAATTTACTAAGATAATGCTCGCTTCCCTTTTTGATTTTTGTCTAGGACCTCTAGTACTATTTCCCAGAGATTCTCATAAGGAATGACCTCGATCTCAGCTGGATTATCTGAGTAAGCATATGTCGTTGTTGACAATTTATTGTAAAGCTTCTTAGTGTGTCTCTCGAGGGCTATAGGATGATAGTTTGCATCTGGAATTTTACATAGCATTTTTATGAAGCAATTTGATCTGAGGGTGTGGTCATTCCTTAGATATCGATAAGAATATTGTTTCAGGGAATCTAATCTGTTTAAGGTCTCATCATATTTTCTTTTAAATAGTAGGTGTATTAAACTGACAATTAGAATAGCCACATTCAATCCTCTTTTATCTTTTGAAAAGCTCGGGACATCATTGAGAAATCTTCCTAATTTGAATTTTCTAAATTTATTTTTAGTTGGCAATTTGATTCTATTGATTTTAACTAATAAATCTAAATATGCCTCATTTAATTGAAATAATTCATAGTAATAACCAAAGTTCTTCAATTTTGAATTTTCTAAGGCCTTGTGGGTGATTTCAAGTGAACTAGTATAGTTATCAAGCATTAAATAAGCATTGAAGTTGTAGCCTAGAACTCGAAACCATCCATATGTTCCTTCATCTAAATATTTTAGATTTTTGTTTCCAATAGATATGGCTTTTTGAAATTTCCTCATTCCAAGATTAGATAAGATCAAAATATTACTGATTTGTCCCTCGACAGTTTTATTTCTGAGTCTTTTGTTATCAAAATAATTAAGCCCTTCTAAACATAACTTTTCACACTTTGAATA